>Ga0160433_100006_pt1 | contig 359584 bp, 341 predicted proteins | sample HID1972K_E0MG_FD_108235 | JGI IMG/M metagenome (GOLD analysis project Ga0160433, IMG submission 108235) | Enriched pill bug-associated microbial communities from UW Madison campus, WI, USA - HID1972K_E0 MG | ecosystem: Host-associated > Arthropoda: Insects > Digestive system > Unclassified ...
CGATGTCGAAGGCGACCTCGATCTGCGGCATGCCGCGCGGCGCGGGCGGGATGCCCATCAGATCGAACTGGCCCAGGACCTTGTTGTCTGCGGCCATCGGGCGCTCGCCCTGGAAGACGCGGATCGTCACGGCCGACTGGTTGTCGTCGGCGGTCGAGAAGACCTGGGCCTTCTTGGTCGGGATGGTGGTGTTGCGCTCGATCAGCGGGGTAAACACGCCGCCCAGCGTCTCGATGCCCAGCGTCAGAGGCGTCACGTCCAGCAGCAGCACGTCCTTGACGTCGCCCTGCAGCACGCCGGCCTGAACGGCGGCGCCCAGGGCCACGACTTCGTCAGGGTTCACGCCCTTGTGCGGCTCCTTGCCGAAGAAGGCCTTCACCGCCTCCTGCACCTTGGGCATGCGCGTCATGCCGCCGACCAGAACCACTTCGTCGATGTCCGAAGCCTTCAGCCCGGCGTCGGCCAGGGCCTTCTTGCACGGCTCGATGGTGCGCTGGACCAGGTCGTCGACCAGGGCTTCCAGCTTGGCGCGCGACAGCTTGATGTTCAGGTGCAGCGGGCCGGACGCGTTCATGGTGATGAACGGCAGATTGACCTCGTACTGGGTGGTGGAGCTCAGCTCCTTCTTGGCCTTTTCGGCCTCCTCGCGCAGGCGCTGGAGGGCCAGCTTGTCCTGGCGCAGGTCGACGCCCTGTTCCTTCTTGAACTCGTCGGCCAGATAGTCGGCCAGGCGCACGTCGAAGTCCTCGCCGCCCAGGAAGGTGTCGCCGTTGGTCGACTTCACCTCGAAGACGCCGTCGCCGATCTCCAGGATCGAGACGTCGAAGGTGCCGCCGCCCAGGTCGTAGACGGCGATCTTCTGGCCGTCGTTCTTCTCGAGGCCGTAGGCCAGGGCCGCCGCGGTCGGCTCGTTGATGATGCGCAGCACTTCCAGGCCGGCGATCTTGCCGGCGTCCTTGGTGGCCTGGCGCTGGCTGTCGTTGAAATAGGCCGGGACGGTGATGACCGCCTGGGTCACCTTCTCGCCGAGGTAGCCTTCCGCCGCCTCCTTCATCTTGGTCAGGATGAAGGCCGAGATCTGCTGGGGCGAATAGTCCTTGCCGTGGGCGCGCACCCAGGCGTCGCCGTTCGGGCCCTTGACGATGTCATAGGGCACCATGCCCTTGTCCTTGGCCACGATCGGATCGTCGAAGTTGCGGCCGATCAGGCGCTTGATGGCGAAGAAGGTGTTGGCGGGGTTGGTCACCGCCTGGCGCTTGGCCGGCTGGCCCACCAGGGTCTCTCCGCCGTCCTGAAGGGCGACCACCGAGGGGGTGGTGCGGGCGCCTTCGGCGTTCTCGATGACCTTGGGGTTCTTGCCGTCCATGACGGCGACGCACGAATTGGTGGTGCCGAGGTCGATACCGATGATCTTGGCCATGGGCGTTCTATTCTCTCCGTATCGGCGGGCGATGCGGCGGCCTTCGACGAAGCACCGCGCGTGACCGCCCCCAGTTGGGTTGGCGTTGATTGGGCCGGATAGCCCCAGGTTTCGCGGGGTTTCTCCGAAGCTGGCCCCGATATGGGAAAGACCCCTAGGCCTGCAAGGGCGATCTGCGATTCAGCCGGTTGGGAGAACGCTGAAATTCCAGATGCGGGGTGCGCGGTTTTGACGCATAGTGCCGTTCGCCGTCGGTTGGGGACGGCGTTGGGAGGGGAAGATGTTCACCAGAATGCTTTCGGGCGCCGCCTGCGTCGCCCTGTTGATCGGCGTGGGAGCCGGCGCCGTTTCGGCCGCGGCACCCGCCGCGCCCGCCGCCGTCGTCGCCGTGCAGTCGCGCGACGGCTATGACCGGCACGTCACCATCAAGAACCGCACGGGCTGGACCATGCTGCGCTTCTACGCCTCGGATTCGCGCAAGGACGACTGGGAAGAGGACATACTGGGCCGCGAGGTGCTGGAGGACGGCCGGAACGTGCGCATCAATATCGATGACGGCTCGGGCGCCTGCATCTATGATTTCAAGGCCGAGTTCACCAATGGCCAGGAACTGACCCGTTTCCGCATCAACGTCTGCTCCGTCAGCGAATACACCTACACCCGTTGAGGCGAAGACCGCGCTCGAGGGCTTTCGGCTGTGGCCGGGGGCGCTCGACGCGCGGGCGCAAGGCGCCCTTGTCGCCGAGGTCTTTGCGCGATTGGACGATGCGCCGCTCTATCGGTCGGTGACGCCGGGCGGGAGACCCTTTTCGGTCCAGATGAGCAATTTCGGACCCCTCGGCTGGGTGTCGGACCGGGGCGGCTATCGCTATCAGGCCACACATCCGCAGACGGGCCGGCCGTGGCCCGCCATTCCGCAGGCCCTGCTGGACCTGTGGGCCGCGACGGTGGGCGGGACGGCGCCCGACGCCTGTCTGGTCAATCTGTACCGGGACGGGGCGAAGATGGGGCTGCACCAGGATCGGGACGAGGCCGACCTGGGCGCGCCCGTCCTGTCAGTGTCGCTAGGCGATGCGGCGGTCTTTCGGATCGGCCCGGCCGAGGGCGGTCGCACCACGACGCTGAAGCTGGACAGCGGCGACGTCTGCGCCCTGACGGGACCGGCGCGGCTGGCCCGGCACGGGATCGACCGCGTACTGGAGGGCTCGTCGCGCCTGATCCCCGGCGGCGGTCGACTGAACCTGACGCTGAGGCGCGCCGGACCCTGATTCACGAGACCGGGCCGCCGGTCAGTCGCCGATGACCTCGTGGGCGCCGACATCGCCCAGCCGCCAATAGCCCGCCGCCTTCATCGCCCTGGGATCGAACTCCAGGTCCAGGGCCTTGGTCCGCAGCGCCTTGGCGACGCCGGACTCGGCCGCGATCCAGACATAGGCGTCGGTCGGATCGACGTCGGCCAGGGCCGCCGCCATCGCCTGGGCGAGGTCTTCGGACCGCCCCCTCGGCCGGCCGTCGCGGGCGATCCAGGCGACGCGGAGGTCGGCTGCGCTGTCCAGCGTCAGGCGCGAGGCCGCGTCGTCGACCTCGACGATGACATGGGCGCGCACGCCGGCCGGCAACTCTTCCAGCCGCCGCGCGATGGCGGGCAGGGCGGTCTCGTCGCCGATCAGCACATGGTCGGCGAAGTCCGTCGGCACGACGAAGGAGCCGCGCGGCCCGCCGACGCCCAGCACCGAACCCGGCGACGCCGCCTCGGCCCATTCGGTCGCCGGGCCGCCATGGCCGGTGACGAAGTCGATGGTCAGCCGGCGCCTTTCCGCATCATGGGCGCGGGGCGTATAGTCGCGCATGATCGGGCGCGGATCGGGGAAGACCGGCCCGTCGGGACCGAGCGTCGGCAGGACCGGCGCCGCGCCGTTCCGGACCGGGAAGATCTTCACGTGATCGTCGAACCCGGCGCTGACGAAGCCGTCCAGGTCGTCGCCGCCCAGCACGATCCGTCTCAGCCCGGGCGTCAGCGCCTCGACCGAGACGACGGACAGGGTGCGGAATTTCACCTCGTGCCGCACCCGGCGGATTTCGCGCCCGCTCATGCCTGTTCGACCCTGTCGGCGGCCTCGGCCAAGATGGCCGCGATGGCCTCGACCTGGGCCTCGGTCAGGGCGGCTTCGCCCGTCAGCCGGCCGTGGATCGTCTGGCGCAGGCGGCCGATGGCGTCCTGGATAGCGGCGGGGCGCAGGGCGCGGGCGGCGAACTTGTCCATGGTCGCCTCAGCGGCGCGCAGGATGTCCGCGTTCTCGTCCAGCATGGCGCGGCCCGCCTCGGTGATCGCATACAGCTTCTTGCCGCCCTCGGCCTGGGAGCTCAGCGCGCCCATTTCCTCCAGCAGGGTCAGGCTGGGGTAGATGACGCCGGGGCTGGGCGAATAGGCGCCGCCCAGCCTGGCCTCGATCGCCTTGATCAGCTCATAGCCGTGGCTGGGCTTTTCGGCGATCAGCGACAGCAGCACCCAGCGCAGCACGCCGTGGTCGAACAGCCGCCCGCCCCCGCCGCGCCGGCCATGGCCGTGTCCCCGGCCGCCGCCGCGTCCTTCCCAGCCGGGACCGAACGCGCCGCCGTGTCCGCCGCGCATCCCGCGCCCGAATCCGAAGCCGCCGTGACGACCGTGTGTCTCGTCGCATCCGTCGCGGCGTCCTTGAAAGATCCCCTTGGATCGCATGATCGATTCCTTTTCGATATATCTATTCACAAGCGAACAGATATATCGAAACATCGAAATCCGCAAGGGGGCTGGTGTTGAATCGCAAGCTGCGGCGTAAATCGGGGATGGACGACCTGAACCGCCGCTGGGCCCGCCTCGAACCGCATGTGACCGTCGTGGGGCCGGACGACGACCGGCCGCGGCCGGCGGTGCTGCTGTTCCATGGCTGCGGGGGCCTGCGCGGTCACCTGCCGCGCTACGCCCAGGCGGCCCGGGCAGCGGGCTGGCGGGCCTTCGTCATCGATTCCTACGGCGCGCGCGGCTGGGGCCGGATATTCGCCCTCAGCACGGTCTGCTCCGGCCTGCTGCTGCGCGGAAACGAACGGGCGGGCGACGTGCTGGCGGCGATCCGGGGCGTCTCGGCCCGGCCCGACGTGGACGAGACCCGCCTGGCCCTGGCCGGCTGGAGCCACGGCGGCTGGTCGATCATGGAGACGATGAGCGCCGAGCCGCGCCCGAACACCCTGGGCGTCCGTGATCCCCAGGCCGTGGACCTGGCGGGGATCAGGGCGGTCTGGCTGATGTATCCCTACATCGGCCCCCTCGCCGTCAACCGGATGAAGCCGTGGCGCCATTGCCCGCGCGTCCTGGCGGTGACCTGCAGGCGCGATCACCTGACGACGGTGCGCAACGCCGAGCAGGTCAACGCCATGATCCGCGACTGCGGCGCCGAGGTGGAAAGCTGGATCGCGGTCGGAACCCACGCCTTCGACGAGGGGACGAACAACGGGCCGATGCGCCACGACCCGGACCTGACGCAGGAGGCGCTGCGTCGCTTCGGCGCCTTCCTGACGGACGCGGCGCCCTTTGCGAAAGGCTAGGCCGCGATGACGCCGATGTTGTCGGGCGTCTCGCCCCGGCCCAGCAGGCCGGTCTCGAAGTCCATGAAGATGTCCATCAGCTCCTCGACGTTCGCCGGCGGGGCGCCGGGGCCGAAGCGGAACCGCCAGTAGCTGACGATATGCTGGACCGCGCCCAGCTGGTCGCCCAGCTTGGCGAACATCGACGGGGCGTCCAGCAGGAAGTCGCGGAAGGCGGTCGGCCGGCCTTCCTGCGTCAGCTTGGCGTAGGCGTCGTCATAGATGCGCAGGGTGCGGCTGACCTCGTCGCAGGTCCTGATGATGCGGCCGCGCAGCACGTCGCGGCTGCGGGCCAGGTATTCGCGGGCGGCGCGGTCGGTCTTGCCGACCGGCTTGATGGTGCGCACGGCCTCGGCGACGCTGGCGACATCGCTCAGCAGCGCCGCCAGGGTCCATTTGTAATAGAGGAAGCCCTTCCAGCAGAAGACGCCCTCCTGATACTGCTCGGGCGCCAGGCGCAGGGTCAGGCGCAGGGCGTCCAGCTGGTCGCCGGGGGTGTTGGACAGGATCTTGGCCGCCATGCGCGCGGCGGATTCCGAGGCGACCGCCAGGGTGTCCTCGCCCAGGCTGAGGGTGACCAGCGGCTCGATCTCGGCGCGCACGAAGGCCATCATCCGCTGCAGGTCGCTTTCGCTGATCGAGAAATAGCAGGACGACGGGTCCAGTCCGCCGCGCCTCAGCTGCTCGCGCAGCAGGAACGGGTCCAGCGACGGCAGCTTGTCGATCAGGCGCAGGGTCTCGATGTCGGGGTGGGCGGCCGGAACGCCGAACGCCTCCATCATCATCCGCTCGAAGCCGATCTGGTTGACGAAGACATAGCGGCCGCCGGTCTTCAGGTCCTCGTCGTCGATGGGGATCACCACCTTGGTGGCCACCTGGCGGCGGCCGGTGAACAGGTCGGTCTCGTTGCGGCGCAACCGGTGCTTGATGATCAGCGCCCGGTTGAGCGAGGCGGTGCGGAAGATGGGGCGGGCGGCCCAGTCGGGATTGCGCACCGCGCCGTCTGGGCTGCTGTCGCCGTTCTCCTCCCAGACGCGCAGCAGGTTCAGCACCCGCGCGGTGGAGGCGGAGCCCTTCAGGTGTTCGAGGCTGCGGACGGCGCGATCAGACATCCGGTCATGATGACCGGAAATGGTGACCAAGGGCTTAGTCGAACCGCAAGAAAGAACAGGGGTCGCCGAAGCGACCCCTGCCCCATCAGAACGCGGCCGTCAGAACGAAGCCGTCACCGAGACCCAGAGGCGGCGGGGCTCCTGGTTGTTGGCGTATTCCGGCGCATAGGCGACGGGCGTGCCATAGGGCAGCAGGCTGACGAAGTCCTTGTCGAACAGGTTGTAGACCACGGCGTTGACCGTCAGATTGTCGTCGATCCGATAGGCCCCGCCCAGGTGGAACAGGCTGTAGGCGCCATAGTCGCCGAGCGCGGTCTGGGCGTCGCCCGCGCCGCGATAGCGGGCCGAGCGATATTCGCCGCGCAGCCACAGGTTCATCCGCTCGGTCGGGGTCCAGCGCAGATTGGCGTTGACCATGTGTTCCGGCGTGTCGGTCAGCGGCTGGCCGGCCGAATCGCCCGACTTCTGTTCGCTGTCGGTGAAGGTGTAGTTGCCCTGCAGCGTCCAGACGTCGTCGAAGATCCAGCGCGCCGTCGCCTCGACCCCCTGTGTCACCGCCTCGTCGATGTTCACGCTCTGGCCGAAGGTGGCGTAGGTCGGCCAGAAGCCGACGTCCACGCAGCCCGTCGTATTGTAGCCGCCCTGCGCATACTGGGCCTCGGTCAGGCCGAAGGTGCAGTTGGCGACCGGGGTCCCGGTGGCGATCTTGTCGTCGAACTGGTTGTGGAACAGGGTCACGCCGGCCCGCAGGCGCCGGTGATCGTCGTACAGGACCGCGAATTCGGTGGAGGTGGAGGTTTCCGGCTGCAGCGTCGGCGTGCCCAGCAGCGGCAGGCGGCCCTGGGCGCCGAAACCGTTGATGCCCTCGGCCAGCTGCTCCAGGCGCGGGGTCTTGAAGCCCTGGCTGACGCCGCCCTTGACGGTCAGGACGTCGGTCGGGTTCCATACCAGATAGGCCCGGGGGCTGAAGTGCGAGCCGAAGGTGGAGTGGTCGTCGTGACGCGCCCCGACCGTCAGCGCCAGGGCGTCGGTGAAGCGCCATTCGTCCTCGGCGAACAGGGCCCACTGGGTGTGTTCGAAGGTCGTGGGCGCCACGCCATCGACCATTTCGGCCTCCCAGTACTGGCCGCCGACGGTGAAGGTGTGGCTGCGCCATTGCGAGAACAGCTTGGTGTCGAAGATGCGGTTCTCGCTCTCCAGCGTGCGCGGCCCGCCCGCGCCGGCCACGCCGTTGGGAATGATGCGGCCCTCGGTCGATGTCTTGGCGATCGAATAGTTGGATTCCAGCACCCCGAACGGCAGGCGCCAGTTGTGGGCCACGGCGATCTGGTCGCGGTTGAACTCCAGGAACCGGTCATAGCCGCCCGCGGTGGTGGCGGTGCCCATCTGGCTCCCTGAGTTGTCGTACCACTGGCGGGTGACGTCGCCGTCGATCCACAGGTCGTGGTCGGGATGCAGGTTGAAGGCGACCCGGCCGCCGGCGGACCAGATTTCGTTGGCGGTGGAACTGCGGCCGAAGCCGGCGACGGGGGTTTCGACGCCGTCCGCCGTCTGGAACGTCAGGCGCGACTGTTCGCGTTCGGACCGCGAGGCCCGCACCGAGACGCCGACCCGATCCGCGATCAGGGGGCCGGCCAGATAGACGTCGCCGCCGCGAATGGGGCCGAACTCGTCGTCGCTCTGAAGCGTGTAGTGGGCCGAGGCCGAGCCGCGCCAGGCGTCGCCGATCTTGCGCGTGATGATGTTGACCACCCCGCCCATGGCGTCGGAGCCGTAAAGGGTCGAGACCGGCCCGCGCACCACCTCGACCCGCTCGATGGCCGAGACGGGCGGCAGGAAGCTGGACGAGGTCTCGCCAAAGCCGTTCGGCGTCACGCTGCCGGCCGTGTTCTGGCGGCGGCCGTCGATCAGGATCAGGGTGTAGTCCGACCCCATGCCGCGGATGTTGATGGTCTGGCCGCCCGTCTTGCCGACGGCGGCGCCGGTATCGACGCCTTCGACATTGTTCAGGATCTCGGCGATCGAGACGGCGCGAATCTCCTCGATCTCGGCGCGGGGGATGACGCTGATCGAGGCGGGCGCCTGGTTGATGCGCTGTTCGAAGCCAGAGGCGGTGACGACGATCTCGCCCAGTTCGGCGGCGGGCGCCTGTGTCGCCTGGGCGAGGGCCGCGCCAGGGGCCGTCAATGCGCAGGCGGCGCCGGCCAGCAGGCGCGCGCGGTTCGAAAAGGTCATGGTGATAAGCCCCGAATATATTGCGAGCGCCTCTCAACAGCATTCGCAAATCTGCTCCAAGGGGGGTGTGCGAATGGGTCGCAAGCGTCGCAGCCCTGTGGTCGTGCGGCTGGCGCCCCGCGTCCGCCCGGCCTAGAACCGGGCCATGCAGATTTTCGACATCCTGATCATCGTGGCGATCCTGGCCGTGACCGTCACCCTGGGGCTCGGCCTCTATTCGCTGTTTAGGGGCGGCGACTATGCGCGCACCCATTCCAATCGGCTGATGCGGCTGCGCGTCGCGCTTCAGGCCGTGGCGGTGCTGCTGCTGGTCGTGGGCATGATGTGGAAGGCGACGCGGGGGGGCTGACCATGGTCGTGCTGAACAGGATCTACACCCGGACGGGCGATGGCGGGCAGACGCGGCTGGCGTCCGGCGCTCCCGTCTCCAAGACCGACCGCCGGGTCGAGGCCTATGGCGCGGTGGACGAACTGAACGCCGTGATCGGCACGGCGCGGCTGAACAGCGGCCAGAACGACCGGATCGACGCCATGCTGGGCCGCATCCAGAACGAACTGTTCGACCTGGGCGCCGACCTGGCGACCCCGCTTGATCCGCCCCCCGCCTGGGAGGCGCTGCGCATCCTCGACAGCCAGGTCGAGCGGCTGGAGCAGGAAATCGACTGGATGAACGAAAGCCTGAAGGTGCTGGACAGCTTCATCCTGCCGGGCGGCTCGCCCCTGTCGGCGCATCTGCACGTCGCCCGCACCGTCTGCCGCCGGGCCGAGCGCGAGGCGGTGCGCCTGGTCGAAACGGGCGAGGCGGTGAATGCGGCGGCGGTCCGCTATCTGAACCGCCTGTCCGACCACCTGTTCGTCGCCGCCCGCCGCGCCAACGCCAACGGCGCCAACGACATCAAGTGGAAGCCCGGCGCGACCCGCTGAGGGCGCCGCCTCGCCCCCGCCAACCCGCGCAATGACGCTGGTCCGCCGCCAGACATTTCAACGGCCTGGCTCCAATCCGCTGCGATCAACGCGCCTGGGTTCGAAACCGGTCTATGCTTCTTCCGTTTGGACCGCAGCCAGGCGCCGCACGGGAGGAGCTTCGCCGATCTCAGACGATCTGCACTATTCAGACTCTGTTTTTCGCGCCGGAGTCTGAAATCCAACGCGCTCCCGCACCCGTTCCCTTCCCCCGTCATCCTCGGGCTCGACCCGAGGATCGGAGGTTCAGCCGCTTGTACGAAAACGCCCGGCCACGACCTCGCCGATCACCCGATCCTCGGGTCAAGCCCGAGGATGACGCCTTGAGGTTTTCCCGCTGAACCCGGTCCCGCGTGAAGGTGGCGCCGCCGATTTCAGACGATCTGCACTATTCAGACTCTGTTTTCCCTACCCGAGTCCAAAATCCGAAGCGCCGCCTCACGTCGCCGGGCGGGCGGCGGCCAGGGCGGCCTTCTGGCGTTCGACCTCGGCGGCGCGGGCGCGGTCCTGGGCGGCCAGTTCGTTCTCGATGCGGACCAGTTCGCGGTTCTTCTCTTCGGACGCCTGGGCGCGCGACACGCCGATCGGCCGGCCGGTGATCTGGGCGATGGAGATCGGCTGGGCGCAGATGCGGTTGTCCATGTCGTACCACTTGCCGGCCGCCTCGCAGCGCTTGCCCGGCGCCACCCAGTAGTCCTGCAGGGCGAAGATGCCGACGACCGTCAGGCCGAAAACCCCCGCGAACAGCATCGCCAGGCGAGGAAAGGTCAGGAAACGCTTCATCTTCTGATCCGTTAGGAGCGGCCCGGCCAGGAAACCTGACGCGGCGTTACGTTGACAGGCCTTCGCGACCGCTCCATGTCCTCCCCCAACATTCAGGCGATTTCACGGATAGACCCATGAAGGTACTCGTCCCCGTCAAACGGGTGATCGACTCGAACGTCAAGGCCCGCGTCAAGGCGGATCAGTCGGGCGTCGATCTGGCCAACGTCAAGATGAGCATGAACCCCTTCGACGAGATCGCGGTCGAAGAGGCCGTCCGTCTGAAGGAAGGCAAGGAACATCATGCGGCGGGAACCGCGACCGAGATCGTGGTGGTCTCCATCGGCGTGACCCAGGCCCAGGAGACGATCCGCACGGCCCTGGCCATGGGGGCGGATCGCGGCGTGCTGGTCCAGTCGGACACGGACCTGGAGCCGCTGGCGGTCGCCAAGCTGCTGAAGGCGGTGGTCGAGGAGGAGAAGCCCGACCTGGTCCTGATGGGCAAACAGTCCATCGACGGCGACAACAATGCGGTGGGCCAGATGCTGGCGGCCCTGCTGGACTGGCCCCAGGCGACCTTCGCCGGCAAGCTGGTGATCGACGGGAGCAAGGCGACGGTGACGCGCGAGGTCGACGGCGGCCTGCAGACCCTCGCGGCCGAACTGCCGGCGGTGGTGACGGTGGACCTGCGGCTGAACACGCCGCGCTATGCGTCGCTGCCCAACATCATGAAGGCCAAGAAGAAGGAGATCGCCGTGAAAGCGGTCGCCGACTACGGCGTCGATACGGCCGACCGGCTGAAGGTGCTCAAGGTGACGGAACCGCCGAAGCGTTCGGCGGGCGTCAAGGTGGCCGACGCCGCCGAACTGGTTTCCAAGCTCAAGTCCGCGGGAGCGCTGTAAATGGCCGTACTCGTCATCGCCGATCACGACGGCTCGACCGTCCGCGACACCACCAACAAGACCGTGACCGCCGCCCTGGCCCTGTCGTCTGACGTCGATGTGCTGGTGCTCGGCAAGGGGGTTCAGGCCGCCGCCGATGCGGCCGCCAGGATCAGCGGCGTGCGCAAGGTGCTGCTGGCCGACGGCGAGGCCGTGGGTCATGGCCTGGCCGAGGCGGTCGAGGCCACCGTCCTGCCGCTGGCGGCCGGCTACGACGCCATCCTGACCCCGGCCAACACCGACGGCAAGAACTTCGCCCCGCGCATCGCCGCCAAGCTGGACGTGGCCCCGATCTCCGACATCGTCGAGGTGGTCTCGGCCGATACCTTCGTGCGCCCGATCTACGCCGGCAACGCGCTGGAGACGGTCCAGTCGGCCGACGCCAAGAAGGTGATCACCGTGCGCCCGACGGCCTTCGCCGCCGCCGCCGAAGGCGGTTCCGCCCCGGTCGAGAGCGTCGCCGCCGGCGAGGCGCCCAAGACGGCCTTCGTCTCCGAGGAAATGGTCAAGTCGGACCGTCCGGAACTGGGCGCCGCCAAGATCATCGTCTCGGGCGGCCGCGCCCTGGGCTCGGCGGACGAGTTCCACGCCGTGATGGAGCCCCTGGCCGACAAGCTGGGCGCCGCCATCGGCGCCAGCCGCGCCGCCGTGGACGCGGGCTACGCCCCCAACGACTATCAGGTCGGCCAGACCGGCAAGGTGGTCGCGCCCCAGCTCTACATCGCCATCGGCATCTCGGGCGCCATCCAGCACCTGGCGGGGATGAAGGACTCCAAGACCATCGTCGCCATCAACAAGGACCCCGACGCCCCGATCTTCCAGGTCGCCGACTACGGCCTGGTCGCCGACTACAAGACCGCCGTCCCGGAACTGATGGCCGCGCTGGGCTGAGGCTCCGCGCAATCTGTCAGGAAGGGGCGCGGCGTCGTACGAACGCCGCGCCCCTTTCTCTTCTGGAAGTCCGATGGCCAACCTGCCCGTGAAACTGCAGCCCGGCGCGTCCAGCGACCGCATCGACGGCTGGGATGTCGACGCCGAGGGGCGGCCGGTGCTGAAGGTCAGGGTGCGCGCCCGGCCGGTGGAGGGCGAGGCCAACGCCGCCCTGGTCAAGCTGCTGGCCAAGGCGCTGGGCGTGTCCAGATCCTCGCTCGCCCTGGCGCGGGGCGGCCAGTCGCGGCTGAAGATGATCGCGGTCGAGGGACTGGACGCGGCGGAACTGGCGGCGCGCCTGGACGGGATCGCCCGGCTCGACTGAGCGTTCCGATCCCGACCGCCGCAGCGGCGGGTCCGTCCGAGGAAACGCCCGATGACCGCCGAAGCCCGCATTCTCCACGCCCGCAGCGGCGCCGTGCTGGAACAGCGCGAGGGCCCGGACGGCGCGGCCTATGCGCTCACCAGCCTGCGCCAGGACGGCGCCCGGACCTTTTCGGACCTGGGCGAGGCGGAACGCGCCTTCGACGCCGAGGTCGCGGCGTCCGAGAACGACCCGGCGATCATGGCCATGCTGGGTGGATCGTAAAGGCGAGGAAATGGCGCACCCGAGAGGATTCGAACCTCTGACCCCTGCCTTCGGAGGGTGAGCCCGCTGCGGCCCTCTGGGGTTCGACCGACCACCCCCCAATACGCTGGCGTTGGACTGGTTGAATACGTGGATCGGGAAAGCAACGACTACACTACGCTCTCAGTCTCCAGAATACCCCAAGCTTGCTCCGGCTTGGTTGCAATGCGGTTGCAATTCCCGCGGATGAGCGCACGGCCAGTGAACCGCCGTCGAAGCGGGAGTTTGCGTGTGCGGCCCGTGTTCGTGCTATGTTCTTAAGCTAAATTTGAGGACTCGATTCGGCCTTGAGGAGGTGAGCGGCCATGGCTGTTCTTGGCGAGCTGCTATTTTACCGACGTGACCAAGTGGGCCTCGATGACGTCTTACGTCACCAGGCCAGTCTCCTGCATGGCCGGATCGACGAACTGCCCGACAAGCTCTTCGCGGAGAAGACCGACGAAGAGATCGCGGCCCATGTCGCCGCCAAGTACGCGATCGAGCCGCTGCAGCTCGACCTCGCGGCGGCGAAGGCGAGCGTGGAAGAGGTCCAAGTCGAGGTCCATGACCGTTGGGGTTACGAGCGCGGTCCGGTCCGGGTCTCTGGCCTGCGGGCGACGAAGTCGATCCCTTTTACGGGTGAGGAAGATCTCTGGCGGCTGCGCACCAACCCCTTTAACCTCAACCCGCCGCGGGGTGACGTGCGCGGGCGGAGCCTCGTCATCGGCATCGAGGTCGCCGCCCAGCAAGCCGACGAGGCGGTGAAGTACATCGAGGACACGATCGCGCAGCTTCCTGAGTACCTCCAGCGGCAAGAGGCTCAACTCGCGCCGTACAACGCGGGCCTTGCCGGCAATGCGATGCAGTGGATCAAGATGCGCCGGGCGCAGCTCGGAACCGCCAGCGACCTCCTGAAGAAGCTGGGAGGCTAGCGGCCATGGCGTTCCGGGGGCTCTTCATCGGGATCGATCGTTATCTCTCTCCCGAAATTAACGAGTTGAGCTGTGCCCGCCGTGACGCCGTCGCGCTCGACGCGCTGTTTACCGACACCCTTGGCGGCGTCTCGCGCATTGTCGTGGACGAGGAAGCCACGCGCGCCCGCCTTGAGCGTGAATTTGAAGACCTCGCCAACTGCGATCCAGGCGACACGGTCGTTATCGGCTTCTCCGGCCACGGGTCGGACACGCACGAACTCGTCACCTACGACACACAGCTCTACGACCTCGCCAATACTACGCTGCCGCTCGCGCTGATCGAGGAGTGGTTCTCCCGCATACCGGCACGGCGTCTGATTTTCCTCCTCGACTGCTGCTTCTCGGGCGGCATCGGCGCCAAGGTCCTGCAGGTCGAGGCGCGGCCGCGCGACCTTCGCTCCATCGAGGCGCGCCTCGATCAACTGGCCGGAGATGGTCGGATCATCTTCACGGCGTCCAGCGCCAATGAGCCGGCCTATGAGCACAGCCGCTTCGGTCACGGCTTCTTCACCTACTATCTGCTCGAAGGACTGCGCGGCGTGCCGGAAGTGATCGATAGCGGCAAGCTGCCGATCTATCGGCTGCTCGATTATGTGACTGGTCGCGTCACCGCTGCCGCCCATCAGATCGGCCGTCCGCAAAATCCAACTTTTCGCGGCACTATGGACGGAGCCGTCACCTGGCCGATCTTTGTGCCCGGCACGCGTTATTTCGCGGCGTTTCCAGATCGTGCGCCGGCGAAGGTCTCAAGTGACATCCGCTCGCTGGAGACGGTCGGATTTCCAGCCGCTCTCGTCGACGCCTGGGCGGCGCCTATCCCCTCTCTAAACGCGTTGCAGGTCGAGGCCATAAACGATTTCGGCGTCCTTGATGGACAGCATCTCGTCGTCTCGGCACCAACCTCGTCGGGCAAGACGATGGTGGGCGAACTGGCGGCGCTACGGAACGTGCTCGATCGCAAACGCGCGATCTTCCTCCTGCCTCTCAAGGCCCTGGTCGCCGACAAGAGGCGGCACTTCCAAGCCACCTATTCGTCGTTCGGTGTGAGGACCATTGAGGCGACCGGTGAGACGGACGACATCACGCCGCTCCTTCGCGGCCAGTACGACATTGCGCTGCTCACCTACGAGAAGTTTGCTGCGGTCGCGCTCACCTACCCCCACGTGCTGCGCCAGGCCGGCGTCATCGTGGTGGACGAAGCCCAGATGATCGCTGACGAGGGCCGCGGCGCGAATCTGGAGTTCATTCTCACCTTGATCCGCATGCAGCGGCGGACCGGCGTCGAGCCTCAGATCATCGCGCTCTCGGCCGTGATCGGTGACACCAATGGCCTCGAACGCTGGCTTGGCGCTCGGCTCTTGCGGCGTAACGAACGTCCCGTACCCCTCGATGAGGGGCTCATGCTCGCCGACGGCTCCTTCCGGTTCATCCACGCCGAGACTGGCAAGGAAGTGAGATCGCCTCCGATCATCCGGCCTCATTCCGGCAAAGGATCCAGCCAAGATTGGATCATTCCCCTGGTCCAAAAGCTCGTCGGCGAAGGGCAGCAGGTCATCATCTTCCGTGAGCAGAAGGGTGAGACCCGCGGATGCGCGCGTTACCTCGGGGATGCGCTCGGCTTGCCGCCGGTCTCTGACGCCCTCGCTCAACTTCCGGCTGGCGACCCGTCGCAGGCGAGCCAAGACCTCCGTCGTGTGCTCGGCCAGGGCGTCGCATTCCACAACGCCGACCTTGAGCCCGAAGAGCGGCGCATCATCGAAGAGGAGTTCCGCAAGCCCGGATCAGGTCTGCGTGTCATCACGGCGACGACGACTCTCGCCATGGGCGTCAACACGCCCGCCTCATCGGTCATCATCGCTGGTCTCGAGCATCCGGGCGACAAGCCATATTCCGTGGCCGAGTATAAGAACCTCGTCGGCCGTGCCGGCCGTCTCGGGTTCGCCGAGAAGGGCACGTCCTATCTGCTCGCCACCAACCCTCGCACTGAGTTCGATTTCTGGTCGCGCTACGTCACCGGCGCACCGGAGGATTTGTTCTCGCGCTTTTTGGACAACGGAACTGACCCCCGCTCCCTCGTCGTCAGAGTGCTCGTCGCCGCGCGGCGCGCCAGCGTCGAAGGGGTCAGTGCCGATGAGATCATCGACTTTTTGGAGGCGAGCTTTGGCGCATTCCAAGCGTCCGCTCAAAGCTCGAACTGGCGATGGAGCCGCGACGACCTCATCGAGGCGCTCGGCGATCTGGAGCGCCACCAGCTGATCGAGGTCAACGACCAGGGCAACTACCATTTGCTCCCGCTCGGTCGCCTCGCCGGCGAGTCCGCGACCGAGGTCGGATCGATCATCCGCTTGGTGGAGAGCCTTTCCGGGCTGACCCCAGATCAGATCACGGACCCCGCCCTCATCAGCGCATCGCAGTCGACGGTGGAGCTCGATCAGGTGCTCTTCCCGATGAACAAGAAGAGCACGCAGAAAGAGCCCTACCTCTGGCCCAACGAGCTGCGCCAGCAGGGCGTGGCGCAGCGCATCCTCTCCGCCTTCCAGCGCGTCGCGGTTGATAGCCACCAGGTGACACTCCGGGCGAAGAAGGCCGTCGCCTGCCTGCTCTACATCTCCGGCCGTCCGATGCAGGAAGTCGAGCAGACCATGACGCAATTCGGCGGCGCCTTCGGTGGCGCCGCCGGGCCGATCCGAAGCGCCGCAGCGCGGACCGCCGATGTGTTGCCCACTGCCGCTCGGGTCTCCGAGATTTTGCATCCCGGCCTCGACCTCGGCGACCGTGTCTCACGGCTTACCTTACGGCTTACCTATGGGATTCCGGGTGCTGCCGTCGATCTCGCGCAAGAGGCGGGGACCAATCTGCTCCGGGGCGACTACACGCGCCTTGCACAACAAGAGCTATGCGAGCCCGCCGCCATTCAAGCAGCGACCGACGCGGCCCTTCTCGCGTGCGTCGACAGCGACGTGAGAAAGCTTCGGATCATCCGTGATGCCGCTGAAAAGGTCCACAATCGGCGTGAACGAGCCGCTCTGGCGGCGAGGCCGGTCTTGGAGCCCTATGTCGCCTGAGACGGCCAGCTATCACCCACAAGCACTCGGGGATTGCCGCGGATAGAGCTAGCTACGGCTTGCTCCCTCCGGCGCGTCAACGTCGCCAGACCTCGGAGGCACAAACCGGTGTCGCTGAGTTCCGATGATCGGCCCTTCCGCCGCCGTGAAGGGCCCATTCGATCAGTCCGCTAGCACCAGGGGCGGCTTGTCTCCCTCCCGATTCCAGACCTTCAGATTTGCGGTTAAGCTGCCGTATGCTCCACAAGCCGTTTGGCATTGCGCGGAGGGCCAGCTTCATGGCGTACAAATTACCGAAGACCGCGCTCGTGTGTGCCATTCGGCACCTCTGCAGATACGGCGACACCGACGTGTTCCCCCATCTCCCGGAGTTGGCCTTCGTTCGCGAAGAACAGGAGGCGATTGCATCTGAGCTCGCAGCGCTGGATCTCGATACTTATGACCCCGGAAGCGCTGTTGAAGCTCTGGGCCCGAAGAGCCGGTACGGATTTCGCATTGTCCATCAGTTGCCATACGTCGATACGATCTTGTTGCTTGCCGCCGTTGTCGAGATCGGTCCGCAGGTCGAGGAACACCGGCCATCACAGGACAATCTGGAGGCCTTCTCCTATAGGTTTGCGCCTGACGGCAAGAGCGCCATATTTAGGGCCGACCGCACTTTCAAAGATTGGCTGCACGCACAGCTGAGTTATGTGCAGGGTAATCTCAAGATCAAGCGCGTTATCGCGACGGACATTTCGGACTTTTACGCGCGCATCAACTTCCATCGGCTAGAAAACCTGCTGGATGAGGTCGTCTCCGGGCATGGGGCTGCTCGATACATAAAAAAGCACATTAAGTTCATCCGAGCGAAGCAATCATTCGGGCTGCCAGTTGGTGGCAGCGCGGCGCGTCTTCTTGCTGAATTGGCCCTCAGCGACACTGATAGCGCCTTGGAACATGACGGCCGCTTAGCGACCCGCTTCGTCGATGACTTCCGGATTTTCCTGCGCGCTGACGAAGATGCATATGATGCCCTCGCATTCATTGCTGAGCAGCTTGCTATCAACGAGGGCTTGTCGCTCAATGTAGCAAAGACAGAGATCTATACGCGGGCAGACTACCTCAAACGATTGAAAAGCCAGACCACAGATGTGTCTGACGAGGCCGAAGGCGCAGCGATGGAGGTATTGGCTGCCGACCTGTATTTCGACGATGCACCCGACGACGAGGACGTGGAGAAGCTGAAGTCGATGAACTTGCTCGGCTACCTCCAGGAGGAGGTCGGCAAGGACGCATTCGACATGGGGCGCATCAAAGTAATTTTTCGAGCGCTGAAGATCGCCAAGCCGAGCGAAGCGGCAGGCTACCTAATCGACAATTTCTCTGAACTTGTGGTCTTCGCAAAGGAGGTGACGCTCCTGATGCAGGAGCTGGAGTCAGATGAACTCGGGTGTTTCGACGGGCTGAGCGATGAGGTGGTGAAGGCTGTCCTTTCGCCGCCGGCGTCGAGCATTCAGCTTATCCGGACATGGCTTCTGGAACTCTTTGTCCGGGGAGTAGTGCCGATTACCGCGGCTCAGCTCAAATCGCTCGAAGGGCTCACAACCCCCCTCGATCGTAGGCAGTTGCACCTCATTCGAGGACGTCTCGGAGACAAGAACTTTTTCCGCAAGAACAAGACCGCGTTCACCCAGATACCCGCTATGGAGCAACCGTGCTTCATCTGGGGGGCCAGTTGCCTCCCGAAGGACGAGTACGAGACGCTCTTGCAAACAGTGAAGCCGATGATGGCCGGGCCTCTCGGTCCATTATTCCTGAAATGGGCAACGAAGCAGCGCGAGAAGCTCATAGCGAAGCTAGCGTCTCCGGTCGACGAGCATCAGGAATAGAGTAGTCGCTTGGGAAGGCCAGACGGCAGCCAGCCTGGGTATCTTGCCGGCGTGCTGGTGGAGCAGTGGGGCGGCGCTGAGTGCGCCCGCCCCTCTACGGCTCAGAACCAGGCCATCTTCCTCAACCAGGCCGCCACGGCGCGGATCGACCATCTGGAAGCGACCGGTTGCGGCCGGGGCTGGGCCGCCGGCTCCGAAGGCGGAAGTCGTTCTATGCGCTCCAAATAGCGGCGGACGTCAAACATCGGATCGCCCACCGTCTTGGCGGGGTAGTGTGGGCATGGCCTTCCGAGCCGACGCGCCAAGCGGTCAGAGGGTGTTACGGTCCCCAGGTTGGCGTCATAGGCGAAGTAGGCGCTTCGTGGCGGATCATGCATCCAAGGAGTAATGAGCTGTACGACCAAGCCTACCGCGGTCGATGCCAAGGCGCCGTTCGGCCAGACCACCTGTGGGCGACTGCCCGCGGCGCCGTAGCGCTGGGCTTCGGCCTTCAGCCGCTCGTCGGTGACCAACTGTAGGCACCGCAGACACGGCTCGCCCGGCGTCGACAAAATTACTTGGCCGCTGACCAGGCTTTCGCCCGATTCATGTAGCAGCGTCACGTCCATGCCCATGTCGATGTAGGGGATCATGAAGCGCCGACAGAAAGCCTCGAGCTCGTCCTTCGAGCCGATGTGGTCGAGGCCGCCGACTATGATGTCGCAGCCCCTCAGGAGCTCGCCAGCTTCCTGCCACTTAGCCTGACGCAAGACGATCCGAGCGTTGGGGTTTACGGCCCGGATGACGCGGGCGGCGATTCCCACCTTCGGACGCTCGGCCTTCACGTCGTCCAGCGTGCCGCCGACTAACCTGTTTAGATTGGTCAACGTAATGATGTCGTCGTCGAGCAGCACGAAGCCGCCAATTCCCACATGGGCCAGCTGCTGAGCCACGTGCGAGTTGCCGCCGCCCAGACCGACTAAGCCGACGGTGGCGGCGTCCAGTCGCGCGTCGCTCTTCGCGCCTAGGAAGCTCTGTCGATCAAGCCAGGTCATGGGGCCCCCATTCGCACTGTAGCGGCGCGTCGATGCGTTGGAACTGGTCGATAGTCACCGGCGGCCGGTCGCCGGCTAGCCACAGGAGGCCATGCGCGGCGTCGTTGCTGAGCACCAAGAGGCCGTGCGGCATGCGCGGCGTGGTCTCGAAGAAGCCCGGGACGAAGTTCTTCGCGCTATTCAAGTCCACGCCGCTGAACCCGGGCTTGCCGTGGCCGCCGTGGGTGTGGACATGGAGGAGCGCCGCCGCCGGCCGGTAAGCCGACTGCACCGCCTTGCGCATGGCCGCCGATCCAATCTTGGCTCCGACCTTGTGGTCGATCTCATAGTCCTCGTCCGCCACTGGGGTGTAGTCGCGCACCAGCAGGACCAAGCGATCGCCAAGATCGGCGGCACCGGCCGTGAAGAAGCCGACCCGCTCATGGGCGAAGGGGTGCGGTCGGTGTAGGTCCTGCCGGACCGTGTCCAGCAGCCGGCCGTCGATCTTCAGGTGTACGGTCATTGCAGCGGCCTCAAATGGGCGCCCAGGATCTCATCCCAGCCGAGGCTGGGATCGACGCCATTCCACGACATGGCGTACCAGAGGACGCCGAGGATGTTGTGCGTGGTCCAGTTCTGGCCGCGGGCGGGGAAGGGCTTCGACAGGAAGAGGCGGGAGACGTAGCCGCCGTGCTGGCGGGGGCAGAGCAGGCCGTCGACCGTCTCCACCCCGCCCGCATAATGGACCCGCAGCTCCGGAAGATGGACGAGCGGTTGCCCGCCATCTTCGTGGAGCTCGGCCCGGCGGCAGATTTTGCGAATCTTGCGAAGTTCTGACGCCGGGTCCCTCACGACGAGTGCCCCGCCGGCGGGTGGGCGGAGAACTCCATGCCCTCGCGGAGCTTGATGTGCTCTCCCGGCTTCAGCTCGCGGAACTCGCCGTCCCGTTCGATCAAGTCGAGGAGGTAGCCGGCGGGCGGCTTGAACACGCCGATCAACTGCTCGGTGGTGTAGACGCCCCGCTCCAGCTCGTAGGGCTTCTCCTTGTAGTAGACCCTCACCGTCTTGGGCGGGTGGCGCAGCATCAGCCGCTCCACCCCCTTGGCGGCGAGGTCCACCAGGTCGTCGTCCTCGAGCACGACGTCGCCGTCTTCGGTGTCGAGGACCAGCACCTGATCCTCGTGGGCCTTGGCCAGAAACTTGATGTTCTTGGCCGCCAGCTTCGCCTTCGGCCACTCCATCGAGAGGCCCTCCACGAAGAAGCGGTGGAGGTCGTCTCCGCGCGTGACGAAAAAGCGCTCCACGCTGTCTTCCGCGAGATCGACGAGCTCGGTCGGACGGATCGACTCCAGCTCACCCGAACGGAGGTGGCGCAGGATGACGAACGCCTCGATCGGATGGGCGTCGGCGGCTTCGGCGATCTGGGCGCCGACCACCTTACGGTCGTCGAAGCGCACGCGGCGGAACGCGAAGGTTTCGTCGCCAAGCTCGACCGAGAAGACGCCGGCGGCGTCTCGGTCGAGGGCGCTCTCCTCCTGGGAAATTAGCTGGGTCATTGGTAGTTCGCCTCACTCTTGGGTTGGAGGGTCGCATCGCCGACCCGCGACAATAGGAATGACCGAGATTCGCGATTGCGTCAATACCAAGCACGCGCTGCCCCTGATGAAGTTTGTGATAAGCACAATCTATGTCAGCCCCATTGACATCGCTAGGCGGCGTTGTCATTCTGTTCCGATGGGTGACATGGAAATCTACAGGGGGCTGGGCCAGAACTTGGCCCGGCTGCGCAAGGCCAAAGAGCTGACTCAGGCTGAGGTTGCGGCCGAGATCGGCCTCACGCGGGCTTCGCTGGCCAATATCGAGACTGGTCGCCAGAAGGTGCTGTTGCACCACGTCTTCATGCTGGCGAATGCGCTGGGGTGTGCGTCGATCCTCGACCTGATCCCCGCGAGCTTCACGTTTGCGGGTGAGGACCAGCCGGTCAACGTGCACGGCAGCCCGCTGAGCGAACAGCAGCACGCCCAGGTCGATCGCTTCTTCCGAACCGCTGGCACGCGCTGATCATGGCGGACAAGGAACGAGCCCGCAGAGAGGCGCTCCGACTCTTCGAGACAAGTGCGGTCAAGTCGGCGCCGGTGCCGTTGGATCGGATCGCGCGCGCGGCTGGCGTGATCGTTCAGTATGCTCCCTTCGATGGTGAACTGTCCGGCATGTCGTTCATCAAGAACGGCCATCCGATGATCGGCGTGAACTCGCTCCATGCACCCACGCGCAAGCGGTTCACGCTGGCCCATGAACTCGGCCATGTGATCCTCCACCGACACGTGCTCGAGGCCAGCGGCGTTCACGTCGACAAGGGCATTCTTCGACGCGACAGCCTGACGTCCGAAGGCACGGACGACCGTGAGATCGAGGCGAACAACTTCGCCGCCGAGCTTCTAATGCCGGAGCCGCTGCTCGCCGCGGCGCTTGACGGCCGGAACCTCGACTTCGAAGATGAGGAGGCGGTCCAGGCCCTGGCCAAAAGGTTCAACGTCAGCGCCACCGCTCTGCAGTATCGAATCCAACGGTCGTAGGGCGGGCGCGTCCGATGGGCTTCGTGATCTACGACCTTGAGACCACTGGCCTCAAAAAGCGCTTCGACCAGATCCTGCAGTTCACCGCGGTTCACACCGACGCGAATCTGGAAGTGTTGGAGCAGGTCGAGTTCGAAGGCCGTCTGCGACCCCACATCCTCCCTTCGCCCGGCGCATTGCACGTCACCGGCGCACGCTACGCGGACCTGGTCGATCCGATGCGGCCGTCGCACGACACGATGGTGGGAGCCATCCACGCGGCGATGCTCCGCTGGACCCCGTCCATGTTCATCGGCTTCAACTCGATCAGCTATGATGACGAGGTGCTGCGCCAAGCCTTCTACGAATCGCTGCGGCCGCCGATCTACGTCACCAACACGAACGGCAACTCGCGGGGCGACTTGCTGAAGCTCGCGCGCGTCGTCGGAACCTTGCGTCCCGACGTTCTGAAGACCGTTCGCGATCCGGACGGCCGGCGGGTGTTCCGTCTCTCTGACCTGGCGCAGGCCAACGGCATCAACCCCGGGCGGGCGCACACCGCGGCGGCCGACGTCGCCACGACCTTGGCGCTCTGCCGGCTGATCGCGAGCGAGGCGCCGGTCCTGTGGTCGAGCTTCATGCGGTTTTCGAACAAGGCGGAGGTACTAAATTTTGTCGGTGAACACGAAGCCTTCGCCGTGTTCGAATTCAAAAAGGGCATCCAGGACGTCCACCCAGTGACCGCCATTGGGTTCAAACCGACGGAGACCAATGTCCGCTACTGCCTGGACCTGACGGCTGACCTTTCCGCCTTGCGGAGGATGACGCCAGCGGAGCTGTTAGTCGAAGTAGCCAAGCCCGACGGCCCGATCCTGCGCCTGAAGGCCAATTGCTCGCCCATTCTCGCCGAGCTCTGGGAGCTTGATGTGGATCTGCTCGGGGACGTTACTGAAGCGGACCTGCAGTCGACCGCCACCGCTGTGCGGGGCGACCACGCCTTCGTGCAGCGCCTCCTCGCCGCCGCCGTCGCCTCCGAGACGGTCTGGCCGAAGTCCCGCTTCGTCGAATTCCAGATCTATGACGGCTTCATTCAGGACTGGGACGTAGACGTCTGTCGCCAGTTTCATGCCGCGCCCTGGACTGATCGTCTGGCGCTGGTCGATCGCTTTCGCGACTCCCGGCTGAAGAAGCTGGCCCGTAGGCTCGTCTATTTCGAACGCCCGGACCTGCTGGACGCCGACCTCCGTATCCGGATGGACGCCGCCGTGTCAGGCCGTCTACGCGGTCAGGAACCCGATGCGCCGGGCCGGACCCTTGCCGCCACGCTGCAGGAATTCGACCTCTTGCTGGCTGAGGTCGGGTTCATCGATCCCGATCTGGCTGGCTACCGGGCCTATCTGCGATCGGAGCTGGCGGCGGCTGCGTAATCCGATTGGCCGGCTCGCCGGGCTCCGCGAACCGGAAGAGAACAGCCCGTGCCGGTCATCGGTTCTCGATTTGAATGAACACCCTCCGGTTCCACAATCACCCTGACAAACTTGGTGGCCGGACGCCGGGCAGCTTGAGCATCGAGACATCTCAGGCGACCTCATAACCCTCCAGCGCATAGGCGTTCAAAAACTGCCGCTCCCACAGGAACGCCCTGTCCACCGCGCTCATGTCGGCCTCCTCGCAAACCACGTCCCATCCGTCGCGGATTTCGGTGATCTGGCCGTCGATGATGCCGCGCGCCTTGGCGTCGCTGAGCAGGAACCGCGCCGCCGCGTTGCGGCATGTCTCCAGCCGGCTGCGTCGATCATCGCCGTCGATCGACATCGCCTGGTTGGCCTCTCTTCCCGTGCGCGCCTGCGGGCAGATGTCGTAGGCCGGCGTCAGGGCCAGCCACTCACCATCCCAAAAGGCCGCATGGTTGCGCGCATGGTCGTCGTTGTTGCCGACCAGCACATTGAACACCATGCGCGCGAACAGTTCGTGCAGGGTGTCCTGGGGATTTGAGAACCGGGCGCGGATAAGGTCAGCCAGCTCGCCATAACTGGCCCATCGCGCCTGCATCTCGTCCAGCCCGAACAAGGTCAGGGCCGAAACGACCGCCCGGCGCGTCCAGCCGCCCTTGGCCCGCGCGCGATCGAACCGCTTCACCAGAAGCACATCCTTGCCGGCGGCCTGCACCAGCTGGACCGCCGCCACGTTCAGACCGACCCGGGCGGCCAGCCGCATGGCCACGAACTCGGCCTTGACCACGGCGTAGGTGTCGTTGGTCGCCGAGAACTTGGCGATGAACTTGTCTTGACCGTCTTCGATCAAGGCCTTCGGCCGCGCCCCGCCGATCGAGCTGCCGTGAAACAGCGCGCGATCCAACCCGGCCGGTATCGGCTCACCCCGCTCGACGCGGCCCGCCGCCTCTAGCAGCTCCTCGAGCGTGGCGCTGGCCTGCTCTCGCGGCGTGTAGGTCTCGGCCGAGGCCTGGAAATCCAGCGCGCCCGACCGGTCCGATCCGGAGTTGAGCAGGAACGTCAGCTCGTCGAAATCGATGTCGCGCACGGCGTCGCCCTTGAGGCCCGTCAGCCGGTTGATGATCACCCGCCGTCCCCAGGCGTCGGGCGCGCCGTCGCGCAGGCATCCGGCCATGGTCAGCGACGGCTCCGGTGCGATGGCGCCTCGCCGCAGCGGCAGCTCGGGAAGATAGATCGCCATCGCATCCCGGCGCGCCAGATAGGACTGGCCATAGTTGAAGCTGTAGAATTCGCCGTCCTTGGCCACCCGTCCCGCTACGACGGGCTCGACCGCATCCGGCAACCAGATCCAGACGAACGCTTCCCGAGGTGCCGCCGGCCGATCAGAACTCATCGTTCACCGTCCCCTTGGGCCGCCGGATCGAGCGCGGCAGAAGGGCCAGCTTGTCCTCCAGCCGTTCGATCTGCGGCGCGAGACTCGAGGCCTCAGGCACGAACAGGCTGACGCCTGCTAGGGTGGCGGCTTCGAACACCAAGCCGATTTCGACCCGTGGATCGCCCTTCTCGATCAGCTGGAGCGTGCTGCGGGCGATGCCGGCTCGCTCCGCGAGCTCTACTTCGGTCATGCCGCGCTGCTTGCGCGCCAGACGCACCTGGGCGCCCAGCAGCGTCAGGGCATCCTTTGTCAGTCGTGAATACGGACGAGGCGACACGGCTATCTCACTTTGACTGCTATGGCGGTCAAGAGGGTCTTTCGTGACCGCCAAGACGGTCATAGGACAAGCAGCATGAAAGATCAAGAGATGACCGCGAACGCGGTCACGACGACGTCATATGACCGTTATGGCGGTCATTCCTGAGTTACCAAAGCCAGGCGTGAAAAAGCATCCACCAGCCGGCGCCCATTTCTTCGCTCGGACCACATCGGCTTGACGATCCAGGCCGTCGCCCAGTCGTCGCTGAAGCTGGGCTATATCGCCAGTTTAGCTATGACCTCCGCAATGACGACGATTTCCAGACAGGACTTATTCGATAAGGTTTGGTCCAGCCCCGTGACGCGAGTTGCTGCCGAGTTCGGGGTCAGCGACACCGCGGTACGAAAGATGTGCCGCCGCCATGGCATCCCCGTGCCGAGCCGTGGGTACTGGGCGCAGGTCGCGGCGGGCAGGACCTTTCCTAGACCCAAGCTCGGACCCGTCAGCCGGGCAAGGCTGGAAACCGTCAGGTTCGTCGGCGCTGGCCAACCCTCGCCGGAGGTGAAGGCTGTGGCTGAGCGCCTGAAGGAGAAGGCGAGGGAGGTTCAGAGGTCTCCCGATCGGGGGGCTCCAGGGGAGGAGATAGCTCCGCAGGCTCACGCCGCTGCGGACAATCAGGAAATCCATCCCCTTGTGGTTCGCACGCGCGACAAACTCGCGGGCGCCGAAGCGGGTGAAATGACCCGAGTCTCTGGGAAAGGCTTGTTCACGGTCGTCGCCTCGGCGGGGCAAGCGGACCGTGTCGCGCGAATTCTGACGCTCATTCTTCGCGCCATGGAGGCGCAAGGCTGGTCGGCGAAGGGAGACGACAAAAGCCTCTTCCTCGCGCCGGACGACGAGCCGATCAGGTTCGAGATCGCCGAGCAGTCGACTCGAACACCGCACAAGCGCACCGACGCTGAAGCGGCGGCCGTGAAACGGTACGAGGAGGGGCGAGAGCGCGCCTATCGCCGAGGCTCCTGGTCTGTAACGCCCGATCCGCCTTTGATCCCCGAGTGGGATTACGAACCCACCGGCCAGCTCGTGCTCACCCTCGACGGCGGCTATCGTCACAGCGGGATGCGGCGGAAGTTCTCCGACGGCAAGACGCAGCGCCTGGAGGGGATGGTCGATCGCCTGATGGAGGCGCTCACGCTCTATGCGGCGGGAGAGAAGGTCTGGCGGGAGCGTCAGGAGAAGGAGCGCCTGGAAAGGGCCGAAGCCGAGAAGCGGCGGAAGGAAGCGGACCGCCGGCAGCGCTTGGCGAGCAAGCGGCTGGAGTTTCTCGAACTGCAGTTGCAGCGTTTCCGGCGGGCCGCGGACGTGGAGGCCTTCATCGCCCAGGCCGAGGCGGAAGGACCAGCCGAAGATGTCGTGGGGGACTTCATCGCTTGGGCGAAGCGCTATGCGGCATCCTTGCGCGAGGACATCTCTCAGGAGGCGCTTCGCCAGAAGCTACAGGCTCTCGACCTCATGAACGACGAGGTCGACATCGATGGCTGGCGGTCGGTCGATCACTCGCTTGACCCGGAGACTGAGCACAGGACACGCTATCTTGAAGCGAGGGTGCGACCGGGCGCGCCATGGTGGTATTGGCGTCGCTGACCATGGCGAGCCCCGCCGACCAGGATGCCGAAGAGGCGCGAGATGAATGACGATATCGAGGAGCCCAACCTGATCCGCATGAGCCCTGAAGGGTTCGCGGCGTTTCTGGCGACCTGCTCGGAGCCCGGCGCGCCTGTGCCTGAGATGGTGGAGGTGATCCAGCGGCCGGCGCCTTGGGAGCAGAGCCAGCATCCCTGCCGAGAGGAAGAACCTAGAGATTAGCGTTTGGCGCACCCGACAGGATTCGAACCTGTGACCTACGGCTTCGGAGGCCGTCACTCTATCCAGCTGAGCTACGGGTGCTTGAAACGCAGAACTAGTCGTCGCTGGCGGGCTTGGTCAACGACTCCGTGGCGCGCCTTTCGGCCTGCCTGAAGCTCCGACCACATGACGGTTTACCCAGAAAACCTACGCCTGAGCTCGCGCCACGTTGGTTGCAATCCGGTTGCAACGCATTTCCACCAACTTCGATCCAGAAACGCCTAGTTCTCAACCTCCTGAAATTACAAACAAAATCGGCCGCCTCAACACCACTCCCCCCTCGCTACCAGACCTTCGGAGGGCAGTACTCTATCCAGCTGAGCTACGGGTGCACATGCGGCTTGACGCCGGGAAGACGCCGCTTACAGCAAGGCGCGGGCGGCCTCAATCCCGAATGCGCCAATGAGGGGATGAGATGACGCCCTATTGCGCCGTCATGCCGCCGTCGATCTTGAACTCGGCGCCGGTGACGAACTTGGATTCGTCGGACGCCAGATAGAGGACGCACCAGGCCACGTCGTCGGGCTCGCCGATGCGTTTCAGGGGGATGCCGCGCGACAGGCGTTCGTGGGCCTTGGCCTCGTCGCCGCCGGCCATGGCGATGAAGGGGTCCAGGATCGGGGTCTTGATGAAGACCGGGTGGACCGAGTTGCAGCGCACGTTCCAGTCGGCCTTGGCCGCCTCCAGCGCCAGGGTCTTGGTGTACATCCAGACGGCGGCCTTGGTGGCGTTGTAGGCGCCCATGCCGGGGGCCGCGGCGAGACCCGCGATGGACGACAGGTTGACGATCGAGGCCGGCGCAGAGGCGCGAAGGTGGGTCATGGCGTGTTTGGCGCCCAGCATGATGGAGCGCAGGTTGATCTCGTACTGGCGCTGCCAGTTCTCGACCGTGTCCTGTTCGACGAAGGCCAGCGGCCCGCCGACGCCGGCGTTGTTGACCAGGACCGACAGCCCGCCCAGGTCGACGACGGCGGCGGCGATCACCCGTTCCCAATCGGCCTCGCTGGCGACATCGTGGGCGTAGGCGAAGGCCGCGCCGGGGATTTCGGCGTTGATGCGGTCGGCCAGGGCGGCGGCGCGGTCGCCGTCGATGTCGCTCAGGGCGACTCGGGCGCCTTCGCGCGCCAGCATGAAGGCCATGGCCTCGCCCAGGCCGCCTGCGGCGCCGGTGATCAGGGCCTTCTTGCCGGCGACGCGGCCGGCGCGCTCGGCGGCGCTCACGCCTTGGCTCCCAACTCGGCGGCGGCCGTGTCGATGAACCGGGCCATGGCGACATCCTTGTCGGTCACGCCGCCGGCGTCATGGGTGGTCAGCAGCACCTCGACCCGGTTGTAGACATTGGACCATTCCGGATGGTGGTCCATCTTGTCGGCCAGGAGGGCGACGCGGGTCATGAAGCCGAAGGCGGCGTTGAAGTCGGCGAAGATCAGGGTGCGGGCGATCGCCGGGCGGTCGCCGTCATGGGCCTTCCACGCCGGAAGGGCCGCCAGGGTTTCCGTCAGGTCAAGACGAGCGTCGGTCATCGGGTTTCCTCTTTTCCTTCGGCGTAAGGCGCCCGGCAGGTCGCGGCAAGCGGCCCCGACGAGGATCGCGGAACGCCCCGTCAAGCTTCGGCGTTAAAGAGCGTCGCCCAAGCGGCGCCGTTTCACGACGCGAGGAGAGGAAGATGGAGAATCTCTGGCTTGCCGCCCTCGACCCGGCGGACCGCAAGCGGATCGAGCCGCACCTGACCGAACGCGCGATGGCGCGCGGCCAGACGCTTTATGACGCCGGCGAAGCGGTCGATGCGGTCTGGTTCCCGATCAAGGGGGTCGTGTCGCTGATGACCGTCCTGCCCGACGACAAGATGGTGGAGACCGCCGCCATCGGACGCGAGGGGCTGGTCGGGGTGACGTGCGGCCCCTTCAACGCCCGCGCCGCCAGCCGCGCCATTTCCCAGCGCGACGGCCTGGCCGCCTGCTGCCCGGCCGAGGCGTTCGGCGAAGCGCTGGACCGGAGCGAGAGCTTACGCCTGGCGCTGTCGCGGTTCACCGAGGGGCTGATGGCCCAGGTGCAGCAGGCGGCGGCCTGCAACGCCCAGCACCGGCTGGACGAGCGGCTGGCGCGCTGGCTGTTGACATTGCACGACCGGGCCGAGGACGACCGGATCGACCTGACCCAGGCCGACATCGCCGGCATGCTGGGCGTGCGCCGCGCGACGGTGTCCGAGGTCGGGTCGGTGCTGGAGGGCAAGGGGTTGATCGCCCGCGGACGGGGCTGGGTGCGGGTGCTGGATCGCGACGGCCTGGAGACGGCCTCGTGCGGCTGTTACGGCCTGATGCGCGAGGTGATGGCCGATCTGGATCTGCCCCGGCCCGAACCAACACCCCAGGCGGCATGATCGGGGCCGCGTGATCGGGTGACGGCGGCGCGGCGACGCGCTAGACCGTGGCGCATGACCGACGCCTCTCCGCACGGCCCGCATTCGCAGGGCGACCGTTCCTCCTTCGGCTTCCGCGACGTCGATGCGCGCGAGAAGGTGAAGATGGTGCGCGGGGTCTTCGATTCCGTCGCCTCCAACTACGACGTCATGAACGACCTGATGAGCGTGGGCGTCCACCGCATCTGGAAGGATGTGGCCGCCGCCAAGCTGAATCCGCGTCCGGGCGAGACCATATTGGACGTGGCCGGCGGCACGGGCGACATGGCCCGGCGCTATTCGAAGATGGCGCGCGCGGCCCAGCAGCGGCGCGGCGGCGAGGACGCCTCGGTCATCGTGCTGGACTACAACGCCGAGATGATCCTGGCGGGGGTGCACAAGGGCGGCGAGCCGGAGATGCAGTGGAGCGTCGGCGACGCCATGGCCCTGCCGCTGCCGGACGCCTCGGTCGATGCCTATTCGATCAGCTTCGGCATCCGGAACGTGGCCCATATCGACAAGGCGCTGGCCGAGGCGCGGCGCGTGCTGAAGCCGGGCGGCCGGTTCCTGTGCCTGGAGTTCTCGCGCCCCACGACGGGGCCGATCCGCAAGGTCTATGACGCCTGGTCCTTCCACGCCATTCCGCGCATCGGCGGCTGGGTCGCCAAGGATCGCGACAGCTATCAGTATCTGGTCGAGAGCATCCGCCGCTTCCCCGACCAGGCGGCGTTCAAGGGCCTGATCGAGGACGCCGGCTTCCGCCGCGTGTCCGTGACCAACCTGTCGGGCGGGATCGCCGCCATCCACCATGGGTGGGCGATCTGACCAGCCGAATCTACCGCACGGCGCCGCCGCCGCCCGCGACCATGGCGGTGCATCATCCGGTCACGGCCTTCCTGCGCCTGATCGGCTGGCTGTGGGTGTTGGCGCGCCACGACGCCCTGGTCCCGCGCGAGGTCACGCCCCTGCTGCCCGCCTGGACCCGGCCCTTCGCCCGGTTGGTGCAGATGTTTTCCGGCCGCGCCGGCCGCCAGGGCCGGCCGGGCCAGCGGCTGGGCAAGGCGTTCGAGCATCTGGGGCCGGTGGCGATCAAGCTGGGCCAGGTGCTGGCCACGCGCGCCGACATCTTCGGCCTGGCGTTCGCGCGCGATCTGGGCCGGCTGAAGGACGCCCTGCCGCCCTTCCCGCTGGAGGAGGCGCGGCGCGAGATCGAGACCTCGCTGGGCCGTCCGGTCGAGAGCCTGTTCACCGACCTGGGACCGGCGGTCGCGGCGGCTTCGCTGGCCCAGGCGCACCGCGCCACCCTGGCCGACGGCCGGGCCGTGGCGGTCAAGGTGTTGCGTCCCGGCGTGGAGCGCCGCGTCGCGGGCGGCCTGGATTCGATGCGGCTGGGCGCGAAACTGGTCTGGCGCTTCGTGCCGATGGTGCGGCGGCTGGAGCCGCAGGCCTTCGTCGAGACCATCGCCCGGTCGCTGGACCTGGAGCTGGACATGCGGCTGGAGGCCGCCGCCGCCAGCGAGATGGCCGAGGTCATGGCCAAGGACGCCTATATGTCCGCGCCGCCCGTCGTCTGGGACGGCGTGGGCAAGCGGGTGCTGACGCTGGAGTGGGCGCCCGGCGTGCCCATGACCGATCCGGCGCTGACCGACCTGCCGGGGCTGGACGTCAACCTTTTGGCCGACAATGTCGTGCGCGCCTTCCTGGTGCAGGCGCTGGACCACGGGGCGTTTCACGCCGACCTGCACGAGGGCAATCTGTTCGCCAGCGCCCCGGCGCATCTGACGGCCATCGACTTCGGCATCGTCGGGCGGCTGGGACCGGCCGAGCGGCGCTATCTGGCCGAGATCCTGTGGGGCTTCATCAGCCGCGACTACGACCGGATCGCGCGGGTGCATTTCGAGGCCGGATATGTGCCGCCGCATCATTCGGTCGAGACCTTCGCCCAGGCCCTGCGCGCCGTGGGCGAACCGGTGATCGGCCGCGCCGCCAGCCAGGTGTCGATGGGGCGGCTGCTGGGCCAGCTGTTCGAGATCACCGCCCTGTTCGACATGCGGCTGCGGCCCGAACTGATCCTGCTGCAGAAGACCATGGTCTCGGTCGAGGGCGTGGCGCGGCGCCTGAACCCCGACCACGACCTTTGGGCGGCGGCCAAGCCGGTGGTGGAACGCTGGATCAAGCGCGAACTGGGGCCGCAGGCCCAGGCGCGCGACGCCCTGAACGACCTGATCGCGGCGGCGCGCGCGATCTCGCGCCTGGTGCAGGAACCGCCGACCCCGACGACCGTGGTCATGGAAAAGTCGGGAACTCCGGCTTGGCTGGCGGTTTCCGTCACGGTCGCAGTGATCGCGGCGCTGACGGCCCTGGGCCTTTCGCTCTGGCCCTATCTGTCCTGACCGGAGCCTTCTTCATGAAGACGACCCTCGCACTTTCGGCGCTCGGCGCCGCCCTGCTGCTGACCCCCGCGGCCGCCCTGGCCCAATCGACCCCGCCGTCGAACAGCGGGGCCGCGGCCGGCGCCGTGCCCAACAGCTTCGACGCCCCGGGCCAGGCCGCGCCGAATCCGTCGGCCCGTCCGGCGCCTGCGCCCGGATCCGCCCAGGCGGGACCGAGGGCCGAAGCCCCCGACATCGCCCGCGCTGAAGAGGCCCTGCGCGGCGTGATCGCGGCGGCCCAGGGAAGCGGCTTCGACTATTCGGTGTTCACGACCGATCTAGCCGGTAAGATCCGCCAGCAGTCGGCCCAGGTCGGCCCGCTGATCAAGAGTTTCGGCGACGTGAAGACGGTCGAATACGTCCGTCAGGAAGGCGAGGCCCAGCTGTTCAGGGTCACCTTCGACAACCAGGTCACCGAATGGATGATCGGCTTCGACGCCGACGACAAGATCGCCGCCCTGCTGTTCCGCCCGGCCGAGGGCTGAGATTCTTCTTTGCGGGTGCGACGGAATGTCGCAATCTTGGCCGTTGGAGCATGGGGACGGGGGCGTCCTTGAGCCTGAAGGTCACTGAGATATGAAACGTCCGATCGCCGGCCTCGGCCTGATGATGCTGCTCTGCGCCTGTGCGACCGATCCGGGAAGCCCCAAGGGCGCGGGCGGCGCCCCCGCATCCGCGTACGCGGAAATCTTCATCAGCCCGTTCGGCGAGCCGTTTGTGTCCGAGCCGGGCGACCCCTATCCCGTCGCGGCCTGGTTCGCCGGCGCCGACGCCGACCACGACGGCCGCCTGACCGCGGCGGAATTCTCGGCGGACGGCCGACGCTGGTTCGCCGTGCTGGATTCCGACCACGACGGCCTGCTCACGCCGGGGGAAATCTCGGCCTATGAGCGGCGGATCGATACGGCCTTTCTGGGCGTGGGGCGCATGGGCGGGTCGGGGCGCGGCGGCGGTCGCCGGGGTGGAGCCGGACCCATGAGGCATGACGGACCGCAGGACGGCGGCCGCATGGGGCTGGGCGAAGGCGCGGGCCAGGAGGACGAAGTCTCACACATCCAGCCCAGCGTTCCGCGCGTCTCGGCGGCGTCGGAATCCTCGGAACGCATGGCGCGCGCCGGGCTGCTGGCGGTGCCCCAGCCGGTGCGGTCGGCGGATCGGAACATGGACCAGCGCATCACCGCCGAGGAATGGGCCGCCACCACCGACCGCTGGTTCGCCTTGCTGGACACGGATCATGACGGCGTCCTGACGCTGGAGACCCTGCCCCGGACGGCGATGCAGGGCCGCGCGCCGCGCCGCTAGCCTAATCCAGCGAAGGCTTGCCGCGCCCCGACTTGATCGCGGCGCGGCTGGTCTTGGCCTGAAGGCGGCGTTCCCTGGACGCCTTGGTCGGGCGGGTCGGCACGCGATGGACGGGCTTGATCGAGGCCTCGTCCACCAGGGCCTGGAGGCGTTCGATCGCGTCGGCGCGGTTGCGCTCCTGGGTGCGGTGGCGCACGGCGTTGATCAGGATCACCCCGTCCAGCGTCAGCCGGCTGCCCGCCAGCTTCATCAGCCGCGCCTTGACCGGCTCGGTCAGGCTGGGCGAGTTCCTGACGTCGAACCGCATCTGGACGGCGGTGGAGACCTTGTTGACGTTCTGACCGCCCGGCCCGCCGGCGCGGTAGAATCGGAACTCCAGCTCGTCCTCGGGAATGGTGGTCATGAGGCGGCCCTGCGCGCCTTGACCACGGCCTGGTCCAGGGCCTGGAGGAAGCGCGAGCGGTCGGCGGCCGAGAACGGCGGCGGGCCGGACGTGGCCACGCCCATGGAACGCAGATGCTCGCCCACCATCCGCCCGGCCAGGGCCGAGCCGATCGAGTCCGGGGTGAAGGGCTGGCCGTTCGACTTCAGCGCCTGGGCGCCCGACTTCAGGCAGCGGTCGGCCAGGGGGATGTCGGCGGTGATGACCACGTCGCCCACGCCCGCGCGTTCGGCGATCCAGTCGTCGGCGACGTCCGGGCCGGCGTCGACCACCACCTGTTCGATCAGGGGCTCGCGCGGGACCTGCATCCAGCCGTTGGAGACGACATAGGTCTTCAGCCCATAGCGGCGGGCGACGCGATAGACCTCTTCCTTCACCGGGCAAGCGTCGGCGTCGATGTAGAGCACGGTGGGCATGGGCGTGACCTAGCGCGGACGGGGAGGGGCGTCACCTGTCGGGCGTCCTTGCCACCTCAATGTTCGTCATCCCAGGGCTTGTCCCTGGGATCCAGAATCCCGGTGTTTGGCGGTTGAGCGCCCGCGTTTGCACCGGGAGTCTGGATCCTCGGCACAAGGCCGAGGATGACGAAATGGAGTAGGGAAATGAAAAAGGACGGCCCGAAGCGCCGCCCTTTCCATTCAGACCGAAGCGATCTTCAGTTCCGATAGGCCGGCGGCATCGGCGTCTGCTGACGATAGCGGTCGCGCAGCAGCAGTGGGCGGCTGGTCAGCGGTTGTTCGACGCCATTCACGAACACCGCCGAGGGCTGGCTGAGCGGCTCCAGCGGATCGCCGGACCAGACCACCACGTCGCCCGCGGCCCCCGGCGCGATCTGGCCGAACTGGCCGGCCATGCCGAAGATTCGGGCCGGATTGACGGTCAGGGCCGCGATGGCCGAGGCGTAGGGCAGGCCGTGCGAGACGGCGTTGCCGGCGTTGTAGCGGGCCTCGCGCGCGCGGTGGGTCGAGCCTTCGTTGCCCTTGATGGCGATGACCACCCCGGCCGCGTCCAGCGCCGCCGCATTCTCCATCCGCGCCGCCCGCATCTCGAAATCGTTGGGCAGGTTGGCGATGGGGTTCAGCAGAACGGGCGCGCCGGCGGCGGCGATGTCGCCGGCGACCAGCCAGCCTTCTTCGGCGCCGTCCAGGATGATCTTGATCCCCTCTTCGCGGGCCAGGCGCAGGACCTGGCGGATGTCGGACGCCCGGTGGACGGTGACGATCAGCGGCAGGGTCCCGTCGGCGACCGGAATCAGGGCCTCCAGGTCCGCGCGCGACAGGCTGAGGTCGCGCAGACCCGCCCGTTCATAGGCCGACTTGTTGCGGGCGTAGAGGCGGACCTCGGCCAGGGTTTCCTTGAACAGGACGAACTGCGCGCCGCGCGCGCCGCCGGCGACGGCCGCGCCCGCCTCGCCGAACGGAGCGACCATGGCCACGCGCGGCTTGACCAGGATGTCGGTCCCCTGGGCCAGGTTGATGATCGCCGCCTGGCCCGCGAACAGGCCCGGCGTCTGATAGCCGCCGTCGCCGGCCCCGGCGGTGTCCTCTTCATGGACGTGGCCGCCCGACGAGCCGGGGTGCTGGGGCGTGACGATCGCGCGGGTGACGCCGCCCAGCCGCGCCACCGGCAGGGTGAAGGACCAGGGATCGAGGCCATAGGACACGTCGAAGGCGGCGCTGAGGGTGTTGGCGTTGTTCCTCAGTTCGTTGGTGCCGCGCACCGAACCGACCTCGGTGCCGGCCAGGCCTGAATCCACGGCGACGAAGCCGGGCGCGACCACCTTGCCGGCCGCGTCGATGATGCGCGCGCCGGCAGGCGCGGCGCCGGCGCCCACCGAGACGATCTTTCCGTCGCGCAGCACCACCGTGCCGTTTTCGATGACGGAGGTTCCGGTCAGGATGCGCCCGCCGACGATGGCGACGGTTTCCTGGGCCGTGGCGGGGGCGGCCATGGCCAGGGCGGCGACGGCCCCCGCGATCAGGTGAGAGAGGCGCATCAGCGGGCTCCTTCGTTGATGTTGGCGGCGGTCAGGCCATAGCCCGGCTGGCCCAACTCGAAATCGCTGGTCGGCTGATAGGCGGGATCGGTCCGGTCGAAGGCCAGGGCGCCGTCGATGAAGACCTGGTCGGCGCGGGCGTAGATCGAGAAGGGATCGGCGCTCCAGATCACCACGTCGGCGCGCAGGCCCGGCGTCAGCGACCCGGTCTGGTCGGCGATGCCGATGGCCTTGGCTGCATTGGAGGTGAACCAGCCGATGGCGTGTTCCTCGGAAATGTTCAGGCCGGCGCGGCGGCCGGCCGACAGGGCGGCGGCGGCCTCCTGGTTCAACCGTTGCGTCAACTCCGGATCGTCGGAGTGGATGACGGCGCACGACCCGGCTTGCGCGTCCACCAGGGCGGCGTTTTCCTCGATGGCGTCCAGCGCCTCCATCTTGAAGCCCCACCAGCCGGTCCACATGGCCGCGCAGATGCCGGCCCGGGCCAGTTGCGGGGCCAGCTTGTAGGCCTCGGTCGCATGGTGGAAGGCCGAGATGCGGTAGCCGAACTCATCGGCCATATCCATCATCATCGCCATCTCGTCGGCGCGATAGCAGTGGTTCTGGATCAGGATCGAACCGTCCAGCACGCCGGCCAGGGTCTCGTTCTGAAGATTGCGGGTCGGCGGCGCCCCTTCGCCGGTCTCGCGCCACTTGTCCCACTTGGCCTTGTAGTCGCGCGCGGCGATGAAGGCGGCGCGATAGCCGGCCATATTGCCCATGCCGGTCGCGGGGCTCTGGTTGCGCGAGCCATAGACGCGCGAGGGATTCTCGCCGCAGGCCATCTTGACCGTATAGGGGGCGTTCGGGAACTTCATGCCCTGCATGGTGATCGAGGGCACGTTGCGGATGGTCACGCCGCGCCCGCCGAACAGATTGGCCGAGCCGGGCAGGATGTGCATCGTCGTGACGCCGCCGGCGCGGGCGGTGTTGAAGCCGGGGTCCTGGGGCCACAGCGAATGTTCGGCCCAGACCTGGGCGGTGTTCGGATTGGTCGCCTCGTTGCCGTCGCTCATGCCCTGAACGCCGGGCGACGGATAGACGCCCAGGTGGCTGTGGACGTCGATGACGCCGGGGGTGACATAGCGGCCGCGCGCATCGATGACGCGATAGCCGGTCGGGACGGGGGTCGAGGCGTCGCCGACGGCGGCGATCCGGCCGTCCGCGACCACCACCACGCCATTGTCGATCTTGCTGTCCGCGCCCGTCAGGACGGTCGCGCCGACCAAGGCGAAATTCTCGCGCGGCAACGGTTGATAGGTCGAGGGATAGGGATCGAGCGTCTTTGACGGATCGAGCCCCGTCGCCAGGGTCATGTCCCGCGACGGCCTGGGGGCCGGATCGCTGGAGGCCGGATCGCTTGAGGTTTGGCCGGTGGTGGCGCAGGCCGAAAGCCCCAGCGCGGCGCCCGCCACGGCGCATGTGACGGCCGCGAGGCTGACGCCCCGCAGATGATGTCCGATCATCGTTTCTCTTTTCCCACTGACGCGTCAGCCCCGACGCGGATTGCGGACGGCATTAGGAAGGCGTTCGGCGGGAGGCGTCAAAAGGTTTCGACGGCGGACATGACAGGCCGTCCGGTTTGGGGAAGTATCGCCCCATGACCCTGAAGCTTGATCGCCGCCTGTTCCTCGCCGCCGGTTCCGCCGCCGCCTTCGCGCCCCGGGCGCTGGCCCAGACCGGGGAGCGGCCCGGGGAGCAGCCCGAGGATTGGGCCGCCCTGGCCGCCGACGTCCGGTCCGAGTTCCAATGGGCATGGCGGAACTATCGCGAAAAGGCCTGGGGCAAGGACGAGATCAATCCCGTCTCGGGCACGGCGCAGTCCTTCTTCATCGAAGGCCACGACCTGGGTCTGTCGCTGGTCGAGGCGCTGGACACCCTGTGGATGATGGAGCTGGACGCCGAGTTCCAGGAGGGGGTGGACTGGGTCAAGTCCAGCCTGGACTTCGACATCGACGGCGAAAGCCAGGTGTTCGAGACCAATATCCGCCTGGTCGGGGGCCTGCTGTCGGCGCACCTGGCCAGCGGCGACCCTGTGCTGCTGGCCAAGGCGAAGGACCTGGCCGACCGGCTGATGAAGGCGTTCGAGGCCTCGCCGCACGGCCTGCCCTATCGCTATGTGAACCTGAAGACCGGGGCGGTGCGCGACCCGGAAACCAACCTGGCCGAGATCGGCACCTATGCGACCGAGTTCGGGGTGCTGGGCCGGCTGGTCGGGGACGACCGCTACTATGCGGCGGCCAAGCGGGCGATGAAACATGCGCTGGACCGGCGTTCGGACATCGGCCTGATGGCCGCCAACATCCACGCCGAGACGGGTGCGTTCACCAGCCGAAACGCCTCCATCGACGTCTATGCGGACAGTTTCTACGAATATCTATGGGATAGCTGGGAACTGTTCGGCGACGCCGAGATGAAGGCCTGGGCCGAGGAGACGACCGACGCCATCGTCAAACATCAGGCCAGGCGCTACGACGGCCGGCTGTGGTTCCCGATGGTCGATTTCGAGACCGGCGAACCGACGGCGACGGCCCAGACCGAACTGGGCGCCTATCTGGCCGGCCTGTTGGGACAGGTGGGGAGGAAGGCCGAGGGCGACGACTTCCTGGCCTCCTATACCGAGATGCAGCAGGTCTGGACCATCATCCCGGAATCCATCGACGTCGAGACCCGCCAACCGCGCACGAAGCGTACGGGCCTGAGGCCCGAATATCCCGACGCCTGCCTGAACCTGTGGCTGGGCGACCGGGACGAGCGGTATCGGACATTGTCGGCCACCCACTATCGCAACATGAAGGCGACCAGCCGGGCGGCCCATGGCTATACGGCGCTGGCCGACATCACCGCGCGTCCGATGACCCAGGGCGACAACTGCCCCGGCTACTGGTGGTCGGAGCAGATGAAATACTACTGGCTGCTGTTCTCCGACTGCCGCCGCGTGGACTATGGCCATCTCCAGCTCAGCACAGAGGCGAACGTGCTGCGGGGGTTCGTGAGAAGCTAAAGCGCCGTCAGAGTGATCGCACTGGACATGAATCTCACCTCAGCGGGTGTCCAGCAGTCGCTCCACTCGGTTGCGACAGTCGCTCCGCATTGACAGGCCCTGTTGGGCCCATCCAGGCCATCCGACCCGCAGCAGCCGTTATCTGTTCCGACCGACTTCAGGGCGCCGACTAACACGTCGACCGCATTGATCGCCAAATCCCCCACTGAAGATCGGACGTGGCGATGGACCTCTTGTCCATAGCGATCCCGGCCGATCGAAACATAATTCTTGTCAAGGCGAATGAATAGACCAGGAGACACAGCCGCCTCGCCCATGCCCGATTGAACATGCTGAGCAGTCGAACCCGCTGACAGCGGAGCCGTCAGGTGGCGGCCACATGCAGAGCAGTCAATTCTCGCCTTCACCGTTCATACCCGGTCATCGAATACGGCCGCGCCTCCGGCGCCGTCGCCCACGTCCGGTTCGGTTCGGCGCTCATCGTGAACGCCAGTTCACCGCCGGCCAGGATCTGCTCGTGCGTCAACACGGATCGCTCCAACAGGCGGCCGTTCAGGGTCACGGAACCGACGTAGGGCCGGGCGTCCGACAGGCCCTGGGCGCGGATGGTGAATTTGCGGCCATTGGGCAGGTTCAGCGTCGCCCGGTCCACGAAGGGGCGGCCGATGACGTATTCGTTCGATCCCGGCGTCACCGGATAGAAGCCCAGGGCCGTGAACATCAGCCAGGCCGACATCTGGCCCAGGTCGTCGTTGCCGGCCAGGCCGTCGGGCGTGGTCCTGTACTGGCTGTCGACGATCTGCTTCAGCCGTTCCTGCGTCCGCCAGGGCTGGCCTGCATAGACGTACATATAGGCCGTGTGGTGGCTGGGCTCGTTGCCATGGATGTACTGGCCGATCAGGCCGGCGATATCCTCGGCGTGGGAATAGTCCAGGCCCGTGTTGTCATAGTCGAACATGGCGTCCAGCTTGGCGACCGTGGCCGCATCGCCGCCCATGGCGCCGACCAGGCCGCCCAGGTCCTGGGGCGCGAACCAGGAATATTGCCAGGCGTTGCCCTCGGTATAGTCCGATCCATAGTTGATCGCGACGGGATCGAACGGCTCGCGGAAGCTTCCGTCCGCCTTGCGGGCGCGCACGAAGCCGGTCGAAGGATCGAAGCTGTTCTTCCAGAAGCCGGCCCGCCGCTCGAAGGTCTCGGCGACGTCGTTGCGGCCCAGCGACCGCGCCATGCGGGCGATGGTCCAGTCGTCATAGGCGTATTCGACCGTCTTTGACGCCGCCTCCGGCTCGCGGTCGATGGGGACGTAGCCCAGGTCGATATAGTCGCCCAGGCCGCCATAGGGCCGATAGGTCGCGCTGGCGACCATGGCGTCCAGGGCGGCGTTTCCGTCGAAGCCGCGCAGGCCCTTCAGCCAGGCGTCGGCGATCACCGGCACGGCGTGATAGCCGATCATGGTCCAGGTCTCCTGCCCCGCGAACTGCCAGACGGGCAGGACGCCGTGCGGGCTGTCGGCCTGGGAGGCCAGCAGCGAGCGGACCATGTCCACGTTCCGCTCGGGCTGCACCAGGGTCAGCAGCGGATGTTCGGCGCGGAAGGTGTCCCACAGCGAGAACGACGAATGGAAGGTGAAGCCATCCGCCGTATGCACCTGATTGTCCGGCCCGCGATAGCGGCCGTCCACGTCGCCCGAGACGCTGGGCGCGATCAGGGCGTGATAGAGGGCGGTGTAGAGGCTGGTCCGCATTTCGGGCGCCGCCTCGATGTCGATCGCGCCCAGGGCCTGTTCCCAGGCTGCGCGGGTCGAGGCGCGCAGGGCGTCGAAGTCGAAGTCCCCGCCCTCGCTGTCCAGGTTGCGGATCGCGCCTTCCTCATCGACGGTGGAAATGGCGACCTTGACCAGCAGGGGGCCGTCCAGCGGGCCGAAGTCGAAGGCGGCCTCCAGGGCGCGGCCCTCCTGGATCAGCTTCTGGTCGGGCGTGCGGCCCGGCTGGGCGAAGCCGTTGTAGGGGACGTCGGTCTCGGCGTTCCTGATCTCATGGCCGGTCATCGGCCGCGAGAACCGCATCGCGAAATAGAGTTGCCGCGCCGGGGCCCAGCCGCGCGTCTCGCGGAACCCCGTGACCGTTCCGTCGGGTCGCACGCGGATGCGCGACCACAAGACCTTGCCCGGATAGTCGTAGATGGAGCGGCGGAAATCCAGCAGGACATGGGCCGGCTGTCCGGCCGGGAAGCTGTAGCGATGCAGGCCGACACGCGTTCCCGCCGTCAGCTCCGCCCGCACGCCCGAGTCGGTCAGGTTGACGGAATAATAGCCCGGCTGGGCCGTCTCGGTCGCCTTGTCGAAGCGGGAGCGATAGCCCGATCCGGGCTGGTCCGCCGCGCCCGGCTCCCACTTCACCTCGCCCGACAGGGGGGTCAGCAGCACGTCGCCCAGGTCGGAGTGGCCCGAGCCGGAGAAATGGGTGTGGGAAAAGCCCAGGATCGTCGGGTCGTCGTGGCGATAGCCGGAAGCCCAGTCATAGGACTGGCGGAAGGGCCTGATGTCGGTGTCGGGACTCAGCTGCACCATGCCGAAGGGGGCGACGGCGCCGGGAAAGGTGTGGCCCTTGCCCGCCGTGCCGATGAAGGGATCGACCGCCTCGAACGGCGTTTGGGCCTGGACCGGGATCTGGGCCGCCGCCGTCCCCGCCGTGAGCATGATCGCCGCCATGGCCAGCCCCAGTCGCTTCATCCGAAATCCTCCCTGAAGGTCGCCGAGGTGACAGGCGTTGGGCGCAAAAGGCAAGGGAGAGATCACACATCCGTCGGCGGGTTCTGGACGCCCCGGCCCATGACGGCTAACGGCAGGCGCATGAACGCCGACCCGCCTCCCGAGGACGAAAACCCGCACCTGGATCGCCCGTTGCGGTCGTTCGGCCGCATCAAGGCCCGTCCGATCAAGCCGCGCCAGGCGGCGCTGATGGACACTCTGCTGCCCGGCATCGCCGTGCCTGACCCCAAGGCCGGTCCGCTGGACCCGAAAGCGTTGATGCCCGAGGCGACGGAGGTCTGGCTGGAGATCGGTTTCGGCGGCGGCGAACATATGGCGGCCCAGGCGGGGAGGCGGCCCGACGTGCTGGTGATTGGCTGCGAGCCCTTCCTGAACGGCGTCGCCTCGGCCCTGCGTCACGTCGAGGAGGGCGGGTTGAAGAATGTGCGCATCCACGCCGACGACGCGCGCGACATGGTGGACGCCCTGCCGGACGCCTCGGTCGACCGGGTGCTGATCCTGTTCCCCGACCCCTGGCACAAGGCGCGGCACAACAAGCGCCGCCTGTTGCAGGACGAGACGGCCCGGGCCTTCGCCCGCATCCTGAAGCCGGGCGGGACCCTGCGGTTCGTCACCGACTGGCTGGATTATGCGCAATGGGCGCTGGAACGGCTGGAGCGGACGCCGGGCCTGGACCGGATCGGCGCGGCGGATCAGGACTGGTTCGTCGCCCCCGCCGACCACGTCGTCACCCGCTACGAGGAAAAGAAGTTGGGCGACACCACGCCGGTCTTCCTTGAATTCCGTCGCGCCGGATAACAGCTAGGCGTCTTCTTTCAGCCGAGTCTCCTCTTCATGACCTTCTCGATCCATGACGCCGCCGCGCCGATCTTCGTGCGCGGCCTGACGAACCTGTCCGGGTTTCTCGACAAGGCCCTGGCCGAGGGGTTCGACGAGGCCGCGCTGATGCAGGCCCGACTTTACGAGGACATGCGGCCGCTGCCGGCCCAGGTGCAGCTGGCGTCGGATTCGGCCAAGGGCGCGATCGCGCGGCTGGCCGGCGTCGACAATCCGCCCATGGCGGACACCGAGGCCAGCTTCGCGGAACTGAAGGACCGTATCGCCCGCACCCTGGCCTTCATCGAGAGCGTCGATCCGGCGGCGTTCGACGGCGCCGAGACCCGGCCGGTGGTGCTGAAGGCGGGCGGCCGCGAACAGCATTTCCTCGGCGCGGCCTATCTGACCGGATTCGCCGTGCCCAACTTCCTGTTCCACGTGACGACCACCTACGCCATCCTGCGCAAGGAGGGCGTGCCGCTGGGCAAGCTGGATTATCTGGGCCGGCTCGATCTTGTCTGACGAAGAGGGCTGACAAGCGGTCTTGAAGCGCCTATATGGCGGCTCACATCGTTAGACCGGCGTCCAACGGCGTCGTTCCAAGCGGCGGCCCGGACGGACCGCCGCTTTTGTTTTGGACTGAACTCTTTGCGCGCAAAGACCGCACAGGACCGGCAGCTGCTGGAGCTGATCGACCCCATCGCCGAAAGCCTCGGCCTGGAGGTCGTGCGCGTGCGCCTGATGAGCGGCTCGCGCCGCCAGCGCCTTCAGGTCATGGCCGAGCGCCCGTCCGATCACGACATCTCGGTCGAGCAGTGCGCCAAGCTGAGCCGCGCGGTGTCGGAGGTGTTCGACGCCGCCGACCCCATCGCCGGCGAATATCTGCTGGAGGTTTCCTCGCCCGGCATCGACCGCCCGCTGACCCGCCCGCTCGACTTCGACCTGTTCGAGGGCGAGGAGGCGCGGCTGGAGACCGATCGGATGATCGAGGGACGCAAGCGCTTCAAGGGCGTGCTGGCCGGGTTCGAGGACGGCAACGTCCTGATCGACCTGGACGGCGAGGAAGACACCGCCCTGATCCCCTTCGACTGGATCAGCGACGCCAAACTGGTCCTGACCGACGCCCTGATGAAGCGGGGCGCCGCCATTCGCGCCGCACGCGGCGAACCCGAAGACGACGGCCTGCCCGAAGGCACTCCCCAGGATGGGGCCGCCGAACTGACAACCGACAACACGACCCCTTCTGAGGACAAAGCCTGATGGCCGTCACCGGTATTTCCGCCAACCGCCTCGAACTGCTGCAGATCGCCGAGGCCGTGGCCCGCGAGAAGAACATCGAGCGCGAGATCGTCATCGAGGCGATCGAGGAGGCGATCCAGAAGGGCGCCAAGTCGCGCTATGGCGCCCATCACGACATCCGCGCCAAGATCGACCACAAGACCGGCGAACTGGCCCTGACCCGTCACGTCACCATCGTCGAGGACGACTGGCAGCCGGAAGACGAGTTGGAAGAGTTCAACGACAGCGCCATGGTGCGCCTGAAGGACGCGCTGAAGCGCGATCCCGAGGCCGTCGTCGGCAAGGAATATGTCGAGACCCTGCCGCCGTTCGAGTTCGGCCGCGTCCAGACCCAGATGGCCCGCCAGGTCGTGACCGGAAAGGTCCGCGAGGCCGAGCGCGCCAACCAGTACGAAGAGTTCAAGGATCGCGTCGGCGAGATCGTCAACGGCACGGTCAAGCGCGTCGAATACGGCAACACCATCGTCGACCTGGGCCGGGGCGAGGGCGTCATGCGCCGCGACCAGTCCATTCCGCGCGAAGTGTTCAACATCGGCGACCGCATCCGCACCTACATCTACGACGTCCGCCCCGAGGCGAAGGGCCCGCAAGTGATGCTGAGCCGCGCCCACCCGGGCTTCATGGCCAAGCTGTTCGCCCAGGAAGTGCCCGAGGTCTATGACGGCGTGATCGAGATCCGCGCCGCCGCCCGCGACAGCGGCTCGCGCGCCAAGATGGCCGTGCTGTCGAACGACAGCTCCATCGATCCGGTCGGCGCCTGCGTCGGCATGCGCGGCTCGCGCGTCCAGGCCGTCGTCGCCGAACTGCAGGGCGAGAAGATCGACATCATCCAGTGGAACCCGGACGAGCCGACCTTCATCGTCAACGCCCTGGCCCCGGCCGAAGTCTCCAAGGTCGTGCTGGACGAGGAAGCCGGTCGCGTCGAGGTGGTGGTGCCGGACGAACAGCTGTCGCTGGCCATCGGCCGTCGTGGCCAGAACGTCCGCCTGGCCTCGCAGCTGACCGGCTGGCAGATCGACATCATCACCGAGGCCCAGGACAGCGAGCGTCGCCAGCGCGAGTTCGCCGAGCGCACGGCCCTGTTCCAGGAAGCCCTGGACGTGGACGAGGTCATCGCCCAGCTGCTGGTCACCGAAGGCTTCGCCACGGTGGAAGACCTGGCCTATGTCGACGCCTATGAGGTCGCCGAGATCGAAGGCTTCGACGAAGAAACCGCCGAGGAGCTGCAGGCCCGCGCCCGCGACTTCCTGGACAAGAAGGCCGCCGAGCTGGACGCCAGGCGCGTCGAACTGGGCGTCGAGGACGGCGTGCTGCAGGTGCCGGGCGTGACCCTGGCCATCGCCGTCGCCCTGGGCGAAGGCGGGGTCAAGACGGTCGAGGACCTGGCCGACCTGGCCACCGACGAGATCCGCGGCGGCTACGAGGTGAAGAACGGCGAACGGGTCAAGGTCCCGGGCGTGCTGGAAAGCTTCAACCTGGCCCAGGAAGAGGCCGAGCTGCTGATCCTGCAGGCGCGCGTCGCGGCCGGCTGGATCGACGCGTCCGAACTGCCGCAGCCCGAGCCGGAAGAATACGAGGAAGACGGCGAATACGCCGAGGGCGAATACGATCCGGACCAGGTGTTCGGCGACGCGCCCGCCGAGGCTGAAGACGCCGAAGCCGACGACGCGGAGGTCCTCGCCGAGGACGACTCCGAACCGTCGAACGCGTGATGGGAGACCTGGCCACATATGAGCTTGCGCGACGCAACGATCGATAGGGAACGCCGCGACCTGGTCAGCCACCAGGTCATGGACGAATCTCGTCTGATCCGTTTCGTCGCCGGGCCCGATGGCCAGGTGGTTCCCGACCTGGGCAGGAAACTGCCCGGGCGCGGCCTGTGGGTCGAAGCCAGCCGCGCCTCGGTCGAGGCGGCGGTCAGGAAGAACGGCTTCACCCGCGCCGCCAAGACAAGACTGACCGCCCCGGCCGACCTGGCCGACGTCGTCGAACGGCTGCTGGTCCGGCGCTGTCTCGACCAGCTGGGTCTTGCCCGGCGCGAAGGCGTTCTTATATCCGGCTTCGAAAAGTCCGCCGCGAGCCTCCGTTCGGGCAAGGCCGCCTGGGTTGTGGAAGCCGCCGACGGCTCCGCCGACGGACGCGGCAAGATCCTCGCCCTGGCCCGTCATCAGACCGTGAAGATCTGCGGCGCGTTCAGCGCGGACGATTTGAGTTTGGCCCTTGGGCTGGAAAATGCGATACACGCCGTCCTGCTTGCGGGCGGACGGGCCGATCGCTGGACCATCGAGGTCGAACGACTGGCCGGATTTCGGCCGCTTCGCCCCCCTCACTGGGATGTTCCCGGTGGCGAGGACGGACCGGCGGGAACGCTCCCCACAGGGGCGAACTGAGGATTTTGGCGGGCGAGGGCCTGTCTCCAAGGGCGGAGACGGGCTCACGGCCGTTTATGGGCATTGAGACGACGGCGGGCTTTTCCGCCCCTAGTAAAGCGACCGGATGAGCGACGAAAACGACAAGACCAACCAGGGCCAGGGTTCGGGCCAGGGCAATCAGGGCGGCGCGCCGTCCCAGACGGGGCCGCGCGCCCCGCTGAGCCTGAAGCCGCGCGCCGCGGGATCGGTTTCGACCGGCACCGTGAAGCAGAGCTTCAGCCATGGCCGATCCAAGACGGTGGTGGTCGAAACCAAGCGCCGCGTCGGCGCCGGCGGGCCGCAACGCCCGCAGGGCTTCGATGTCGCGCGTCCGCAAGCCGCCGCGCCCCAGGCGCCGCGCCCGCAGGGTCCGCGCCCGTCGCAGCCGGCCGGCGGCGCCCTGTCGCCCGAGGAGCAGGAAGCGCGCCGCCGCGCCATCGCCCTGGCGACCCAGGCCAACGCCGAGCGTGAACGCGCCGCCGCCGCCGAAAAGGCCCAGCGCGAAGCCGCCGCCCGCGAACAGGCCGCCGCCACCGAACGCGCCGCCCAGGCCGCCCGCGACGAAGCCGCCGCCGCCAAGGCCGCGGCCGAAGCCGCCCGCGCAGAGGCCGCCAAGCTGAGCGCCGCCGCGCCTCAACCGGCCAAGCCCGCGCCCAAGCCGGCTGCGCCCGCTGCTCCGACGCCGGCTCCGGCCGCGCCGACCGCCGCCGCGGCCCCGGCTGCGACGCCTGCCGCCCCGGCCCGTCCGGCCGCGCCGGCGCGTCCCGTGGTCAACTTCGGCCAGCGCGTGCCCAAGCCCGGCAATCCGCAACGCGCCGCGCCCGAGCGTCCCGCCTTCGGCGGCCGTTCGGCCCGCGAACAGGCGATGGGCGGCGGCGAGCGGTCCTATTCGGATCGTCCGCAGGCCGAGCGCCCGCAAGGCGATCGTCCGGGCGCCCGTCCCGCCGGCCAGCGCCCGCAAGGCGCCAAGCCCGCCGAGCCGGTCCGCTATTCGGCCCTGAACCCGCGTCCGGCCCCCGGCGCCGCCCGTCCCGGCGGCGCGCGCACCGGCCCTGGCGGCCGCGCCGCCCCGAACGCCCCGCCGGCGACCCCGGAAGTGGCCCGTCCCAGCCGCGCGCCCGGCGCCGGCTTCGGCCGCCCGGTCGGCCGCGACGACGATCGCGAGAAGCGTTTCTCCGACGCCGGCAAGGCGGTCAGCCGCACGCGCGGCGAGCCCAAGCGCCGCGAAGGCCGCATGACCATCCAGTCCGTGGTCGGCGACGGCGACGCCGCCGAGCGGATGCGCTCGCTGGCCTCGGTCCGCCGCGCCCGCGAACGCGAGAAGGAAAAGCGCAAGGGCGGCTCGACCGACGCGCCGAACCGTCCGCGCGAAGTGGTCATCCCCGACGTCATCACCGTTCAGGAGCTGTCCAACCGGATGGCCGTGCGCGGCGTCGACATCATCAAATTCCTGATGCGTCAGGGCATGATGATGAAGATCAACGACGTGATCGATTCCGACACCGCCGAACTGGTGGCCGAGGAATTCGGCATGGCCGTCAAGCGCGTGTCCGAGTCCGACATCGAAACCGGCTTCCTGGGCGAGGCCGACGACGCCGAGGCGTCCGAAGTCCGCGCCCCGGTCGTGGCCATCATGGGCCACGTCGACCACGGCAAGACCTCGCTTCTGGACGCGTTGCGCACCACCGACGTGGCGGGCGGCGAAGCCGGCGGCATCACCCAGCATATCGGCGCCTATCAGGTGCGCCTGGAGGACGGCCAGAAGGTCACCTTCCTGGACACCCCGGGCCACGCCGCCTTCTCGGCCATGCGGGCGCGGGGAGCCAATGTGACCGACATCGTGGTGCTGGTCGTCGCCGCCGACGACGGCGTCATGCCGCAGACGATCGAGGCCATCCAGCACGCCAAGGCGGCCAATGCGCCCCTGATCGTGGCGGTGAACAAGATCGACAAGCCGGACGCCAACTCCACCAAGGTCGTCAACGAACTGCTGCAGCACGAGGTCATCGCCGAGAGCCTGGGCGGCGACACCCAGATCATCGAGGTCTCGGCCAAGAACCGCACCAACCTGGACGGCCTGCTGGAAGCCATCCTGGTCCAGGCCGAGGTCATGGACCTGCGCGCCAACGCCGACCGTTCGGCCGAGGGCGTGGTCATCGAGGCCAAGCTGGACAAGGGCCGCGGCCCGGTCGGCACCGTCCTGGTCAAGCGCGGCACGCTGAAGCGCGGCGACATCGTCGTCGCCGGCGGTTCGTGGGGCAAGGTCCGCGCCCTGCTGAACGAGCGCAACGAGCAGCTGACCGAAGCCGGTCCGTCGGTCCCGGTCGAAATCCTGGGCCTGGACGAGGCGCCGTCGCCGGGCGACGTCTTCGCCGTGGTGGATTCCGAGGCCCGCGCCCGCGAGCTGACCGAATACCGTCAGCGGGTGAAGCGCGAGAAGGCCCAGGTCTCGGGCGGCTCGGTGTCGCTGGTGGACATGATGTCCAAGCTCCAGTCCAAGAAGGTCTCGGAACTGCCGGTCGTCATCAAGGCGGACGTGCAGGGTTCGGCCGAGGCCATCGTCGGCTCGCTGGACAAGATGGGCACCGACGAGGTGCGCGCCCGCACGGTCTATTCCGGCGCCGGCGGCATCACCGAGAGCGACGTCAACCTGGCCAAGTCGGCCGGCGCGCCGATCCTGGGCTTCAACGTCCGCGCCTCGAAACAGGCGCGCGACCTGGCCGAGCGCGAGGGCGTCGAGATCCGCTACTATGCGATCATCTACGACCTTCTGGACGACATGAAGGGCGTGCTGTCGGGCATGCTGGCGCCGCTGCAGCGCGAAACCTTCCTGGGCAACGCCCAGGTGCTGCAGGTGTTCGACATCTCCAAGATCGGCAAGATCGCCGGTTGCCGCGTCACCGAAGGCGTCGTGCGCAAGGGCGCCCGCGTCCGCATCATCCGCGACGACGTGGTGGTGTTGGAGCTGGGCGTGCTCAACACGCTCAAGCGCTTCAAGGACGAGGTCAACGAGGTGCCCTCAGGCCAGGAGTGCGGCATGCAGTTCCAGGGCTTCCAGGACATCAAGGAAGGCGACTACATCGAGTGCTTCACGGTCGAAGAGATCAAGCGCACCCTGGACTAGGTCCGGGGCTCGCAAGCACCGAGAGAGAGACAGGCCCGGAACCCAGGTTCCGGGCCTTTTTCGTTTCCCGTTCCCATTACGCGTCAAGCGGCGTTCGTTCGCGCTTCGCCAACGGGCGCCGCCCGCCGTTCGCGAACGGCGGGCGTTCGTCGCCGCAAGGGCGATGGCGGCGACGGCAAGCGGCCGGCAAGGTCGCTTCATCAGGGCCGGCCGTCGGTCCCTCCAAGACAGGACGCCTCGTCATGAAGACCCTCGCTCCCATCGCCGCGCTCGCCGCCGCCGCCGTGGTCTCGGCCCCGGCCTTCGCCGCCGACCTGACCGTCGCGTTTCCGGCCGCCGCGTCCCAGGGCCGGATCATGGTCGCCCTGTTCGACAGCGAAGCGAACTATGGCGGCGAGGGCCAGCCGGCGCGCCATGCCGTCGTCGATGCGGCCGCGGGCGAGACGCGCGTCGTCTTCGAGGGCCTGCCGGACGGCGACTATGCAATCCGCGCCTTCCATGACCTGAACGGCGACGGACGGATGAACACCAATCCGTTCGGCATGCCGATCGAACCCTACGCCTTCTCCAACAACGCCGTCGGCGTCATGGGGCCGGCGACCTGGGAGCGGGCCAAGTTCGCCGCCGCCGCCGCCGCCGCCGTTCAGACGATAGACCTGAAGTAAGCCATCCGACCTCGACCTCGAAGCGGAACACCGACATGACCCCTTCCCGCCGTTCCTTCCTGATGGCCGCCGCCGCCCTTTCGGCCGCCGTCGCCACGCCAGAGATGGTGCGCGCCGCCGCCGCGCTCGACGCCGCCGAAAGCGCGGACTGGGCCATCGCCACCCGCGACGTGGAGGACGACGTCGCCCGCCGGGCGATGCGTCTGGTCCACGGCCGCGCCCCGGCGGGCCTGTCGGGCGCCCTGTATCGTAATGGGCCCGGCAAGTTCCGGCGGCCGGGCGGGTCGGCGACCCACTGGTTCGACGGCGACGGCCTGATACGCGCCTTCCGCGTCGAGGACGGCCAGGCCACGCTCGAGGCCCGGTTCGCCGACACGCCCAAGCGCCGCTGGGAAAGCGAGATCGACGCCGTGGTCACGCCCGGCTTCGGCACAAAGGGGGACGACCGCGCCAAGGTCGGCTCCAACGACGACGCCAACGCCGCCAACACCGCCGTCATGGTGGCCGGCGATCAGGTCTGGGCCCTGTGGGAGGCGGGATCGCCGCTGGCGATGGAATCGTCCGACCTGTCGAGCCGGGGCTTCGTCGCCTTGCGCGACGACCTGAAGGGCATGCCGTTCCAGCCCCATCCCCGCTACGATCCCGACGGCACGGTCTGGAACGTGGGCCTGGCCGGGGACCGGGCGGTGATCTGGCGGCTGAATCCCGACCGCAGCCTGAACGACGCCCGGATCGTCCGCCTGCCGCGCGCCAGCTATATGCACGACTTCACCGCCACCGACCGGCACCTGATCCTGGTGCTTCAACCCTGGCTGTTCGAGCGTCACGGCGCGCCGGTGATCTCGGGCCTGGCGTGGCGGCCGGAACAGGGGACGCAAGTGATGGTGCTGGACAAGGACGACCTGACGAAAAGCCGCATCTACGAACTGCCGGGCTTCTTCCATTTCCACCTGGGCGACGCCTGGGCGGAAGGCGACGGCGCGATCCGGTTCGACGTCGCCGCCAGCGCCGATCCGCGCTTCGCCGTCGATGGGGCGCGGGTGCTGGTCGAGGGGCATGGCGTCGTGCCGGGCGACCCGGCCAGGCTGGCCCTGATCACCCTGCGCCCCGACGGCCGGGCCGAGATGTTCACCAGCGCCGCCGTCGGCGAATTCCCCAAGTCGGACCCGCGCCGGGCCGGCCTGGCCCGCAGCCTGACCGTCCACACCGCCGGCGAGACGCGCGGCCGGCCCCTGCCGACCGGGCTGGCGGTGCAGGACTGGACCGCCGGCCGATCCCAGGGCTTCGACTTCGGCGGTCATCAGATCGTCGAGGAGACGGTCTTCGTGCCCAAGCCCGGCGCGACGGCGGAGAAGGAGGCCTGGCTGGTCGGACCGTCGATCAACCTGCGCGAGGGCCGCACCGAACTGCACGTCTATGACGCCGCCCATGTCGACGACGGCCCGGTCGCCACCTGGGCCGCCGATATCGCCCTGCCCGCAGGCTTTCACGGGGTGTGGGCGGGGTGAGGCGGTCACCGTCCGGAATGACGAGGAAGAGGCATGGGCCCGAACCTTGCGAGCCTTCACGGTTCGCAAAGCCTGACGTGCCAAGGTGACACCATGACCCCCGTCCAGACTCCCGCCGATCTTCGCCCCATCACGGCCCTGCGCTTCGGCGCGGCGATCTGGGTCGCTGTCTATACCTTCTGGGAAAACCTGGCGGGGGCGGGCCAGTCCGGGCTGGTGTCCAAGGGCTATCTGGGGGTCGAGCTGTTCTTCGTCCTGTCCGGCTTCATCCTCAGCCATGTCTATCTGGAGGCGGCGGGCGGCAAGCGGTTTTCGTATCGCGGCTTCCTGTGGGCGCGGGTGGCGCGGGTCTATCCGCTGCACGTCGCGACCCTGATCGGCGTGGGGCTGTTGGCGGCCGCCGCCCTGATGGCGGGGATGAGCATCGACGGCAATGTGCTGAGCTGGCCGTCGCTGCCGGCCAATCTGCTGATGGTCCACGCCTGGGGCCTTGCGCCCGTCGCGGGCTGGAACCACCCGTCGTGGTCGATCTCGGCGGAATGGTTCGCCTATCTGTGCTTTCCCCTGTTCGCCTTCGTCTTCTGGCGGTTGCGCGACCGGCCGGTCGCCGCCGTGGTGGGGGCGGCGGCCTTTCTGGCCATCCTCTATTTCGCCTTCGAACAGGTCGCCGGCTTTTCGCTGACGGAGGCCACCATCCGCTGGGGCGCGCTGCGGATCGTGCCCTGCTTCGCCCTGGGATGCGCGCTCTATCTCGTCTATCGCCGGGCGCCGCTGAGGGCGCCCTGGACCTGCGCCGCCGTCGCCTTCGGCCTGATGCTGCTCAGCGCGGCCCTGGGGCTGTGGGACGGGGTGACGGTGCTGTTCGCGGGCGCGCTGATCCTGTCGCTGGCGTCCCTGCCCAACCAGCGCGCGGGCTGGCTGGCGTCGCGGCCGGCGGTCTACCTGGGGGAGATCAGCTATTCGGTCTATATGGTCTGCGTGCCGTGGAAACTGCTGGCCGTGGGGCTGGCGGCCAGGCTGACGGACGCGCCGGACAAGCAGCTTCACGTTTTCGTGTGGTTGGCGATCCTGGCCCTGTTGCCGGTCGTCGCGGCGGCGTCCTATCACCTGGTCGAACACCCGGCCCGCAAGGCTTTGAGGCGGATGGCCGAGCGTCGCAGGAGTCCATCAGGCGCGGATACGCCTGACGCCGGTACGTCGGAAAGGGTTTTTCAATCCTGACGGCCTATGGTCTAAAAGACCCCATCGGCAGTCGGGATACAGCCCTAGCATGACGAAACGGCTCAAAGCCGCCGCGGTTGCGGCGACCCTCGGTTTTTTTGCGCTGGGCGCCCTGCCCTCTTCCGCAAAGGCTGATGAGCCGTACTGGCAGTGCGTGACCTTCGCCCGCATGTTCTCGGGCATCAACATCTTCGGCGACGCCTGGACCTGGTGGCGCCAGGCCACCGCCAGCTTCCGCACCGGCAAGGCGCCCGAGACCGGCTCGGTCCTGGTCTTCCGCCCCGAGGGGCGCATGAGCCGCGGCCACGTCGCCGTCGTCTCCGACATTCTGACCGACCGGGTAGTGCGCGTGACCCACGCCAACTGGGGCGGCAGCCGCGGCAAGGTCGAGGAGAACGTCACCGTGGTGGACGTTTCGCCCTCCAACGACTGGTCCCAGGTCAAGGTCTGGTACAATCCGATCAACGGCCTGGGCACGACCGTCTATCCGACCTACGGCTTCATCTACAAAGGCGCGCGCGACGCCTTCGACACGGGCCGCCAGATGGCCTCGAACGCCACCGGCCAAGGCCAGCAATAGGCGCGCCTTGCGCGTCCGCCCTTCGCGGGCGATAGGCGGGGCATGACCCAATCCAGCGACATGACCTACGCCGGCTATCTGGCGTTGGACGATCTGCTTTCCGCCCAGCATCCATTGTCGGACCAGCACGACGAGATGCTGTTCGTCATCATCCACCAGACCAAGGAGCTGTGGCTCAAGCAGATCCTGCACGAGGTGGCCCTGGCCCAGACGATGGTCCGCGCCGGCGATCTGGTTCCCGCCTACAAGAGCCTGGCGCGGGTGTCGCGCATTCAGGCGGTGATGACCCAGAGCTGGGACATACTCTCGACCATGACCCCGGCCGACTATCTGCGTTTCCGCGGCGTGCTGGGGTCGTCGTCGGGTTTTCAGAGCGATCAGTTCCGCCGGTTGGAGGCCATGCTGGGGCTGAAGGATTCCAGCTTCCTGAAGTTCCACGCCGAACGGCCCGAGGCCCATGCAGCGCTGAAGGCGGCCATTGCGGCGCCCAGCCTCTATGACGACGCCCTGGCTCAGCTGGCCGTCGCCGGCCTGCCCGTGCCGGTCTCGGTGCTGAGCCGAGACGTGACCCAGCCCTATGAGCCGTCCGAGGCGGTGGAGGCGGCGTGGCTGGAGGTTTACCGCGACACCGAACGCTGGTGGCCGCTGTATCAGCTGGCCGAGAAGCTGGTCGATCTGGACGACGCGCTTCTGACCTGGCGGCACAAGCATGTGGTGACGGTCGAGCGCATCATCGGCCGGCGTCGCGGCACTGGCGGCACCGAGGGCGCGGCCTATCTGGCCTCGACCCTGACCAAGCGCTGCTTTCCCGAACTGTGGTCCTTGCGCACCAAGCTGTGACCCGTTTTGATCGGCCGGACCGCAACCAACGTCCGGCCCGCCCATTTCGCCGTCTGACCGCAACAGCGGAGGAGCCGACGAGATGAGCAATCCCAACGCCCACGACATCAAGGTGCTGAACGGCCTGATCGAAACGACGCTGGACAGCGCCGACGGCTATCGCGAAGCCGCCGCCGAGACGCAGGACCCGCATTTCCGCACCCTGTTCGAGCGGCGCAGCGTCGAACGCCAGCAGGTGGTCGAAGACCTGTCCGCCGCCGTGCGCGGCCTGGGCGGCGACCCGGAATCGCACGGCTCGATCCTGGCCAAGGCCCACCGCGCCTTTCTGGACGTGAAACACGCCCTGCTGCGCAACGACGACTCCGTCGTCGGCTCGATCAACAGCGGCGAGGGCTTCATCGCCGACAAATACGAAAAGGCGCTGGAAGACACGGCCATTTCGGCGACGACGCGCGAAACCATCCGCCGGGCCTATGCGACCGTGAAGATCGAGCATGACCAGATGGAGGCGCTGAAACACAGTCTGGAAGGCCAGAGGGACGCGTCGAACCCATTGTTTCCACTCTAGATTTTTTCACGCTTCTTGTAGAGAAGGATCAAGCCCTCACGCATCGCCGTAATGATGAGGCCGGATATGGCGATCATCGTCAGCGATATCGCGTCCATGGCGGCGGCCAATACCGGCGGCCATCCTGTTCTTGCCAGCAACCAAAGGGCGAAAAGAAGAATCCAGCAGAAACTAACGCCGTCTATCAGGCCTCGGATCAATCTGGGAAGACGCGCTGAGCCGCTGGCCGCCAGTTCGTCCTCCATCGATCTGGGGCCAAACAGCAGCGACAGAAGCCGTTCGGAAAAGGAGTGGTTGTTTGACGGCATGGGCGCGATCTCCCTGCCATCCGCGGTCGATGTCAATCATCGGGTTTCCGCCAGATCGGCGGTCGCCAAATAAAAAGGCCCCGGCGTTTCCGCCGGGGCCTTTGTCGTTTCGGTCAGACGCCTGAGATCAGGCCTCTTCGCCGCCCTTGTCGGCCGAGCCCGTTTCCGGGACCACGACGCCCTTGGCGGGGCGGACCGTCTGGCGCTCGGCGATACGGGCCGACTTGCCGCGGCGATCGCGCAGGTAATACAGCTTGGCGCGACGCACGACGCCGCGGCGCTTCACCTCGATCGACTCGACGTTCGGCGACAGAATGGGGAATTTGCGCTCGACGCCTTCGCCGAACGAAATCTTGCGGACGGTGAAGGTCTCGTTCACGCCGCCGCCGTCACGGGCGATGCAGACGCCTTCGAAGGCCTGAACGCGCTCGCGCTCGCCTTCCTTGATCTTCACATTGACGCGCAGGGTGTCGCCGGGCTGGAAGTCCGGGATCTTGCGGTCGCCCAGGACGCGGGCCTTTTCTTCGGCAGCGAGCTGCTGAACGATGTTCATGTCATTTCTCCTCGAGCTTTGCGCTCTTTACCTGTGAGTTGGCGAGATGGGCCGCCCAGAGGTCCGGACGCCGTTCCCGCGTGGTCGTCTCCCGCTGCGCCTGACGCCATTGGTCGACCTTCTTGTGGTCGCCCGACAGCAGCACCTCGGGAATGTCGAGCCCCTCGAACGTCCGCGGTCGCGTGTACTGCGGATGCTCCAGAAGCCCGTCCTCGAAACTCTCGGACGACAGGCTGTCAGCCGCGCCGAGCACTCCGGGGATCAGTCTTACGCACGCCTCGATCGCGACCATCGCCGCCGCCTCGCCGCCGGCGAGAACCGCGTCTCCGACCGAGACCTCCTCGAACCCGCGCGCGTCGAGCACCCGCTGGTCCACCCCCTCGAAACGGCCGCACAGCACGACGATCCCGTCGGCCTTCGCCCATTCCTTGACGCGCGCCTGGGTCAGGGGCCTGCCCCGGGCGCTCATGTACAAAAGCGGCCGCTTCGGTCCCGACAGGCTATCCACCGCCCGGGCCACCACGTCCGCCTTCAGCACAGCTCCCGGCCCGCCGCCCGCAGGGGTGTCGTCCAGGAAGCCGCGCGTATCTGTGGAAAAGGCGCGAATGTCAACCGTTTCCAGGTCCCACAAGCCTTTCTCGCGCCACGCCGTGCCGATCAGCGACACGCCGAGCGGGCCGGGAAAGGCCTCGGGAAACATGGTCAGGACGGTCGCGGTGAAGGGCATGGCGCGCGCTCATACACCAGAAAGTCGGAAAAATCCGACTCCAGACTTCTCCCGCCCCGATCCGGGGAGGGAGAGGCGTTCAGTTCGTCGGCGCGCCGCCGCCCGCCGCGATCCAGGCGTTCACCTGGTCCTCCAACACGTCCAGCGGCACCGAGCCGGAGCCCAGGACCACGGCGTGGAAGTCCTTGATGTCGAACCGGTCGCCCAAGGCGGTGCGGGCGCGATCGCGCAGTTCCTCGATCTTCAGTTCCCCGATCTTGTAGCTGGTCGCCTGGCCGGGATTGGTGATGTAGCGCTCGACCTCCTTTTCGATGTCGCGTTCCGACAGCAGCGAGTTCTGGCGGAAATAGTCCATCGCCTGTTCGCGGCTCCAGCGCTTGGCGTGCAGGCCCGTGTCCGTCACCAGCCGCACCGCGCGCCACAACTCGGTCGAAAGACGGCCGAAGTCGGAATAGGGGTCCTGATAAAAGCCCATCTCCTTGCCCAGCTGCTCGGCGTACAGGCCCCACCCTTCCGCATAGGCGCCATAGCCGCCAAAGCGGCGGAAGCGCGGCAGGCCTTCGATCTCCTGGGCGTAGGCGATCTGGAAATGGTGGCCCGGCGCGCCCTCGTGATAGCTGATGCCCTCGATCTGGGGCTTCAGCACCTGGGTCATGTCCGACAGGTTGACGTAATAGATGCCGGGCCGCGAACCATCCGGCGCGGGGGAATTATAGAAGGCGATGGCCGCCGTCGCCTCGCGGAACGGCTCGACGGCCCGCACCTCCAGCCCCGCCTTGGGCAGGGTCGAGAACCACTGCGGAGCGGCCGCCATCACCCCTGCTATGAAGCCGCGCGCATCGGTCAGATACTGTTCCTTGCCCTCGGGCGTATTCGGATACTGGAAGCGCGGATCGGTCTTCAGGAAGGTGAAGAAGTCCTGCAGCGAGCCGGTGAAACCAACCTGGGCCTTGATGGCCTCCATCTCGCGCTGGATGCGGGCGACCTCGTCCAGGCCGATCTGATGGATCTGGTCGGCGGTGAGTTCGGTCGTGGTCGAGAGCTGGAGCCGCGCGTTGTAATAGGCCGCGCCGTCCGGCAGACGCCACACGCCCGCGTCGCTGTCGGCCAGGGGCTGGACCTCGGTCAGGGCGGCCAGAACGGTCTCCAGCCCGCGCTTGTACGGACCCGTCAGGGCGGCGCGCGCCGAGGCCAGCAGCCGGTCCTTGGTCGCCTGATCCGCATCCAGCGCCGCGACCTTCTTCTGGAAATCGGCCCAAACCGGATTGTCGGCGCCGTCGTCGAACGGAGCCCCGGCGATGACGTTGCGGGTGCTTTCCAGCGCCGGCGGGAAGACGAAACGGGGCGAGACGACGCCGGCCGCCGCCCGGGCCTTCAGGGTTTCGGCGACCTGATCCATCTGGCGCTCGGCGTCGGTCAGGCGCGCTACATAGGCCTCGGCGTCGGCGACGCTGGCGATGCGGTGGTTGTTGATCATGAAGATCGGCAGGCTGGTGGTCGGATTGCCCATGGCCGTGAACTGGAAGCCCCAGTCGCGCCAGCGGTTCGACAGTCGCGCCTGTTCGACGCCGTATTCGAACATCCGCCACGACAGCCGGGCCTGGGGTCCCAGCTTTTCCGGGTCGAACTCGGCCTTCATCCGCGCCAGCTGGGCCTCCTGCAGGGCCAGCGCCCGGTCGGCGGCGGCGTCGGAGACGTCGTCCAGCCTGTCGTAGTCGGTCTTGATCCCCAGGGCCGTCATCGACTGCGGGCTCAGCGCGATGCGCGCCTGGAAGGCCTCTTCGAAGAAGGCGTTAAGCCGCGCGTCCTCGCCCTGGACCTGCGCCGCCGCAGCGGGAGTTGTGGCGGAAACGCTCTGCGCCAGGGCCGGAGCGCCGGACAGCAGCGCGACGACGGCGGCGGATGAAATCAGAAGACGACGCATGAACAACCCCTTGAAAAGAACCGGGGCCACCTTCGGCGGCGTCGCCGTCCAGCGCAACCATTCAGGAGATCCAGGTGTTGCGGCACTCCGACACGGTCCAGCCCGCGACGCCGGAACGCACCCGCGACATCCGGTGCTGTCGCACAGGCGCTCACGGCCGCGCGGGACAGGGATGCGGCCAAGCTCCTCATGGTCGAACTCGCCTTTTCGGGCTAGGATGGACGCACGAGACGACGCTTTGTCTCAGGCCGGACGCAATCCACGGCCAGGCTGGGCGTTCGATCGCCGTTCGACCCCATCCAAGGCCTCCTTCCATGCGCAAAGTCATCACCCTGTCCCTGGTCGCCGCCGCCCTGTGCGTCTCGGCCTGCAACACCATTTCGGGCATTGGCCGGGATGTCGCGGCCGCCGGCTCCGCCGTCAGTTCCAGCGCCGAGAGCGCCAAGCACTGATCCTGCCGTCTCGTTACCGTCGCCTGGCGGTGTTAGGCTGGGTGCGAACTGACAACGGAGACGGACATGGGCTTCCTCGACAATGTGGTGAAGGGCCTCGGCGATGACGCTGCGGGCGGTCTGGGCGATCTGCTGAAGGGCCACGGCGGCGTCGGCGGCCTGGTGGAGAAGTTCGGTCAGGCCGGGCTGGGCGACGTCGTCGGCTCCTGGATCGGGACGGGCGCCAATGCGGGCATATCGGCCGAACAGATCGCCTCCGTCATCGGCCACGGCCCCCTGGCCGACATCGCCGCCAAGATGGGCGTCTCGCCGCAACAGGCCAGCGAGACCCTGGCCGGCCTGCTGCCCGAAGCCATCGACCGCCTGACCCCCGGCGGCAAGGTCGACGGCGCCGACGACCTGCTGGCCAAACTGCCCGGCGGTCTTGGCGGATTGGGCGGCATGATCGGCGGATTCCTCAAGCGCTGAGAAGCCTGAGCGGGCGGCGTCAGGAGGGTTGGCCCTCGGTCGCCGCCACCGCCGGATCCTGTTCGGCCTCGATCTTCTGGCGCGCCTGAAGCGCGGTCTGTTTGCTGGCCACGATGAAGGCCAGGACGATGCCGAACACGCCGATCACGGTCGAATACAGGAAGAAGACGACATAGCCGGCGCCCAGGGCGGCCGGGCTGACACCGCTGGTCGCCGCCCCTGCGGCCAGCGATCCCTCGGGCAGGCGCGCGAACAGGGGACGCAGGGCGGCGAACGGGCCGCTGCCTTCCGCCGCCCGCGCCGAGGCCTCGACGATCCGCCCGGACTGGGAGGCGATCAGCTTGCCGGGCAGCGCGTACAGCGAACTGAACAGGGCATACTGGGTCGCCGTGAAGCCGATCGAGGTCAGGCTGGACATATAGGCGATCAGCGCCGTGCCGGCGTAGCCGGTGGCGACATTGTCCACGCCGATGGCGACGGTCAGGGCCGGCAGGCTGGGGCCCTGGGTCGCCAACCAGGCGAAGACCAGATTCGACACCGGGCTCATGAAGGCGCCGATGACCATGGTGCGGATCAGGCCCAACCTGGCCACCGACAAGCCTCCGACGAAGACGCCCAGGGTCGTCATGATCACGCCGAACACCTTTCGCACCTCGGCCAGCTCGGTCTTGGAGAAGCCAAGGTCGAGGTAGAACGGATTCATGATGTTCAAAACGAAGTCGGCCAGGCGATAGACGCAGATCAGCGCCAGGATCAGGGTGGCGACGCCCGAGAACCGCTTGTAGAAATCGGCCAGCGGCTCCCCGAACGAACCCGCCAGATAGGCGCCGGGCCGGGTCTTGACGCCGGGGATGGGCCAGCAGGCCAGGACCAACAGGGCCAGGCCGCCGAACACCGCCAGGACCTGAAGATAGACGCCCCCCGGCTTGGCGGCCCAGGCGTCGGCGATGGCGGCCTTGCCCTCGGCGCCGAACCCGAACAGGCCGAGAAGGCCGTTCAGCGGCCCCGCCTGCGCCGTCAGGCCCGAGCCGATGACCATGGCCGCCGCCGCGATCACGATCAGGCGCGCGATCCATTCCAGCACCTCCAGCTTCGGCCGCGCCGGCGTGTCCCCGACGGGAATGGCGCGGATCGAATGGGCCTTTTCACGCGGGGCGAACAGGACGCCGGCGATGCCCACGCCCATCAAGGCGGCCATCACCGCATAGGACAGGTTCCAATTATACAGATCGGCCAGAACCAGAGGCGCCGCCCCCGCCACGATCATGGCGATGCGGTAGCCCATCTGATAGGCGGCGGCCATGGCGCCGTGGCGGCTGTCGTCCGCGGCCTCGATTCGCCAGGCGTCGATGACGATGTCCTGCGTCGCGCCGAAGAAGCCGACCAGGGTGGCGAACAGGGCGATCGCCAACAGGGCGTTGGACGGGTTGAGGCCCGAGATCGACCACAGGCCGAACACGACCACGGCCTGCGTCACCAGCATCCAGGACCGGCGATGGCCCAGAAGCGGCGTTAGCAGGGGAATGGCGGTGCGGTCCACCAGCGGGGCCCAGACGAACTTCAGCGAATAGCTGAGGGTAGCCAGGGCGAAGAAGCCGATGACTTCCAGCGTCTGGCCGCTCTCGCGCAGCCACGCTGACAGGGTGTCGAAGATCAGCAGATTGGGCAGGCCGGCGGAAAAGCCCAGCAGCAGCATGATGAAGACGCGCCGCTCGCCATAGACGGCCAGGCCGCCGAAACGGCCGGCGGATTTTCCCCCAGCCGAAGCCTGGGCCGAGGGAGGGGCGTTGTGGGTCATGAGGCGCTCCGGCGGCGACCGAAACGCGGACGCCTGACTCAGCCGACCTTGGCGCGGATGTCGCGCTGCGTCCAGCGGGCCAGGGCGGTGCGCAGGGAGGCGGCGTCCAGCGGCTTGACCAGATGGTCGTCCATCCCGGCCTCCAGACAGGCGCGGCGGTCCTCGGCGAAGGCGTTGGCGGTCAGGGCCAGGATGGGGGTCGCATCTCCCGTGGCGCGAATGGCGCGAGTGGCGGCGGGGCCGTCCATGCCGGGCATCCGCATGTCCATGAAGACCAGGTCGTAACGCGCCCGGCCCAGGGCGGCGACCGCTTCCGCCCCCGTGGCGGCGGTCTCGACGGTGCAGCCTTCGCGGCGCAGCAGGGTGCGGGCCAAAAGGGCGCCGACGGGATTGTCCTCGACCAGCAACACCCGGACGCCGGCGAACCGGGCGGGGGCGACGCGGTCGTCCTCGGACGCCGGTGCGGCGGCCAGGGCGTCCGCCTGGCCCGCGTCGGCGGCCGCCAGCACACGCTCGGCCAGCGACGCGCGGCGCAACGGCTTGATCAGATAGCCGTGGGCGCCGGCCGCGCGATAGCGGGCGATCAGGTCCCGCTCCGATGGTTTCAGCAGCACGATGGCGCGGCCATCGGCGGGCAGGACGGCCAGTTCGCCGGCGCCGGCGTCGGCGTGGTCGACCAGGGTCACCGGCGCCGTCGGTTCGACCGCGCCGCCCGAGGCGACGATCTGCTCGGACGCCGCGGACCGCACGAAGGGATCGGGCGACCGCACCGCGACGACATGGCCTCGCAGCGGCGTGGGGCGCGCGGCAGGGACGGTCTCGAACGCAGCCTCGAAACGGAAACGGGCGCCCCGGCCGTTTTCGCTGTCGGGGCGGTCCTCGATCCGCACGATCCCGCCCATGGCGTGGGCCAGTTTGCGCACCACCGCCAGGCCCAGGCCGGCGCCGTCATGGCGGGCGGCGTCCGAGGAATCGGCATGGCCGAACTCTTCGAAGATGCGGTCGCGGGCCTCGGGCGCGACGCCCGGGCCGGTGTCGTCGACGATGAAGGCCAGGCGCGGGCGTTTGCGGTCCCGGTCGGCCCGTTCGACGGCGATGCGGACGCCGCCGGTCTCGGTGAACTTCACAGCATTGCCGGCGAGATTGAACAGCACCTGGCGCAGCCGGCCTTCGTCGGCCAGGACGTCGGGCGCGTCGGCGGCGACCGACCAGACGATCTCCAGCCCCTTGTCATGGGCGCGCGGGCTGAGCAGTTCGGCGACGCCGCGCACCAGCCCTTCCAGATCGACCGGCGCCAGGTCGAACTCCAGCGCCCCGGCTTCCAGCCGGGCGTAGTCCAGAAGGTCGTTGACCAGGCCCAGCAGATGTTCGGCCGACTGCCGGGCGTTCTCGGCATAGGCGCGCTGGGCGCCGTCCAGCCGGGTGCGCTGCAACAGGTTGATCATGCCGATGACGCCGTTCAGCGGCGTGCGCATTTCGTGGCTCATCAGCCGCAGGAATTGCTGGGCGGGGTCGGCGACCTCAACCGCCCGATGCGCGTTCCGTCTTGTCGCCGCCTGTCGGGCCATGGCCGCCTCCGTCGAGGGCCGACCCTAGGGGCGGACGGGTTAAGGATCCGTCCTCGGCCGTCGAAACAGGGGCGGGTCAGGAATGCAGGAACGGCGCCTGTTCCCCGTCGCCTTCGCGCAGGCCGATGGCCGACCCGCCGCGCTGGCTCACGCGACGGTCGAACTCGGCCTCGGCGCCGACGGTGTTGCGGCGATAGATCAGGGCCTCGGCGGTGTGGCGGCGCAGCACGCCGGTGCAGCCGTCCAGGTCGGCGATGGTGCGCGCCAGGCGCAGGGTGCGGGTCCAGCCCCGCGCGGTCAGGCCGCCCGCCTCGCCCGCCCGCATCAGCAGCATCCGGCCCGCCTCGTCCGGCGTGGCGAACCGGTCCAGCGTCTCGCCCGACGCGCGGGCGTTCAGCCCCTGGGCGGGGTCCAGGCCGGCGGACCGCACGCGGTCCTCCTGCATGGCGCGGGCGACGGCGACGCGGGCCCGGGCCTCGGCCGTGCCCTCGGCGGGGGGCGGCAGGGCCATGTCGGCGGCGGTGACGGGCGGCGTCTCCACCGTCAGGTCGATGCGATCGAACATCGGACCCGAGACGCGGTTCTGATAGTCGCGCTGGCAGCGCGGGGCCTTGCCGCAGGCGCCGCGCCCGGCGCCGCCCAGGCCGCAGCGGCAGGGATTCATCGCCGCCGCCAACTGGAACCGCGCCGGATAGCGGATGTGGGCGTTGGCGCGGGCGACCACGATCTCGCCTGTCTCCAGCGGCGCGCGCAGGGAATCCAGCGCCTGGGCCGAATATTCGGGCAGTTCGTCCAGGAACAGCACGCCATTGTGCGCCAGCGACGCCTCGCCGGGTTTGGCCCGCAATCCCCCGCCGGTCAGGGCGGCCATGGAGGCGGAATGGTGCGGGCTGCGGAACGGCCGGTCGCGGGTCAGGGCGCCGCGCTCGATCAGGCCCGCGATCGACCAGACCATCGAGGTCTCCAGCAACTCCTGCGAGGTCAGGGGCGGCAAAAGGCCCGGCAGGCGCTGGGCCATCATCGACTTGCCCGAGCCCGGCGGGCCGATGAACAGCAGGTTGTGGCCGCCCGCCGCCGCGATCTCCAGCGCCCGCTTGGCGCTTTCCTGGCCCTTGACCTCGCGCAGGTCGGGCACGGCCGCGCCGCCGGCCAAGGGGCCCGGCTCGGGCGCGCGCAGCACCTGCGTTCCCTTGAAATGGTTGACCAGGCCGATCAGCGAGCGCGGGGCCAGGATGCGCGCGTCCCCGGCCCAGGCCGCCTCGGGGCCCGTCGCCTCGGGACAGATCAGGCCCAGGCCCATGGCGTCGGCGGCGACCGCGGCCGGCAGGGCGCCGCCCACCCGCGCGATCTGCCCGTCCAGCCCCAGTTCGCCGATGGCCGCCCAGCCGTCGAGCGCATCGGGCGCGATCACCCCCATGGCCGCCATCAGGGCGAGCGCGATGGGCAGGTCGAAATGGCTGCCTTCCTTGGGCACGTCGGCGGGGGCGAGATTGGCGATGATCCGCTTGGCGGGCAGGGCCAGGCCGATGCCCGCGAAGGCGCCGCGCACGCGTTCACGGCTTTCCGCCACCGCCTTGTCCGGCAGGCCGACGATGGTGAAGATCGTCTCGCGATCCTGGCCGACCAGCTGGACCTCGACATCCACCCGACGCGCCTCGACCCCGTCGAAGGCGACCGTGACCACGCGTGCAACCATGAAGACGCCCTCCCGCAATCGAGAGAACAAACCACGAACTCGCCATCATGGCAAGAGGGGCGGCGTCAGTCCTGGTCGGCCTCGGGCGCCAGGGTCTGGATCACTTCGCCGGCGGCGTTCAGGAACTCGATGGCGCCATAGCCTTCGGCGGTCACCGTCAGGCGCAGACGGGGGCGGTCGGCCTTGTCGTGCAGGGCGATGGCGGGCGTCCCATCGGCCGCCACGGCCAGTTTCATCCGCGTCGCCGCCGCGACGCCGGGCACCAGGCGGTTATCCAGGGCCGGATCGCGAACCAGGGGCGGGGCCTCGTTGATGATGAAGCTGACGCCGCCGTCCGGCGACACCCGCCAGCCGATGGCGTCCATCGCCGGGTGGTCCAGCGCCAGGACCGCCGCGCCGCCCTCAACGTCGGCGGTGCCGAAGCCGCCGCGTTCGCTGCCGTTCTCGTCATAGAGGATCAGGCCGGCGACATTGAACACGCGCTTGTACTGGATGCCGTCGATGATCGGCGACGGCGTGGCGCCCGCCAGGGTCATGCGGATCACGCCGTCCTCGTCGACGATGTCGATGCGCCGGGCGGTGATGCGGTCGTGGTCGGGCGTCTCGACGCGGGTTTCGGGAGAGCGCGACTGGATCAACGGCTCCAGCGCTTCGATCGAGGGTCGGCGCGGGGCGTCCTGCGCCAGGGCCGGCGAGGCGATCAGCACCAGGCCGAGGGCGGCCGGCGCCAGTTGCAGCAGTCTCATAAGTCCTCCCGTTTGTTGCGCCCTATCCGGCGCGCTTCTTCTCGATCACGTCCCACATCAGCGCCGTGGCGTCGATGCCGGTGAAAGCCTTCAACTGCTGGGCGCCGGTGGGGGAGGTGACGTTGATCTCGGTCAGATAGTCGCCGATCACGTCGATGCCGACGAAGATCAGGCCGCGCGCCCTCAGCGTCGGGCCGATGGCCTTGCAGATCTCCAGGTCGCGCGGCGTCAGTTCGACCGGCTTGGCCGTGCCGCCGACGTGCAGGTTCGAGCGCACGGCGCCCGCCGCCGGCACGCGGTTGATGGCGCCCACGGGTTCGCCGTCGATCAGCAGGATGCGCTTGTCGCCTTTCGACACGGCGGGGATGAATTTCTGGATCACCAGCGGATCGCGGCTGCCGACGGCGTGAATCTCGATAAGGGCGTCCAGGTTGGGATCGTCGGCGCGCAGCTTGACCACGCCCGAGCCGCCATTGCCGTGCAGCGGCTTCAGCACCACCTCGCCGTGCTTCTTGTGGAAGGCGGTCAGGGCGACCGGGTCGGCGGAGATCAGGGTCGGCGGCTGCAGGCCGGGGAAGGCGGTGACCAGCAGCTTCTCGGGCGCGGAACGCACCTCGGCGGGATCGTTGACCACCAGGGTCCGGGGATGCACCGTCTCCAGCAGATAGGTGGCGGTGACATAGGCCATGTCGAACGGCGGGTCCTGGCGCATCAGGATCACGTCCACGTCCTCGGCCAGGTCCAGCGTCGCCCAGTCGCCAAGCGTCACGTGGTTTCCGGCCTCGCGGCGCACGGTGACGGGCCGGGCGCGGCAATAGAGGCGGCCCTCCTCCAGCGCCAGGGTGCGGAAGTCATAGACCCACTGCTTGTGACCCCGCGCCTGCGCCGTCTCGATCATCAGGAAGGTGGTGTCGGCGGCGATGTCGACGGCCTCGATCGGGTCCATCTGGATGGCGATTTTCAGCATGAATGGATCCTTGGAGCGGGTGGGAGACGTTTCCCTACCCCGTCATCCTCGCCCCTGTGGCGAGGATCCATACTCTCGGTTCATGCCGTGCCCCACGGTTGCGACGGAGCGTATGGATCCTCGGGACAAGCCCGAGGATGACGGGGGTAGAAGGTAAGACCTAGTCCAGTTGGCGCGCTTCTTCGGGCAGCATGATCGGCACGCCCTCGCGGATCGGATAGGCCAGTTTGGCGCCGGCCGAGATCAGTTCGTTGGCCTGGCGGTCATAGGCCAGCTTGCCGCGCGTGACGGGGCACACCAGCACCTCCAGCAGGCGCGGATCGACCGAAACGGGGGTGTTGAAGGCGTCGCTCATATTCTGTGGCCTGTTACGCATTACGCTGTCTGAGGCGGTTGTAGGGGGGCTTGCCGTATAGCGCTACTGAATGGACGGCGCGGCGTCGTCGCCGGCGTCGGCGGCGTCGATGCGCATCAGGGCGGTCAGGGCCTCGGCGCGGGGCAGAAGGCCCGGGGCCTCCAGCAGCGCCTGCTTTTCGGCCGGTTCGAACGGCAGGGCCATCGACAGGCTGTTGACCAGGGCCTCCATCGGCGCGCTGCCGGCGGTGTCCCAGTCGATGTCCAGCGCCCGGTGGTCCATGTAGACCCGCAGGGCGTCGAGGAAGCCGTCGCGATCGAAATCCGGCTCTTCCGGCGGCGTCGAAAGGTCGGCCTCATAGGCCTCGAAGGCCGCGCGAACCTGGCGATAGGGCGCCTTGGACGGCAGTTCGGCGGCGATGCGGAACCGCGACACCCCGGTCAGGGTGATCAGATAGCGGCCGTCCGAGGTCTCGGCGAAACTGGTGATCCGCCCCGCGCAGCCGACCGGCGACAGGCCGGGATGGGCCGGGGTTCCGCCGACCGGCTGGACCAGGCCGATGATCCGGTCGCCGGCCATGGCGTCATCCACCATGTTCAGATAGCGCGGCTCGAAGATGTTCAGCGGCAGCTGGCCGCGCGGCAGCAGGATGACCCCGCTCAGCGGAAAGACCGGAATGACCTGCGGCAGGTCCAGCGCTTTCACATAGCCTTGCGGCATCGCCATACCCGATCTTCAGGAAAACAGGATGGAGGACAGGCGCCGCCGCCCGTCCTTGGCCACGTCGGAACTGAGGCCCGCCGCTTCGAAGATGACCAGCAGCTGCTTGCGCGCCGCCTGGTCGTTCCATTCGCGGTCGGCCTGGATGATGTGCAGCAGGTTGTCCACCGCGCCCTTGAAATCGCCGGCCGCGCTCTGGGCCTCGGCCAGGTCGAAGCGCGCCTGATGATCGTTCGGATCGGCCGCGACCCTGGCTTCCAGCTCGGCCGAGGCGCCTGCGGGAGCTTTCGCCGCCAGGGCCAGTTGGGCGCGCACGCTCTGGACCGCCGGTTCCTTGGAGTCCTGCGGGGCCATGGCGATGGTCTGCAGGGCCTGTTCGGGGTCGCCGCCGGCCAGATAGACCCGCGCCATCCCGGCGATGGCCTTTTCGTTCTCCGGCTCGATGGACAGGACATGGGCGAAGGCCTGGGCCGCGCCGCCGAAGTCGTTGAGGCCCAGCGATTCCTCGCCCAGCTCCAGCAGCTGCGCCGTCTCCGTCGAACCGCCCTGCCCGCCGGTCAGCTTGTCGATGAAGGCCTTGATCTGGCTGTCGGGAATGGCGCCCTGGAAACCGTCCACCGGCTGGCCGTCGACGAAGGCGTAGACCGTCGGGATCGACTGCACCCGCAGCTGGCCCGCATAGGCCGGGTTCGCATCGACGTCGATCTTGACCATCTTCACCGACCCCTTGGCGGCGCGCACGGCCTTTTCCAGCGCCGGGCCCAGGGTCCGGCACGGACCGCACCAGGTCGCCCAGAAATCGACGATGACCGGCTGGGTCTTCGACGCCTCGATCACGTCGGTCATGAAGGAGGCGTCCGTGCCTTCCTTGATCAGCTCGTCGGGCGTGTTCAGCGTCGGGTCGGCGAAGGTCATGGTCGGGTCCGCGTAAGATCGAAGAATCGTAACGGATCAGATGGCGTCGGGATGCCTCGCCATCAAGCGCTGAAATGGGCGAAGACGGCGTCTTGCCGGGAGCGGGCGGAACGGAAGGGGGAAAAGGCGGAGACCGGATCCCTCCCTGCCGCCATTCCGGGACGCGAAGAGAACCCGGAATCCAGGCGCCGGATATTTCGCCACGCCGCTTTGGATATGACGCCTGGCCCACGGATCGTTGGGCCGTCCGGGAGACGGCTGGAGGCGGGAGCGGACGCCGACGGGCGTCTAAAGCCGGTCCATGCGCAGCCAGCGCCGGTCGCCCAGCCAGGCGGTTCTCAGCGCCCCCTCCGCCGCAGCCGCCTCGGACGCGTGGCCCTGAGCCGCCTCGCTGCGCGCGAGGCCGTAAAGCGCCCAGCCGTTGTTCGGCGTCCGCGCCAGGGCGAGGCGGAAGGCGTCGGCGGCCTCGGCGCGCCGGCCGACCTGATAGAGGGCGGCGCCCAGCGACTGATGCACCGGATAATACCAGTAGGGCGGCTCCATATAGGGCAGGCCCGCCTCAAGGTCGGCGGCGCGGCGATAATGGCTCGCCGCCTCGGCGGGACGGCCGCGCGCCGTCGCCAGCCGCCCGCGCGCCACGGCCTCGGCCAGGGCCAGCAGGTCGGGCGCCGGCACGCCCTGCTCCGCCATGTCCGCGAAGACGTCGGACGTTTTGAGCGCCGTCAGCTGCGCCAGCTCCCGATCGAAACCGCTCTGGTCGCGCAGCCGGGCGTAGGCGACGGCCCGGGCATAGTGGCGCATGGCGGCGGCGTAGGGCAGGCGGGCGTCCGGGGGCGGGACCGCCAGGATGGCGCGGGGCTCGGCGAACTGGGCTAGGGCCTGCCAGGGGGCGGCGTCGATGACTTGGACCCAGGCGATGCGGGCCGAGGTTTCCGGGTCCAGCACCGTACGCAGGCGGCGCGCTTCTCGAAGGACCGTTTCCATGTCGCCAGCCATCTGGGCCGAGGCGACGATGAAGTGGATATTGTGTGGATAGTAGCCGTAGCGCACCAGGCTTTCGTCGTCCGTATCGCGGATGAAGGCTTCGTCGGCCCGCGCCGCCGCCACGTTCAGGCGGATGGATTCGGCGTAGCGACCACGCCGTATGTAGATATGCCCGGGCATATGGACCAGGTGTCCCGCGCTGGGCGCTGCCGATGCGGCCATGCGGTCGGCCGTCGCCTCGGCGCGTTCGGGATCGGCGGCTTCCATCAGGTGGATGTAGAGGTGGGCCGCCTGCATATGGTCGGGACGGCGGGCCAGGATCGTCTCGACCAGGCGGATCGCCTCGCCGGCGCGGCCGATCGGGGTGCGTCCATCCGCCTCCCAATAGTTCCAAGGGGTGGTGTCCATCGACGCTTCGGCGGCCAGGACGGCGATGTCGTCGTCGTCGGGAAAGCGATGAGCGACGGCCAGCATGGCGTCGGCGTAGGCGGCGTCCAGCGCGGCGCGATCCGCCGCCGGGTCTTCCGAATAGCGCAGGGCCAGGGCCTCGATCAGGGCCTGCTCATGCGGGGCGGCTCGCGCCCGCAGGGCCATGGCCCGCTCCAGCGCCTTCAGCGACGCCGCCCGGTCGCGGTCGTCCATCGGGGCGTTGATATTGGGCCCCAGCGCCATGGCCTCGCCCCACCAGCAGGCGGCGCAGGCGGGGTCGCGGCGTTGCGCCTCGCGGAAGGAGCGCACAGCGCCGGAATGGTTGAAGCCATAGGCCAGCATCAGGCCCTGGCTGAAATAGGCCCGCGCCTCGGGATCGCCCGTCGTTACCCGAAACGGCGACGTCGTCAGGTCGCGATAGAGGGGGATTGGCGTCGCCTGGCTGGCCGGCGAGGCCACGGCCGAGGCGATCAGCAGCTTGCGCGCCAGGGCGGCGCCCGCGTCGCCGGGTCCGCAGATCAATCCGAACAAGCGGCCGGGCGCCAGCGCTTCCCGTGTCGCGGTCGAAAGATGCGGCGTGGCGGCGGACCCCGCCAGCATCAGGCCAGCGCCGCCGACGGCGAAAGCTTTCCAGAACAGTCGCATGCACCATCTCCCTTGCGGGTCTGACGCGATGAAGGCCGGCTGCGCGATAAGCGCAGGACTGGAGAGAACAGCGATACTATTTATGGATTCTCGGAACAAGCCCGAGAATGACGGATGATAAAAGGCCGGAACCGAGGTTCATCGCTCGACGCGGCCGTCCGCCGGCGATCAGTCCAGCGCGCCGAAGTCCACCACCAGCGGCTCGCGCCCCAGCAACGCCAGCACCCGCCGGAACGCGGCTTGGTCCAGGGCGGTGGTGGCCGTATTGGTCAGCGGGTGAAAGTTGACGATGTCGGCCTCCCACAGCCGGCGGTCCAGGACGAAGGTCACGCGGCGGCCGAGATCGTTGATCAGGCCCAGCGCCGTGACCGAACCCGGCCGCACCCCCAGCGTCTCCCACATCAGGGCCTCGTTTCCGAACGACAGCCGGCCCGATCCCATCGCCGCCGGCGCGCGCTTCAGGTCGATCGTCGTGTCCTGGCGCGCCGAGATCAGCCACAGCCGGCCCCTGTGATCCTTCAGGAACAGGTTCTTGGTGTGGGCGCCGGGCAGGCCGGCTTTCAGCTCCAGCCCCTCCTCGACGCGGAAGACGGCGGGATGGTCGTGGGTCAGGTGGTCGATCCCCTGTTCGGCCAGCCAGGCGAGCAGGCGGTCCCTGTCGTAGGCGGGGGCGGGTTGTTCAGACATGGTTGAGCCGTCGGAGTTGGGGCGGTAGGACATCAAATATGGTCGATACCGTGCACACGCGCCCGCCGGAACTGGAATGCTATCCGATGTCGCCCCGGCCGCCGGACCTGGTGCCCGGCCGGCAGTCGCGCAACTGGATGGACAGCTTCATCAGCCGCCACCCCTACCGCTGCCTGCCGCTGAACATGGCCAACACCACGGGGTGGGAGATTCTGTGCCCATTCGGCTTCTCGGCCGAATGGAACGGCGGGCCGCACCAGAACGACATCGTCATCACGCCCGACCGGCCCCAGCACGACCTGGACCATTTCGTCACCTCGCACTTTTCGCGCGGCGTCCTGACCATGCACCCTCAATATCTGTTCCGCACGCCGCCGGGCTGGGGGATGATGTGTTCGGGCAGTCCCAACCATGTGAAGGACGGCATTCAGCCGCTGGTCGGCCTGATCGAGACCGACTGGCTGCCGTTCCCGTTCACGATGAACTGGATCTTCACGCGGCCCGGTCGGATCAAGTTCGAGAAGGGCGAGCCCTTCTGCTTCATCAATCTGATCGAGCACAAGAAGGTCGAGCAGTTCCAGCCGGTGATCCGAACCCTGGAATCCAATCCGACGATGAAGGGCCAGTTCGACGCCTGGAACCGGGCGCGCACCGACTTCAACCAGCGCCTGTCCAGCGGCGATCCCGACGCGGCCAAGGAGGCGTGGCAACGCTTCTACTTCAAGGGTGAGGTGCCTGAGGATCTGGGCGCGGCCCCCGCGACCCACTCCAACAAACGCCGGCTGAAGTCGCCCCGCCTGGGCTGACGGCCGCCCTGCGCGCGAAAGGCCGCAGGCGCGTCGGCTTTTTGTGGCGTCCGTCGCCTTGACGCTGTCCTCCCATCCCCCTACTTGCCGGGTGCGTTAGCACTCTCGTCGGTCGGCTGCCAAAACGGCGATCGCGAGAGCGCCGCTTATCCGTTTCAGAACGCCCCGCTTCGGGGGTTTTACAGGGAGAAGTCCGATGGCGTTTCGTCCGCTCGGCGACCGCGTGCTGGTCAAGCGCGTTGAAGAAGAATCCAAGACCAAGGGCGGGATCATCATCCCCGACACCGCCAAGGAAAAGCCGCAGGAAGGCGAAGTCGTCTCCGTCGGCCCCGGCGCCCGCGATGACAGCGGCAAGGTCAACGCCCTGGAACTGAAGGCCGGCGACCGCATCCTGTTCGGCAAGTGGTCGGGCACGGAAGTGAAGATCGACGGCGAAGACCTGATCATCATGAAAGAGTCGGACGTCCTGGGCGTCCTGAGCTGAGCCGGATCGGGTGAAAAGTGAGCCAAGTGCTAGTGAGCGAACGCCGCCGCTAGCCATCGCTCCCAACAACTCACCCCTTGCTCACTAGCACTATTCACTCATTCAAGGAGCAGCCCGCATGGCCGCTAAAATCGTACACTTCAACACCGACGCGCGCGACAAGATGCTGCGCGGCGTCAACGTCCTCGCCAACGCCGTCAAGGTGACGCTGGGGCCGAAGGGCCGCAACGTCGTGATCCAGAAGTCCTTCGGCGCCCCGCGCTCGACCAAGGACGGCGTCTCGGTGGCCAAGGAAATCGAGCTGGAAGACGCCTTCGAAAACATGGGCGCCCAGATGATCCGCGAAGTCGCTTCGAAGACGAACGACAAGGCGGGCGACGGCACCACCACCGCTACGGTTCTGGCCCAGGCCATCGTGCAGGAAGGCCTGAAGGCCGTCGCCGCCGGCATGAACCCGATGGACCTGAAGCGCGGCATCGACAAGGCCGTGACCCTGGTGCTGGAAGACATCAAGAACAGCTCCAAGCCGGTCTCGAACAACTCGGAAATCGCCCAGGTCGGCACCATCTCGGCCAATGGCGATTCTGAAATCGGCGAGCTGATCGCCCAGGCGATGGCCAAGGTCGGCAACGAAGGCGTCATCACCGTCGAGGAAGCCAAGACCGCCGACACCACCGTCGACGTCGTCGAAGGCATGCAGTTCGACCGCGGCTACCTGTCGCCCTACTTCATCACCAACGCCGACAAGATGGAGGCCGTCCTCGAAGAGCCGCTCATCCTGCTGTTCGAGAAGAAGCTGACCTCGCTGCAGGCCATGCTGCCGATCCTGGAAGCCGTGGTGCAGTCGGGCCGTCCGCTGCTGATCATCGCCGAGGACATCGAGGGCGAGGCCCTGGCCACCCTGGTGGTCAACAAGCTGCGCGGCGGCCTGCGCGTCGCCGCCGTCAAGGCGCCGGGCTTCGGCGACCGCCGCAAGGCCATGCTGGAAGACATCGCCATCCTGACGGGCGGCCAGGTCATCTCGGAAGACCTGGGCATCAAGCTGGAGAGCGTCACACTCGACATGCTCGGCAAGGCCAAGAAGGTCTCGATCACCAAGGACGACACCACCATCGTGGAAGGCGTCGGTGAGAAGGCGGACATCGAAGCCCGCGTGGCCCAGATCAAGCGCCAGATCGAGGACACCACGTCCGACTACGACAAGGAAAAGCTGCAGGAACGCCTGGCCAAGCTGGCCGGCGGCGTCGCGGTCCTCCGCGTCGGCGGCTCGACCGAAGTCGAGGTGAAGGAAAAGAAGGACCGCGTCGACGACGCCCTGAACGCCACGCGCGCCGCGGCTGACGAAGGCATCGTTCCGGGCGGCGGCATCGCCCTGCTGAAGGCCTCCAAGATCCTGGCCGACGTCAAGGGCGACAACGCCGACCAGAACGCCGGCATCGCCATCGTTCGTCGCGCCCTGCAGGCCCCGATCCGTCAGATCGCCGAAAACTCCGGCGTCGAAGGCTCGATCGTGGTCGGCAAGGTGCTGGAGAACGCCGACGCCTCGTTCGGCTTCAACGCCCAGACCGAAGAGTACGGCGATCTGGTCAAGATGGGCGTCATCGACCCCGCCAAGGTCGTCCGCACGGCCCTGCAAGACGCCGCTTCGGTCGCCGGCATCCTGATCACCACGGAAGCCGCCGTCGCCGACGCGCCCAAGAAGGCCTCGGCCGGCGCCGGCGCCCCCGACATGGGTGGAATGGGCGGCATGGGCGGAATGGACTTCTAAGTCCAAGCCATCCAGGCTGAGAATGCAGAAGGGCGGGACCGCAAGGTCCCGCCCTTTTTCATGTCTCCTCCCCGCGAAGCGGGGAGGAGACAGGCGGGTCAGAACTCCGAGATCGCGCCGGGGCGGCGCGAGCGGGTCTTCAGCCACATGACGCCCAGCAGGTCCGAGACCGAGGCGCGCAGCCGGCCCCAGTTGGTGTATTTCGACCGCCCCGTCTCGCGGTGGCGGTGGCCCACGTCCAGATACTGGTTGCGGAAGCCCTCGCGGATCATCAGGGCCGGCAGATAGCGGTGGATGTGGTCGAAATAGGGAAGCCGCAGGAAGACGTCGCGGCGAAAGGCCTTCAGCCCGCAACCCGTGTCGTCGGCGTCGTCGCCCAGAAGGCGGCGGCGGATGCGATTGGCCCAGATCGAGGCCTGGCGCTTGGCCTGGCTGTCCTGGCGCTTGGCGCGGCGGCCGCCGACCAGGCCCACGTCGGCAGGGGCGGCGATCAGGGCGTCGACCAGGCGCGGGGCGTCGGCCGGCGGGTTCTGGCCGTCGCCGTCCATGGTCACGACGATGGGGCCGCGCGCCGCCAGCACGCCGGTGCGCACCGCCCGGCTCTGGCCCGCATTGGTCCCGTGGGCCAGGACGCGCAGCGTCGGCATCTCGGCCATGGCGGCCTTCAACTCGGCCAGGGTCGCGTCGCGCGAGGCATCGTCCACGAAGATCATCTCATACGACCGGCCGGCGAAGGCCTGGGCGATCTCGCGCGCCAGCGGCACGGCGGCGCCCGCCTCGTCATGGACGGGGACGACGACTGAGATTTCGGGATTTTCGGCGGTCATCGCCGCTCCATAGCCGAGATCGGCCGCTGAGGGGAGACGGCTGACGCCGGCCCGGTCCGCGTGTAATGAGGCTTTCATGAAGACTTTCGATCTGGATCACCGCATCGCCGGTTGGAGGGGCCCGGTCCTCGCCGCCCTGCTGACGCTGATCGCCGGCCTGCCCGGCCTGTTGCTGCTGCCGCCGCTGGACCGCGACGAGAGCCGCTTCGCCCAGGCCACGGCCCAGATGCTGGAAAGCCACGACTTCGTGGACATCCGCTTCCAGGACGAGCCGCGCTGGAAGAAGCCGGTCGGCATCTATTGGCTCCAGGCCGCCGCCGTGGCCCTGACCTCGGACGTCGAGGACCGCGAGATCGCCCCCTACCGCATCCCCTCGCTTCTGGGCGCCATGCTGGCCGCCTGGGCCGTGGCCTGGGCCGGGGCCGCCCTTTTCGGAAACCGCGTCGGCTTCCTGGGCGGAGCGATCATGGGAACCACCTTCCTGCTGTCGACCGAGGCGGGCATCGCCAAGACCGACGCCATGCTGTGCGGCGCCACGACCCTGGCCATGGCGGCCCTGGCGCGGATCTATATGGCGACCCGGGCGGGGAAAAAGCCGGTCCGACTGCACAAATTCCTGTTCTGGGCGGGGCTGGGGCTGTCGATCCTGATCAAGGGGCCGATCGGTTTCCTGGTGATCGGCCTGGCCATCATCGCCCTGTCGATCTGGGACCGGAACATCCGATGGCTGGGCCGGCTGGGCTGGGGCTGGGGCCTGCCGCTGGTCGCCCTGATGGTCGGGCCGTGGGCCATCGCCATCACCATCGCCACCGATGGCGGCTTCTGGCGCGAGGCCATCGGCGGCGACCTAGCGCCCAAGATCGCCGGGGCGCACGAGAGCCACTCCGGCTTCCCCGGCATGTATCTGCTGCTGGCGCCGCTGCTGTTCTTTCCCTCGACGCTTCTGCTGCCCGCCGCTGTCTCGACCGGCTGGAGCCGGCGGGCGGAGCCCGCGATCCGTTTCCTGGTCTGCTGGCTGGTTCCCGGCTGGCTGATGTTCGAACTGGCCCCGACCAAGCTGTGGCACTACACCCTGCCGACCTTCGGGGCGCTGGCCCTGCTGGCCGCCGCCGCCCTGGCGCGGCCCATCGGCAAGGTCTCGCGCATCACCGGCGCCGTGTTGGCGGTGTTCGCCGCCGTGCTGGTGGTCGGGATCACCGTCTATGGGCTGACGGTCTATGGCACCTCGACGGCCCAGACCTGGGCGGCGCTGACGGTGGGCGCGACCGTGGCGGCGGCGGCCATCGGCGCCTTCCTGTTGCTGAACCGCGCCTCGGTCACGGCGCTGGCCGCCTCCATCCTGTGCGGGATCGTCGCCCACGCCGCCCTGGCCGGGACCATCCGCCAGCTGCGCCCCCTGGCCGTCGCGCCCCAGCTGGAGAAGACGCTGGAGGCCGCCGACCTGCATCCGCGCCAGGGCCGCACGCCCGGGCCGGTCGCCATCACCGGCTTCCACGAGCCCAGCTTCGTCTTCCTGACCGGCCGCGACACCGACCTGACCGACGCCCAAGGCGCGGCCCAGGCCCTGGCCGAGGGGCGTCCCGCCATCGTCGAGGCGCATGACGCCGACGCCTTCCGCGCCGCCTCGGCCAGGCTGGGCGTCTCCGGCCGGGCGGTCGGGGTGGTCAACGGCCACAACTATTCCGCCGGCGACGATGTCAGCCTGACCGTCTATGCGCCGCCGCCCCGCTCGGTCCCCGCCGACCAGACCGGGCCCGATCCCCAGACATCGAGCGTCCCATGAGCCGTTTCATCCAGATCGTCGAGGTCGGCCCGCGCGACGGCCTGCAGAACGAAAAGGCCATCCTCGAACCCGCCGTGCGCGCGGACCTGGTGCGCCGGCTGGAGGCGGCGGGCGCGCGGCGCATCGAGGCCGTCTCCTTCGTCCATCCCAGATATGTGCCCCAGATGGCCGGCGCCGAAGAGGTCATGGCCGCCCTGCCGCGTCAGGCGGGCCGCAGCCGCATCGGCCTGGTGCTGAACGGCAAGGGCTACGACCGGGCGCTGACGACCAGGGTGGACGAGGTCAATGTCTCGGTGTCGGCCACCGACGGCTTCGGCCTGAAGAACCAGGGGCTGGCGGTGAAGGACCAGCTGGCCATGCTGGGCGACATCGTCGCGCGCCGCCACAACGCCGCGGCGTCCGAGGGCGCGCCGTCGCTTTCGGCCATGATCTCCTGCGTCTGGGGCTGTCCGTTCGACGGGGAGGTCTCGACAGGGCAGGTGGCGGACATGGTCGGGGCCATCGCCGAAATGGGCGTGGGCGAGATCGGCCTGGCCGACACCATCGGCGTGGGCGACCCCTGGGCCGTGACGAAAAAGGTCGAGGCGGCCAGGAAGGTCGCGCCGGAGGCGACCCTGCGCCTGCATTTCCACGACACCCGCAACACGGGCCTCGCCAACGCCTATGCCGGGGTCGAGGCCGGGATCGACGTGCTGGACGCCTCGGTCGGCGGCGTCGGCGGTTGTCCGTTCGCGCCGGGCGCCACGGGCAATATCGCCACCGAGGACCTGGTCTATATGCTGGAGCGCGGCGGGTTCCAGACCGGCTATGACCTCGACGCCCTGATCGCGACCGCCCGCTGGATCGGTCAGGCCATCGGCCGTCCCGCCCCGTCTGCGCTGAGCCGGGCGGGCGGTTTTCCCAGGCCCTGAACGGCCCGGCCTGCCCGTGGCGGGCGCGGGCAAAGGGCGCTATCTGTGCTTAACAAGCGCGGCCGTCGGCGGCCTTGGCGAGGTTGACCATGTTGATCGCGATCCCCCTGCTGTTGATCCCCGTCGTGCTCTACAATGTCCTGGTGCTGTTCGGGGCGTCGGGCGCAGGCGGCATGGCCCAGGCGGACGCCATGCTGCGCGAGCCGTTGTTCGCGGTCACCATGGCCTCGGGCGCGCAGTGGACCGTCGGCTGGGGCGACCTGATCCTGTTCCTGGGGCTGATCCTGCTGTTCTTCGAACTGATCAAGTCCACGTCCAGCCAGCGGGTCGCCATCATCAATCACGCCCTGTCGATGGTGTTGTTCATCGGGGTGCTGGTCGAGTTCCTGCTGATCCGGGGCTTTGCGACCTCGACCTTCTTCCTGATCGTGATCATGATCCTGCTGGACGTCCTGGCCGGCTTCATCGTCACCATCATCGCGTCTCGCAAGGACTTCGACTTCGGCGGGTGAGGCCGCCTGGCCCCAGTCGGTCAGGCCTCCATCCCCTCAGGCCTTGCCGTCGAAGGCCTGACCGTCGGCGGACGGGGCCGCGCCATAGGGATTGGCGCCCTGCGGGCCGGAACCCTTGGCCGCCACCACCACCATGGCCGGGCGGACGGTGCGCCCGAACAGCTCATAGCCCGACTGCATGGTCTGGACGACCGCGCCGCCCGGCACCGTGTCCGAAGGCTGTTCGATCATGGCCTGGTGCAGGTGCGGGTTGAAGGCGTCGCCGGGTTCCGGCTTCACCAGCTTCAGTCCGTTGGTGTCGAAGGCCTGAAGCAGCGACTTCTGCGTCAGCTCCAGACCGGTCACCAGGCCGACGGCGGCGCCCTCTGAATCCTTGGGCGCGGCCATCAGGGCGCGTTCCAGGTTGTCGGCGACGCCCAGCAGGTCCTTGGCGAAGCGCTGGATGGCGAAGGCGCGGGCGTCGTTCTGCTGCGCTTCCGAGCGGCGCTTCAGGTTCTCCATCTCGGCGGCGACGCGCAGGGCGCGGTCCTTCCACTCGTCGCGCTCGGCGATGACGGCGTCCAGCGGCGCCAGGTTGTCGGACGGATCGGAATCCAGGCCGTGTTCGGCGTTGGCCTCGGCCGCGTCGGCGTCCAGTTCAGTGAAGGTGTCGTCGTTAAGGGGCTTGTCGCTCACTTGTCGTTCCCGTCCAGCATCCGGCCCAGCACCCGGGCGGTATAATCCACCAACGGAATGACACGGGCGTAGTTCAGTCTTGCCGGTCCTATCACGCCGATGGCGCCCAGGACCCGTTGTCGGCCGCTCATATAGGGCGCCGCGATCACGGCGGAACCCGAAAGTGAAAACAACCGCGTTTCGGCGCCGATGAAGATGCGCACCCCCTGGGCGGCGTCCACCCCGTCCAGCAGGCCGATCAGCTGTTCCTTCTGCTCCAGGTCGTCGAACAGGACCCGGACCCGCTCCAGGTCGGCCAGGCCCTCGCTGTCCTGCAACAGGTTGGCGCGGCCCCGCACGATCAGCGCCCGCTCGCGGTCCGGGCCGCCGGACCAGGCGGCGAAACCGTCCTCGACCAGGCGGGCGGCGGTCTGGTCCAGCTCGCGCCGGGCGAGGTCCAGCTCATGCGTCATCTCGCGCTTGGCCTCGGCGAAGGGGCGGCCGCGCAGGCGGGCGTTCAGGAAGTTGGACGCCTCGACCAGGGTCGAGGGCGTGACCCCTGCCGACAGGGTCATGATGCGGTTCTCGACCGTGCCGTCGTCGGCGACGATGACCGCCAGGGCCTGGTCGCCGCCTAGGGCCACGAACTCGACGTGTTTGACCCCGGCGTCGCGCACCGGGCTGGACACCACGCCCGCTCCGCCGGCCAGGCCGGACAGCAGGTTGGACGCCTCGTCCAGGGCGGATTCGAAATTCCTGCCGCGTCCGGCCAGACGCCCGTCGATCTCGCGCCGCTCTTCCTGGGTCAGGTCGCCGACCTCCAACAGGCCGTCCACGAACAGGCGCAGGCCCGCATGGGTCGGGATCCGTCCCGCCGAGGTGTGCGGCGCGGCCAGCAGCCCCGCCAGCGTCAGGTCCTGCATGGTGTTGCGGATCGAGGCCGGCGACAGGGCGATCCCGCCCAGCGACAGGGTGCGCGATCCGATAGGCTCGCCCGTCTCCAGATAGCTCTCGACGATGCGCCTGAAGATGTCGCGCGCGCGCGCATCCAGCCCCGCCAGGCCGGCCAGGGCCGCGCCGGGCGATGGACCGCCGTCGAGGGGCGGGGTTTTGGGGGCATACAGGCTCACGGTTTCAGGATAAGCACCGCCGCCACGGCTTCCAAGGCCAGACTTCCCAGGGATGACTCTCATGCGCCATTCGCAACGCACCGACGACCAACTGCGTCCCGTGACCATCGAGACCGGCGTCAACCGCTACGCCGAGGGGTCGTGCCTGATCGCCTTCGGCCATACCAAGGTCCTGGTGACGGCCTCGGTCGAGGAGAGCATTCCCGGCTGGATGCGTGGCAAGGGCCAGGGCTGGGTCACCGCCGAATACGGCATGCTGCCGCGCGCCACCCATACGCGCGGCCGGCGCGAGGCCGCCGCCGGCAAGCAGACGGGCCGGACGCAGGAGATTCAGCGGCTTATCGGCCGGTCCCTGCGGGCCGTCGTCGATCTGAAGGCGCTGGGCGAGCGGCAGGTGTTGCTGGACTGCGACGTGATCCAGGCCGACGGCGGCACGCGCACCGCCGCCATCACCGGCGCCTGGGTCGCCATGGCCTCGGCGCTGAACTATCTGCGCGACGAGGGAGTGCTGAAGGCCGATCCGATCCTGGACCAGGTGGCGGCGGTGTCGTGCGGCGTCTGCGACGGTGTTCCGGTGCTGGACCTGGACTATGAGGAGGATTCCCAGGCCGAGGCGGATTCCAACTTCGTCCTGACCGGCGCGGGCCAGATCGTCGAGGTCCAGGCGACCGGCGAGAAGCGCGGCTTCTCGCGGGCCGAGTTCGACCGGCTGTTCTCGCTGGCCGAGATCGGCTGCACCGAACTGTTCGCCGTGCAGAAGGCGGCGCTGGCGGCGGTGAAGCGATAGGGGGTTTCGCCGGAGGCCATGGAAGGGCATCGTCCCGGTTGGTCCTGACCGGAGAGAAGTCCATGCGTCGATCCCTGTGGGTTCCGCTCGCCGCCTGCGCCCTGCTGGCGGCCGGCTGTCAGCCTTCCGGCCCCGGCGAGACGCCGGCGTCCAGCGATTCGGCGTCGAACCTCGACGTTGTCGATGCGGTTCCGTTGCAGCCGGAAACCCCGCCAGCGCCGACCCCGGCTCCGGCTGCGCCCGCCAAGCCCGCTGCGCCGGCCGTGGAAACGACCGCGCCGGCCGAGGAGCCCCAGGCCCGCATCCCCGAAGGTCCCGACATGGCGCCCCAGCCGGTCCCCATCAGCGAGGTTCCCTGCCGCGACGCCATCGGGGCGGCGGCCTCGGCCCGGCTGGTCGAACGCTGCATCCAGGTCAGCCCCGCGACGCACCCGCCCTGCAACGCCGCCAACCCCTGCGACCTGATCCAGGGCGAGATCGACCGGTCCTGCAAGATGTGGGAACGCGACGGAAACCCGCCCGCCGCGTGCAAATCCTAGCCGGCGGCGCGCACGGCGGCGGACACGTCGGACACCACCTGTTCCACCAGGGCCTCGTCATCGCCCTCGGCCATGACGCGGATCAGCTTTTCCGTGCCTGACGGGCGGACCAGCAGGCGGCCCTGACCGTTCAGCCGGCCTTCGGCCTCGGCGATCGCGGCCTTGACCCCGGCGTTGTCCAGCGGCCGGTCGGCGGTGAAGCGGACGTTCTCCAGCCGCTGCGGCACGGGGTCGAACTGGCGGGCCAGTTCGCTCATCGGCTTGCCGGATTCGACCAGGACGGCCAGCACCTGAAGCGCCGCCATCAGGCCGTCGCCGGTGGTGGCGTGGTCGTGCAGGATGATGTGGCCCGACTGTTCGCCGCCGATGTTGAAGCCGCCCTCGCGCATCCGCTCCATGACATAGCGGTCGCCGACCTTGGTGCGCTCCAGCGTCAGGCCTCCGGCCTCCAGCCGGCGTTCCAGGCCCAGGTTGGACATGACGGTGGCGACCACGCCCCCGCCGGTCAGCAGACCGCGCCGGGCCCAGTCCAGTCCGACCAGGGCCATGATCTGGTCGCCGTCCACCACCTGGCCCTTCTCGTCGCAGATGATGACGCGGTCGGCGTCCCCGTCCAGGGCGATGCCGATATCGGCGCGATAGGTGCGCACGGCATCCGCCAGGGTCGCTGGATGGGTCGAGCCGCATTCGGCGTTGATGTTGGTGCCGTTTGGCTCCACGCCCACGGGAAAGACCTCAGCGCCCAGTTCGAACAGGGTGGTCGGGGCGACCCTGTAGCCGGCGCCGTTGGCGCAATCGACGGCGATGCGCAGCCCCTGGAGCGTCAGCCGCTTGGGGAAGGCCTGTTTGGCGATCTCGATATAGCGGGCCTGGGCGTCGTCAATCCGCTTGACTCGGCCCAGCTTGTCGGACGGCGCCAGGTCCTGGTCCAACCCTTCGTCCATCATGGCTTCGATCTTCAATTCGATCTCGTCCGACAGCTTGTAGCCGTCCGGTCCGAACAGCTTGATGCCATTGTCGGCGTAGTTGTTGTGCGAGGCTGAGATCATCACACCCAGGTCCGCCCGCATCGAGCGAGTCAGCATGGCCACCCCCGGCGTCGGCACCGGCCCGAAAGTACGCACGTCCATGCCCACCGAGGCGAAGCCTGCGACCAGGGCCGGCTCGATCGTATAGCCCGACAGCCGGGTGTCCTTGCCGATCACCACCAGATGGCGGCGGTCGTCGTCGGTGCGAAACAGCTTGCCGGCGGCCAGGCCCACGCGCAGCGCGACCTCGGCCGTCATGGGGTAGGTGTTGGCGCGGCCGCGGATGCCGTCGGTGCCGAAGTATTTTCTGTCGCCCACGGCGTGTCCTTCGTATCGGGAAATCTTCCGAAACCCCTTTTTAGGTGCGGCGCGCCTCAAGATTGCATAGACGGCCGGTGGGGCATGATCTGTGGCTTAGCCCCTGATCGTCGCCACTGCAAAGCGGCGCCCCCTTCTTTTCTGTTCTCGGAGCCTTTGCATATGTGCGGCATCATTGGCGTCATCGGCAATGGACCCGTCGTTCCCCGACTGGTCGATAGTCTGAAGCGGCTGGAGTATCGCGGCTATGATTCCGCCGGCGTCGCCGCCGTGGTGGACGGCGCGGTTGAGCGTCGCCGCGCCCAGGGCAAGATCCGCAACCTGGAAGCCGTCCTGGCCGAGGAACCGCTGAAGGCCACCGTCGGCATCGGCCATACCCGCTGGGCTACGCACGGCGCCCCGACCACGGCCAACGCCCACCCGCACAAGGCCGGGCGGGTGACGCTGGTCCACAATGGCATCATCGAGAATTTCGCCGAACTGAAGGCCGAACTGGCCGCCGAAGGCCATGTCTTCGAAAGCCAGACCGACACCGAGGTCATCGCCCACCTGCTGGACGCCGAGCTGAAGACGGGCCGGGCGCCGCTGGAGGCGTTCAAGACGACGCTGGACCGGCTGACCGGCGCCTATGCACTCGCGGTGCTGATCGACGGCGAGGACGACCTGATCCTGGGCGCGCGGCGCGGCAGCCCTCTGGTGGTCGGCTGGGGCGAGGACGAGATGTACCTGGGCTCCGACGCCCTGGCGGTCGGCCCCTTCACCCAGAAGATCTCCTATCTGGAAGAGGGCGACTATGTCGCTGTCGCCAAGGGCGGCGCCCGGATGTTCGACGCCGCCGGCCGGCCGGTCGAGCGTGCCGTGGTCCAGGTCTCGGCCTCCTCGGCCCTGGTCGAGAAGGGTGAATACCGCCACTTCATGGAAAAGGAGATCCACGAACAGCCCGACAGCGTCCAGCACACCCTGTCGGAATATCTCGACCTGGTGACGGGCAGGGCCAAGACGCAGGGCGTGGATTTCGCCGCCGTTGACCGCATCCAGATCGTGGCCTGCGGCACCGCCTTCTACGCCGGCCAGATCGGCCGCTATGCGTTCGAGAAGCTGGCGGGCCTGCCGTGCGACGTCGAGATCGCCTCGGAGTTCCGCTACCGCTCGCCGGCGGTGTCGCAACGGACCCTGGCGGTCGCCGTCAGCCAGTCGGGCGAGACGGCCGACACCTTGGCCAGCCTGACCTGGTGCAAGGCGCAAGGGCTGAAGACGGCGGCGGTGGTGAACGTCCATTCCTCGTCCATGGCGCGCGAGGCCGAGGTGCTGTGGCCCACCCACGCCGGACCCGAGATCGGCGTCGCCTCGACCAAGGCCTTCACCGCCCAGGTCGCGGCCCTGCTGGCGCTCGCCGTCGCGGCGGGCGTGGCGCGCGGCCGGATCGACGCGGCGAACGAGGCCGAACTGGTCAAGGCCCTGTTCGAAAGCCCCCGCCTGATCGCCGAGGCCCTGACCATGGGCGAGAGCATCCGCGCCGTGACCCAGGACCTGGCCAAGGCCGACGACGTCCTGTTCCTGGGCCGGGGCACCATGTTCCCCCTGGCCATGGAAGGGGCGCTGAAGCTGAAGGAGATCAGCTATATCCACGCCGAGGGCTATGCCGCCGGCGAACTGAAGCACGGCCCCATCGCCCTGATCGACGAGGAGACGCCGACCATCGCCCTGGCCCCGCTGGACGAGGTGTTCGAAAAGACCGCTTCGAACCTTCAGGAAGTCGCCGCGCGCGGCGGCCCCGTCATCATGATCGCGCCGGAAAACGCGCCCGATCCACATGGCGCCGGCATCCGCCGCATTCACGCCCCCGACTGCCATCCGCTGATCGCGCCGCTGGTCTATGCGGTGCCGGTGCAGCTGCTGGCCTATTACACCGCCGTCCAGAAGGGCACCGACGTCGATCAGCCCCGCAACCTGGCCAAGTCCGTCACGGTGGAGTGAACCGGGCGACCTGGCTGAGGGCGTCGCGGTCGATCAGTTCGATCACCCCGCGCCTCAGCCGAATGGCGCCCAGGGCCTGAAGCTCGCCACACGCGTTGGACACCCCGGCGCGCCGCACCGACAGCAACGCCGCCAGTTCGCTCTGGCGCAGCGCGATCACCGTCTCGCCGCTGCGGTCGTGGATGTCCTGCATCAGGGCCGCCAGCCTGTCGGTCACCCGCAGCCGGGCGTGGCGCACGATCTCGGTGCGGGCGGCGGCGTGTTTCAGCCGCAGGGTCTCGAGCGCCAGTTCCAGCACCGCCGACGGCTCCAGCCGCCCGACCAGCATGCGAAGGGGAACCTCGATCCGCCGGCCAGGGGTCAGCCACAGGCCGGTCTCGGGCTGGCCGGTTTCGGCCGGGTCGAAACCGACCGCTTCGCCGGGCCCCGCCAGACCCAGGCACAGGCTGTCGCCATTCCAGCCGCGCGCGACCACGCCGCCCAGGATCAGGGTGACGAGCGGCGCCCCGTCGCGTTCCGCCACGATCCGGTCGCCAGCCGAAACCGCGACAGCCTCGCCCGGATCGACGCCCCGCACGGCGAGTTGGCACAGGATGGATCGCGCGATGTTGGGCGCGATGTTCGGGACGATCTGCGATGCGGACATGACGTCTGCACCAAGCCCATCCGCGCCGCCGCGCCATAACATGGGTTAAGCGGTCACACCGGCTCGGTCTGCAGCCGCAGATAGGTGGGGTCGAATTCGGCGATTTCGGCCAGTCTGTGCCAGTCTAGGATTTCGACGCGCCCGCCGCTCCATTGCACCACGCCCTCGCCGCGCAGTTCGGTGATCAGCCGGCTGACATGGACGGTGGACAGGCCCAGGGCGTCGCCCAGCACGGTCTGGGTCAGCGGCAGGTCGAAGGCCAGATCGTCGGCCTGGCCGGCCGCCTTGAGGCGCAGATACAGTTCGCACACCAGGTGGGCGAGGTGGCCCAGGCCGCTGCGCCGTCCCATCGCCGCCAGCCATTGGCGGTGAATGGCCGCGTCGATGATGGTGTCCAGCCAGAGCAGCCGGGCCAGGTGCGCATGCCGCTCGGTCAGTTCGATCAGTTTCGAATGAGGGGCGAAGGCGACGGCGCAGTCGGTCAGGGCGACGACGCCGTGATCCATCTGTTTCATCAACAGGCTGTGCAGGTCGATGAAGTCGCCCGATATATTGATCTCGGTGATCTGGCGGCCGCCGTCCCTCAGCGTGGTGTAGCGCGCCGAAAAGCCGGAAATCAGCAGGGTGCTGTGCTGCGGATGCGTGTGTTCGCGCACGATGTCGGTCCCGGCGCGGATCGTCTTGGGCGGCCCCAGCACGTCCTGAAGGGCGTCGACTTCCCGAGGCGACACCGTGTCCCGCAACGACAGCTTTTCGACCAGGGTGGTGATCTTGGCGGTCATCGCGCGCGCGGTCTTTCATCGGGATTGGCGACGGCCCAGGTCTCGGGCGCCGTGTCGGAGGCCGCCGCCTTGACCGCGACCACGACCTGGCCCTCCGCATCGGTGACGATCACGCTGAACGCCCCGGTGGTCCAGAAGGCGGCGCCCCGATAGCGCAGGATTTCGCCCAGCACCGTGACCGCTTCCTCGCGCGCGGCGTCCAGATCGCGTAACTCCTCGCCCTGTTCGTCGCGAATCCAGTCGCCGTTCTCGGTGTGAAAATAATAGCGCGGCAATCCGGCCTCCAGCGAAGCGTGTGCAGGAAGCGGTCGGCGAACCGATTGGTTCAGATTTCCTGGTTGAAGGCGCCGATCTCGGGATAGGCGGCCAGGCGCGGCTTGATCTCCTTGCGGAACAGGTCGCGCATGTCGGCCTCGGAGCGCAGGCTCTCGACCACCACGACCAGTTCGGGCTTGTTGGACGAGGCGCGGACCAGCACCCAGGAGCCGTCCTCCAGGTGGACGCGCACGCCGTTGACGGTGAGGACCTCGACGATCCTGCGGCCCAGAATCTCGCCGCCGGCCTCGGCCAGATCGGAATATTCCTTCACGATCCGCTCCAGCACGCCGTATTTCAGCGCGTCGTCGCAGTGGGGCGACATGGTCAGGCTGGTCCAGGCGTCGGGCAGGGCGGCCTTCAGTTCGCTGAGCTTCCGGCCCGGATTGCGGTCCAGCATGGCCAGCACGGCGCCAGCCGCGACCAGGCCGTCGTCATAGCCATGGCCCAGGTCGCCGGCCATGAAGAAGTGGCCCGACTTCTCGAACCCGGCCAGGGCGCCCAGTTCGGCGGTCTTGCGTTTGATGTAGGAATGGCCCGTCTTCCAATAGACGACCTCGGCGCCGTTGGCCTTGAGGATGGCGTCGGTCTTGTAGAGGCCGGTCGATTTCACATCGACGACGAAGGTGCTGTTCGGATGGATCACGGACAGGTCGCGGGCCAGCATCAGGCCGATCTTGTCGGCGAAGATCTCCTCGCCCGTGTCGTCCACCACGCCGCAGCGATCGCCGTCGCCGTCGAAGCCGAGCGCAAGGTCGGCGCCTGTCTGCCGCACCCGCTCGGCCATCTGCGTAAGCATGGCGTGGTCTTCCGGGTTCGGATTGTATCTGGGGAAGGTGTAGTCGAGATCAGTGTCCATCTCGATCACCTCCACGCCCATGCGGCGCAGAGCGTCGGGGGCGAAGGCGCCGGCCGTGCCGTTGCCGCAGGCGCAGACGACCTTCAGCGGGCGTTGGATCCGGACCTTGGACGCCACGTTGGCGACGTAGGTTTCGCGGAAGTCCTCGACGCGCACCAGCTTGCCGCCGTCGCGGGCCGCGCCCCGGCCGTCCAGCACGATGGCCTTCAGCCGCCCCATCTCCTCGGGGCCGAAGGTCAGGGGCCTGTTCGCCCCCATCTTCACGCCGGTCCAGCCGTTCTCGTTGTGGCTGGCGGTGACCATGGCGACGCAGGGGACGTCCAGCGCGAACTGGGCGAAATAGGCCATGGGCGACAGGGCCAGGCCGAGGTCCAGCACCTCCATCCCGCCTTCCAGCAGGCCCAGGATCAGGGCCTGTTTGACGCTGAGGCTGTAGCTGCGGAAGTCGTGGCCGACCACGATCCGGGGTCGGACGCCAATCTCGTGGACATAGGTCGCCAGGCCCAGGCCCAGGGCCTGGACGCCCAGGAGATTGATCTCTTTATCCAGAATCCAGCGGGCGTCGTATTCGCGAAACCCCGTGGGCTTGATGAAGGCCTGGTTTTCGAACGCCGCCGTATTGGGCCGCAGATCCTGGCGGGGTTTGCGCATGGTCGCGAGGGCCGCCTCAGGCCGCCGCGCGCTTGCGGATGCGGGCGATGCGGCGCAGCCGCCGCCAGAAGCGGCCGCGTTCGGGCTCGGGATAGGGTTGCAGATTCTCGACGAATTGCTCGGCCGAGGCGCGCCAGCTGAACTTCTCAGCATAGGCGCGCACGTCCGCCCGATCCAGCTCGAGGCATTTCAGGCAGGCGGCCTTCAGGTCTTTGTCGATCGCGCCGGCGTTCGAGCCGGGGATGATGTCGATGGGGCCGTGGGCCGGATAGGCGGCGACGGGGGTTCCCGTGGCCATGGCTTCCAGGATCACCAGGCCGAAGGTGTCGGTCCAGCTGGGGAAGACGAAGACGTCGGCGTCCCTGAAACAGCGCGCCAGTTCATCGCCGAACCTGGCGCCGAGGAATTTGGCCTCGGGATATTTTTCCTGAAGCTCCGCTCGGGCCGGGCCGTCGCCGACCACGATCTTGGTGCCGGGCAGGTCCAGTTCGAGGAAGGCCTCGATATTCTTTTCGACCGCCACGCGGCCGACGTTCAGGAAGAAGGGACGCGGCCAGTCCTTGCCCCCCATCTCATCATAGATGCGCTCGAGGTCGGGGTTGAACACCTCGGTGTCCACGCCGCGCGACCAGGGCGAGACGTTCTTGAACCCATGCTCGACCAGTTCGTCGCGCAGGGTCGGTGTCGCCACCATCAGCCGCCCCGACGGCTTGTGGAACCACTTCATATAGGCGTAGCCGACCTGGACCGGGATCGGGAACCGGGCCGAGACATATTCGGGGAATTTGGTGTGGTAGCTGGTGGTGAAGGGCAGTTTCCATTCCACGCAGATGCGCCGCGTGGCGATGCCGATGGGTCCCTCGGTCGCGATGTGCACGGCCTCGGGCTCGAAGGCGCGCAGCATTTCGCGAATCTCTTCTTCTGCGCCCAGGGCCAGCCGGATCTCCGGATAGGTGGGACAGGGAATGGTCTTGAACAGGCTGGGCTCGATGACCTCGACCTCATGACCCATGCCGCGGCATTCCGCGACCGTGCGGGTCAGGGTGCGGACGACGCCGTTGACCTGAGGTTCCCAGGCGTCGGTGGCCAGAACGATGCGCATTGAGGCGGGCGGACCCTGAGCCGTGGAGTAAGGGCGGAACTTCTAGACGGTTCGGATGACAATGGCGAGATGCTGAGACGGTGGGGCGCGGCTCAATATAGATTGAGCGCCGCCCGCGTCGCGGGACGCAACAGGCCATTCAAGGCTTGCGCCTGCGCATGGGCCGCCATCACGGCGTGCAAGCTGTCCGCCGAGGCCGGTTCGTCGATAAAGGCACCGTTTTCCAGCATCTTCGCCCGCCACAGGCCTGACGGCAGAAGGTGTTTCCAGACCGCGCGTTGTGCGCGTGCGGCCTGGGTCAGGAAATATTCGCGGTCGTCGGCTTCAGCCAGGACCAAGGCGGCCTTCAGCCACTGGGTCTGGGCGGACAGACGGGCGCGGGTGCTTTGCGGGGCGCCCCGGTTCGTCATGGCGTCGATGACGACGTGGCGTTTCAGATCGATTCCCTTCGACCCGGCCTCGAACAGCCGGCGGGCGAGCTGAAGAGCGTTGGAGCTGGGGCGCCTGCGGGCATATCGCGTCAGGAGCCAGGCCCATTCAAACTGGCGGCCGGGATCGATCGGGCTCTCGTCGATATCGTCGCTCGCCCCGAGCGTGGAGATTTCCCGCATCACGCCCGCCCGGGCGTCAAGGAAACGGTTTCGGGCCTGGGTCACGATCCGATCCGCCAGCGCCCGCCCGCCCGGCCTGTCGTGCGCGTCTTCCCATATGAGCGCGGCGTCCAGCAGGGCGACGCAGGCGCTGGATCGCTCGGACTTGGCGACGGCTTCGACGAGAGTCTCCGATTTCGGACCGTCGCCGGAAACGCGACCGTGTTCTGCCCAGGAATGGTCGGCGATCAACTCGGGCGCGCTCAGGGCGATTCGGGCGAGCGCCCCCTCAAGCAGGCCGCGTTCATGAAGGGTGAAGGCGTCGATGTCGGCGAGACCCCGCCCGAGGTTCTCCAAGCCGGCCTGCAGCGCCGCCCGCCAAGGCCCCTGCCAGCCCAATCGGCCGGCGTCGGCATAGACCTGGAGCTGGCGGAGCTGAACGCGGACGCCCGCCGAAGCGCCCAGCCGTCGTCCGTCCAGGCTCAGAAACGCCTCGAAACCGCCCTGCGCATTCTGCCCCAGCGTGCACCAGAGGGGCAGGGCAGACTGTCGAAGCCAGGCGGCCAGGCGGATCGCGCCGTCGTCCAGCGTTTCCTCCACCGGTCCCTCGAAATCGAGGTGCCGGGGCGAAAGCTGCGTCAACCGCGTGACGATCTTCTTGACGTCCTGGCTGCGCGCAAGGTCGGTCACCAGAACGGCGTCCCTCTCGACGATGATGCCGACGTTGCTGAGGCCGATGGCCGCCACCATCACGCCGTCGCAGGCGCGCACTAGGCATCCATCGGAATCCTCCAGTACATGCAGGCCGACATCGCCCTCGCCCGAGGCGTGGACGGCGTCCCAGGAGCCCAGGTCCGACCATTCGAAATCGACCGGCAGCACGGAGGCGCGCCGCGTCTTTTCCATCACCGCATAGTCGATGGATATCCGCGGCGCGGAGGCGAAGCTCGGACCTAGAACAAGGGCGTCTCCATCCTCGCGCGCTTCGTCGAGGCCTCGGGCGACGGCTTCGCCGAGGCCGACGGTCGATTGCCTGATTTCCTCATCGAGGACGTCGGCGCGAACGATGAAATTGCCGCTGTTCCAGAGGTAGCCGGCGGCGATGTAGCGGGCCGCGGTTTCCGGATCGGGCTTTTCGATGAAGGATCGAACCTCGGCCAAACCGGGTCCGTTCGGCGCGATATAGCCATAGGCGGACGAGGCTTCGGTCGGAACCAGGCCGAGCGTGACGATCCGGCCGGTCTCGGCCGCCGCCGCCGCCGCCGTCACGGCCTCCCGAAAGGCCTTCTGGTCCGGGATATGGTGATCCGAGGCCACGAACAGATTGACAGCCTCGGGTTGCCGGCGACGGGTCCACAGGGCGGCCGCCGCCATGGCCGCGGCGGACTCCCGACCTTCCGGCTCCAGCAGGAGGACGGCGGAACGGCCGATCTCGTCCAACTGCTCCAGTATCGTCTGACGATGCACCGCGCCGCCCACCACGACCAGCACGCCGTCGCCGCCGGCCAACGGCGCGACGCGATCGACCGTCTCCTGGAAGGGCGAGCGGTTTCCCGACAGGGGAATGAACTGTTTGGGCCTCGACGGACGCGACGCAGGCCACAACCGCGTGCCGGCCCCGCCACACATGATCACTGGAAAGATCGCCGCCATGCTCAATCCCGGATTGACTCGATAGGGCCTGTCTTAGTCCGCGGTAGCCGTTCCGTCATCTTGCGAACCGCGACGCCCCACATAGGATGTGCTGGAAAAACGCGAGGTTCTGCGGTTCGCCGGCCGTTCGAGCCATTTGCGATCCATCCTCGACAGACGCGAACGGCGTGCGTCGGGAGGGTCGCGCCGTCGCCTTCGCAAATAGCCGCGAGACTGGCAGGTTGTGGACGAGGTTCGTATCCTCTAACTCGCCAGTGTCTTTCCCGTCCGCGCCAGAGTATCGATGCGCAAGATGACAATCAGGATGCTTCCATCGTGCAATGGCCAAAACGTATCGCGAACCTTCTGCGTAGCGATATCGCCAAGGGAATGATCACCAAGGTCGAGCGGCCGCACTACTTCTATCTCGGCGAGAGCTTGGCGATGACCAAGCTGCGCAATGGCCATTTCATCTATGTGGACCCTCAGGAAGAGAGCGTCTGTTCCCATCTGATCGCCCATGGCGACTGGGAGCCGTGGATCTACAACATCGTCGTCGATCTGGTGAAACCTGGCGACCATGTGGTGGAGGTCGGCGGGCACGTCGGCTTCTACACCCTGGGCCTTGCCGCGAAGGTCGGCCCCACCGGATCGGTCCTGACCTTCGAGGCCAATCCGCGCCTTGCGGCTCTGGCCTCGCGATCGTTGCGCTTCAACGGCTATTCAGCCTGGGCCAAGGTGGTCCAGAAGGCCGTCAGCGACAAGGCGGGGGTGTTGAAGTTCGCGCTTTCGCGGCAATTCGGCGGCGGCGGACATCTCTATATCGGCAAGCAGACCCTCGGGGCGGACGGAGAGGTCCTGGAGGTGAACGCCGTGCGCCTGGACGACCTGAAGCTCAAGAACATCCGGTTGTTGCGGATCGACGCGGAAGGCTCGGAGGCGTTGATCCTCGGGGGCGCGACCCAGGTCCTGGCCCAGCCGGATATCGTCGTGTGCATGGAGTGGGATCTGGTTCAGATGCGGTCCCGCTCGAAGCCCGCGGACTTCGTGAAGTCGCTGACGGACATGGGCTTCCATTTCTGGAAGATCACGACCGCGAGCAAGCTGGAACCTGTGGAGCCGGACGCCATGCTGTCGCTGAAGCCCTGCGACGTCCTTGTCGCGCGCGAGCCGCCGTTGGGCGCTTCGCTTCCGGTCGCGCCCTAAAGCGGCAGCACGGTCGTCGACTTCACCTCTTCCAGCACCGCATAGGTCCGCGTCTCGCGCACCCCCGGCATCCGCACCAGCACGTCGCCCAGGAAGGCGCGATAGGCGTCCATGTCGCCGACGCGGGCCTTGATCAGATAGTCGAAGCCGCCCGCGACCATGTGGCACTCCAGCACCTCGGGCTGGGTGCGGACGGCGGCGGCGAAGGCTTCGAAGACATCGCCGGTGGTGCGATCCAGCAGGACCTCGACGAAGATCAGCAGGTCGCGGCCGACCTGGGCCGGATCGACCATGGCGGCGTAGCCGGTGATGATCTTGCGATCCCGCAGCCGCCGCACGCGCTCGAAACAGGCGGCGGGCGACAGGTTGCACTGGCGCGCCAGTTCGGCGTTGGAGATGCGGCCGTCGGTCTGGAGCACGCGCAGGATGCGGCGGTCGACGGCGTCAATGTCAATCATCGGCGGCAAGGTCATGTTTCCGAACGATCTTCGGCGTGTCTTCTTATCATACGAAGCACCTTCAATGAACTCCGGCCTATACGGCGGAAATCCACAGGATTTGTCCGCCGATGACGTCGCCCGCCTTCAACCCGTCGAGCCTGGCCGCTTGGGACGGCCTGGACCAGCACAAGTTCCGTGACGAGCGCGAGGCCGTCGCCGCCAATCTGGCGCGCATCCCGCTGGACGCCGCCGAGCGCGCCGCTGTCGTGGACGAAGCCGTCGCCCTGGTCGAACACGCCCGCCGCAGCCAGAAAAAACAGGGGGTGGTCGAAAGCTTCCTGCAACAGTTTTCCCTGGGCACGCGCGAGGGGTTGGCCCTGATGTGTCTGGCCGAGGCCTTGCTGCGCGTGCCGGACGAAGAAACGCGCGACCGGCTGATCGCCGAGAAGATCGGCTCGGCCGACTGGGCCAGTCACCTCGGCCAGTCCGACAGCCTGTTCGTCAACGCCTCGACCTGGGGCCTGATGCTGACCGGCAAGCTGGTGGACGTGGACGACGAGGCGCGGACCGACCTGCCCGGCTTCCTGAAGCGGATCGCGGGCCGGCTGGGCGAGCCGGTCATCCGCCAGGCCGTCGCCACGGCCGTGAAGATCATGGGCGAGCAGTTCGTCGTCGGCCGCACCATCCAGGCCGCGCTGAAGCGGTCGAACAAGGAAGGCTGGCTGTGCAGCTTTGACATGCTGGGCGAGGGCGCCCGCACCGTCGCCGACGCCGACCGCTATGAGACCATCTACGCCGACGCCATCGAGGCGGTGGGCAAGACGTCGAGGGGCCAGGGGCCCGAGCACGGCCACGGCGTGTCGGTGAAACTGTCGGCCCTGTCGCCCCGCTATGAAGCGACACAGGAGGGCGAGGTCTGGGCGACCCTTTATCTCCGCATCCTGCGCCTGGCCCGGATCGCGGCGAAACACGACATCAACTTCACCATGGACGCCGAAGAGGCGGACCGTCTGGCCCTGTCGCTGAAGCTGCTGGACCGGCTCGCCCATGAACCCGGCCTCGGCGGCTGGACCGGCCTCGGCCTGGCGGTCCAGGCCTATCAGAAGCGCGGGCTGGAGACGATCGAACGCGTCGCGGACCTGGCCCGACGCTCGGGCCGCCGGCTGATAGTGCGCCTGGTCAAGGGCGCCTATTGGGACACCGAGATCAAGCGCGCCCAGGTCTTCGGCCGCACCGACTATCCGGTGTTCACCACCAAGGCGGCGACCGACCTGAACTACCTCGTCTGCGCCCGGGCCATGATCGAGGCCTCGCCGGCCCTCTATTCCCAGTTCGCCAGCCACAACGCCCACACCCTGGCCGCCGTGCGCCGCATGGCCCGCGACCGGGGCGTCGTGGTCGAGCACCAGCGCCTGCACGGCATGGGCGAGGCGCTATATGACGCCGCCGTCGAGGCCTGGTCGAACGAGACCGTCATCGTGCGCGCCTATGCGCCCGTCGGGGGGCACGAGGAGTTGCTTCCCTATCTGGTGCGGCGCCTGCTGGAAAACGGCGCCAACTCCTCCTTCGTCCACGCCCTGCTGGACGAGCGCGTGCCGGCTTCCGCCGTCGCGGCCGATCCCATCTCCCTGGTCGAGCAGGCGCCCGACCGTCACCCCAAGATTCCGGTTCCGAAAGACATGTACGGCGATCGTCAGAACTCCCTTGGCCGCGACTATAGCCAGGCCGCAGACCGCGAAGCCCACGCCCGGGCGCTCGAACTGGTCGATCGCGAAAAACTGACCTCCGGCCCCCTCGTGGCGGGTCGTCTGCGCGCCGGGATCAACGCCCAGGCCGTCACCAATCCGTTCGACCGCACCCAGGTGCTGGGCCATGTCTCGGAAGCCGAGACGGCCGACCTCGACGCCGCCGTCGAAGCCGCCGCTGAGGCCCAGGTCCAGTGGGACCGCCAGGGCGCCAGGCGCGCCGTGGTCCTGCGCGCCATGGCCGACGCCCTGGAGGCCGATCTGGATCGCCTGGTCGCCCTGCTCAGCCGCGAGGCTGGCAAGACGCTGAACGACGGCGTCGCCGAGGTGCGCGAGGCCGCCGACTTCTGCCGCTACTACGCCCTCTTAGCCGAGCGCGACTTCACCGCGCCGGAAACCCTGAGGGGACCGACCGGCGAGACCAACCAGCTGATCCTGCACGGGCGCGGCGTCTTCGCCTGCATCTCGCCGTGGAATTTCCCGCTCGCCATCTTCACCGGCCAGATCGCCGCGGCGCTGGCCGCCGGCAACGCCGTCCTGGCCAAGCCCGCCGAACAGACGCCGCTGATCGCCGCCGAGGCGGTGCGCCTGTATCACAAGGCCGGCCTGAGCCCCGACCTCCTGGCCCTGGTCCCCGGTCGCGGCGAGACGGTCGGCGCGGCCCTGGTCTCGCACCCGGGGATCGACGGCGTCGCCTTCACCGGCGGCACCGACACTGCGGCCGCCATCAACCGTTCCATCGCCGCCCGCCCCGGCGCCATCATCCCCTTCATCGCCGAGACCGGCGGCCTGAACGGCATGTTCATCGACACCACGGCGCTGAAGGAACAGGTGATCGACGACGTTATCCTGTCGGCCTTCGGTTCCGCCGGCCAGCGCTGTTCGGCGCTGCGTGTCCTCTATGTCCCCGAGGATTCCGCCGACGCCCTGATCGAGGGCCTGAAGGGCGCGCTGGCCGTCCAGACCGTCGCCGACCCCGCCGACCCCAAGACCGACATCGGCCCGGTCATCGACCCCGAATCGCGCCGCGCCCTGGAGGCCCACGTCGAGCGCCTGTCGAAGGAGGCCCGGATCATCGCCCGCGCCGACCTGTCGCTGGGCGCCGAAAAGGGCGACCTGTTCGCCCCGACCATCGCCGAAATCCCCACGCCCGACTTCCTGGAACGCGAGGTGTTCGGCCCGATCCTGCACATCTACCGCTACGCCCCGTCCGACCTGAAGACCGTCGCCGGCAAGCTGGCTGCACGCGGCTACGGCCTGACCCTGGGCGTCCACAGCCGCATCGAGGCGTTCGCCGACGAGGTCGTCGCCCTGGTCCCCGGCGGCAACGTCTATGTGAACCGCTCCATCACCGGCGCCGTCGTCGGCGTGCAACCGTTCGGCGGCGAGGGCCTGTCGGGCACGGGTCCGAAGGCGGGCGGCCCGAACAGCCTGATCCGCTATGCGGCGGAAAAGGCGATCAGCGTCAACATCGCGGCCCAGGGCGGCGATCCGGCGCTGCTGAATCTCTAAGACGGGGGCGTTTGGAACCGGGCCGACTCCAGCGCTGGACGGCCGTTCTCGCGGCCCTTGCTTCCTGCGAGGCCGGGGGTATGTTCGCGCCTACGTCGCCTCTCAGGATGGCGACGCGAAACGGCCATTCGCTTGGCGTAGTTGATGAAATGCACCAAGCATGAGCCGTTCTTTCGTCGTCCGGCAGTCCCAGATCATTGGCGCCTTGGTGATGCGCGAGATGGCCACGCGCTATGGGCGCCGGGGGTTCGGCTTCCTGTGGGTGGTCGGCGAGCCGATGATGTTCTGCTTCGGCGTGATCATAATGTGGACCTTCATCCGGGCGCACAACAGTCATGGCCTCAGCGTCGCGGCCTTCGTGATGACGGGATACATGAACCTGCTTCTGCTCAGGCACAGCATAAGCTTCAGCCTCAGCGCGGTCGGCTCGAACCTTGGGCTGTTGTATCATAGAAAACTCAGTCCCCTGCATTTCTATCTGACACGCAGCATTCTGGAGCTCGCCGGCGGAACCGCGGCCTTCATCATCGTGTATCTGACATTGCTTCTGTTCCGTCAGGTCGATGTGCCGCACGACTGGCTGCTGCTTTATTCGGGATGGATCCTGATGTGGATAATGGCGTCCGGGACCGGCTATATCTTTTCCGGTCTCGCCACGCGCTTCGAAGTGATGGAGCGGGTCGTGCCCCTGCTCAGCTACGCCATGATCCCCCTGTCCGGCGTCTTCTTCATGGTCGATTGGCTTCCTGAGAGCGCGCGAGAAAAATACCTGTGGGTGCCGTATCCCAACGCCATCGAAATGGTCCGCGCCGGCGTTTTTGGAGAGTTCGTGCCCACTCACTTCAGCTTCCCCTACGCCGTGGCCACGGCTTTTCTGCTGCTTCTGGCGGGGCTGGTGCTGATAAAGAATGCAGAAGGTTATATCGATGTTGACTGACCATCCTTGGGAACAGGCTTTGCGGCATGGCTGACCAACTGCGTTACATCGGCGCCCTGCCTGGGCAGACGGACGATAGGCGACGGGGCCTGGCGGCCTTGCGCAAGCGCGTCCCCCTGCCCTTCGTCATCGTCGTCGGCGTGCCGACCCTGCTGGCCGTCCTCTACTGGGGTCTGGTCGCGACGCCGCAATATGTGTCCGAAGCGCATTTCATGGTGCGCAAGACGCAGGAGTCGCGGCCCAACAGCCTGGGTCTGGTGCTGCAGGGCGTGGGGCTCTCGGCCGGGGTGTCGGACTCCTTCGCGGTCCAGGAATATGTCGTGTCGCGCGATGCGGCCGAAACGCTGGACCGCCGTTTCGACCTCGAGAAGGTGTTTTCCCGCAACGGCGCGGACCCGTTCTCGCGTTATCCGGGCCTGATGCAGCAGGCCTCGGAAGAGGCGCGTTTCAAGGCGCTGAAGCGGTTCGTCACGGTCAGCTACAACGCCGGCAGCGGCATCACCACGCTTCGGGTCCAGGCCTTCGCCCCCCAGGACGCCCAGGCCATGAACCTGGCCCTGATCGCGGCCGGCGAGGACCTGGTGAATCGCCTGAACGAGCGGTCCGCGGCGGACGCCATCGCCGAGGCGCAACAGGCGGTCGTCGATGCGACCGCCCGCCATGCGGAAATCCAGCAGCAGATGACGACCTTCCGCAATCGGGAGCGGTTCATCGACCCGCAGACGGCCGCCGCGGAATCGACGCAGCTGATCTCGGGCCTGCTGTCTTCGGCGGCGCAACTCCGTGCGGAATATTCCCAGCTGCAGCAGACGGCGCCGCAAAGCCCGCAACTGCCCGTCATCCAATCGCGTATCGCAGCCTATGAAGCGCAGATATCTCAGGAACGGGCCAAGCTGACGGGGGATGCGAGTTCGCTGGTGCCCAAGATCTCGGCCTATGAAAATCTCGTCCTTCAGGGCGAACTGGCCAACCGCGCCTTGGGGGAAGCGTCTGCGGCGCTGCTGACCGCCCAGCAGGACGCCCGACGCCAGAAGCTCTATCTCGACCGCATCGTCGAGCCGAACCTGCCCGACCGCGCCACCCAGCCGCAACGGCTGCGCGCGATCATCATCGTGTTCCTCAGCAGCCTGATGGTCTTCCTGCTGGGTCGGCTGCTGTGGGCGGGATTGCGGGAGCATCGTCAGGAGTGACGACCGTTCTCGCACCGCTCGACCCCATAGGCCTAAAGGTCTCGGGCCTGTCCAAGACCTACCGCCATGCCGGCAAGAAGCTGTTCAGCGGCCTCGACTTCACGCTGGAACGTGGAGGGCGGCTGGCGATCCTCGGCCGGAACGGTCAGGGAAAATCGACCCTGATCAAGATGCTCGGCGGCGTCCTGCCGGCGACGACGGGTTACATAGACTGGCGCATGAGTTCGTCCTGGCCGATCGGTTTCGCCGGCGGCTTCCAGGGCAGCCTGACCGGATTGGACAACATCCGCTTCCTGTCCCGCCTCTATCAGAAGGACTACGCCGAGACCCTGGCGCGGGTCGACGACTTCGCCGAACTGGGCGTGGCGTTGAAGGAGCCGGCCAAACACTATTCGTCCGGGATGCGCGCGCGCCTGGCGTTCGGCCTTTCACTGGCGATCGAGTTCGACTGCTACCTGGTCGACGAACTGGTCGCGGTGGGCGATGCGCGCTTCCAGAAGAAGTGCAACGAGGAACTGTTCAGCAAGCGCGCCGACCGCGCCTTCATGATCGCATCGCACAACACCAAGCTGGTCACGAGCTATTGCGACCGCGCCCTGCTGATCGAGAGCGGACAGGCGCGCATTTTCGAGGATGTGGCCGAGGCGGTGGACATCTACACCTGGCTGAAGGCGGTCTGAGCGCGATGGACGTCCTGACGCCCCAGACGGCCCCCCTGCCAGGCGCGACCCTGCACTGGTCGCCGGAGAAGTTCCGATACGACATGCGCGAGGCGGAGAAGCGCGAGCGGGTCCAGTGCATGGATATCGCCGGCCGGATGCGCGCCCTGTTCTGGGGCCCGTACGACATCCTCCAGCCCGGCCTCTGGCGCGCGACGGCGCGCTTCGCCGTCGACCGTTGGTCCTGCCGACACCAGTATCATCTGCACTGGGGCGCGACGACGGACTTCGTGACCTTCGAGTTCAAGCCGGGAAAGGCCGGCGTGTTCGAAGTGTCGGCCGAACGTCTGTGGAAAGAGTCGGAAAAGGCCGAACTGCGCATCATCCTGGCGGAGGGGGCGTTGGGCGGGATGTTCGAATTGTTGGATGTTGAAGTTACCCGTCTGAGCCTGGAAGCAGATGATCGTCGCTAGGGTGATGCCCGATATTGTTTTTGCGGGTGGCGGCATTGGAGTGGTGATAAAGGCACGCTGGACGCAGCGGCGTCGCGTTAGGGAGTTTGGGGATGATACCTTACGGTCGTCAGTGGATTGATGATGTCGACGAAGCAGCGGTGGTCGCGGCGCTTCGATCCCCCTTCCTGACACAGGGTGAGCGAATCCAAGACTTTGAGGCCAAGCTGGCTGATCGGGTTGGCGCGGACTATTGTCTGGTCCTAGCGAACGCCACTGCGGCGCTGCACGTTGCCTATGCGGCGATGGCGCTAGAGGGCCGAGAAGGAATTACAAGTCCGAACACCTTCGTCGCGACCTCCAACGCCATGGCGTATGCGGGGATCAAGCCGCGCTTCGCCGATATCGATGCCCGGACGTTAAACCTAGACCCAGACGCCGTCGTCAGGGCTGTTAACGAGGACACCGCTCTTATCGCGCCCGTGCACTTTGCCGGGCTGCCGGCGGACATGAAGCGGTTTCATGCCCTGGCCAAGTACCATGGCTTGCGCATCGTGGAGGATGCTGCCCACGCGATCGGATCCCAATATGCCGACGGAAGCCTCGTTGGGAATTGTCGCTATTCCGATGCTACGGTCTTTTCGTTCCATCCTGTTAAGACGATGACGACCGGCGAAGGTGGTGCGATCACGACGAATGATCGCGAGTTGTACGAACGCATGCTCCTTTTACGATCGCATGGTCTCGAACGCGCGCCAGAGCGGATGTCCGAAGCCCCGGGGCCCTGGTTCTATGAGCAGCAAGACTTGGGCTTCAACTACCGCATGACTGAACTGCAGGCGGCGCTAGGCATCTCGCAGTTGGCTAAGTTGGATCGCTTTATCGCGCGTCGACAGCAGATTGTTAAAGCCTATCATCAAGGCTTGTCGGGTCTGAATTGGCTAACTCTGCCTCATACGGCGGAGCAGCCCATCTGTTATCACCTGTTCGTCGTGCAGATGGATTTTGCATCTCTTGGCTTGACTCGGAAAGATGTCATGGCGCGCCTTCGCGAGGTGGGTGTGGGCACTCAGGTTCACTACATCCCCGTGCATCTACAGCCCTGGTATCGCGAACATTTGGGCACGAAACGAGGAGATCTTCCCGTCGCGGAGCAATACTATGAGCGAGCGCTCAGCATTCCGTTGTTCCCCGGCATGTCGGATGAAGATGTTGCGACTGTGATTGACGCGGTTCGGAGCTTGGGAGATTGAAATGCGGCTAGCTGTCATCCCCGCACGGGGAGGCTCCAAGCGCATCCCCCGCAAGAATATACGCCTGTTCGCCGGCCGTCCCATGGTCGCCTGGTCGATCAAGGTTGCGCTGAAAAGTGGGCTCTTCGATCAGGTCGTCGTTTCGACCGACGATGATGAAATCGCGGCCATCTCTCTTGAAGAGGGGGCGGCGGTCCCGTTCCGGCGCCCCGTTGAATTATCGGATGATCACACCCCTACGAAGCCGGTGGTGACGCATGCGATCAAAGAAGCCGAGGTCGCATTTGGCTGCGAGATAAGCCACGTATGCTGCATTTACCCGACAGCCCCCTTTCTTCAGGTGGGTGACTTGAGGGCCGGATGGGAAGTCATTGCGCAAGGCAATTTCCGCTATGCCTTCGCTGCAACCAGCTACGCCTACCCGGTTCAACGCGCCTTGAGGCGCTTACCATCCGGCGGCGTCGAAATGTTGCATCCCGAGCATCGCACGACGAGATCTCAGGATATGGAAGAAACCTGGCACGACGCGGGCCAGTTCTACTTTGGTGATGCTTCAGCCTTCATTGAGGAGCTTCCAGTTTTCGCGCCCTATTCGGCTCCGGTGGTCCTGCCTCGCTGGCGAGTGCACGACATCGACACGCCGGAAGATTGGCAGACGGCAGAGTTGGTCTTCCGCGCCCTGAAGGACAAGAACCAAGCAGGGTCATGATCGTTTTCCGTTGCAATGCCGCGTCAGGTGTCGGGGTTGGGCATCTGATGCGATGCCGGACGTTAGCCGCCGCTCTGCGCGCGCGCGGCGTTCCCTCTGTAATGTTTGGCCCGGATGAGAGTTGGCGCGGGGCAGGTGATGAACGCCTGTTCGACGCATGGATGCCGTCCATCTGGTCGAATCCGAATACGGACGCTCGCGCCTTGGCGGCGGCGTGTCGCAAATTTGGCGCCGGAGTGGCCGTGCTAGACGACTACCGTGTCGATGGCGAATATCAGATGCTGCTACGTGATCGGGGGCTGAAATGGATGCAGCAGTTCAACGCTTCCGCCCCTCCGCCATTCTGGGCGGACTGGGTTGTTAACGCTGGCCCAGGAGAGACGGCCGACCGGTACGTCGCCCAAGTTCGAAATCCGCAGACGACCTTCTTGCTAGGGCCGGAATATGCGGTGCTCCGTTCCGAGTTTCGCAATATGCCGGAGCGGCCGTCGGAGGGCAGGATCGGTCAGGTTCTGATTTCCTTCGGCGGCGGCGACGATCATGGGATGGTCATCCGTATGTTGACGGCGCTCCTCGCCGACGGACCGGCCGAATTGCAGTATCGGATCATGTCGGGCTCCCGAAATCCCGGTAATGACAGCATTGCTCGCTGGATCGTCGGCAATGCAGCGGGCCGTGCCGTGTTGGCCGTGAATCCACCTGATGTGGCCGCCGAATATCTCGCCTGCGACTTGGCGCTGATCGGGGGGGGCACAAGCACGTTTGAGGCGGCGGCGATGGGGCTGCCCATGGTCATCGTTTCCATGGCCGACAACCAGATCAACCAAGCACTTGGGTGGCAGGCGCGGGGAGCAGCCGTTTTCGCGGGAATCCTCGACACCTTGTCGCCAGAAGAGGTAGTCAGGTGCGTTGCCTCGCTGTGCGCCGATCCTGTGAAGATCGCGGCTATGGCGCGGGCCGGGCGGACAAGCGTTGATGGTGGCGGTTGCGACCGGTTAGTTGATCGATTGGTTGGAGTGATCTGATGGAAGCCAGGAACCGCGTTGCGCTGGTCCTTGGGGCGAATGCAGGTCAGGCCGATCTGATCCGGTATCTGGGTGAACGCGGTTGGAACGTGACCGCTTGCGCGCACCGTCCAGGTGGAGCCGGTGCAAAATTGGCGAACGAATTTCGTCTGCAGAACATCACTGATGTCGCGGGCGTCACGGCGCTGGCCCGTGAAATCGGAGCCGAACTTATCTATTCGGTGTCGTCGGACATTGCTGTGCCAGCGGTGGTCGAGGCATCCGCAGCCCTGGGCCTGCCGTATTATTTCGATCGTGCCCTAGTCGCGCTTTTGGACGACAAGGCTGCCTTGCGCGCCAAGCTGAACGCTGCCAATTTGAGTGTCGTGCCCTATGTCAGAGCACACGCCATAGAAGATTGCGCCGCATGGTCCACCTATCCCTGCATGGTCAAGCCAGCTGACTCGCAGGGTCAGCGGGGGGTGGCCAAGGTTCTTGCCGTCGAAGATTTCGAGCCGGCGCTGGAGAACGCCATCGCCTTGTCTCCCACGAGAACCGCGATCGTTGAAGCGTGGCTGGATGGGGTGGAAATATCCTACAACGTCCTTGTAGCTGGCGGTCAGGTCATCGTTAATGAGGTCTCCGAGCGCTTGATCCATGGCGATCATCTTGTCGGGGTGCCGAGGGGGCATCTGATTCCCCCGGTTGAGGTTGATGCTGAAGTCTGCATCCAAGGCGCGGAGTTGGTCGAGGCGGTGACGACCTTGCTCGGAATCCGTGACGGCGCGCTCTATTTTCAGATGAAGGCCACATCCGATGGGCCGCGCATCATCGAAATCGCTCCGCGACTAGACGGATGTCATATCTGGCGGTTGATGAAGTTGGCGCGAGGCGTAGATTTCTTGGATCTTTCCGTGCGACGGCTCCTGGGAGAAGATGTCGTTGCTGACGCAATTGGCGTGCCGGCGGACGGAGTGTACGAGTTGATGTTCCAACAAGCTCAGCCGGGCGCCGTGTTCCGGTCGGGTGATTTTCCGAAGCCGGCAGACTCTCTTTACCATGAGTACCGTTACGACGATGGCGAGACGATCTTGCCGATCAATGGACGACTAGAGGTCGTCGGCTATTATATTCGCAAGCGTCCCTGATGAAGGTTGCGATAACGGGCGCGGCCGGCTTCATAGGGCAATACCTCGCGCCAGCGCTGCAAGATGCAGGGCAGGACGTCGTCGCCATGGGCAGAGGTTCAACGGCCCTCGAAACCCTCGCTTCCAGAGGCGTGCGGTGTGAAACTACCGACTATTCGCGAAATGACCTGATGCGCATCCTGGCCGATGTGGATGTCGTCATACATCTCGCTGGCCGCCGCAGCCAACGATCGGACACGCCCCTGTCCATTGAGCCCTTTTCCGGCCCAAACATTGGCTTACTTGAAATTCTCCTGGACGCGGCGCTTGCAAGCGGCGTGCAACATTTCGTCTTCGCCTCGACGATCGCAGTTTATTCGCCAGCCAACGCATTGCCTTATAGGGAAGATGATCGGGTCGTCGGATTGAACGCCTATGGATTGTCAAAGGTGGCGGGCGAGAGCCTGCTTGATCTGTGGGGACGCACCGGCAAGATGCGTACCACCACGCTACGCTTGGCGGCAGGCTTTGGTTATGGTGAACGATCGTCTGCCGTGCTGATGCGCTTTATCGATCAAGCTACCAGGGGTGAGCCCTTGATCGTCCGGGGAAACCGGAACGTCGGCATCGATCAGCTTTATATTCGCGACATCATCGGCGCCTTCAAGGCGTCTCTCGCGCCCAATGCGTCTCAGGGTGTGTTCAACATTGGAGGGGGCTGCGCCTACACCTTGGGTGAGATGGCCCTTGCCGTGGCCGACACATTCAGAACAGTGGAGGTCAGATTTGAAGATACGCCTGCGTTGGGCGTGTCGGCGCCCTATATGTGCGTTGAGGCTGCCGCTGAAGGGCTTGGTTGGCGTCCGGAATGGCCGCTCGAGAAAGCCCTGACCGATTTTCATGATACCTGGCGCGCAGTTACGGCGCCGATCGAACGAGGTCCGAAATGAGCCGCCTCAAGCGTCTCCTCAATCCAGCCATCGATGACGGGGATATGTCCCCATTCATCATCGCCGAAATGTCCGGTAACCATAATGGCTCCCTCGAGCAGGCGCTGAATATCGTCGACGCCGCCTCCGCCGCCGGGGCCGACGCGATCAAGCTGCAGACCTATACGGCGGATACGATGACGCTGGACATCGCCGAGGGTGAGTTCGTGATCAACGACCCCAAATCCCTTTGGAAGGGACGGGCGCTGTATGATCTGTACGAGGAGGCCCACACGCCCTGGGATTGGCACGCCGCCATTATGCAGCGCGCGCGCGAACGAGGCGTGCTTTGCTTTTCATCGCCGTTTGATGAGACGGCGGTAGATCTGCTGGAAAGTCTTGGCGCGCCCTGTTACAAAATCGCGTCCTTCGAGTGTATAGACCTACCGTTGATCAGGCGTGTTGCCGCCACGGGCAAACCCATGATCATCTCCACGGGAATGGCCACGATCGAGGAGATTGCGGAGGCGGTTGAGATGGCGCGCGCTGGCGGCTGTCCGCACGTGGTCGTTCTGAAGTGTACGAGCAATTATCCTGCGCCTCCGGAACATTCGAACCTTTTGACCATCCCGCACATGGCCAAATTGTTCGACTGCGAAGTTGGGCTATCCGACCACACGATGGGAATTGGCGTTGCGGTCGCCGCTTGTACGCTGGGGGCTACGGTCATCGAGAAGCACTTCGTGCTGGATCGCGCAGACGGAGGTGTGGATTCTGCTTTTTCCGCCGAGCCTGCGGAAATGGAAGCGCTTGTGCGGGAAAGCACGCGAGCCCGTCAGGCGCTGGGAACGGTCAAGTATGGCCCAACGAATGTCGAGCGTAACGCTCGCAACCGGCGTCGATCGCTGTATATCGCTCAGGACATGCAGGCCGGGGACGTCCTTACTCGAGAAAACCTCAGAAGTATCCGGCCTGGTCTTGGCCTCCCGCCGAAATATCTCGATGTCCTGATTGGACGCCGAATCTCCAAGGCGGCCAAGAAGGGTGACAGAATGAGTTGGGATTTGTTGGGATGACGTTGGCGGAAAGCGGCAGTTCGTTCGGAACTGCCGCCGCCGCATCAGCATGGCGGCTGCGTATTTCATCAATGCTCCTTAAGGCCGGGTTCAGTGACACGGCGTCAAGCCTCTTACGTAATCTGGACCAGCGCGCGCCCGGTGATCCGCTCGTTCTGGACAGGCTTGTGCAGGCCGAAGCAGCGGCAGGTAGGCCGGAAGCTTCTCAGGACTATGAGGTGCGGCTGCAGCGTCTGCTGGCGGAACGCGCCGCGACCGATGAGTTGAGCCACGGGTCTCTGGTCGCCTTGCTGACATCCACCGGCCGGTTAAGCGAGCTCGATCTCGCAATCCCCCGCAAGGCCGCGCAGAATATCGCCACGCTTTTGTCTGACCCAGGACGTGTGGGTATGTTCATCGCCGCTTGTGAAGAAGCGGCGCAGCAACACCCTGCGAGCGTGCTCATAACCTACGCGCATGCTTTTGCTCTTGCGAGGGTAGAGAATTTCGAGGCCGCCAATGCCGTGGTCAAAGCAGCGGTGAAAACCTCGCACAATGATCCGGCTAGCAAGGATCATGTTCGCGATCAGGCCCGATTCGCCAAGATCTTGCGGATGGTGGACGCCATCTCTCGAGATAAGATGGCATGGTCCGCCAAGGGGGCTTTGGTCGAGGCGGAAGCGGCGGAGGCAGAGCTCGAGGCGGAGGCGCCGCCCAAAGCTAGTGCTGTTAATACGGAGGTTTTGCTCCAGGCCCGGATGCAAACGGCTTATCTCGAGGCTTGCTGGGCGAATTTCGAGGGAGCGGGCGGCATACCGGAAAAGGTCACGGCGATCCGGGCCATGATCCGACAGGGCTTGCGGAGGGAGCCTGATTACCATGACGCCTATGATCAGGCGCGCCGGGCTTATCGTGTGATACGCGAATGTTGGGCGCCGCTTCTGTTGGGGAGCGCCAAACTTGACGGACTGGACGCCGCTGCCAGTGTCAGGTTGCTGATCCAGCTCAATCGTCTGGCGGAAGATCTAGACTTTAGGGAAGACGTCGCTCTTACGCAGCAGGCGTTGGTTCGGTTTATTTCTCGTCCAGGTAACAAGGGTATGTTGTGGATGATCGCCGAAGCGCTCGTCCGGATCAACCCGGTCCACGCAAAGCGCACGGCGGCTCTGATCGCGGCGGCAGCGCCGCCAAAGAAGGATCACGAAATCCGCAGTTTTTTGTCGTGGGCGCTGCACGCACGCCGACACGACCTGGCGCATGCCTTTTTCGACACCACGCCGACGACTGTCAGGCAATCATACGCCGTCTATGAGTATGTGAGAATTTTGCAGCGGGAAGGACGGTTTGAGAAAGCGCTGACGCTGTGCAACGACATCTGCGCCACTCTGATCCAACGGCCAGCCCAGTTCGATCCTTGGCGCCACTGGTCGTTGGTTCGCCGCTCCGACGAGTTGCGATTCCTGAGCGACACGACCCGCTGGTTCAAGACGGTTCCCCAGCCGACTCACCCGAAGGGCGTCGTGATGTTGGCGCCGCGCAATGCGCAGCAGCTGACCAAATATCCGCTTGTGGTCCTGATGGAGCTCAAACGTCAGGGATGGGCCGTCATTCCTCTTGTTCAGGGCGTGCTTCCCCGCCAAGCGACCGGTGATCCGCGCATCGATAAATTCATTGGCTGCATCACCCAGGACGGCCAGTTGAACCCGGCCGTTGCTTCAACCTTCGCACCGATCGACGACTTCGTGGCGGACCTGCCCAGAGGTCGACTCGCTTGGGCTGGAGTCGACATGTCGCAAATCCTCTGGGAAGAGGCCGCCATCAATCGTCGGCGCTTCTCGGTCGATTTCACCTGTCCGGCCCTGCAGCCTTTCTTGGCCCGATTGGTGAACTGGACCCAGGTGGTTGGGACCGCCTTGCATACCGCGCGCCGTGACCTTGGCGGCATGCGGCTGAGCGTGGGCACCATCGTGTCTTTCCAGGCTAGGTTGCCGGATGCGATCGTGCGTTTCTATTGTGCCGAGCGGGGAGATCCTCAGAAGTTTTTCTGTATCCATGCCACAAACGGGTACGAAAACTACTTCGCGAACTTCAGCCGCCCTTATTCAATGAAGGCGGGCCTTCGCAATGTGACCGCGCATCCGGAACTTCGTACGGCCAGCTTTCCAGTGCCCAGGGATTTCGCGGCTTGGTATGAGGCGCGCAAGGAGTTTGGAGCCAAGAATCTGGCGAGCGTCGAAGCGGTCACGAAGGTACGACGTGCGGCGCGTGAAGCGCCGACACCGCCGCCCGAGGCGCTGGCCCTTAGAGAGCGGGTAAAAGACTGGAAGCGGGCAGGCGGTCGGGTCGCTTGCTTGTTCGGCAAGGTGGTTTGCGACCTCGGGGTGCCATTCGACGGGGGCCCCGCCCACGCGAACATGAAGGACTGGATCAATCATACGGTAGAGTCGGTCCGTGATTCCCAAACCCTGCTGCTTATCAAGCCGCATCCCCACGAACTTCGTGATGAGATCGCGACCTTCATGACAGAGCATTTAACTGACCTGATTGAGAATGATCTTCCTGATAACGTGGTGATTGCTCACCCTGACTGGTTCGATGTCAGCGACATTTCAGAATTGGTTGATCTGGGGGTCATATACAACGGGACCACGGCGATCGAATTGGGATTGGTCCGGGTTCCCGCTGTGCTATGTTCTGATTTCGCGCCGATCGATTACCCCATTGGGCATGTAGTCCCGCGAGATCGGGAGCACTATCGTGCGCTTCTTCGTTTCGAAGAAGCTGCTTCTGTGCCAGAAGACTTGGCTGAGCGCGCGGCCGCATGGATCCACTATATGAGCGGCGAGCGACTCGCTGTGTCCTATCGTTATCACTTCCGGCCGTTGACGAATAAACTGGAGGCTTCGCCGCACTGGTTCGAAGACGACATCTTGGGCTATCTCTCCGGCGGTGATCCCAATGTCACCGCGCTCGCCAACCGTATCACCAAATTTTCGCGACATCCGAATTCTTCATCGTGATCAATTCGCATCTTCAATATCTCACAGAAACACAAGCTAGCTATGTTCAATAACAAATCCATTCTTATCACCGGCGGATCCGGCTCGTTTGGTAAGATGTATATTCGCACTATATTGGAGCGATACAAACCGAAGCGTTTGATAATATACTCTCGAGATGAGCTGAAGCAGTTTGAAATGCAGCAGGTCTATAATGATCCCTGCATGCGGTACTTCATCGGGGATGTCAGAGATCGTGATCGCCTCATTCAGGCGACGACAGATGTGGATTTTATCATCCACGCTGCGGCGCTGAAGCAGGTTCCGGCGGCCGAATATAACCCCATGGAGTGCATTCGAACGAATGTGCATGGAGCCGAAAATGTCATCCATGCCGCCTTGGCTAATAACGTCGATAAGGTGATCGCGCTCTCGACCGACAAGGCGGCCAACCCAATCAATCTTTACGGCGCAACCAAGCTTGCTTCCGACAAACTGTTCGTAGCGGCGAACAATATGGTCGGGCAGCACCGGACACAGTTCGCTGTGGTGCGGTACGGCAACGTCGTCGGTTCGCGAGGATCGGTGGTGCCATTCTTCCAAGGTCTGATTGCCGGCGGCGCCGCCTCCTTGCCGATCACGGACGAATCCATGACGCGTTTCTGGATTTCCCTCCAGCAGGGTGTCGATTTCGTGCTTAAGAATTTCGAGCGTATGAATGGCGGCGAGATTTTCGTGCCAAAGATTCCATCTGTTCGCATTGTCGATCTGGCTCGGGCCATGGCGCCTGATCTGGCACAGCATGTCATTGGTATTCGCCCCGGCGAAAAGCTTCATGAAATCATGTGCCCCAGCGACGACAGCCATCTGACGTTGGAGTTCCATGATCATTATGTGCTTACCCCGACGATCAAGTTTTTCCGAGGTGATATTGACTACAAACTCAACCGTATTGGCGAGGTCGGCGTTTCTGTGCGCCAAGGCTTCGAATACAACTCGGGCGCAAATGACGTTTTCATGAATCCGGGGCAAATATCGGAGTTCAACGCCGTTGCTTTGGCGCGGGGTGCTTGACCCTAGGTGTCGGAAGACCGAGTGGTGTCGCCTCGCGTCACTCGGTCTACTTGCTGTACAACTATTCCGTCGGCTGGCTCATGCCAGTCTGAAGACGTCTGGTTGGGGCGGAGGCTCGGTAACAGGCCGCTCCAGAAGTTGATGTCGGCGTACGGCATCATTTGCGGAGCTGATCGAAACGTGAATTCAATTCTTCGGCACGGAAAGCGCCTTGCTCCCTCATGACTTGGCTGAGTCCCATGCGCGAAGACGATCTGAATAAGCGGCGGCCTTAGGGGCAAGTTCGATCGCTTTGATGAGAACCTGCCGCGCCGCGCTTTTTTCCCCCGCCGACCAGAGAGCCAGAGCCCGATCGTAGATGACGCGATGTTCGCCAGGGAAACGGGCAAGCGTGAGGGCGTGAAAGTCTGCCGCCTGCGCATTACGGCGAAGTCCGCGAAGTGCTCGTCCCATTAGCAGGCGGGCCTCGTAGCTGCTGTCCAAGCTCGCGGCCAGGCCGAGATGTTCAAGGCTTTCGGACGGCTTTTTCAGCATGAGCAAGGCGCGTCCTGCCAACAAACGTGGAGCGAAGGCATGAGGTCGAAGCTTGACCGCATGCTCGGCGGAGATCAACGCCATTTCACCGCGTTTATCGAGAAGACTCATGTGGGCGGCCGCCACGCTGTCGGCGTAGCCTGGCGTAGACAAGTCGTCGTCCATATTAGACAGGTGGGGGAGGGAGCTACCGGTCACGAAGCAGTCTAGGTAATGATCCAAGCGCCCGGTCGATCGGAGATGACGGGGCACGCCATGATCGACGCCCTGTAGACACATCAGCGTGAGGTTGGGCAAGTCCTGCAGTCGCGATGCTTCGGCGACATCTATGATATCGTCTCCGCCGAGTAGAGATGTAATCGGTTTGGCTGCCTGCCGGATCAAGGGCTTCAAATCCGGATAAGCCAGAGAATAGTCTTTGGGTATGTACTTGATGCTTCGCGAACCTGCGTGGCGGATGTGGGCTTCGAAGGAAAAGGCCAAAACCCGAGCGTCGATCAGCGACCCATAGAGTACGGCAGCGCTGCCGCCCATACTGGCGCCAATACAGATGACCTCCGTGGCGGCCAAGGCCGACGCCCACTGTCGTAGAAGCTCAGCGGTGCCTCGCACGGAGTTTCCGAAGCCAGAGACGCCGGTCTGGTACCAGAGGTTCGAGCCATTGTTGAGTAGAATGCAACTGGTCGCAGATCTCTGAGCATAGCCCCAGAAATCAAATTGGCCGTCCAGTTTGTTCGTGCCCGAGAAGAAAATGACGAGGGGACCGGACCGTGGCAGCACGGCATGATGCGCGCCGCCTAGGCTGGAGGGAAGATCCATCGTTTCTAAATCATGCCCTGCATGAACCGAACACCAACCTTCTCAGCATACCGTTTCACAATGGCGGCGGCGACCTTGGTGTCCGCGTCGTCACGCATTTCGCCTCGCGCCTGATGTAGAATCCTCGTGGTGGGCGGGATGGGCTTTCCGAAAAGGGAGTTGCTGTATTGAACTTGGGCTATGAGACGCGCGTTGTTATTTGGGTGAACTCCCTTATGGAGTGCTGAGGTATCCACAAGAAACAAGGTGCCTGCCTTGCCAGTAATCCGGACTTCATCGTCAAGCAGGCCGCTTGCCTTGAGGGCCTCGTCGGTGCGACGCCCATCAGCCCACATTGCATGCGGGCGGGAACGATGGGTGCCGGGAATCATGGCGTGAGGCCCGCTGTCGGCGTCAACGTCAGTCAGGTAGATGAACAGCTTCACGAACTGCAGACGATGAAGGTCGTGGTGGTAGAGTTGAGCCGTATCCGACAGGCCCTTGCTATCGAGAGGGGCAGCCGAATTCAGAAAGATCACCGGTGTGTCAAAAATGGGCGGCACGCCCATGTATTGTTGGACAATGCTGAGAAGCAGCGGATCCGCGCTGATCTCGTACATCTCTTCGAGGGTAGTGACCCAGTCGTAGCTTGACTTGACCTGAGGCCGGCAACCATCCGCCCCTTTGAGCATGGCTGAAATCATGTCGCCATGCACTGTCTCAAAACGGCTCATGCTCTTCGCCTTCAGCGATTCAATCTTTTCGGCGGGAACAGAAAATCGGGCTTTCCACATGCCCTTTAGCTGAAGCGACCGCACCGCGCCTCGAACAACGTTCTCGATGTCATCCGCCTGAAACATAGTGTTCGCTGGAACATATTTTTCCTGAGGAATGTGCTTGGCCAATACACGAGAGAAGATTTGGTGACTTAATCCTCTCGTCTCGGTGAATGTTTCCCTGAACCCTCTGTAGTCGGCGTTAGAAACTTTTCCGTTGAGAGTGTAGGAGGCGTAGGCGTCCATCATCTGCCGTGCGCCCAGCGATGGCGGGAGATATTCATTAATCCGATACTTGAGTTCATTCGCCGCCAAGCCCTCAAGTTGCAGGCTGCTCAGCCGAGCTTGAGCTAGAATCCGATCCCCGAAAGCCATTTTTCGTTCCTCATCGTGCTTCTCGAGAAATATCTCGCACGCTCCTCATCCGCAATGCCACCGGTGCGGATAAGCCGCTGAGTGATCCGACGGCGGTGTGTTTGCCTTGGCCAGTTTCCTCCTGACTTCCGATATCGCCGTGGCTAGGTATGGATTCTCATGAGATTGTCTCCAGGGTTGGCGAGTCTGTTGAAGGGCGTTTGACCGGCGATGCCGGGGTGGGCCTGTGGCGTGTGTGGAGCCAGGCCTAGAGTTGATCGCTGCGCTGCCCGGACGATGCGTAAGCCTGTCGTAGGCTCGCCCACTCTCGCAAGGCAGTCTGTATGAAGCGTTCGGCCTTGCCGTTGGTTCTGGAGGTGTAGGGCCGGGTGCGGATGTGCTTCAGGCCCAGGTCGCGACAAGCGGCTCGGAAGGCCCTGGAGATAGCAGGCGCCATTGTAGGTCATGACGCCGCGGACCTGGACGCCCAAGTCGGCGTAAGAGGCGCAGGCCGTGCTTAGGAAGGCGACAGCGTTAGGGGGGCTGGTTCTCCAGCACCTGAGCGAAGGCCTGGCGCGAAGCATCGTCGATGCAGACGTGCACATAGTCCCATCCCGCGCCGCGGCTCTTGCTGTCGATCGTGCGGCTGCCCGTGATCCTGGGGCCGATCCGATCGAACCGGCCCAGTTTCTTGATGTCGATCCCAGTTCTTGATGTCGATATGGAGCAGTTCGCCGGGGCGATCCCGCTGATAGCGGACGACCGGCGGCGCGGGCTCCAGGTCGCGCGCTCGGCTGAGTTTCGCCCGACGCAGCACCCGACTGACCGTTGCGGGCGACACGCCGGTCTGGCGCGATATCCTTCGCCCGGTCTGGCGTTGGCGACGCAGGGCGATGATCCGGTCGATTTGCTCGGGCGGCGTCGCGCAAGGCGAGCGCAACGGCCGAGACGAACGATCCCGCAGACCGGCCTCGCCCTCCGACAGGAAACGCAGTCGCCACTTGTCGACGGTCTTTACGTTCACCTCATAGGCAGCGACCAACGCCCGGCGAGATCGCCCCGGCTCCTCGGCCCGGCGAACAAGTTCGCCTCGACCTCGCCGTCAGCTTGGCATTCTTGTGCACGTTCATCCGATCCCCTCCTGGAAAGCCGTCGTGTCGCAACAACAGCTTCCTCGACACGGATCGGATGGACAACCTCCTGACACGCCACAACTAAGCTCTGCTCGTCGCAGCTGGTTTCGGATGGTCGATTGAGTCGTTGTCTATGCGGCGCCTCTCTCCGGGCGAGGAAAGGCCCGCTCACGGATGATGCATTCCACGAAGTCTTCGATGGGAACGAGCTTTCCAATCTCCGGATCGAAATACCGAGTCGCCTGGAGGTAGGTGAAATGGAACATATCCTCGATCGCTCTTTTCCGGCTGCGACGCGGGGTGGATTTCCTGTCGTTCGTCAGACCCCAACCAGCATAGAACGGCAGGCCGAAGCAGTGAACGCGCTTTCCCGCCATAAGGGCCTCGAAGCCCATACCGGACGTGACGACATAGACATCATCCACTAGGTCGAACAAGCTATAGGGATTGATGTCGTGATCGATCACACGAATACGATCGGAGCTAATCGCCGCATTGCTCAGCCGACTGGCCGTCAAATATCCTGGGCGCTGGCCCAGGCTTGTGTCGGGATGCTGTTTGATGATGACATCATGATCGGGCCAGTCCGCCAGCGCACTCAGGACCATCTGCTCAAAATCGTCGGATGTCGCCATGCCCAGCAATACGGAATGGTCATCCATTCTTTGATCGATGACGAGGACGGATGGGCGTCTGAGATCGAGGGCGCGATCAGGGGCGTGATTGTACTTCGAAATGCGCGCCGATACGACTTTCTCAATCGCAGAGCGTGCTGAATTACGCTGTTCTGACGATAACTCAGGGCCCTTTTGGAGAAGCGTCTCCAACTGCGAGGCGCGCGTCGCGTCGTAATAGGCTGCGCGATCGTCAACCAGAAGCGAAAGGCCGGGGGAACGAGAGAGGCCTATGTCGATCGAGCGGATCAACCCATCCTCGATGATAACTGTCGGCTTGCCCAAGGCGCGTGCGAAGGCACGCTGGGCGCTCTTTTCGGGCGTGTCGCCGCCCCCCCACTGAAGGAAGATATCCACTCCGCTGAACGCGGGTCCGTTCTTCAGCGTGGCTTGGGGAGGCGTGCGAAGCAGGGTGTTCGCATTGATCAGTTCACGAAGATATTTCTGCGTCGTCTCTTCGAGTTCTCGATTCTTCGGCAGGGCTGCAACATCGATCCGCTGGCCGCGGTTCAGCCGATCCAAGGGGGTATTGGGCTCGAGTTCGCGCAGCTTCATTCCTTGGTCACGCAGAAAAGCCTTTATGCGGTTCGAGGCTTGGCCGTCGAAGCATCCGACGCCGAACTGCGTCGCAGCCCAGGCCAGTTGATCGTCCTGCGGCGTCAACCGTCCGGAGAAGGCTTTATCAAGTAAATCTGCGGCCTCATCCAGATTTCTCGCGGCAATCACACCGGCGTCATCCCAGATGCTCTCGAATTCGATGTAGCGCATCGAGATGGCCGGCTTGCCAGCCAACAGCCCCTCAAACAGCATGGTGCTGTTAATCGACGCCACGACATCGACGTGCTTGACCGTCTCCTCCGGGCTCATGAGATAGTATTCGGCATCGTCGATTGCGGCATGGTCTGATGCCGCAATCGCCTGTCTGAGGGGCGCGCCCAGAATGTCGTCGCGGGACGGCGGCAACCGCACCAAGAGCTGGCCGTCGTGGCTTTCGACGTAACGTAGCAGATCACGGATCGCCGCCCTCTGAGATGTGCGGGCGACTTGGGTATCGGTCTGGGAATCCAGAGATTGGGTCGCGAAGAGAATGGTCGGCCGTTCTGGCGAAAGACCGAACAGTTCATGGAAACGGTCCCGATCAATTTGCGACGACGCCAGTTGATACGTGTCGAATTTGGGCGCGCCAACTATCTGGATACGGGTTTCGTCGTAGCCGCGGTCAACAAAGATATCCCTTTGCAGTTGGCCCCATGCCAAGGTCACGTCGCAAGCCGGCATCGACGCGTTGGTGATCGGGTCTTTGTAGTAAAGGGACTGGTTGATGAAAGCGGACTCGTGCGGCACGAGAATCGTCGGAATTCCCAACGCCTTGCAGGCTTCGACGATGATCCTGGTTATCGGAGCCCAATCGAAGGTGAAGATGAAACCAGAAACCTGGGTTGCGATGGGGGCCAGGCGACGGATGACCATCCGGCGATAAAGATCGGGATGTTGTCGAGCAAAGCGGAAGGCTTCACGCCGAACGTCGTTGTCGGCGACATCACGGATAAGGTCGAACGGCGCAAGCGCGTAGGCATCGTCGGCGAGAGATTCAATGATTGCATCGCCGTGTTCGGGAATCCAAGGCATGTACAGGAACACCGGCGTTTCGCTGCGAAGCGCTTGCTTTAGCAAGATGCCTTGATCCCGGTTGAACCAGCCAGGAATGGATGTTGGGCTTGTTGCGGGCTTCGCTGGCGCGATCGGTGTGGTTTTTTTCGGTGCTGGAACCGCAACCGTGTTCAAAGGAACGCGATGGCGCAGGCAAAATTTTCTGAGATAGGCGGGCGGTTGTCCAACCGTGACTACAGAGGCTCTACGATCCGACAGAATCCACGGCGCCAAGGACATGTTGAATTCAAACGACCCCACGCTCGAGGTCCGGAAGATCACGCGGGCCTTGGGATTGTCGGCGAGCGCCTTGCTCCAGAGCTCTTTGGGACCGATGAACACCATGAGAGCAGGCGTATTGGACGACCAACGCTTCATCGGGATGGCCGCGTAGCGCGGCAGAGCCTTCAAGAGTTGCAAGGGATTGTTGGGCTTCATGGGATACCTACGCTCGCCTTAGACCGAAGCAGCCTGACGGAGAGATGTTGTCTAAGGTTCGTTTGGCGTGAGGGTCAATCTCGTGTGGAGGAAAGACTTTCTTGCCAGAGGGTCACGCCTTGAAAGCCGGCGAAGACGTTAGATTTTGATTTGCGAGAGGACGGGAGGGAAAAACGAAACTCGTAGTTCGCTCCGTAGCGCGCCGTTACAGTGAGGTGCCCAATCCCAAAGGGCGCATGGCAGAGGGTGTGGGTAGCACTGTCGAGATGTTCTACCCATTCGACTAGCGGGCAATTTTCATTCTCGCCAACACAGAGAATTCTCAACTTTCGCATCGCTCGCGGCAAAATCCTCATGGAGCGCGTATGCCACCGGACCTGCCACGTCCCTGTCGGAACGCGAATGAATGGGCCGAATATCGGATGCCGCGTTAAGCTGACGCTTGCAATGGAGCCGGAGGCGAGTGGTTGAGTGCCTTCGGAAAGCGTAAACGCGTTCAGCGGAATGCTCCAAGGACGGAAGGTCGCTAGACCTTGCTCTGGAAGCTTAAACTCATTCGTCGAAACCACGACTATCCAGGATTCGGCTGAATTTTTTTGTAAATATCCTGAATCCTTGAAGCCGCATATGCTAGCCGTTCTTCCAGATCGGCGAACGAGATCTGCCACATCTTGTTCCTGAAAGACTTGGATTGCGTCGTCCGGCGTCGCCCAGGGAGTTGGCAGCCTCAAAACCTGTGTCTCTGGCCGTGTCCCCAGGGCGGTCACCGGATCTATGCAGTCCTCAAGTCTAAGCTCCCTGTATGTCGCCGCCGTATCGAGATAGGCGTCCAGATCAGGTAGTGGTGGGCCGGCGTAGCGGTTACGAGGGACGGGCGGTCCCCCGAAGCGGTGGGGCTCTAAGGCCTCTAGCCCCACGCGGCTTTCCAGAACTTGCCGATGTTCGTCGGCCAGTGCTTCCAACGCGCGATCCAGCCGCAGGTGGACCCTGAGAGCCTCATGGATGGCCCGTGCCGCCTCGGCCAATGCTTGTACCGGTTCTCCGTACCAACATTGGCGCGAGCCTTGGAGCGCGCCGGGTGAAGCCTGATTGATCCGACGCAGAAGAGCATCAGTGTCGTCGTCGGCAATCAGAGCCTCTTCGAGCAACAGGTCCAGAAAGCCCAGTACGGCTTCCTCTGCCGGAGGCGAGAGGCTGGCTGTTCCATCGACCAGCGCGAGCGCCAGCATCCGAGGGTGATCGAGGTGTGTTGTAAGTCCGCGCCCCTCGTAGATCGGCTGGCCTAGTGAGAGAACGGCCTTGCCATGCAACAGGGCTTCAAGGCCGACATTCGATGAATGCACCAGCACTGCGCTGCAAGCTCGGAGAGCATCATGCAAGTCGACATCCAACCGCAGGAATCGTTCCGGAGGGAGTCGGATTTCTGCCAGCGGATCGCGCGGGGTCAGGGGGTGGGGCTTGTAGAGAACACGCCAACTCCCGGGCACATGGTCCAAGACTGCCTGATACAGGGCATCCAAGGTATCGAATTCGCCGAGACCGACGACAGCGTTGGCGTCTGATGGCACTTGGCCCGGCAGAAATAGGATGGGGCGGCAGTCACTCGCGATCCAGTCCGCGAGGGCCTCACGGTTTTTATTAGGCTGGGGGTATTTGCTCTGTCGACCAGCCAGCCAGTTCGCTCTGAAGTCTCGGGACCGTGCCGAAGCAGAGTGCGACGCCGACAGCCTGTCGATGCGTGCGGTGCCCCTGAAGAAATGCGGCGCCTCGGAATCGAGATAGAGGTGGCCTGGAAAGAAGCCACTCTCCCAGAACAACAACCGGCGGTCCATCGCCGCGGCGACCGAGGCCAGGATACGGGAGATCACTTCTGCCCCGTGGGGGACGAAGACAATTTCCGCCTCGCTTCGCCTGATCAGGTCGATCGCCGTCGCCGCCACCCCTCTGAGTCTCTGCTTCCAAACAGTTTCAGGCAGGATGGTGTCGGGCGTGGCGGCTTCTGTGGCGAAAAGATGCAGGGACAGGTCGATGAGATCCAGGTCGAACTCAAACCGTTGCTCGAAAGCGAAGCTGGAGAGACGTGGCGCCGAGCCGATATCTTTCTCCAGTAATGGCGTCTCATTTCTCCAGGCGCGTTCTCCATCTGGCCAATAGGGGACCATGAGGATGGAAAGGCCCGCCAGTTCGGCGGTTCGAGCTAGGCGATGCGCATTTGCGGTGGATTCAAGACCGGGTACGCGCAGGATGAGAGCGCGCCGCGATCTACTTCCATCGGTCTGCATAGCGAAGTCCTTCAGAGGATCACTCCCACCTTTCCGTAGAGCGTCTTTAGTCGAGCCTGATAGGCCTCGGCCGTGAAATGCGCCGCTCGCGCCAATCCCTTCTGAACCATGGCGCCACGCAGGTCCTCGTCCTGGTCCAGGCTTCGGATGCCCCGGGTGATCGCCTGGGCGTCGTAGGGATCGACGATCACGGCGGCCTCGCCCGCGACCTCGGGCAGAGCGCCGCCGGTGGAGGTCAGGACGGCGGTAGACAGGGCCATCGATTCCAGCACCGGCAGGCCGAACCCCTCGTAGAGCGACGGAAACAACGTCGCCTTGGCCCCGCGGATCAGGCTGATCAGCATGGAGAAGGGCATGTATTCGTATTGGCGAATGCGGTCGGCGCTGGGGCCGCCGTCGCGCTTGACCTGGTTCAGCAGGGCGGTTTCGCCTTCGTCCAGCCAGGCCTTGCCGCCGATCAGCACCAGCGGCGTCTTCGAGCCCGAGGCGAGATAGGCCTCCACGATGCGTCCAAGGTTCTTCTTGGGCTCGATGGCGCCGAAATGCAGGAAATAGTCCTTCCAGCCTAGGCTGAAGACGCCCTCCAGCTCGGTCGTCACGTCTTCCTGGCTGCGCGCCAGCAGGCCGGCCGGCAGGCTGACCGCCTGATAGGTGTTGGTCACCCGATCCTCGGGGACGCCCAGAATGCGGATGACGTCCTGCCGGGTGGTTTCGGACACCACGGCGATGTGATCCGCGCGGCGCACGACTTCGCGGCACAGGGCCATGAAGGTGTCCTTGTTGTCCAGGGTCGTGTGGGGCAGGCGCAAGGGGATCAGGTCATGCAGGGTGTAGATGTTCGGCACGCCCTTGGCGTGAAGGGGCAGCGGGGCCGTCCAGTGCATGATGTCCGGCGCGGGAGCCTCGGCCGAGGCGTCGAAGGCCAGCGGCGTAGCCTTGCCGTAGGCGCTCATGGACCGGTTCGCCAGGCTGAACAGGTTCTGCGCCGCCCAGAACCGGTCGGCCGTCGGTTTTCCCCCGGATCGGCTTGGCCAGATGACCTCGCCCGAAGGCAGGATGGAATGGGCGGTTCTGCCGAACCGGGTCATCAGGGTGCCGCGCAGGCGCCGCGCCTTTTCCTTGCGGGACAGCTTCTGAGGCGCGCGTTCCGCATCCACCAGCGCCGTCTCGTTCAGGACGTTGCTGCGGGCCCGGGCGGCGACCGGACCGTAGAGGACCTGGGTTTCCAGGCCGAGTTCATGGGCGTTGGCCAGGAGGTTACGGCCATAGGTGGCGATACCGGTTCCGCGGCTGAGCGCGAGATTGAAGCCGTCGATGCAGAGGGATGTCATGCCGCATCCTTAGCCGCCCGGAACTTCAAAGAAAACGCGGCGGATGGTTATTGCGCTCATCCGGCCTTCCGCGCGTGACACCGCCCCCGTCCCCCGCTATCTCGCGCGCGTGATGAACGAAACCGAACGCCAGTCCGAGGAACGCAGCTGGGAGACGGCGAAGACGCTCGCCGAGGCCCTGCCGTATATTCAGGTCTATGACCGCGAGACCGTGGTCATCAAATACGGCGGCCACGCCATGGGCGAGAGCGCCGTGGCCAGGCAGTTCGCCGCCGATGTCGTGCTGCTGAAGCTGATGGGGGTGAACCCGGTCGTGGTGCACGGCGGCGGGCCGCAGATCAGCGCCATGCTGGACAAGGCGGGGGTCAAGTCCAGCTTCGTCGATGGGCTGCGGGTCACCGACCCGGCGACGATGGAGGTGGCCGAGATGGTCCTGTCCGGCGCCGTGAACAAGGAGATCGCCCACTGGATCACCATGGCGGGCAAGGAGGCCGACGTGCGCGGTGTCGGCCTGTCGGGCAAGGACGCCGGCCTGCTGACGGTCGAGAAGACGCGCCGCACCAAGCGCGACCCCGACAGCATGATCGAGCACGAGGTCGACCTGGGCTATGTCGGCGAGCCGACCAAGGTCGATCCCAAGCTGATCAAGGGCCTGATCGCATCCGAGACCGAGGACTGGGTGCCGGTGATCGCTCCGATCGGCGTCGCCGAGGACGGCCAGACCTACAACGTCAACGCCGATACGGTGGCCGGCGCCGTGGCGGGGTCGCTGAAGGCCAAGCGCATGCTGCTGCTGACCGACGTGCCGGGCGTCAAGGGCGCGGACGGCGAGATCATCCGCCAGATGACGCTGGACGAGGCGCAGCGGCTGATCGACACGGGCGTGGCCACCGGCGGCATGATCCCCAAGCTGGAGACGGCCATGGCCGCCGTGCGCGCGGGCGTCGAGGCCGTGGTCATCCTGGACGGCCGCCGGTCGCACGCCATGCTGGTCGAGCTGTTCACCGAATTTGGCGCGGGCACACTGGTGAAGGCGTCTTGAACGATCTGTCGCATGTGACGGCCTGGGTGTTCGACATGGACGACACCCTGTATCCGCCGGACCAGGGGCTGCTGCGGCTCGTCCAGGCGCGGATCAACGCCTATGTGGTCGAGGCCGTGGGGCTGGAGCCGAAGGAGGCGGGCGTGTTGCAGCGCCAGTTCCTGGACGAGCACGGCACCACCCTGGCCGGGCTGATGGCCAACTACACCATCGAGCCGGAACATTTCCTGGAGGTGGTCCACGACGTGCCGATGGACGGGCTGGAGCCCAATCCGCGTCTGGCCGAACAACTGATGCGGCTGCCGGGGCGGCGGTTTGTCTTCACCAACGGCGCGCGCCGCTACGCCCACCGGGTGCTGGAGCGCGTGGGGATCGCCGACTGTTTCGACGGCGTCTTCGCCATCGAGGACGGCGACCTGACGCCAAAGCCGGCGCCGTCCGCCTTTCGCCGCATGATCGAGCGCTTCCACTTCGAGCCGCGCAGCGCCGCCTTCTTCGAGGACACGCCGAAGAACCTGGAGCCGGCCAAGGCGATGGGGATGAGCACCATCCTGATCGGCGACGGCCACGGCAAGCCGCTGGGGCCGCACATCGACCATGTCGCGCCCGACCTTCTCGACTTCCTCTCCGACCTGACCTTCAAGGACGCCGCCGCATGACCGACCTGTCGCATCTCGAATCCGTCATCGAGGCCGCCTGGGACGACCGCGCCGATGTCTCGCCCTCAACCCACGGCGACGTGCGCCATGCCGTCGAAACCGCCCTGGCCCTGTTGGATTCCGGCCAGGCGCGGGTGGCTTCGCGCGGCGAGGACGGCGCCTGGACGACGCATCAGTGGCTGAAGAAGGCGGTGCTGTTGTCGTTCCGCCTGAACGACAACCAGATCATGCGCGCCGGCGACCGGGGCCCCACCAGTCATGCGCCCGGCGTCGGCCCCTTCTGGGACAAGGTGCCCAACAAGTTCGGCGACTGGGCCGCCGCCGACTACCAGGCCGCCGGCTTCCGCTCGGTGCCCGGCGCCATCGTCCGCCAGGGCGCCTATATCGCCAGGAATGTCGTGCTGATGCCGTCGTTCGTGAACATCGGCGCCTATGTCGACGAGGGCGCCATGGTCGATGCCTGGGCCACGGTCGGCTCCTGCGCCCAGATCGGCAAGAACGTCCACCTGTCCGGCGGCGCGGGCATCGGCGGCGTGCTGGAGCCGCTCCAGGCCAATCCGACCATCATCGAGGACGGCTGTTTCATCGGCGCCCGCGCCGAGGTGGCCGAGGGCGTGATCGTGCGCGAGGGCGCGGTCCTGGCCATGGGCGTCTATCTGTCGGCCTCGACCAAGATCGTGGACCGCGCCACCGGCGAGGTGTTCCGCGGCGAGGTGCCGGCCTACAGCGTCGTCGTGCCGGGCGCCCTGCCCGATCCGAACGGCGGGCCGTCGCTGTATTGCGCGGTGATCGTCAAGCGCGTTGACGCCCAGACGCGGGCCAAGACCGGCGTCAACGACCTGCTGCGCGACTGAGAATCGGGGGCGGGCGGCCCGCCCCCGAACGATCTCAGGCGGCGGACTTCATCGCCTCGGCGTTGACGGCGGCGTCGGCGATGCCGGTCAGGTCCTCGTCGGTCTGGGACTCTTCCTGCAGGGTTTCGTCCAGCAGGGCGGCGGCGTCCTTCAGACCCAGCACCAGGGCCCAGCGCTTCAGCGTGCCGTAGCGGGTGATCTCATAGTGTTCCACCGCTTGGGCTGCGGCCAGCAGGCCGGCGTCGAGCGCGGGGGCGTCCTTGTATTCCTCCATGATCTCGTCGCCTTCGGCCAGGATGCCCTCGATGGCGTCGCAGGTCTTGCCGCGCGGGGCCTTGCCGATGATCTCGAACACCTGCTGCAGGCGTTCGATCTGGCCCTCGGTCTGGTCCTTGTGCTTTTCGAAGGCGGCCTTCAGCTCCGGCGACTGCGCCGCGCGGGCCATCTTGGGCAGAGACTTCAGGATCTTTCGCTCAGCGTAATAGATGTCCTTGAGCGTGTCGTGGAACAGGGTGTCGAGCGTTTTCTCGGCCATGGTCGTGTCTCTCTTGTGAGTGGAGCGCGAGGCGCGCCCTGACACAAGCGATCCGGCCGATTGTCGTTCCTGTGTGCGGCTCCGCACCGAAGGCGGCGAGGCGGTTCAATCCCCGGCGCGTTCCTGTTCGGCGGCGTGCCAGCGCCAGGCGGTGCGGACGATGTCGTCCAGCGTCCGCGTTGGCGCCCAGCCCAGAACTTCGCGCGCCCTTGTGTTGTCGGCGACCAGGCAGGGCGCGTCGCCGGCGCGTCGCGGCGCGATCTCGACCGGAAACGGCTGGTTGGTGGTGCGCCGGATGGTGTCGATCAGCTCCCGCACCGTCGTGCCGGTTCCCGTGCCCAGGTTGAAGGCCGTCGTCTCGCCCCCGTCCAGCAGATAGGTCAGGGCCCGCACATGGGCGTCCGCCAGGTCCGTCACGTGGATGTAGTCGCGCACCGCCGTGCCGTCGCGGGTGTCATAGTCGTCGCCGAACAGCTTGAACCCCTGCCGCTGGCCCAGCGCCGTCTGCAGCGCCAGGGGAATGGCGTGGGTCTCGGGATGATGCCGCTCGCCGATCCGGCCCGCCTCGTCCGCGCCGGCGGCGTTGAAATAGCGCAGGCACACCGAGCGGAAGCCGGCGTAGGTCGAATAGTCGGCCAGGGCCTGTTCGATCATCAGCTTGGTGCGGCCATAGGGGTTCAGCGGCGCCTGCGGATGATCCTCGGCCATCGGCAGGCGAACCGGGTCGCCATAGGTGGCGCAGGTCGAGGAAAAGACCATCGCTTCGATACCCCCGCGCCGCGCCGCCTCGATCAGGGTGATCGCCCCCACGACGTTGTTCTCATAGAAGCGGCCCGGTTCCTTCACCGATTCCCCCACCTCGATCAGGGCGGCGAAATGCAGGACCGCGACGGGGGCGTGTCTGGCGATGACGGCGTCCAGGCGGTCGGCGTCGCGGATGTCGCCCGTCTCCAGCTCGCCCCATTGCACGAAGGCGGCGTGGCCGGTCGACAGATTGTCATAGACGACCGGACGGAACCCCGCTTGCGCCAGGGCCAGGCAGGCATGGGCGCCGACATAGCCGGCGCCCCCGGCGACCAGGACGGTTCTCTGCATCGCCGCCTCCTGCCGTCTCGCGGCGTCGTCAGGCCTGAAGCCGTTTCAGGTCCGGCGGCGTGGCCTCGTCGGTCAGGATGCGGATGGCCTCCTCGACCGTGACCAGGGTCTGGGCCTGGGAGCCCAGGCGGCGGATGGCGACCATGCCGTCTTCCGCCTCCTTCCTGCCGACCACGGCGATGACCGGGACCTTGCCGACCGAATGCTCGCGGACCTTGTAGCCGACCTTCTCGTTCCTCAGGTCGATCTCGGTGCGCAGGCCGGCGGCCTTGAACCGTTCGACCACCGAGCGCGCATAGTCGTCGGCGTCCGAGGTGATGGTCGCCACCACGGCCTGGGTCGGCGCCAGCCACAGGGGGAAGGCGCCGGCGTAGTTCTCGATCATGATGCCGATGAACCGCTCGAACGACCCCAGGATCGCGCGGTGCAACATGACCGGACGGTGCTTCTGGCCGTCCTCGGCGATATAGGTCGCGTCCAGCCGCTCGGGCAGGACATAGTCCAGCTGGATCGTGCCGCAGGTCCATTCGCGGCCGATGGCGTCCTTGACGATGAAGTCCAGCTTGGGCGCGTAGAAGGCGCCGTCGCCTTCGGTCACGACCGGCTCGGTCCCGGCGGCGCGGGCGGCCTCGGCCATCAGGGCCTCGGCCTTGTCCCAGAATTCGTCCGTGCCGGCGCGGTTCTCGGGGCGGGTGCCCAGGCTGATATAGGCCGTCTCCATCCCCAGGTCGGCGTGGACGCTGCGGGCCAGTTTGATGAAGTCGGCCGTCTCCTCGACGATCTGGTCCTCGCGGCAGAAGATGTGGGCGTCGTCCTGGGTGAAGCCGCGCACCCGCATCAGGCCGTGCAGGGACCCCGACGGCTCGTAGCGGTGGCAGGCGCCGAACTCGGCCATGCGCAGCGGCAGTTCGCGGTACGACCGCTGGCCCTGATCGAAGATCTGGACGTGGCCCGGACAGTTCATCGGCTTGAGCGACAGGGTCTCGCCCTCGACCGTCTCGCAGACGAACATATTGGGCCGGTACTTGTCCCAGTGGCCGCTCTGTTCCCAGAACTTGCGGTCCAGCACCTGTGGCGTCTTGACCTCGACATAGCCGGCGGCGTCGAGCCTGCGGCGCATATAGGCCTCCAGCACGCGCCACAGCACCCAGCCCTTGGGGTGCCAGAAGACCATGCCCCGGCCCTCTTCCTGCATGTGGAACAGCTCCATCGCCTTGCCGACCTTGCGGTGGTCGCGCTTCTCGGCCTCTTCCAGCCGTTGCAGATAGGCGTCCAGATCCTCCCTGGTCGCCCAGGCGGTGCCATAGATACGCTGCAGCTGCTCGCGCTTGCTGTCGCCGCGCCAATAGGCCCCGGCCAGCTTGGTCAGCTTGAACGCCTTGCCGACGAAGCGTGTCGAGGGGAAGTGCGGCCCCCGGCACAGGTCGATCCAGTCGCCCTGCCTGTACAGGGTTATGGTCTCGTCCTCCGGCAGGTCGCGGATCAGCTCGGCCTTGAACTTCTCGCCGCGCGCATCGAAGAACAGGATCGCCTCGTCCCGGTCCCAGACCTCGCGCTCGAACCTGGCGTCCCGATCCACGATCCGGCCCATCTCCTTCTCGATGGCGGCGAAGTCGTCGGTCGAGAAGGGCTCGTCGCGATAGAAGTCGTAATAGAAGCCGTCCTCGATGGCCGGGCCGATGGTGACCTGGGTTCCGGGGAACAGGGTCTGGACGGCTTCCGCCAGCACATGGGCCGTGTCGTGCCGGATCGTATAGAGGGCGGCGGGATCGTCGCGCATGATCAGACGGAAATCGCCGCCCGTCTCCAGCACCCGGCCCATGTCGCGCTGTTCGCCGTTCAGCTCGGCCAGCACGGCCTTCTTGGCCAGCGAGGGCGAGATGGAGGCCGCCACATCGCGCGCCGTGGAGCCTTCGGGATACTGGCGCACCGCGCCGTCGGGGAATTTCAGGTCGATCATGATTTCGTTTTCACTGGCGGCACCGGATCGTATCCCGACCCGCCGAAGGGATGGCATTTACAGAGCCTGCGCACGGTGAGCCATCCCCCCCGAACCGGACCATGCTGGATCAGGGCGTCGCGCCCATAGTCCGAACAGGTCGGCAGGAACCGGCACTGCTGGCCGATCAGGGGGGACAGCGTCAGCTTATAGCCCCGATGGGCCGCGCGCACGCCGCGTTCATAGAGAGACATTCGTCCCTTCGCCGGGGGCTGATGGAGGGTTCGCCGTGCTTATCCCCCGTCGTCGCGGGGGGATCAACCGGTCAGCCCCGTCAGGCCGCGCCGGCGAGACGAGTTCGCGCCGCCCCGCGACGCTCCAGCGCCCGGTCTACCGCCTCCAGCGTCGCCTCGATGGCGACCAGGGACGAGGCGTGGCGCGCGGGATAGTCGGCGACCTGTTTCAGGACGCGCAAGGCCTCGAACCGTCCGCTCGGGCCTTCGCCGCCGGATTTCAGCATGGCGGCCATGGCGTCGCGGGCGTCCCTGATCTCCTCGGCGTCGGCGCCGATCACGGCCTCGCCCACCACGCCGGCGGCGGCCTGGCCCAGCGCGCAGGCCTTCACGTCCTGGGCGAAGTCGGCGACCCGGCCCTGGTCGTCCAGCACCACATCCACCGTCGCCCGCGACCCGCAAAGCTTGGCGACCCGCTCCGCCGTGCCCTCGGGCGTCGGCAGACGCCCCGCATGGGGCAGGTTGGCCGCCAGCGTCAGGATGCGCGCGCTGTAGAGATCGTCGATCATGAAGCGAAGATAGGATGCGGGACGGGCAGGGGGAAGCCGCCCGTCGAACCATGGACAATCCTTCACTGGACCCGCCCGTCGATCTCGGCGCAATGGCTCGGTGTTTTTGAGGAGAGACCGCATGTCTCGATCCCGGTTCCTTGCCGCTCTGGCCGCCGTCGCCGCATCCCTGCTCGCCCCATCGCTGGTCGCCCTGCCCGCCACGGCCCAGGTCGCGGGCGGCGACGTGAACGCCAGGCCCGATCCTGCGGTCGTGTGCCACGTCGGCGTCTATCGTCTCGACGACGGCGGCTGGGTGGACGTGGCGCCGGTGGTCGACAAGGGCCTGCGCTGGCGTCGCCTCGACGGAACCAGCGCCCTGATGATCCCGAACGCCGAGGGGCGCTGGGTCAGCACCCTGGGTTGGACAAAGCGGGTCGAGGGGCCGCAGCCCCAGCTCGGCGCCTGCGGCCAGGACCGGATCGACTTCGACGGCCACGTCGGTCATCGCGTGACGCTGGATGTCCAGGACACGACCTTCGTCGGCCACGGCGGCGCGCGCCTCAACGGCCGGCTGATCCTGCCGCCGGGCGATGGCTCGGTTCCCATCATGATCGAGGTGCATGGGTCGGAGGGCGCCAACGCGCTGGATTTCAACGCCTTCCAGCGGTTCGCCCCCGCGTCGGGCGTCGGCGTCTTCGTCTACGCCAAGCGCGGCTCGGGCGGATCGGAAGGGCGCTACACCCAGGACTTCCACATCCTCGCCGACGACGCCGCCGCCGCCGTGCTGGAGGCGCGACGCCTGGCCGGGGCCCGCGCGGGCCGCGTCGGCCTGCATGGCGGCAGCCAGGGCGGCTGGATCGCGCCGCTCGCCGCCAGCCAGACGCCGGTCGATTTCGTCATCGTCGGCTATGGCCTGGCCTACGGCGCCCTGTCCGAGGACAGCGACCAGGTGATGCTGGATCTCAAGGCCAAGGGTTGGGGACCGGACGTCCTGGCCCAGGCGCGCGAGATCACCGACGTCACCGGCGCCTTCGTCGCCTCCCACGGCGCGGTCGGCTTCGACGCCCTGGAGGCCGTGCGCGCCAAATATCGCGCCCAGCCCTGGTTCAACGACATCAAGGGCGAATATACGGGCCTGCTGCTGACCACCCCCAACGACCAGATCGTCGCCATGGCGCCCCAGCTCGACGTCGGCACCTCCTGGGACTACGACCCCCTGCCGGTGCTCAGCAGCCTGGATGCGCCCATGCTGTGGATCCAGGCCGAGGACGACACCGAGGCGCCGCCCGACGCCACCCGCCAACGGCTGATCGACCTGTCCGCCCAGGGCCGCCCGATCACCCTGCTGGAGTATCCGCAGACCAACCACGGCATCCTGCGGTTCGAGACCGCGCCGGACGGCCGGCGCACGTCGCTGCGCTATGCGCCCGGCTATTATCAGGCGGTGCTGGACTGGGCGCGGACGGGTCGGCTGGACGGCGACTATGGCGACGGCCGCCTTCTGGCGCGGGCGCGCTGATCGGCCTTAAACCGAAAACGCCAGGCCGCCGTCCGCCGCGACCTCCAGCCTCGCCTCGCCATAGTCGGCCAGGGTCGGGTGTGGCGTTTCCAGCGGGCGGGCGTGGGCGGCGGCGATCACGACCACGTCGGCGCCCGCCGTTTCAGCCGCGCGCACCCCGGCCTCGGCGTCCTCGAACACCAGGCAATCGGCGATGTCGAAGCCCAGGCGCGCGGCGGCCTTCAGATAGCCGGCGGGATCGGGCTTGCCGTGTTCCACGTCCTCGGCGGTGATCAGAACGGCGGGCGGCGTCACGCCGGCGGCGGCCAGGCGCGCGCGGGCCAGGGGAATCGAGGCCGAGGTGACGACGGCCCATCGGTCGGGCGGCAGGCGTCCGACGAAGTCCACGGCGCCGGGAATGGGCGCGACGCCCGCCACGTCCTCGATCTCGCCGCGCTCGACCCAGGCGACCTCGGCGTCCAGGTCGATGTCGGCCAGGTTCTGGTTGCGGATGGTGTCGATGGCGCGCACCCCGTGCATGACCGCCAGCAGGGCCGCGACGTCCAGCCCATGCCGCTGGGCCCAGCGCGTCCAGACGCGTTCGGCGGCGGCGGTCGAGGTGATCAGGGTGCCGTCCATGTCGAACAGGAAGGCCTGATAGGTCTTTGGGGCGCGGGCGGCGGCGGTCATGTCCCCTCTCAGCACGCGGGTCCGGAGCGAGCAACCGGCGACGGCTCGCCCCTGCGCGCCCAACTCGCGCAATGACGCTGGTTCCGCCTGTGCGATTTCAACGGCTTGGCGAAATCTCGCGACGATCGACCTATCACCCGTCCAGATCGTGCGATCCTTGGGCCGGCGCCCCGCGGCACGGAAACCAGGGGCCGGGAACGGAGGGAAATGAGACGAACTGCACTATTCAGACTCTGTTTTTTCGCCGGGGAGTCTGAATCCGACGGCTCGGCCGCCTTGCAACGGGGCCGGGCGCGCCGCTGGTCGATGCTCGCCGCACGGAATTCACGCGCCCGGAACGGAAGGAATTGAGACGAACTGCACCATTCAGACTCTGTTTTTCCGCCGGAGAATCTGAAATCCGGCGGATCAGCCGCCTTGCAGCGAGTTCCACGTCCGCGCGGTGTCCCCCGCCGACGCTCCCGACGCGCCGCGCGCGCGCAGCCAGTTCAGGTTCCGCTCGGCCTGTTCGGGCGGCAGTTCGCGGCGCAGGATCTGTTCGGCCTCGCCCATCTTGCCCTGCAGACCCAGGACCATGGCCAGGTTCTGCCGCACCTTGCCCGAGGCGGTCGGCTGGGCGGCGGCGCGGCGCAGCAGGGTCTCGGCGCCCGCCGCGTCCCCCTGGGTCATGGCGGCCATGGCGGCGTTGGTCAGGACGTCGGGATTGTCGGGCGACAGGGCCAGGGCCTGGTTCCAGGCCGCGCGGGCGTCGTCGAAACGGCTGACCTGCTCATAGGCCACGCCCAGCAGCGACCAGGCGCGCCAGTCGCGCGGCGCCTGGGTGCGGGCCTGCTCCAGCGGCGCGATGCCATAGAAGGCCTGGCCCCGCGCGATATGGGCGCGGCCCAGCTCCAGCAGGGCGTCCAGATTGGTCGGCTGCACCGTCAGGGTCGCCCGGGCGGCCTCGGCGGCCTGGTCATAGCGGCCCAGTTCGCGCAAGGCCTGCGCCAGCTTGACCCCCGCGACCGGATCGGCGGGATTGATCTCCTGCTCGCCGGCCCAGAAGACCGAGCGGGACAGGGCGTCCATCCGGTCATAGGTGGCGCGGGTCTCCGCCGAGGCCGGAACCCGGGGCGCGGCGGCCTGATCCTGCGCCTGGCCAGCCACCCGATCAGCCGCCCGATCGGCCGCAAGGGCGGGCGCGGCCGCCAGCGTCAGCAGGGCGGCGGTTGCGATCAGGGCGGGCATGCGCGACATGGGTCAGGTCCAGACGGTCCTCGGTCGCCGCTAGAATCGCCTGTTCGCGTCAACTCTTCGTTAACTGCGTTTCGAGGTCCGCCATGTCCGCCATCCATCCGCTGCTGGTCGCCGCCGAACAGGGCGCGGACGCTGCGCCGATCCGTTTCGCCGGCCCCGATACGGTCCTGGACGGCGCGGCGCGGCGCTGGGCCGACCTGCATGGGTTTTCGGGCAAGGCCGGCCAGCTGCTGGTCGCGCCCGACGCCTCGGGCGGAGTGGAGCAGGTGGTGGTCGGCGTCGGGGCGACCTTCGACCCCATGGCGGCGCGCGGCCTGTCGGCGCGGTTGCCCGGCGGCCTCTACCGGCTGGACCTGACGGGGCCGGAGGGCCATCAGGCGGTGCTGGCCTTCCTCCTGGGGGCCTATGTGTTCGACCGCTACAAGCCCCGGCCGGACAGGGCGCCGGTCCGGCTGGTCGCACCCGAGGGGCTGGACGCGGCCGAGGTCTCACGCATCGGCGCCGCCTGCGCCTTGGCGCGCGAGATGGTCGACACCCCCGCCGCCGACATGGGGCCGCTTCAGATCGAGACCATCGCCCGCGAGATCGCCGAAAGCGCCGGGGCCGCCATCACGGTCACGACCGGCGACGCCCTGCTGGAGGCGAACTACCCCGCCGTCCACGCCGTCGGCCGCGCCGCCGCACCGCACCGGGCCCCGCGCCTGATCGAGATCGGCTGGAAGCTGGACCGCACCGACCTGCCGCTGGTCGCCCTGGTCGGCAAGGGGGTGGTGTTCGACACCGGCGGCCTGGACCTGAAGGCCGCAGCGGGCATGCGCAACATGAAGAAGGACATGGGCGGCTCGGCCCATGCCCTGGCCCTGGGGCGGCTGGTCATGCAGGCCGATCTGCCGGTGCGGCTGGTGGTGATCGTGGCGGCGGTCGAAAACGCTGTCTCCGCCGACGCCTTCCGCCCCGGCGACATCCTGAACAGCAGGAAGGGCCTGACCATCGAGATCGGCAATACGGACGCGGAAGGCAGGCTGGTCCTGGCCGACGCCCTGACCCGGGCGGGCGAGCATTCGCCGGACCTGACGCTGGACTTCGCCACCCTGACCGGGGCGGCGCGGATCGCGCTGGGGCCGGACCTGCCGCCGCTCTATACCGACGACGAGGCGCTGGCGGCGGACCTGCTGGCGGCCTCGGCCCAGGTGCGCGATCCCCTGTGGCGGATGCCGCTGTGGGCCGGCTATCGCGCCGCGCTGGACACCGAGATCGCGGACATGAAGAACGATTCCTCCGCCTGGGCCCAGGCCGGATCGGTCACCGCCGCCCTGTTCCTGCAACGGTTCGCCCCGACGACCGGCGCCTGGGCGCACATGGACATCTTCGCCTGGAACCCGCGCGCCCGGCCCGGCTTCCCCGAGGGCGGAGAGGCGCAGGCCCTGCGCGCCTGCTACGCCATGCTGAGGGCGCGCTACGTCGGTTGAGCTTCAGGCGAAGACGGCGTCCGGCTCCCAGTCGTTGGAGCCGGGACGGGGCGGACGAGGCCGCCGGACGCGCCGCGCCCGCGACCGCGCGACGCCCGCGACCGGCCCGATAAGGCGCGCGCCGAGGCGCAGGGTGGCGGCCATCTGCCGACCCAGGCCGCGCCATCCGGCGACGGCTCTCAGGCCGATGGCCAGCACCATCATGTCGAAGACCACGGTGACGTCGAACATCAGGAACCAGGCCGTCATCTCCGGCGCCGCCATCGAGAACAGCCGCAGTCCCTCGGCCTCGAACAGTGCGACCGCCGCCCACCCCAGGATCACGACGATGGCCAGCCCCAGAACCTGGCCCCGGCTCAGCCGCGACAGCATCCGGGCGGGCGCCTGCACCAGCAGGCGGCGCAGAATCCTTCCCGCGCCGCTCTGGTCGAAAGCCGTCAGGCCGAACAGGATCAGAAGGATGGCGGTCAGCAGCACGCAGGGCCTCGACAGGATGGACGCGGCGCGACGGCCGCCTTGTTTCGGACATGGTCGGTCGGGACGCCGCGGCAAGGGCCGAGAACGCGGTTCGGTTGATTTTCCTCGCAAAAGCGGCGGCCGTTAACGGGCGATTCGCCTTCGGGGGATAAGTCTGGGGGCTCAGCAACGCGAGCTCACGTTGACCGACGTCCTCGACCTTCTTCCGCCCGGCGACCGCCTCGCCCGCCCCGACCTCGCCGAACAGGCGCTGGAAGGGCTGGTCCCTGCGTCGGCCTATCGCAAGACCGAGGCCATGCACTGCCGCGTCGCCATCGCCGACATCCTTTCCGACCGCGACGAACGCATCGACCAACTGCTGCACGGCGAGGCGTTCGACGTGCTGGACCGGGCCGACGGCCGGGCCTGGGGCCGGGCGCGCCGCGACGGCGTGGTCGGCTGGGTCGTGCTGGACAGCCTGTCGAACGGCGCGCCCCTGGCCACCCGCCGGGTCGCCGCCGTCGACGCCGCCCTGCCGCTGAACGCCCTGGTGGGGGATGCGGCCGATGGGCTCTCGGACGCCGATCTCCAGCCCGTCGGCGCCTTCGAGCGCGATCTGGCCGCCGTCGCCGAACGGCTGCTGGGCCGCCCGCACGAACTGGGCGCCCGGTCCTCGATCTCGACCGACTGTTCGGGCCTGGTGCAGCAGGCCCTGCTGGCCTGCGGCCTGCCGGGACCGCGCCGTTCGGACGGCCAGGCCGAGCTGGGCCGCGCGGTCGACGCCAATGGGCTCAAGCGCGGCGACATCGTCGTCTGGCGCGCGCCCAATCAGGATGCTGGCCACGACCACGACTGGACCGGCCATTCGGCCCTGATGGTGGACGGCGAGCGGCTTATCCACGCGACCGGCTCCAAGGGCGGGGTGGTGATCGAAACCCTGGCCGAGGTCGAGGCCCGCCTCATCGCCGAAGGCTTCGCCTCCGCCATCTTCCGCCGCCTCTAATCCCGCATCGTCCGCATGGCTCCCAGTCGGGCGAAGGCCAAGGTCAGGGCCTTGCGCCGCGCCGGCGCCAGCGGCGTGACCGGCGCCGCGCGCACCACCGCCCCGCCGAAGCCGTCGGCGACGATCAGGCCGGGTTCCTCGGGCAATATGTCCTGAGGGAACTCGGGCGCGACGGCGAAGTAGAAGGCGTCGCAGAACGGCCCGTACTCATGCCATTTGCGATCGACGCGATAGTCGTCGACGCCCGACTTCACCTCGCAGATGACGATGTCGCCCTTGGGCCCCAGGGCCATGACGTCGGCGCGGCGCCCGTTGGGCAGGCAGACCTCCAGCAGCCGCGCATAGCCCATGTCCAGCATCAGGCGCGCCGCCCCGCGCGTGACCGACAGGGTGGTCTCGGGGCGGCTGAAGACGAGTTCGAGATGGACGGCGGCGGCGGGCATTCGCCCTTTATGTTCCGGCTACGTTCCGGCCGCAAGCGGCGCCGTCAGGCCCGGTCGCGCCGCAACCGCTCGCGATTGAGCGCCCATTCCGCCCGCGTCTGGCCCCACAGGTCGGCGGGCTGGTCCTGGAACGGCTCGGGCAGCCGTCCCGGCCCGCGATTGACCGAGCCCAGGCGCCGGGCGACCCGGATCGAGGCGTGGTTGTCCGGATCGATGCAATGGACGACGTCGTCCCAGCCCAGCACGTCGAAGGCGTAGTCCAGCGTCGCCGCCGCCGCCTCGACCGCATAGCCCCTGCCGGTCGCATCGCGGTGCAGGCTCCAGCCCACCTCGCGCCCTGGCCAGCCATAGGGATGCAGCGGGCCGATCCGGCCCTGCCACAGGCCGCTGGACTTCTCGATGATCGAGAACATCCCCTCGCCGGTCAGGGCCCACATCCCGGCCATGGTGCACAGGGCGCGCCAGACCTGCGGCCGGGACTGGGCGCCGCCGATGAAGCGCGCCGTCTCCTCGTCGGCCATGAAGTCGGCCCAGCGCGGAAAGTCTTCGATCGCCGGGGGACGCAGGATCAGCCGTTCCGTCTCCAGCATCGGCCCCAGGGTCACATGGGGCGGGACCGCATAGGCGTCGCTCACAGCAGATACTCCCGCTCCAGCGCATAATGGCTGCCGTCGTCGGTCAGGACGCTGGAATAGAGGCCGAAGCGGTCGATGCGGATCGCCGGCGAATGGAGCAGGTTGTGGCCCGCCATCCAGGCGCCGATCCGGTCGGGATTGGTCTGGCTCTTCAGATAGGCCAGGGTGACGTGCGGCCGGTATTCGCGCGCCTCCATGGCGACGCCGGCCCGCTCGCCCGCCTTGCGGCACCGCCCGGCCAGCACCGACAGCCGGTCGTTGGGCGTCTCGACCCCGGCCCACAGCGTGTGGCTGCGGTGGTTGTCGCCAAAGGCGCCCACGCCCTTCAGGCGGATTTCGAACGGTTCGCCGCCGACGCGCGACAGTTCGGACGCCAGGTCGTCGGCCCGGCGCTCGTCCACCTCGCCATAGAAGCTCAGGGTGACATGCAGGGCGTCCAGCGGGCGCCAGCGCGCGCCGGGCAGGCCGGACTGGCGCCGTTTCAGCGTCTCCGCGACATCGTCGGGCAGGCTCAGGGCGGTGAACAGGCGCAGCATGCGACCGTTGGTAGCGGCAGGAACAGGCGCCTCCAAGTCCGGTTTTGCTTGCAGTGGAGCCCGCGGCTCCCGATATTTGCGACACACGACTGGAGAACCGTCTCCAGCCCAAGGGAGATTTCCGTCGCCATGAGCGATTTCAACAACGGTTACGCCCGCCCGCTTCCGCAGACTGCGGACATGTCGGTCGATGCGGGCCTGCGCAGCTTCATGCTGGGCGTCTACAACAAGCTGGCGCTGGGCCTCGTGGTCGCGGCCGCCCTGGCCTATGTCACCGGCAATGTGCCGGCGGTGCAGGAACTGCTCTACCGCCAGACGGCCGAGGGCATGAGCCTGACCTTCCTGGGCATGGCGGTGCAGTTCGCGCCGCTGGTGCTGATCTTCGGCTCCATGTTCTTCATGAAGAACCCGACGGCCCAGGGGACCAGCGTCCTCTACTGGCTGGTCGTGGCGACGATGGGCGCGTCGCTGGGCTGGGTGTTCCTGATCTATACGGGCGCCAGCGTGGCCTCGACCTTCCTGGTCACGGCGGCGGCGTTCGGCGGCCTCAGCCTGTACGGCTACACCACCAAGCGCGACCTGTCGCCGATCGGCACCTTCCTGATCATGGGCGTGATCGGCCTGATCATCGCCTCGATCGTCAACATGTTCTGGCCCAGCGGCCCGCTGTATTGGGTCATCAGCGCCGCCGGCGTGCTGATCTTCTCGGGCCTGATCGCCTTCGACACCCAGCGCCTGAAGATGACCTATTACGCCCTGGGCGGCGACAAGAACGCCATGGGCGTGGCCACCAGCTATGGCGCGCTGAGCCTGTTCATCAACTTCGTGAACCTGTTCCTCTTCCTGCTGCGCTTCATGGGCGGCAACCGGAGCTGAGGTCTGTCGAAGACCGGATATGGAAAGGGCCCCTCGAGGGGCCCTTTCTTTTTGAACGTATGTCGACCTTCTCTGGGTTGTGTGGCAGCGTCTCTAGGCTTCTTGGGAGATGCGCCATGCGCCTTTTGACCGTGCTCGTCGCCGCCTTGGTCCTGGCGACTCCAGCCGTGGCTCAACAGCCGCCTGCCCAGGTAGAGGCCTTTCCGGTCGCGGAAACCGCCCGATTGGGGCAGGCGATCTGGAGACAGGACGTCGCGGCGGCGCGGGCCACTGACGCCTTGTTGGCCCTGTCGGATGGTCGGCCGCCCGATGGACTGGTCGGTTGGATCGTTGTCGAGGAAGGCGATGCGCAGCGTGTGCGCTTTCTCACCGGGACGGCCGATGCTCCACACGCTTTCAAGGACGTGGTGGTGGATGCTCGGTTGCAGGCCGGCCCGGTGACTGACGCCGCCGATCCAGACCTGTCGCCAGACGAGATCGCCCGTTTCGCGGCTCGAAACACAGCGGCCAGCGGCATTGGGGCCCTGCGGTGCGCAGCCCGTTATAACGCCGTGGTCTTGAAGAATCCGGACGGCGACGGATGGCTGGTTTGGCTGCTGGCCGCCACCTCTCAGGCGAACATCGTGCCCATGGGCGGTCACTATCGGTTTCAAGTCAGCGCGGACGGGAGAACAGTCAATCGCCGCGAGCAACTGTCCGGCAGTTGTCTGGACATGGACAAGCGTCAGGCGATGCAAGGCGGCCAGGTCGTCGGCTTGGTCACCAATGTGATCGTCGCTCCACGGCCGTTAGAGGTGCACGTCTTCCTCTCGCTTCTGAACCGCGTGCCGATCTATGTGATGGCCGACCAGAAGCTTTGGGCCGTCGATGGCGCGCGCATCCAGCAGGTCGAGGCGCCGCGCCGTTGATCCCCTATTCCACCACCTGGAACCGGCGCGCGTCGAAGAGGCGCAGCACCTGGGGCAGGTCGCGGCCGCGGCGGAGGACCTGGCCGCCTTCGCCGATGACGGCCCATTGACCCTGGCGGGTCTGAAGGGCGGGGCGTTTCTCGATGCGGTAGGCGGGGGCGTCGCCGGTGCGGCGGAAGACGGCGAACTCGGCGAAGTCCTTGTGTCCGGCCATGGCGTAGTCGCGCCATTCGCCTCGGGCCACCATCTGCCCATAGACCCTGAGGATCGGGTCCAGTTCCCGGCGGTCGAAGAAGACCGGACCCGCCGGCGCGGGCGCCTCGTGAGGGTTCATGCTCATGACTTCAACTTAGGCGAACGGGGCGGCGACGCCAGTGGGGCGCCGGCCGGGGCTTCAGAAATCGCGTGCGACACCAAATGGCCTCGTTTCGGTCCTGCGTCCGCCCGTTTGGGCGGCGACACAGGTCACATCGGTTCGTCGGAGTTCGGAAGCGTCCGGATCCTGAACAGCCCCCCAGCCCCCTGGATGTTTCCATCAAAGGGCTCCGGCGGCCGATGCTTCCTCCAAGCGAGCGCCCGCCCTGCCGATCCCCCTCCCCCTCCAGGCAAGGCGGGCGTTTCGCTGTCTGGAACCCCGTTACAGCGTCAAGGTCTGCGTCTGGGTCTCGCCGTTGCGCGTCACCGTCACCTCGACCGATCCCGTCGCGCCCTGCAGGGCGGCGGCGGCCGTGCGCGCGTCCGTGACCGGCCGGCCGGCGACGGCGGTGACCAGGTCGCCGGCCGTCAGCTCGGCCTGGGCCGCCGGCGATCCCGCCTCGACCGCCGTGACCTGGGCCCCGCCGTCCTGGTCCCTGAGGGCGGCGCCGTAGGCGAGCGCCGACCCTTCGCCGATCACCACCGGCGTGGGCGCGGGGGTGTCGATGGGCAGGCTGGTGGTCGCCTCGTGTCCGTCGCGCAGATAGACCACGCTCAGGCTCGTGCCCGGCGTCGCCACCCCGACCGTGGCGTTGATCGAGCCGGCGTTGGAGACGGGCCGGCCCTGGATGCGGGTGATGACGTCGTTGTGGCGTAGGCCCGCCCGTTCCGCAGGCGATCCCGGCGCGACGTCTGCGACCACGGCGCCGCGCACGATGCGCAGGCCCAGTTCGCCCGCCCGCTTGGCGTTCAGCGAGCCGAAGATGGCGCCGGTCTCGCCGCGCTTGACCTCGCCGTGCTTCCTCAGCTGGTCGGCGACATACAGCATGATGCGCGTCGGCACGGCGAAGGCGATGCCGTCGTTGCCGCCGCCCATCCCGCCCGACAGGATCGAGGTGTTGATGCCGATCAGACGACCCCGGCTGTCCAGCAGCGGCCCGCCCGAATTGCCCGAGTTCACCGCCGCGTCGGTCTGGATATAGTCCTCGACCGCGTCGCCCAGGCCCGAGCGACCCAGGCCCGAGATGACGCCCATCGTCAGCGTCTGGTCCAGGCCCAGCGGATAGCCGACCGCGAACGCCAGGTCGCCGGTCCGCAGGGTGTCGGAATCGACCGTCTGGACCTGTTTCAGGTCCAGCGGGCGGCCGTCGGGCGTGATCTTCAGCACGGCGATGTCGGTCGCCTTGTCGGCCCCGACCAGGGTGGCGTTGAACAGCCGCCCGTCCGTCAGGTCGATGGTGAACTTGCGCCCGCCCTCGACCACATGGTTGTTGGTGATCAATACGCCCTCGGCCGCATCCACGATGACGCCGGAACCGGAGGCGTAGGGCTTGGGATCGGCGTCGTCCGAGCTGGGGCCGCGCGACTGGCCCAGGGTCGTCACCTGCACCACCGCCGGCAGCGATCCGTCCAGTCCGGGCGCGAAGCTGAACACCCCCCGGCGCGCGTCATAGGGCAGATAGCTGGGGCTCGCCTGGGCCAGAACCGGCCCGGCGGCGCCGAAAACGGCGAGGGCGACGGCGATGGAGGAGACGGCCTGGAAACGAGCGGGCATGGGGATTTCCTTGATCGAACGGCGACCCTAACCCGAGAAACCCGGTCTGACGATGGCTTGATTGGGGGTTGCGAAAAAGCCGTTCAGGGCTGACCATCGGGTGTTCGCCACGGGAGCCGACGCCATGAGCCAGACGACGATCGAGCGCGCGCGTTCCGGTTCGACGCCGTTCGCCCGGCTGTTCCGCGACCACCCGCGCGAGGTGGGGGAAACCTATCTGGAGCACATGAAGGCTTCGTCCGCCTTCGGCTTCAAGCTGATGGGCCTGGCGTGCGCCGCCTTCGCCCACGCGCTTGTGCCCGGCGTGCACAAGGCCACGGTCTCGACCGCCATTCGCGGCATGGCCAAGGACATGGGCGGCCGCGCCGAAGAGGCGCGCGAGACCCGGATGCGCGACGCCGGCGTCTGGGACGTGGGCCTGTAGGCGCCGCAGAACCGTCCCGGTCATGCAATTGCCGGGGTTCGTGCTATATAGGGCGGCCCAATCTCATCCAGGATCGCCGCCTTGAGCATCACGCTCGACCTTTCACGCGTCTCGAACGCCCCCGCCGCGACAGCGCCCGTCAACCTGTCCGGCCTGACGCGTGAAGGCCTGCGCCAGGCCCTGATCGACGCCGGCGTCTGCCCGCCTGAAAAGGCCCGGATGCGCGCCAGCCAGGTGTGGAGCTGGATCCACCACTATGGCGTCACCGACTTCGCGGCCATGAGCAATGTCGCCAAGGACATGCAGGCCAAGCTGGCCGAACATTTCACCCTGGCCCGCCCCGAGATCGTCGAACGCCAGGTGTCGAAGGACGGCACGCGCAAATGGCTGATCCGCACCGCGCCGGGCATCGAGATCGAGACCGTCTACATCCCCGACGTGGGCCGCGCCGGCGCCCTGTGCGTGTCCAGCCAGGTCGGCTGCACCCTGAACTGCACCTTCTGCCATACCGGCACGCAGAAGCTGGTCCGCAACCTGACCGCCGCCGAGATCGTGGCCCAGGTCCAGGTCGCCCGCGACGACCTGGAGGAATGGCCGTCGCCCAAGGAAGACCGCCGCCTGTCCAACATCGTCTTCATGGGCATGGGCGAGCCGCTCTACAATCTGGACCACGTCGCCGACGCCATCGACATTATCTCGGACAACGAGGGCATCGCCCTGTCGCGGCGCCGCATCACCGTCTCGACCTCGGGCGTCGTGCCGCAGCTCCAGGCCCTGGGCGAGCGCACGGCGGCCATGCTGGCCATCAGCCTGCACGCCACCAACGATCCCTTGCGTGACCAGTTGGTGCCGCTGAACAGGAAATATCCGCTGGACCAGTTGATGGCCGCGATCCGGGCCTATCCGGGCCTGTCCAACGCGCGGCGGGTGACGTTCGAATACGTCATGCTGAAGGGCGTCAACGACAGCCCCGAAGAGGCGCGCGCCCTGTTGAAGCTGATCGAGGGCATCCCCGCCAAGATCAATCTGATCCCGTTCAACCCCTGGCCGGGCGTCGAATACGAATGCTCGGACTGGAAGACCATCGAACGCTTCGCCGCCATCCTGAACAAGGCCGGCTACGCGTCACCCATCCGCACCCCCCGCGGCCGCGACATCCTGGCCGCCTGCGGCCAGCTGAAGTCCGAAAGCGAAAAAGTGCGGGCGAGCGCGCTCAGGAAGGCGGAACAGGCGACGGGAGCGGAAGCGGCGTAAGTCTTCTTCGGTAAACCAGCCCGGCAATTCCACCGCTGAGGGCTGGACCGACAAGCGCCGATCCGAATTCGGCCAAGCCGCCTGATCGTGCGCCCCCGCACACCAACAATATGCAAGTGGCGATACTCGCCAGTGAACCGCCGCTCAGAACGGCTGGAAATGGTTTGTCCAATATCAGACGGCGAAGAAGCCATGCTGTTGGGCGACCTAGCGTCAGCGTGCCTATTAAGAACCCCAAAAAGGCCACCGCGAACACCCACGGCGCAAAGACCAGAACATTGCCGATCGCATATCAAATTTGATTCAGCGGAACTGGCTCCGGCTCCGACAAGGCGACGCTCACGAAGCCCAGGACTGTGAAGAATCCCGCGCCCCAAACTGATGAGACGACGGAAGCTAATACGTGTCTGTCCTTCATGGACGAACTCCTGTCGCGTCGCATCGCGTCAAATATGATGTGCGGGGCGCCATCCCCTCCGGCGTCCGCACGTTCCACGCCAGGCCCAGCCGTTCCAGCAGCTGGATGAACCGGAAGCCCCAGTCGCTCTGGCCGGGATAGAGGCCGATGCGGGCCGAGCCGGGATAGGCGTGGTGGTTGTTGTGCCAGGCCTCGCCCATGGTCGGGATGGCGGCCCAGGGCACGTCGTGGGCCTGGACGCCCGCCTCGCGCACCAGCCAGGTCTGCGGCCCCCGCCGGTGGGCCAGATGGCCGACGAACCAGTGGCCGACGACGCTGGCCGACACGCGGGCGCAGACGCCCCAGACCACGAAGCCCCATCCGCCCATGAGCCACAGGCCCAGCGCGACCGGCGCCTGCTGCAACATCCAGGTCCGCTCCAGGAAACGGTAGAAGGGGTCGCGCCCGATCCGCCCCAGGTCGAAGCGCGGCGGATGCTCCAACACCAGCCGGCAATGCATCTGCCACACCGCATCGACCGCCATCGGCCGTCGATGCGCCAGATAGTCGTGGCAGTCGGTCTGGCGTTGGGCCCAGTCGCGGATGTCATGGGCGCGGATCATCCAGAAGGGCCCGCTCATCCCCACCAGGGTTCCGAACCAGACCAGCACCCGCTCCAGCCACAGCGGACAGTCGAAACTGCCGTGGATCAGCCGCCGGTGAAATCCGACGGAATGGCCCAGCAGCAGGGTCGCGCCCGTGCCGAGCACGAAGACCGTCAGGGCGCCGGCGCTGAAGGCGGCCGCGCCGAAGACCAGGATTCCGGCCAGCATGGCGCCGTTCCATAGCGAATGGACCGGATCCCAGACGACGCGGCCCGTCGTCGGGCTGCATCCCGGCGTTTCGACCAGGCTGTTGACGGCGCAGGGGTCATGGTCGTGCATGGCGCGACTCCGAGCAGGTATTTAGATAATAACTTAAACATTGAAATGATCGGCTGGCAAGCCGTTAGCAAATCGCTTAAATGATGGGCATGCAGCGTGTGTTCGAAGCCCTTTCCAGTCCGGTCCGTCGCAAGATCCTGGCCTATCTGGCCCATGCCGACCTGACAGCGGGCGAGATCGCGGCCAAGTTCGAGATCTCGAAGCCCGCAGTGTCGCAGCATCTTTCGGTGCTGGAGGCCGCCGGCCTGGTGACCAGCGAAAAGAAGGGGCAGTACGTGCACTACAGCCTGTCGCCCGATCATCTGGCCAACACCCTGAACAGCTATGTCCAGGAGGTCTGTCCGGTCTCCAAGCCGCTCAAACGCGAAAGCGCAGCCCTGGCCAAGGCCCGCACCGCCGCTCCGGACAAGCCGCTGTAATCTTTCGTCACCAGGTGTGGCCGCCGCGCGCTTGCGGATTGGGGCGGCAATGGGGCAAGGGTCCGGCATGGACCCGTCCTTGTCCAATGTTCTGTCGAGCGCCGAGGTGCAGGCTTTCGCCTCGGGCTTCCCGGTCATGGTGACGCACCTGGCCGTCACCCTGCTGCTGCTCGTGGCGGGGGCGGCGGTCTACGCCTTCCTGACGCCGTGGAAGGAGATCGCCCTGATCCGCGAGGGCAACGCCGCCGCCGCCGTGGCCTTCGCCGGCATATTGGTGGGCCTGGCCGCGCCGCTGGCCGTTTCGCTGTCGGTGTCGACCACCGTGCGCGACATCGCCATCTGGGGCGTGGCGACCCTGGTGCTGCAACTGCTGGCGTTCCGGGGCGTGGACCTGCTGCTGACCGGCCTGCCCCAGCGTATCGAGAAGGGCGAGGTGTCCGCCGCCGTGGTGTTGGCGGGGGCCAAGCTGGCGACCGCCCTGATCCTGTCCGCCGCCCTGACGGGGTGAAGGCCATGCAGTTTCCCCGCCTGCCGGACTGGGCCATCTATGCGTCGGTGGTCGGCGTATTGCTGGCGGTGTCGCTGGGCCGGCGCGAGAACGCCGACGCGCCGCCCGCGCCGGCCCGTCCGTCGGACGCCGCCGAGGGCGCGCTGCTGGGGCCGATCACCCCCTTCGATTCCGCCGTCACCCTGGAGGCCCCCGACACCGGGTTCGAGCCTTCGTCGGGAACGGCCTTCTCCATCGCCGGCCGGGGCCGGTGGGTCACGGCGCGCCATGTGGTGGAAGGGTGCCGCAAACCCGCCCTGGTGATCGGCGCCGGTCGCGCCGTCGCCGCCGACGTGCGCCTGGCGTCCCGGGCCGACGTGGCCCTGCTGATCACCGACGGCGGGCCGCCGGCCCTGCCGGTCGCCGCCGATGCGCCGCTGCGAAAGGGTCAGCGGGCCTTCCACCCTGGCTTTCCGCAAGGCCGTCCGGGCGAGGTGGCGTCGCGACTGCTGGGACGCGAGACGCTGCGGGTGGTCGGGCGCGGCGCCCATGACGAGCCGGTCCTGTCCTGGGCCGAGGTCGGACGCACCAAGGGCCTGTCGGGCACGCTGTCGGGCCTGTCGGGCGCGCCGGCGCTGGATGGCCAGGGCCGGGTGCTGGGCGTGACCATCGCCGAGGCCCCGCGCCGGGGACGAATCTACACCACCGCGCCCGAAGCCTTCGGCCCGGCGATCCGGGGCGAGCAGCGCGCCGACGAGAACGCCCGAGGCCCGGCGGTCAACACAGAGAACTACGGCCAGGTCTCGGACGCCCTGCGGCGGGACCTGCGGGTGGCGCAGGTGGTCTGTCTGCCGACCTAGGCAACGTCTCCTCCCCGTCGCGGACGGGGAGGAGAGTGTGTGCGCCCCTACTTCAGGGCGGCGCTGTTCAGGTCCAGGTCGCCGATCTCGATGACCTCGAGGTTCGGGTGTTTGGCGCGCAGGTCGTCCAGGAACAGCGAACCGTCGCCGACGACCACCACGCTGGCGCGGTCGACCGGCAGGTGCTGGGCGAAGGCGCTTTCGATCTGTTCCGGCGTCACGGCGCGGACCCGGCCGGCGTAGGCGGCGAGTTCGCTCATCGGCAGGTCGTACAGCGCCAGGTTGGCGACCAGCGATCCCAGGCCGTCCACGGTCTCCAGCGAATCGCCGAAGCCGCCGATCAGGGTGGCGCGGCGCGGCGCCAGGTCGGCCGGGGTCGCGGCCTCGGTTCCCAGCCGGCCGACCTCGGCCAGGATCAGGTCGACGACCTCGTCGGCGGTCTCGTTCTTGGTCTGGGTCGAGGCGGTGAAGACGCCGGCGTCGGCGCGCGCCCCCAGGGACGAGCCCGCCCCATAGGACAGGCCGCGCTTGATGCGGATCTCCTGGTTCAGCCGTGACGAGAAGCCGCCGCCCAGCAGGGTGTTGCCGACCAGCAGCGGGAAATAGTCCGCATCGGTGCGCGGCACGCCGCGAATGGCGGCGACCACGGCGGCCTGGCCGGCGCCCGGCTGGTTGATCACCACGATGCGAGGGGCGAGCGGCTGTCCGGCCGGATTGGCGTTGGCGGCGGGCGCGGCGCCGGCCGCGGCCCAGTCGCCGAACGCCTGCTGCGCCAGGGCGCGGGCGGCGTCGGGCGTGATGTCGCCCGAGAAGACCAGGGTGGCGTCCGACGGGCGATAGCGGGCGGCGTGGAAGCCGGCGACGTCGGCGGCGGTTACGGTCGGCACCGACTGGACCGTGCCGGAGCCGGGCGCGCCATAGGGGGCGTCGCCATAGATCACTCTTCCGACCGCCTGGCCGGCGATGGAGCCCGGCTGGCTGAGGGCCACGCGCAGTCCGTCCAGGGTCTGGGCCTGCTGGCGTTCCAGCTCCTCGGCGGCGAAGGCTGGGTGCTTCACCAGATCGGCCATCAGGGCGACCGTCTGCGGGAAGGCGTTGGCGGGCGCATTGGCGTAGACATTGGCGAAGTCGACGCCGGCGCCCGCGCCGATGGAGGCGCCCAGCTGTTCGATCTCGGTGGCGATCTCGGGGGCCGACTTGGTCGTGGTCCCCTGCGTCAGCAGGGCGGCGGTCAGGGCGGCGACGCCGGCCTTGCCCGAAGGATCGTTCGACGATCCCGCCTTGAGGTTCAGGCGCGCCGACACCAGCGGCAGGCCCTCGGTCGGGGCGACCAGGACGCGCAGGCCGTTGTCCAGGCGGAAGTCGGCGACGGCGGGGGTGGCGGGGGCCACGTCCGGGCCGGGCTGGGGCAGGGCGGCGCGCTGGCCTTCGGGCAGCAGGGCCACATCGGGGCCGGCCGGCGCCAGGTCGGCGACGGTGACGGGCGCATCGACGTTCATCTTCTGCACCGAGGCCGGATGGGCTTCGTCGGCGGCCAGATAGGTGATGGTCGACTGGCGTTGCGGCGTCAGATATTTGCGCGCCACCCGCTGGATGTCGGCGACGGTGACGGCCTGGATTTCGGCGACCTCCTCGTCGGCGGCGGCGGCGCTTCCGGTGTTGATCAGCGAGAAGCCGAGGACCAAGGCGCGGTCGTCCACCGTCTCGCGGCTGCGCAGGGCGTTGGCGACCAGCTCGTTCTGGGCCTCGGACAGTTCGGTGGCGGTCACCGGCTGGTCGCGCAGCCTGGCGATTTCTTCGTTCAGGGCGGCGATGCCTTCCTCGGCCGTATGGCCCTCGGCCATGATGGCGTAGGCGGTCAGATTGCCGGCCTGCTGGGCGAAGTCGGGGCTGGACCCGATCTGGGCCGCGATCTGCTTGTCATAGACCAGCGACCGATAGAGCCGACTGCTTTCGCCGGTGGACAGGATGCCGTCCAGCACCGACAGGGCGGCGCGGTCGGCGTCGGCGTATTTCACCGTCGGCCAGGCGAGCACCGCCGTCGGCAGCGGCACGTTCGGCGCATAATAGGTGACGGCCTTGGGCCCGGTCGGCTCCGGCTCGACCACATTGTTGGCCGGGATCGGCGTCGTCGGGTTCTTCAGCGGCGTGAAATACTGATCGACCCAGCGATCCAGCTGCGCCTGGTCGAAGTTGCCCGCCACGATCAGATAGGCGTTGTCGGGCCGGTAGTAGGTGGCGTGGAAACGGCGCACGTCGTCCAGCGACGAGGCCTCCAACTCCTCGATCGAGCCGATGCCGGGGCGGCGATAGGGGCTCTCCTGATAGATTGTCTCCGGCACGAACAGGCCGAACAGGCGGCCATAGGGGTTGGCCAGGATGCGCTGGCGATATTCCTCCTTCACCACGTCGCGCTCGGAGACGAAGGTCGGCTCGTCCACGACCAGGGACCCCATCCGGTCGGCCTCGGCGAACAGCAGGCGCTGCAGGTGGTTGGCGGGAATGGTCTCGTGATAGGCGGTGACGTCGTCGGCGGTGAAGGCGTTGTTGCCGCCGCCCACGTCCTCGGTCAGCCGGTCGAAACTTTCCGACGGCAGGTTGCGGGTCGCCTTGAACATCAGGTGTTCGAACAGGTGGGCGAAGCCCGAGCGGCCCGATGGATCGTCCTTGGACCCCACCTTGTACCAGACCTGGACCGTGACGTTGGAGGTGCTGGCGTCGCGCGCCGAATAGACCTCAAGGCCGTTGGGCAGCACGCGCCGGGTGAACCCCAGCGGCGGCACGACCACGCCCTGCGACGCCTGGACAGCGGCGGGCGGCGTTGCTGCGACATCGGCGAAGGCGGGTGCGGACAGGCCCAGCAGCAGGGCCGAGGCGGCGACGGTGGCGGTCAGGCGAAATTTCATGAACGGTCTCCAGGTCCCGGATCGCCGGGCGGCGTGACCGTATCAGCGATTGGCGCGGGCGCACCTTACGGAGATGTAATGTGTGACGCGTTCGAACAGGCGTTCAAAAAGAAAAAGCCTCGCCGAAGCGAGGCCTTCTACGCCGTGCGAATGGCTTGCTTTCGCCAAATGCCGCACGGCCGCCTCTTGCGAGGTCTTAGACGCGGATCGCCGAAGCGAGAGCCGCTAACGATCGTTCAGCTAGAGGATTAAAGGCTTTTTGTCAAGTGCGCCAAGCCCAACCCCGCCAATACTGAAGCTCTTATTTTCTTTATGTTATCGTCACTTACCGTAGAGAAGCAGTATTCTCTCTTGCCTCTGCGCCTCTTGGGCAGACGTATGAAGTCCAGCCGTGAGAGGGCGACGGCCGCCATCATATCGGCCTTGACCCACACGCCGTTCCTGTCGAGCCAGTCAGGCGCCTGGTCCGGCAGGTCGATCTGACAATGAAATTGCAGGACCGGATTCGGCGCCGTGGTCGATAAGGGAACGACCGTGCACAGGCCGGGGCGGGCGGCGATCTTCGGGCTGATCACGACCACGGGCCGTCGCTTGACCATCTCAGGCGGCATAAAGCCGGTATCGTAGTCGCACATGAGGATCGTGCCGATCTTCGGATGCTCCCGGATTGCCATGGCCTGAGTTCGCGTGATTCAAGCGCCATCGTCAATCTTGGCGTGTGCGCTTAGTCGAAGACCGAGACGCCGATCTCGCCGTCCGGCGTCAGCCAGGCGTGTTTCATGCCCTGGCTGTTGAAGGGGGCGGCGATACGGCCCTGGGCGTCGAGCGCGATCAGGCCGCCGTCGCCGCCCAGGGCGCCGATCTCGTCGATGACGGCGCGGGCGGCCTCGGCAAGGGATTGACCGGCCTTCACACGCCAGGCGACCTGGGCGGCGGCAGCGACGCGGATGAAATATTCGCCCTGGCCGGTGCAGGAGGCGGCGGCGCCCGCGTCGGCCCAGGTTCCCGCCGCCGGGATCGGCGTGTCGCCCACGCGGCCGGGCATCTTGCCGAAGACCCCGGCGGTCGAGGTGGCGGCGGCCAAGCGGCCCTGGTTGTCCAGTACGCAGCAGCCGACGGTGCCGTGGCTGAGCACGCCAGGCGGATGATTGTCCTCGCCTTTGCCGGCGCCGGTGAACCAGGCGGTTTCGTCGGCGATCGGCTCCAGCCCCTGGTCATGGGCGAACAAGGATGCGCCTTCGCCCGCCAGCATGACGTGGGGGGTGCGCTCCATCACCGCGCGGGCCGCCAGCACCGGGTTGCGGAAGCCCTGGAGGGCCGCGACGGCGCCGGCGCGCCGGGTCGAGCCGTCCATGATACTGGCGTCCAACTCATAGGCCCCGGCCAGATTGGGCGAGGCGCCCTTGCCGGCGACATAGAGGCCGGAATCCTCCAGCATGACCACCGCAGCGGTCGCGACGTCCAGGGCGCTGTCGCCCGCGTCGAGGCGGACTTTCATCGCCTCCACGACCTGGCGCATATGGGCGATCTCGGCGTCATAGTTGCGCTCGCGCCGGGCGCCGGCGCCGCCGTGGAGGATAAGGGCGGTCATGCAGTCTTCCTGAGCCAGTTCCGGGGTCGCCTCTTTCAATCGGGCGTGGCGCTCTTTAGCGTCGCCTTTCGGGCCGCGCCATGGCGGCTTAAGGCGAAAGAGAATCTCCCCATGCGCGCCGTTCTTTCGAAAGTCCCCGGCGGTCCCGAAACCCTCGTGGTCGAGGAGGTGCTCGATCCGACGCCCAGGGCGGGCGAGGTGGTGATCGAGGTCAAGGCGGTGGGGATCAACTTCCCCGACACCCTGATCATCGAGGACAAGTACCAGTTTCGTCCCGAACGTCCCTTCGCTCCCGGCGCCGAGGTCGCGGGCGTGGTCGAGGCGGTGGGCGAGGGCGTCAAGGGCGTGTTCAAGGGCGACCGCGTCATCGCCGTGCCGGGCTGGGGCGGGCTGGTCGAACGGCTGGCGGTTCGGGCCGAGACCCTGATCCCCATCCCCGACGCCATGAGTTTCGAAGAGGCCGCCGCCCTGATCATGACCTACGGCACCAGCTACTACGCACTGAAGGACCGGGCGAAGCTTCAGCCGGGCGAGACCCTGCTGGTGCTGGGCGCGGCCGGCGGCGTCGGGGCCGCCGCCGTCGAACTGGGCAAGGCCATGGGCGCGCGCGTGGTCGCCGCCGCATCGACCAACGACAAGGTCGAATTCGCCCTGGAGCTTGGGGCCGACAACGGCCTGATCTATCCGTCCGGCCCGATGGACAGGGCCGCGCAGAAGGAATTGTCGGGCGAGTTCAAGCTGGCGACCGGCCGCGACGGCGCCGACGTGGTCTATGACGCGGTGGGCGGCGACTACGCCGATCCGGCGCTGCGGGCCATGGACTGGAACGGGCGGTATCTGGTGGTCGGCTTTCCTGCGGGCATCCCGTCCCTGCCGCTGAACCTGACCCTGCTGAAGTCGGTGTCGGTGATCGGCGTCTTCTGGGGCGCCGCCGTCGCGCGCGATCCCAAGGGCCACGCCGCCAACATGGCCGAGCTGATGCGACTGTACGCCGACGGCAAGATCCGGCCTCGCGTGTCCAGGACCTTCCCTCTGGAAAAGGCCGCCGACGCCATCAAGGCGCTGGGCGACCGTCAGGCGCTTGGCAAGATCGTGGTGACGGTCGGGGACTGAGGCGTCGCCACGCCATTTCTGCTTATTTCGTCATCCCAGGGCGTATCCCTGGGATCCAGCCCCCCCGATCTTAAGCAGGTTGCACGCTGCGGAAGCACCGGGCGTATGGATCCTCGCCACAAGGGCGAGGATCGTCACTTCGCCTTCAGCCGTTTGACCGCGTCCTCGGCCTGGTCGCGGTGGCGGCGTTTGATGTTGGCGCCCAGGGTGGCGATCAGGGCGGCGATCACCGCCGCGTCGTCGGTGTAGCCGATGCCAGCGAAGATGTCGGGAATGGCGTCGATCGGCATGACGAAATAGGCCAGGCCGGCGAAGATCATTCCCTTGGCCGGCAAGGGCGTCTGTGGGTCGCGCGCGGCGTACCAGGCCGCCAGCGCCTGGTCTGCGAAGGGAATGCGGGCGGCCGTGCGCTGGATCTTGGGCCAGAAGCCCTTGGAGACGCGCACCTCGTTGACCTTGACGATCGCGGGAACCAGGGCCTTGGCCGGGTCCAGGGCGTCGGCGGGATCTAGGGGTTTGGCTTTGGCGGTCATGGCCGCTAAATCCTCAAACGAAACTCAGGTTCATTAATACATAGGAACGTCCGGGATGAAACTCGACACCAGCATCGCCGCAGTGGTCACCGGGGGGGCTTCGGGCCTCGGCGAAGGCACGGCCCGCGCCATCGCCGCGACGGGCGCCAGGGTCGCCCTGTTCGACCTGAACGAGGAACGCGGCGAGGAAATCGCCAGGGAGATCGGCGGCGTCTTCTGCAAGGTGGACGTCACCGACGACGCCTCGGTCGCCTCGGCCTTCGAAAAGGCCCGAGCCGCCCACGGCCAGGAGCGGCTGACCGTCAACTGCGCCGGCATCGCCACCGGCCAGAAGACCGTGTCGCGCAAGAAGGACACCGGCGAGATCCGCGCCCACGACATGGCACAGTTCGAGCGCACCGTGCGGGTCAATCTGTTCGGCACCTTCCGCGTTCTGTCGCAGTCGGCGGCGGGCATGGTCACGCTGGAGCCGCTGGCGGACGGCGAGCGCGGCCTGATCGTCAACACCGCCTCGGTCGCGGCCCAGGACGGCCAGATCGGCCAGGCGGCCTATTCGGCGTCCAAGGGCGGCGTCTACGCCATGACCCTGCCCATCGCCCGCGACCTGGCCCAGGAAGGCGTGCGCTGTAACACCATCCTGCCCGGCATCATGTGGACGCCGATGATGGCCGGGATGGACCAGAAGGTGCAGGACAGCCTGGCCGCCGCCATTCCCTTCCCCAGCCGCCTGGGCACGCCCGCCGACTATGCGTCCCTGGTGCTGGAACTGGCCCGCAACGTCTATATCAACGGCGAATGCATCCGCCTGGACGGCGCCATCAGATTGGCGCCGCGCTGAGGCGCTGAGCCGCGACGGGGGTTGATCGCTTTTTGCAAATTGCCTCTTGCAGGACCGATCAACCCTCCGCTATACGCCCCCTCCTCGACGGGGAGCGCACATCGCTCTCAACGGAGTGCGGGCGTAGCTCAGGGGTAGAGCACAACCTTGCCAAGGTTGGGGTCGGGCGTTCGAATCGCCTCGCCCGCTCCATGTCGGGATCACGAAACGGCCCGCCGGCGACGGCGGGCCGTTTGTCGTTTCGGGTGTCTCTCGCGAACGGGGAACCTCGACCCGGGCGCCGGGATTTGCTTGGCTGTCCTGCCGTCATCCGAAGAGGCCGCCCGTGATCCGCATTTTTCGCCCCGCCCTTGCCCTGACCGCCGCCGTTGCCGCCTCGGCGTTGTCGGCCTGCGCCTATAACGAGGCCCTGGGCCGCAACCAGTTCCTGATCGTCGACAACGGCTCGATGATCCAGCAGTCGAACGCCGCCTGGGCCGAGGCGCTGCGCACCCAGAACGCAACCACCACCGGCGCCCAGGTCGATCGAATCCGCAACGTCGGGTCCAGGTTGGTGCGGGTGGCGGGCCTGGACAACCGCACCTGGGACTATGCGGTCTTCACCGACGCCAGCCCCAACGCCTTCGTCCTGCCGTCCGGCCAGATCGGGGTCACCACCGGCCTCTTGGGCCTCGTGCAGAACGACGACCAGTTGGCCGCCGTCATCGGCCACGAGATCGCGCACGTCGTCGCCAACCATGCGGCCGAGCGGGCCTCGTCCCAGGCGGCGACCGCCATCGGCCTGCAACTGGGCCAGAGGGTGGCGGGCGACTATGGCCAGGCGGTCGGCGCCTATGGCGGCCTGGCGGCGCAGTATGGGGTGTTGCTGCCCTATTCGCGCCGGGACGAACTGGAGGCCGACCGGCTGGGCGTCGACTATGTCCAGGCGGCGGGCTGGCGGCCCAGCCAGTCGGTGGCCCTGTGGCGGCTGATGTCGGAGCAGCGGGCGGGCTCGATCCCGCAATTCGCCTCGACCCACCCGTCGGACGCGACGCGCATCGCCGCGCTGGAACAATATATATCCAGCCGCGGCTGGAGCTGATCAAACCCGGATGTCGAGATAGGAGCCGGGGCGCAGGATCCTCGGCTCCTCGCGCATCGGCGCGGCGGGCGGGGCCTCGGGCGGACGGGCGGGCGTCGCGGTGCGCACGGCGGACATGACGGCGGCCGAGGGGGCGGTCCGCTGGGGGCCTTTTAGCGGAGTCGGGGCCTGGTCCAGGGCGGCGCGGAAGAAGGCCGCCTGGGCGTTGCGCGCGCTCGGCAGATCGAGGCCCTGTGCGGGCGTGTTCAACGGCAGGCCGGGACGAATCGCGCTCATGCCGACATGGTTAACGCAACCCGTCGAAAAAGGGTTAACGGCGTGTCCCGCGGCCTATCGGGCGGTCGGAAGCGGCCGTGCGGGCGCCTGCATGGAGGCGACCAGCCGCTCGATGTCGGCGTCGTCCAGCAGCGGCCCCGACTGTTTGGCGGTGATCCGGCCCATGGCGTCCACGGCGAAGGTTTCGGGCACGCCGGATATGCCCAGATCCAGCCCGGCCCGGCCCTCGCGGTCCACCAGAACCATGGAATAGGGATCGCCCATCTCGTCCAGGAAGGCGCGCGTCGCGACCGGTTCGTCCTTGTAGGCGATCCCGACCACGGCGATCCCGCGCGCCTTCAGGGCCAGGAGCTTCGGATGCTCGATCCGGCACGGCGCGCACCAGGAGGCGAAGACATTGACCAGCATGGGCTTGCCGACGCCGGCGGTCTTGAGGTCCAGATGGCCCGGTCCGGCTGTATCGCCGGCCAGCATCGGCAAGACGGTCTCGGGGATCGGCTGGCCGACCAGGGCGTCGGGCTTGAAGGCCGGATCGCGTTTCAGCGACCAGCCGACGAACAGGGCCGCCAGCGCCGCCAGGACGACGAGCGGCAGAAACGCCAGCCAGCGGTTCATTGTTTGGGCCCTACCCCGCTTCGCGCTGCTTGAGGGCGTGTGGGGTCTGCTGTTTCTGGCGTTGTCTGGTTTGCTTCCAGGCGGTCGAGTTCGCGCTTCCATTTGCGCGAGGCGGCGAAGGCGCGGGCGGTCAGGGCTGCCAAGACCACGGCGCTGACGCCCCAGGCGGGCCAGACGAAGGCGGCGTAGGGGGTCATGTCGAGGTCGAGCATCTACGCCTCCTGAGCCAGACGCGCGCGCAGGGTCATGACCCTGCGGCGGCGGATTTCGGTGCGGATCGCCGTAAGCCACAGCGCCAGGAACAGCACGCCGTAAGCCGCCAGCATGGTCAGGAAGGGCGGCAGATAGACCGGGTCCAGGCCCGATGCGCCGGGCGTCAGGAAGCTGGCCGGCTGGTGAAGGGTGTTCCACCAGTCGACCGAGAATTTCACGATCGGCAGGTTGATCAGCCCGACCAGGCCCAGGACCGCGGCGGCGCGCACGCCCTTCTGCTCGTCGTCGATGGAGGCGCGAAGGGCCATGTAGCCGAGGTAGAACAGGAACAGCACCAGCACGCTGGTCAGGCGCGCGTCCCACACCCACCAGGTCCCCCACATCGGCTGGCCCCACAGCGAGCCGGTGAACAGGGCCAGGGCCGTGAAGGCGGCGCCGGGCAGGGCGGCGGCGCGGGCGGCGGCGTCGGCCAGGGCGTGACGGAACACCAAAGCAAAGAAGCTGGAGACCCCCAGGGCGGCGTAGGCGCCCAGGCCGAGCGAGGCGGCGGGCACGTGCACGAACATGATTCGCACGGTATCGCCCTGCTGGTAGTCGGCGGGGACCGAAAAGCTGAGCCAGCTTCCGACCGCCAGCAGCACCGCCGCCCCCGCCCACAGGACGGGGACCAGCGGCCCGGTGAAGGCCATGAAGCGCTGCGGATTGGACAGGCCGAACATCGGCTCAGCGCTTACGCGGCGAGGCGGCGGCGGGCAAGCGGCGCGACGGCGTCCTCATCCCTGCGCATTCCTGACGGCGGCCGCCCCGGCGAAGGCGGCGACGACGCCCGCGAACAAGACATAGGCGACCAGAAAGGCCAGCGCCGGGACCGGCGACTGGCCCGTGGCGGCCCGTTCCAGCGCGCCCGCGCCGAACACCACCGGGGGAATGAACAGCGGCAGGACCACGACGGCGATCAGCAGGCCCCCACGCCGCGCGCCCAGCGCCAAGGCTGCGCCCAGCGTGCCGGTCAGGGCGAAACCCGCCCCGCCGATCAGGGCCGACAGGGCGGTCAGCGGCGCCAGGGCCGGCGACAGGCCCAGGGCCATGGCGGCGACCGGCGCGGTCAGGGCCAGGGGCAGGCCGACCGCGATCCACTGGGCCAGGGCCTTGATCGTCACGACGGCCTCCAGCGGCAGATGACCCAATGTCAGCAGGTCCAGGGCGCCGTCGTCCAGGTCGCGCTCGAACAGCCGCTCCAGCGACAGCAGCGAGGCCAGGGCCAGGGCCAGCCAGGCGACGCCGCCCGCCACCGGCCCCAGGGTGCGGGGATCGCCGCCCACGGCCAGCGGCAGGACGGCGGTCAGGCAGGCGAAGAAGCCGCAGGCCAGCAGCGGCCCCCCGCCGCCGTTCCAGGCCAGGTCCAGTTCGCGCTCCAGAAGGACGCGGGTCGCGCCGCGCAGGCCGGGCGGGCGCGGTTCGGCCTCCCGGTCGTTGATTCTGCGGCTCATTGCAGCGCTCCCAGGTCCAGGGCGCGGGCGGGAATGGGCAGGGGATCGTGGACGGCGACGACGATCAGGCCGTCGGCGGCAAGGTGGCGGCGCATCTGCTCGGCGAAGGCTTCCCGCCAGCGGGCGTCGAGCGGGGCCATCGGCTCGTCCAGCAGCCACAGGGCGCGCGGCGACCCGACCAGCCGGCCCATGGCCAGGCGGCGGCGCTGCCCGGCGGACAAACGCCGGACCTCCAGATCAAGCAGGGGCTGAAGGCCGAAGGCCTCGACCGCGTGATCGACGCCGTACTGGGTGTGGCCCAGCCAGTCGCACTGGAAGCCCAATTCCTCGCGCGCCGTGCGCGAGGCCTTCAGCCCGTCCTGGTGGCCGAGGAAATGGGTTTCGCGCCCGCGCGCCAGACGCGCGTCCAACGGATTCCCGTCGCCGTCCTCGAAGGCGACCGTCCCGGCGTCGGGGCGGATCAGGCCGGCGATGGTTCGCAGCAGGCTGGTCTTGCCCGCGCCGTTCGCGCCGGTAAGGGCCAGCGCTTCGCCCGCGCGCAGACGCAGGTCGAGGCCGCGGAACAACTGCCGCTCGCCGCGGGACACGGCCAGGTCGGAGATGGAAAGCGCGTGGATCATGGCGGCGAACCTATCCCTCCCCGTTCCGGGGAGGGTGGTCGAGCCGGAGGCGAGACCGGGTGGGGGCGGCAAGGCGACGCCCCACAGACCTGTTTCGTGTCCAGCAGCGGCCCGTCGTCGCCGGGCCGGACCCACCCGGTCGCTGCGCGACCACCCTCCCCGTTTCGGGGAGGGAGAATGTCGGCCTTGTCTTGAGAACCCTTCTCAATGTCCACGTCGGGGGTGTGGACACATGGACGGTGCGATCCGGCGGGGCTATATGCCCGCGTGCCGCAGCAGGCTTTCGCCGCGCGCGCAGGGGTCCTGTGAGCCGCTGCGTCTGTCGCGCGAAGGCGCAACCGGATTGTCGGGCGGCTCTGACCAGAGGAAGACTCTCCCATGCCGTCGATTGACAGCCTCAAGACCCGCCAGGACCTTTCCGTCGGGCGCAAGAAATACGCCTATTACAGCCTTCCCGCCGCCGAGGAAGCTGGTCTGACCGGGATTTCCCGCCTGCCGCGCTCGATGAAGGTGCTCCTGGAGAACCTGCTGCGCAACGAGGACGGCGTCTCGGTGACCGAGGACGACCTGAAGGCGGTCGCCGCCTGGATCGAGAACAAGGGCGCGGTCGAGCACGAGATCGCCTTCCGTCCGGCCCGGGTCCTGATGCAGGACTTCACCGGCGTTCCCGCCGTGGTCGACCTGGCCGCCATGCGCGACGCCATGAGCGCGCTCGGCGCCGACGCCGCTAAGATCAACCCGCTGGTCCCCGTCGACCTGGTCATCGACCACTCGGTGATGGTCGACAACTTCGGCACGGCCAAGGCCTTCGGCCAGAACGTCGAGCGCGAATACGAGCGCAATATCGAGCGCTACAACTTCCTGCGTTGGGGTTCGTCGGCCTTCAACAACTTCCGCGTCGTGCCGCCCGGCACCGGCATCTGCCACCAGGTGAACCTGGAGAACCTGGCCCAGACCGTCTGGACCCTGGACGAGGGCAAGAAGACCGTCGCCTATCCCGACACCGTCGTCGGCACCGACAGCCACACCACCATGATCAACGGCCTGGCGGTGCTGGGCTGGGGCGTGGGCGGCATCGAGGCCGAGGCGGCCATGCTGGGCCAGCCGATCCCCATGCTGATCCCCGAGGTCATCGGCTTCAAGCTGACCGGCCGTTTGCCGGAAGGCGCGACCGCCACCGACTTGGTGCTGACCGTCACCCAGATGCTGCGCAAGAAGGGCGTGGTCGGCAAGTTCGTGGAGTTCTTCGGCGACGCCCTGCCGAACATGACCATCGAGGATCAGGCGACCATCGCCAACATGGCCCCGGAATACGGCGCCACCTGCGGCTTCTTCCCCGTCTCGGCCGCCACCATCGGCTATCTGACCGCCACGGGCCGCGACAAGGCGCGCGTCGCCCTGGTCGAAGCCTATGCCAAGGCCCAGGGCCTGTGGATCGACGAGACGAGCGAAGACCCGGTCTTCACCGACGTGCTGGAACTGGACATCTCGACCGTCGTGCCGTCGCTGGCGGGTCCGAAGCGTCCGCAGGACCGCGTCGAACTGACCACCGCCGCCCCGGCCTTCGAAACCGCCCTGACCGAGGTCTTCAACCGTCCCTCCGACGCCCCACGCGCGGCCGTCGAGGGCGAGAAGTTCACCGTCGGCGACGGCGACGTGGTCATCGCGGCCATCACCTCCTGCACCAACACCTCCAACCCGTCGGTGCTGATCGCCGCCGGCCTGGTGGCGCGCAAGGCCAACGCCCTGGGCCTGAAGGCCAAGCCCTGGGTCAAGACCTCGCTGGCGCCCGGTTCGCAGGTCGTCACCGACTATCTGACTGACGCCGGCCTGCAAAAGGACCTGGACGCCCTGGGCTTCAACCTGGTCGGCTATGGCTGCACCACCTGCATCGGCAACTCGGGCCCGCTGGACCCGGCGATTTCGAAGGCGATCAACGACAACGCCCTGGTCGCGACCTCGGTGCTGTCGGGCAACCGCAACTTCGAGGGCCGGGTGAATCCGGACGTCCAGGCCAACTATCTGGCCTCTCCGCCGCTGGTCGTGGCTTACGCCATCGCCGGCTCGATGCGGATCGACATCACCAAGGACCCAATCGGCCAGGACAAGAAGGGCAAGGATGTCTTCCTGAAGGATATCTGGCCGACCTCGCAGGAGATCGCCGACATCCAGAAGAAGTCGGTCACCCCCGCCATGTTCGCCAAACGTTACAAGGACGTGTTCAAGGGCGACAAGCACTGGCAGGCCATCGCCGTCACCGGCGGCCAGACCTACGAGTGGGACGACGCCTCCACCTATGTCGCCAACCCGCCCTATTTCGAGGGGCTGTCGATGGACCTGACCCCGGTCCAGGACATCGTCGAGGCGCGCGTCCTGGCCATCTTCGGCGACTCGATCACCACCGACCACATCTCTCCGGCCGGTTCGATCAAGAAGACCTCGCCCGCCGGCGTCTATCTGACCAACCACGGCGTCGAGGCGGCCGAGTTCAACAGCTACGGCGCCCGTCGCGGCAACCACGAAGTCATGATGCGCGGCACCTTCGCCAACATCCGCATCAAGAACAAGATCACGCCCGAGATCGAAGGCGGCGTGACCAAACACTTCCCGTCGGGCGACACCATGTCGATCTACGACGCGGCCATGCGCTACCAGTCGGAGGGGCGTCCGCTGGTCGTCTTCGCCGGCAAGGAATACGGCACCGGCTCGTCGCGTGACTGGGCGGCCAAGGGCACGCGCCTGCTGGGCGTCCGCGCCGTCATCGCCGAGAGCTTCGAGCGCATCCACCGTTCGAACCTGGTCGGCATGGGCGTGGTGCCGCTGCAGTTCAAGCAGGACGGCTGGGTCAAGCTGGGCCTGACCGGCGAGGAGATCGTCACCATCCGCGGCCTGACCGACGCCAACATCGGCAAGCTGAAGCCTCGCCAGGACCTGTGGGTCGAGCTGTTCCGCCCGTCGGACGGCAAGATGGCCCGCTTCCCGGTCCGCTGCCGCATCGATAACCAGACCGAGCTGGACTATCTGCTGGCCGGCGGCGTCATGCCCTACGTCCTGCGCAACCTGGCCCGCGGCCCGGAAACCGAGGCGCCGCTCGCCGCCGAATAGGGCGCCGACAGCGCGACGAGAACGAAACCGGCGGAGCGATCCGCCGGTTTTTTCATGGGCGGGCGTCGCCGCTAGTCCGCGTCCAGATAGTCCTGAAGGGTTCTGGCCAGCCTGGTCCTGATCCCGGACAGGGCGGCTTCCGATCCGGGTCCGCCTCTCAGCTCGTATTCCAGAACGACCCCCAGTATCAGGCTGGTGATCAGAAAGGCCCGCTGTTCCGCGTCGGGTCGCCCGATCCAGTCCTGCAGGGCCGCGTTCCAGGCGTCGGCGGTGTCCTTCACGATCTGGATCGCATGGGGAGACCCGATCGCCCGCATGACGATCAGGATGCCGTCGGTCAGGTCGTCGCCGGAGAAGGGATCGAGCACGGCCCGCGCCACGACCTCGCCGAAATCCTCCCGGGGTCCGTCGAGCAGCTTGAGCCCGGTCCCCAGGCTGGCGAAGGCCTCGCGATAGAGGCTTTCCTTGGCCCCGAAGTAGCGATTGATCAGCGAGGCGTCGACGCCCGCGTCCGACGCGATGTCCCGCAGGGTCACGTCCTCGAACGACAGCCGCTTGAAGCGTCCTCTCGCCGCCCTCAGAAGGCGAGCCCTGGTCCGGTCGGCGTCTCGAACCGGGGGCCTGTTCATCGTGACGCGCCGCCTTCCTATGCACCTTGCCTGTGCACGTTAACGCCGTTTTCTAGGCCATCGCGCCGCGGCGGCCAAACGCCTACTCCAGCTTCAGGGCCTCGGCCAGCAGCCGGGCCTCGGCGGCGCGGCTGGAGCCGGCGCGCCAGGCGACGACGATTTCGCGATGGGGCGGGACGCCGTCGGCCTGGTTCTCGAAGGCGCGGATGGCGACGGACGGATTATCGGCCAGGCCGGCTTGCACCGCCATCCGGGGCAGGAAGGAGACCCCCAAGCCCGAGCCGACCATCTGCACCAGGGTGTGCAGGCTGGTGGCGGCGAAGACGTCGTCGCCGCGCGGCGCCTCGATGTCCAGCGCCGCCAGGGCGTGGTCGCGCAGGCAATGGCCGTCTTCCAGGAGGATCAGGTCCTCGGATCGCAGCGAGCCGGGACGGATCGGGCCGGGGGCGGCCAAAGGGTGGTCGTGCGGGGCGGCGGCCATGATCTCGTCGTCGCCGATGCGGGCGTGCTCGACCCCCGGCGCGTCATAGGGCAGGGCGATGACGGCGGCGTCGATCTGGCCGGCCTTGAGCGCGGCGATCAGCCGGGGCGTCAGGTCTTCGCGGATGAACAGTTTCAGGGCCGGATAGGCGGCCTTCACCGACGGCAGCTTTCGCGGCAGCAGGAAGGGGGCGACGGTCGGGATGACGCCCAGGCGGAAACGGCCCGATAGGGGGCGGCCCGCGTTTTTCGCCGCCTCGACCAGGTCTTCGGCGCGGGCCAGCACGTCCTCGGCCCTGCGCACGGCCTCTGCGCCGACGGCCGTCAGGAGGACGGCGCCGCGCGTGCGCTCGACCACCGGGGCGCCCAGGATGCGTTCCAGTTCCTGCACCCCCGCGCTGAGGGCGGGCTGGCTGACATGGGCGGCGGCGGCGGCGCGGCTGAAGGAGCCGTGCTCGGCCAGGAGCTTGAGATACTGAAGCTGACGCAGGGTAGGGAGCATCCCTGCTGTATAGCGCGAAGCTATCAACATACCAAAGATAATCGATTGGATTTATCGTCCAGCTTGGCGTTGAATGACCCTGTCATCGAGAAGGTCATTGAAAATGGCGCGCGCCTCCGTCTTCCCGGTCCTGCCTTGCGGTCGTCCGCCTGGGATCGCCTGCGCGCCACGGAGGCCGGCGACCTTCGCCATGACCGGAAACGCCCAATCCCAAAAAGGAAACATCACCCATGACGAGTGAAGCCAAATGCCCGTTCTCCGGGACGCCAGAGCCGGTCGCCGGCGGCGGCGTGCAGAACCGCGACTGGTGGCCCCAGCAGTTGCGCGTGGACCTGCTGAGCCAGCATTCGTCCAAGTCCGATCCGTTGGGCGGGTCGTTCAGCTACCGGGAGGAATTCGGCAAGCTCGACTATGACGCGCTCAAGAGCGACCTGCGCCAGCTGATGACCGATTCCCAGGATTGGTGGCCGGCCGACTTCGGCCACTATGGGCCGCAGTTCATCCGCATGGCCTGGCACAGCGCGGGCACCTATCGGGTCGGCGACGGCCGGGGCGGCGGCGGCCGGGGCCAGCAGCGTTTCGCCCCGCTCAACTCCTGGCCCGACAATGTGAACATCGACAAGTCGCGCCGCCTGCTGTGGCCGATCAAGCAGAAGTACGGACAGAAGATTTCCTGGGCCGACCTGCTGATCCTGACCGGCAATGTGGCGCTGGAGACCATGGGCTTCCGCACCTTCGGCTTCGCCGGCGGGCGCGAGGATGTCTGGGAGCCGGACCAGGACGTCTATTGGGGGCGTGAAACCACCTGGCTGGGCGGCGACGTGCGCTACGCTCACGGTTCGGAAGGCGTCGAGAAGCCGGCCGACGAGGCCGTACTGGTGTCCGACGACGACGCCGACGGCGATATCCATTCGCGAAATCTCGAAAACCCGCTGGCCGCCGTGCAGATGGGCCTGATCTACGTCAATCCGGAAGGGCCGGACGGCAATCCCGATCCGATCGCCGCCGCGCGCGACATCCGCGACACCTTCGGCCGTATGGCGATGAACGACGAGGAGACCGTCGCCCTGATCGCCGGCGGCCACACCTTCGGCAAGACCCACGGCGCGGGACCGGCCGATCATGTGGGGGTGGAGCCCGAGGCCGCCGGCCTGGAGGCGCAGGGCCTGGGCTGGCATAGCAGCTTCGGCAGCGGCTCGGGCGGCGATGCGATCACCAGCGGCCTGGAGGTCACCTGGACCCAGACCCCGGCCCAGTGGAGCAACTTCTTTTTCGAGAACCTGTTCGGCTTCGAATGGGAGTTGGAGAAGTCGCCGGCCGGCGCTCACCAGTGGGTGGCGAAGGACGCAGGCGAAATCATTCCCGACGCGCACGACCCATCCAGGAAGCGCCGCCCGACCATGCTGACCACGGACCTGTCGCTGCGGTTCGACCCGGAATACGAGAAGATCTCGCGCCGCTTCCTGCAGAATCCGCAGGCTTTCGCCGAGGCGTTCGCACGGGCCTGGTTCAAGCTGACGCACCGCGACCTGGGTCCGCGCTCGCGCTATGTGGGGCCGGAGGTTCCCCGCGAGGTGCTGATCTGGCAGGACCCCGTGCCCGCCGTCGATCACCCGCTGATCGACGCGATGGACGCGGCCGCGCTGAAGGCCAGGATCGAGGCGTCGGGCCTGACCGTGTCCGAACGGGTCGGCGTCGCCTGGGCCTCGGCCTCCACCTTCCGGGGCGGGGACAAGCGCGGCGGCGCCAATGGCGCGCGCATCCGCCTGGCGCCGCAGAAGGACTGGGCGGTCAACCAGCCCGAACAGCTCGACCGGGTGCTCAAGACGCTGGAACGCATCCAGTTCGAGTTCAACCAGGAACAGACGGGCGGCAAGACCGTCTCGCTGGCCGACCTGATCGTGCTGGCGGGAAACAGCGGCGTGGAACAGGCGGCCCGCGCCGCCGGTCATGAGGTGACCGTGCCCTTCTCGCCGGGTCGGACGGACGCCTCACAGGCCCAGACCGACGTGGAGTCCTTCTCGCATCTCGAGCCGGCCGCGGATGGCTTCCGCAACTATCAGAAGGCCAGATTTGCGGTCGCGGCCGAACATCTGCTGATCGACCAGGCGCAGCGCCTGACCCTGACCGCGCCCGAATTGACCGTGCTGATCGGCGGCCTGCGCGCCATCGACATCAATGTCGGCGGCTCGACCCACGGCGTGTTCACGGACCGTCCGGGCGCATTGACCACCGACTTCTTCGTCAACCTGCTGGACATGGGCACGGAATGGCGGCCCGTCTCCGAAACCCAGGAGGTGTTCGAGGGACGCGACCGCAAGACAGGCGAGGCGAAGTGGACGGGAACCCGCATCGACCTCGTGTTCGGCTCGAACGCGGTGCTGCGCGCCCTAGCCGAGGTCTATGCCGCCTCGGACGCCAGGGAGAAGTTCGTCAGCGATTTCGTCGCCGCCTGGACCAAGGTGATGAACCTCGATCGGTTCGACCTGCACGGCTGAGGCGAGCGCCGCAGAAAGAACGAAGGGCCGGATGTCGTCAGGGCGTCCGCCCCTTTTCGTGGTCAGCGCAGGCGGATTTCGTAAAGGTTCGGCCAGCGCTTGCCGGTGACGAACAGCCGCCGGCCCGCCGCGTCCCAGGCGATGCCGTTCAGGACGTCGTCGTTCGGGTCCATCTCGGGATCGTTCGGTACGAGGGACGTCAGGTCGATGAAGGCCTTGACCACGCCGGTCTCGGGGTCGATGCGGGCGATGCGGCTGGTCTGCCAGATGTTGGCGAAGACCTCGCCGTCGATCCATTCCAGCTCATTGATCTGCGTCAGCGGCTGGCCGTCGGCGGTGACCGACACCCGCCCGGTCTCGGCCAGGGTTTCGGGATCGAGGAAGCGCAGCTGATCTGTGCCGTCGCTCATGATCAGCCGGCGCCCGTCGGTGGTCAGGGCCCAGCCCTCGCCCGGATAGGAGAAGCCGCCCAGCGGCGAGAAATCGTCCAGCTTCCAGATGAAACCGATGTGGTTGCGCCAGGTCAGGCTGTAGAGCTTGCCGTTCAGCGTGGTGATCCCCTCGCCGAAATAGATGGTCGGCAGGTCGCGCTGGCGCAGCGCCTCGCCCGTCTCCAGCCGCACCTGGCGGATGAAGGACGGATACATCCCCGTGCTCTCGTAAAGGGCGCCGTCGTGGAAGAAGAGGCCCTCGGTGAAGGCCTTGTCGTCGTGCGGATAGGTGTTCACCACCTCAAAGCCTTGGACCGGAACCTGGGCCTCGGTCGGCAGGCCCGCGCCCGTCGCCAGCATGAGACCGAGGCCAAGCGCGGCCAGAAGCGATGACGGACGGGGCATGGGCGGTCAGACCTGTTCTGCGGCGGCCTCCGCCTCGGCCTTCCGGGCGCGGGCTTCGGCCTGATCAGCCTCGGCGCGGGCAAGCTCGGCCCGCTCCTTCTTGGACGCGGAGCGACGACCCAGCATGTTCAGCGCCTCGACGCCGGCCGAGAAGGCCATGGCGGCGTAGATGTAGCCCTTCGGCACGTGGAAGCCAAAGCCGTCCGCGATCAGCACCATGCCGATCATCAACAGGAAACCCAGGGCCAGCATGACCACGGTCGGGTTCTTGTTGATGAAGTTGGCCAGGGGGTCGGCGGCCAGCAGCATCACGGTCACGGCGACCAGGACCGCCACCACCATGATCGGCAGGTGTTCGGTCATCCCCACCGCCGTCAGGATCGAATCGATCGAGAAGACGATGTCGAGCAGGATGATCTGGAAGATGGCCGCCCCGGCGTTGGTGATCATCACGTCGGTCTTGTCCAGGACGGCGCCCGCGTTGGGCGTGGGATCGACGGTGTGGTGGATTTCCTTGGTGGCCTTCCAGACCAGGAACAGGCCGCCCGCGATCAGGATCAGGTCTTTCCACGAGAATTCGTTGCCCATGACGGAGAAGACCGGCTGCACCAGTCCGACCAGCCAGGCGATGATGGACAACAGCGCCAGTCGCATGACCAAGGCCAGGCCGATGCCGATGCGCCGCACCCTGGAGCGTTGATGCTCGGGCAGCTTGTTGGAGAGGATCGAGATGAAGATGAGGTTGTCGATCCCCAGCACCACCTCCATCACGATGAGCGTCACCAGCGCGGCCCAGGCGGCCGGGTCGGAGAACAGGGGCAGGATGCTGTCGAGCATTGGGGGTCCTGGAGGAAAGATGAACCCAAATCGCTAGGGCCGCGCCTTGTTCCGATCAAGCGAACCCCTGCGGCGATAAGGTCGCACCCCCCCGGGCCGGTTCGGCCTGCCGCGGCGTTATCGCGCAGCCCGAGGCCGCCAAGGGTCATCACACAATGTTGCGAGCGGCAAAACCCCGTGCTATCAGGCGCCCGGCTTGCGGGGGGCGTGTTTGCGGATACGGCCCCTGTCGTGCTTTCCACAAGCATTTCAAGCTCTTGATCGGCACGAACCTCTCTGCCGGTCGCGACCCTGACACAACGACTTCGGACCCTAATCAGTGGCTGATGATTTCAGAACGACGGAAGTCGGCGATCGCTATGCACAGGCGCTGTTCGATCTGGCGCTGGAAACCGGCCGCCTGGACGCCGTTCGCGCCGACCTGCAGTCGCTGAAGGCGGCCTGGATCGACAGCGCGGACCTGCGCCGTCTGGCGACGTCGCCGATCATCGCCGCCGAGGACCAGGCCAAGGGGCTGGTCGCCATCGCCGCCAAGGCCAGGTTCGAAAAGACCACGTCCAACTTCCTGGGCCTCTTGGCGCAGAATCATCGCGCCAGGGACCTGCCCAGCGTGATCGCCGGTTTCGAGGCCCGCTACGCCAAGCACACGGGCGTCGTCGCCGCCGAGGTCGTCTCGGCCCAGGCGCTGGACGCCAAACAGGTCGCCGCCATCACCGCCGCCCTGTCCAAGGCCTTGGGCAAGGCGCCGGAACTGACCGCCCGCGTCGATCCCTCGATCCTGGGCGGACTGAAGGTCAAGGTCGGCTCGAAGCTGTTCGACGCCTCGCTGAAGACCAAGCTCGATCAAATGAAATTCGCGCTGAAGCGCGCCTAACCCACGATAGCGGCTTCGCCTGTCGGACGCCGCGCCGCAAAGACTGAAGAACAGAGAGCCCGTCATGGACATCCGCGCCGCTGAAATCTCGGCCATCCTCAAGTCGCAGATCGCCAACTTCGGCGTCGAAGCCGATGTCTCCGACGTCGGCAGCGTGCTGTCGGTCGGCGACGGCATCGCCCGCATCCACGGTCTGGACAATGTCCAGGCCGGCGAAATGGTCGAATTCCCCAAGGCCGGCGTGAAGGGCATGGCCCTGAACCTGGAACGCGACAACGTCGGCGCGGTGATCTTCGGCGCCGACGCCGCCATCGCCGAGGGCGACGACGTGCGCCGCCTGGGCGAGATCGTGGACGTGCCGGTCGGCAAGGGCCTGCTGGGCCGCGTGGTCAACCCGCTGGGCGAGCCGATCGACGGCAAGGGCCCGATCGAATTCACCGAGCGTCGCCGCGTCGACGTCAAGGCGCCGGGCATCATCCCGCGCAAGTCGGTGCACGAGCCGATGCAGACCGGCCTGAAGGCCATCGACACCCTGATCCCCGTCGGCCGCGGCCAGCGCGAACTGATCATTGGCGACCGCCAGGTCGGCAAGACCGCCGTCGCCGTCGACACCATCCTGAACCAGAAGAACGTCAACAAGACCGATGACGAGAGCGCCAAGCTCTATTGCATCTACGTCGCCATCGGCCAGAAGCGTTCGACCGTCGCCCAGATCGTCAAGACCCTCGAAGAGTCGGGCGCGCTGGAATACACCATCGTCGTCGCCGCCACGGCGTCCGAGCCCGCCCCGCTGCAGTTCCTGGCCCCGTTCGCCGGCACCGCCATGGGCGAGTTCTTCCGCGACAACGGCATGCACGCCCTTATCGTCTATGACGACCTGTCGAAACAGGCTGTGGCCTATCGCCAGATGTCGCTGCTGCTGCGCCGCCCGCCGGGCCGCGAAGCCTATCCGGGCGACGTCTTCTACCTGCACAGCCGCCTGCTGGAGCGCTCGGCCAAGCTGAACGAAGATTACGGCTCGGGTTCGCTGACCGCCCTGCCGATCATCGAGACCCAGGCCAACGACGTGTCGGCCTACATCCCGACCAACGTCATCTCGATCACCGACGGCCAGATCTTCCTGGAATCGGACCTGTTCTACCAGGGCATCCGTCCGGCCGTGAACGTCGGCATCTCGGTGTCGCGCGTGGGCTCGTCGGCCCAGACCAAGGCGATGAAGAAGGTCGCCGGCACCATCAAGGGCGAGCTGGCCCAGTACCGGGAAATGGCCGCTTTCGCCAAGTTCGGCTCGGACCTGGACGCCTCGACCCAGCGCCTGCTGGCGCGCGGCGCCCGCCTGACCGAGCTGCTGAAGCAGCCGCAATACTCGCCGCTGGCGATGGAAGAGCAGGTCGTGTCGGTTTACGCCGGCACGCGCGGCTATATCGACGGCATCGCTGTCGGCGACGTGGGTCGCTTCGAGAAGGAGCTGCTGGCGCGCATCCATGCGAACCACGCTTCGCTTCTGGAAGGCATCCGCACCAAGAAGGACCTGACCTCGGACCTCGAAGCCGAGCTGAAGGACATCCTGGCCGCCTTCGTCAAGACCTTCGCCTGAACCCCGCCGGTTAGTTAGAGGAAGAGCAAAGCCGGATGGCCAGCCTCAAGGAAATGCGCAATCGGATCGGAAGCGTGAAAGCCACGCAGAAGATCACGAAAGCCATGCAGATGGTCGCCGCGGCCAAGCTGAAACGCGCCCAGGACCAGGCCGAGAGCGCCCGCCCCTATGCGCAGAAGATGGCCTCGGTCATCGCCAACCTGGCCGCCGGCGTCTCGGGCGCCGACGCGCCGCGCTTGCTGGCCGGCACGGGCGCCGACCAGCGTCACCTGATCGTGGTGGCGACGGCGGACAAGGGCCTGGCGGGCGGTTTCTCGACCAATGTCATCCGCGCCGCGCGCGAGCGGATCAACAGCCTGATCAATGCCGGCAAGGACGTGAAGATCATCGCCGTCGGCCGCAAGTCGCGCGACCAGCTGTCGCGCCTGTACGGCGACAAGGTGATCCACACCTTCGAACTGTCAGAGCACAAGACTATCGGCCTGCCGTCGGCCCAGCCGGTCGCCGAGATGATCGCCGCAGCCTTCGAGGACGGCCAGGCCGATGTGGTCACCCTGTTCTACAGCCAGTTCAAGTCGGTGATCTCGCAGGTCCCGACCGGCAAGCAACTGATCCCGGCCGTGGTCGAGGGAGACGCGGCCCCGATCGACCTGAACGGCGCGGTCTATGAATACGAGCCCTCGGAAGAGGAAATCCTCGAGACCCTGCTGCCGCGCAACCTGACGACCCAGATCCTGGCCGCCCTCTATGAGAACCAGGCCGGCTTCTTCGGCTCGCAGATGGCGGCGATGGACAATGCGACGCGCAATGCGGGCGACCTCATCAACGCCCTGACGCTGCAATACAACCGCAAACGCCAAGCCCAGATCACCACCGAACTGATCGAGATCATCGCTGGCGCCGAAGCCCTCTGATCCCGACCGCACAGACATTCCGATACGGACCCCAGCCATGACCGACACCGTCGCCCCCAAGAAGCCCGCCGCCCGCAAGCCGGCAGCCAAAAAGGCCGCTCCCGCCGCCGCGCCCAAGGCCGCCGCGCCCGTTTCCGCCGTCGCCACCGGCCGCATCGCCCAGGTGATCGGCGCCGTCGTCGATGTCGAATTCGACGGCCACCTGCCGGCGATCCTGAACGCCCTGCACACCCAGAACATCGACCAGAAGACGGGCGAGCCCTTCACACTGGTGCTGGAAGTCGCCCAGCACCTGGGCGAGAACGTCGTGCGCGCCATCGCCATGGACACGACCGAAGGCCTGACGCGCGGCCAGCCGGTGACCGACACCGGCTCCTCGATCCAGACCCCGGTGGGCCCGGGCGTGCTGGGCCGCATCATGAACGTCGTCGGCCAACCGATCGACGAAGCCGGTCCGATCAAGACCACCGAATACCGCCCGATCCACCGCGAGGCCCCCAGCTTCGAGGAACAGACCACCTCGTCGGAAATCCTGGTCACGGGCATCAAGGTGATCGACCTGATCTGCCCCTACACCAAGGGCGGCAAGATCGGCCTGTTCGGCGGCGCCGGCGTCGGCAAGACCGTCACCATGCAGGAGTTGATCAACAACATCGCCAAGGCTTACGGCGGTTATTCGGTCCTGGCCGGCGTGGGCGAGCGCACCCGCGAAGGCAACGACCTGTATCACGAGATGATCGAGTCCAACGTGAACGTGGACCCGACCAAGAACGACGGCTCGACCGAAGGCTCCAAGTGCGCCCTGGTCTATGGCCAGATGAACGAACCCCCCGGCGCCCGCGCCCGCGTCGCCCTGACCGGCCTGGCCCAGGCCGAGTATTTCCGTGACGAGGAAGGCAAGGACGTCCTGCTGTTCGTCGACAACATCTTCCGCTTCACCCAAGCCGGTTCGGAAGTGTCGGCGCTGCTTGGCCGCATCCCGTCCGCCGTGGGCTATCAGCCGACGCTGGCCACCGAGATGGGCAATCTGCAGGAGCGCATCACCTCGACCAAGAAGGGTTCGATCACCTCGGTCCAGGCCATCTACGTCCCTGCCGACGACCCCACCGACCCGGCCCCGGCCGCCTCGTTCGCCCACCTGGACGCAACGACCATGCTGTCGCGTGACATCGCCGCCCAGGCCATCTTCCCCGCCGTCGATCCGCTGGACTCGACCTCGCGGATCATGGACCCGCTGGTCATCGGCGAGGAGCATTACCAGGTCGCCCGTTCGGTCCAGGAAGTGTTGCAGCAGTACAAGGGCCTGAAGGACATCATCGCCATCCTGGGCATGGATGAGCTGTCGGAAGAGGACAAGCTGGTCGTCTCGCGCGCCCGCAAGATCCAGCGCTTCCTGTCGCAGCCCTTCTTCGTGGCCGAACAGTTCACCAACTCGCCCGGCAAGTTCGTCGAGCTGGCCGACACGATCCGCAGCTTCAAGGGCATCGTCGCCGGTGAATACGACCACCTGCCGGAAGCCGCCTTCTACATGGTCGGCGCCATCGAAGAGGCCGTCGCCAAGGCCGAGAAGATGGCGGCGGACGCCTGATCATGGCCGGCAAGCTGAACTTCTCCCTCGTCTCGCCGGAACGCGAGGTCTTTTCGGGCCTCGTGGACCAGGTGGACGCGCCGGGCGTCGAGGGCGACTTCGGCGTCCTGCCGGACCACGCCCCTTTCATGACCGCCCTGCGCGAAGGCCTGGTCACTGTTTATAACGGCGGGGCCAGAACGCAGTATGACGTCAAGGGCGGCTTCGCCGACGTCAACGGCGAAGGCCTGACCATCCTGGCCGAACAGGCGACCGAGGTCGCCGCGGCCTGATCCCTTTCCAAGGATCGAGAACGATTTGAAGCCTCGCGCTCCGGCGCGGGGCCTTTTTCGTTTGAACGGGCCGCGCTAGGACCGTCGCATGACCGACGCTATCGACATCCATGGTATCTGTGCTCCCGGCTTCGAGGCGGTGCGCGAGGCTTTCGCCGCTAACTTCACCGATGCGCCCGAGGGGCTGAACGAGCAGGCGGTGCGGTTCAGCGTGGTGGTCGAGGGCGAGACGGTCGTGGACCTGTGGGCCGGATATGCGGATACGGCCAAGACGACGCCGTTCACGGACACGACCCTGACCTCGGTCTTCTCGACCGGCAAGGCGGTGATGGCCCTGCTGATGGCGACGGCGGTCGAGGCGGGGGCGCTGGATTACGATCAGACGGTCGCTTCGCTGTGGCCCGAGTTCGGCCAGACGGGGAAGGCGGAGATCACCGTGGCCCAGTTGCTAAGCCACCAAGCGGGCCTGCCGGGCTTTTCCGAGGCCGTCGATCCGGCGATCTGGTTCGACGCGTCCGCCGTGCTGGCCAGGCTGGCGGCTCAGGCGCCGATGTGGGCTCCGGGAACGGCGTCGGGCTATCACCCGATCACGGTCGGCTATCTTGCCAACGAGGTCTATCGCCGCGCGACCGGACGGACGATGGGCCAGGCGCTGCGGGCGGATTTCGCCGACCTGGACCTGTGGATAGGCCTGCCCGAGAGCGAGCACGGGCGGGTGGCGCAGATGAGGAAGCCGACGGCGGCGCCCAGTCTGGGGCCTATCGACCCGATCAAACAGGCCGCCTTCCTGGACCGGGGTTCGGCGCCGGGCGGGCGCGGCTCGGCCGAATGGCGCAAAATGGAGATTCCCTCGGCCAACCTGCACGGCACGGCCCTGGGGCTGGCCACGCTGATGGGCGTAGTCGCCAATGAGGGGCGGCTGGGCGACCGGCGATTGCTGTCGGCCGAGACGCTGGCGCAGCTGACGCGCGAACGCATCCACGGGCCAGACAAGGTGCTGCCCTATGTCGTCAGCTGGGCGGCGGGCCTGATGCGCAACGACGGCCTGGACGTGTTCGGGCCAGGCGAGGCCCAGGATCGGAAAGCGGGCCACTACGGCTGGGGCGGGTCGATGGCCATGGCCGATCCGTCGCGCCGGCTGTCGGCCGCCTATGTGATGACCCGCCAGTCGCCCCACCTGATCGGCGACCCCCGGGCGCTGCGGCTGCTGGGCGCGCTCTACGGCGCTCTATAAGGCGGTGTCACACCGTCTCGACCGACCGCACGGCCTCGCGTGCGGCGCGGCTGCGGTTGAAGGCGGCCAGGGCGAAGACGGCGGCGCCGGCCCAGATGAAGGCGAAGGACACGATCCTGAGGACAGTCAGCGGCTCGCCGGCCCAGACGCCGCAGGCGAACTGCAGCGTCGGCGCCAGGAATTGCAGGAAGCCGACAGTCGACAGAGGCAGCCGGCGCGTGGACCAGGCGAACAGGGCCAGCGGGATCACCGTCGCCGGACCGTTGAACAAAGCCCAGGCCAGGCCCGAGGGCGAGGCGAAGCCGACCGCCTGCCCATGCCAAGCCAGCCAGCCGAGGAAGACCGCGCCGATCGGCAGCAGCACCAGGCATTCGACGAACAGACCGGTCTGGGCCGAGGCGGGGACGCGTTTGCGGATCACCGCATAGCCACAGAAGGTCACGGCCAGCAGCAGGCCGATGACCGGGACATGGCCGAGCGCGACGGTCTGGATCACCACGCCCACGGCGGCCAGGGCGATGGCCGCGCCGCTCAGCCGGTCGATCTTTTCGCGGAACAGCACCGCTCCCGCCGCCATGTTGAGCAGGGGATTGATGTAGTAGCCCAGGCTGGCTTCCAGCGTCGCATGATGGGTGGTGGCGACGACATAGAGGCTCCAGTTGGCGGCGATCAGAAAGGCCGACAGCACCAGCCAGCCGAAGATGCGCGGCGAGGCCAGGACGCGCCGCGCCTCGCCCCACTGGCCGGCGATCAGCACGACCGGCAGGGCGACGAACAGGGACCAGACGGCCCGGTGGGCCAGGATCTCCGGCGCCGCGAAGCCGTGCGCGGCCATCGCCATGAACAGCAGCGGCAGCACGCCCCACAGGGTGTAGCAGGCGATGGCGGTGGCGACGGCGCGAGGGTCGGAGGATGGGGCGCTCATGAGGGGGCCTTTTCGTTCCGCGCAAAAGGGGCGGGCGGTGGCGGAACCGGGTCCGCCCGATCTCCATCGGGCTCCTCCCGCTCCGTCCCTCCCGTCATCCCCGGGCTCGACCCGAGGATCGGGTCTGGCGAGCGCCAGTGCGCCGGAGTCTTCGTACAAGCGGCCGTGCGCTCGATCCTCGGGTCAAGCCCGAGGATGACGAAGAGAAGGGAAGAACGGAGGGAGAGGAATGAGGGTCAGAGGGTCAGGGTGCGATACCCCGACGACGACTTGATCACGCCGGTCTCGTCCAGCAGCTGGGCGATCTGGATGGCGTTCAGGGCCGCGCCCTTGCGCAGGTTGTCGGACACGACCCACAGGTTCAGCCCGTTCTCGATGGTCGGGTCCTTGCGGATGCGGCTGACATAGACGGCGTGTTCGCCCGCGGCGTCGACCGGGGTGATATAGCCGTCGTGCTCCTGCTTATCGATCACCAGCACGCCCGGCGCCTCGCGCAGGATGGCGCGAGCCTCGTCCGGTTCGATGGGGCGGTCGAACTGGACGTTCACGGCCTCGGAATGGCCTACGAAGACCGGCACGCGCACGCAGGTGACGGTGACCTGGATGTCGGGGTCCAGCATCTTGTGCGTCTCGTCCGACATCTTCTGCTCCTCGTCGGTCGAGCCGTCCTCCAGGAAGGCGCCGATGTAGGGGATGACGTTGAAGGCGATCTGTTTGGGGAACTTCTTGGGGCGCGCGTCGCCCAGGCCGTAGATGGCCTTGGTCTGGTTCCACAGCTCGTCCATGCCTTCCTTGCCGGCGCCGGACACCGACTGATAGGTCGAGACGACCACCCGCTTGATCCGGGCCGCGTCATGCAGCGGCTTCAGCGCCGTCACCAGCTGGATGGTCGAGCAGTTGGGGTTGGCGATGATGTTCTTCTTGGTGGCGTCCTTGATGGCGTCGGGGTTCACCTCGGGCACGATCAGCGGCACGTCCGGGTCCTTGCGCCAGGCCGAGGAGTTGTCGATCACGATGGGGCCGGCCTTGCCGATCTTTTCCGACCAGGCGCGCGAGACGTCGCCGCCCGCCGACATCAGGACGATGTCGACCGTCGAGAAGTCGAACTGTTCGATGTCCTGGCATTTGATGGTCTTGTCGCCGAAGGAGACTTCCACGCCCTTGGACTTGCGCGAGGCGATGGCGTGGATCTCGTCCACGGGGAATTCGACCTCCTCCAGGATGTTCAGCATTTCGCGGCCCACATTGCCCGTGGCTCCGACGATGGCGACGCGATAACCCATTTTTCTGGTCCTTCGGACGCGCTGGCGCTCGGCTCGCGGAGCCTCGCTGCCTGAGCGCGGGAATGGTGTGAGGAGAAGCGACTTGCATTTAGGCGTTCGCGGCCGCGAAGCAATCGCTTTTCGGCGCGGGGGACTTTAAGCAGGCCGCCATGACCTCCCGTATCCGAAACGCCTACGACATCCGCGTGGAAGAGGGCGTGCTGACGCCCGATCCGGCGCAGGGCCAGGTCATTGACGCCCTGGAGCGGCTGGAAGCCGACCTGGGCAGGAAGGGGCTGTTCGGCCGTCCGCCCGAGGTGAAGGGGATCTACCTCTACGGCCCGCCCGGACGGGGCAAGTCCATGCTGATGGACCTGTTCTATTCGGCGACGCCCGAGCCGCGAAAGACGCGCGCCCATTTCCACGCCTTCATGGCGCGCATCCACGGCCTGGTGAAACAGTGGCGCGAGGGGGATGCGAGGACGCGCAAGGCCGTGTTCGGAACCCACAAGGGCGACGATCCCATTCCGCCGATCGCAAAGCTGATCGCGTCGGAGGCGCGGTTGCTGTGTTTCGACGAACTGCAGGTGACCGACATCGCCGACGCCATGATCCTGGGCCGGCTGTTCGAGGCCCTGTTCGAGGATCGGGTGGTGCTGGCCATCACCTCGAACCGCGCGCCCGAGGACCTCTACAAGAACGGCGTCAACCGCCAGCTTTTCCTGCCCTTCATCGACATCATCCGCCAGCGTTGCGAGGTGGTCCAGACGGCGGGTGCGCGCGACTGGCGGCTGGACCGGATGACTTCGGCACAGGTCTGGCACACGCCCGACGACCGCGCGGCGTTCGAGGCGCTGTGGCGCGAGCTGAAGGGCGGGGAGCCGGAAGAACCCGCGCATCTGAAGGTGCTGGGCCGCGACGTGGTCATCCAGCGCACCGTCGGGTCGATGGCGCGGGCGACGTTCGAGGAACTGTGCGGCCGGCCGCTGGGGCCGCAGGACTATCTGGCCATCGCCGCGCGGTTCCACACCCTGTTCCTGGACGATGTGCCGATCCTGAGTTCGGCCAATCACCACGAGGCGCGGCGACTGGTGACGCTGGTGGACGCGCTCTACGAGACCAAGGCCAAGCTGATCGTGCTGGCGGCCGCGCGGCCCGAGGCCCTCTATACCGAGGGGGTCGGCGCCTTCGAGTTCGAACGGACCGTGTCGCGCTTCAACGAGATGCAGAGCAAGGACTGGCTGGCGCATGTGCATGAGTGACGGCTAGGGTGGGGAGAAATCCCGGAGTGTTCCCCATGCGCCGCCTTGCCCTCGCCGCCGCCCTTGCGATGATCGCCGCGCCGTTCGCGGCGGCGCCCGCGATGGCCCAGACCCCGGCTGCTGCGTCGGCGCCCAGCGGCCTGCGTGCGGCGGATGTCGGCGCCTGGCTGACGGGGCTGGGCGGGCAGGTGGGGCCGGTGCAGACGGCGAACGGCCAGACCTGGTTCGCGGTCAATAATGCGGGGCTGACCTGGGCGGTCTTCTTCCAGAGCTGCCAGGGCGACCTGTGCCAGGACGTGCAGTTCAGCGCGGTTGTCGCCAGCGCAGGCGCGACGCTGGACCAGATCAACAGCTGGAACCGGGACAACCGTTTCCTGAAGGCCTTCCACACGCCAGGCGCGGACGGCGAGGCGCCGACCGGAACGGTGCAGTATGACGTCCTGACCGTGCCGGGGCAGGGCGTGGAGCAATTGACGGACCCGCTGGCGGTCTGGCTGCAACTGCTGCCGCAGTTCACGACCCATGTCGGCCTGACGCCGCAGTGAAATGAGGTTCTTCATCCTGGACCTTGCGCCTCAGGATGATGGAAGTGGGCTGATACGAAAGGGGCCGCGGATCGCCCCGCGGCCCCTCTCACACATCAGGCGCTAAAGCCGCGCGGCTCCGCGAGCCGCGCGATAGCGCCCGCTGGCGTCAAGCCAGCGAAGAATCAATGTCCTTGCAGGCCTGCAGCAGGCCCTGGACCGAGGCGACGGACTTTTCGAACATCGCCTTTTCCTCGTCGTTGGTGGTGAACTCGATCACCTTCTCCACGCCGCCGGCGCCGATCAGGGCCGGGACCCCGACGTAGAGGTCCGACAGGCCGTATTCGCCCGACAGCCAGACGGCGCACGGCAGGACGCGCTTCTGGTCCAGCAGATAGGACTTGGCCATGGCGATGGCCGATTCCGCCGGGGCGTAGAAGGCCGAGCCGGTCTTGAGCAGGGCCACGATCTCGCCGCCGCCCTTGCGGGTGCGGTCGACGATGGCGTCAAGCTCATCCTGCGACAGGAAGCCGGCCTTGACCGCGTCGGGCAGAGGCAGGCCGCCGACGGTCGAGTGGCGCACCATCGGCACCATGTCGTCGCCGTGGCCGCCCAGGGTCCAGGCGTGGATGTCCTGCACCGACACGCCGGTCTTTTCGGCCAGGAAGTAGGCGAAGCGGGCCGAGTCGAGCACGCCGGCCATGCCGACGACCTTCTCCTTGGGGAGCCCTGAGAACTTCTGGAGCGCCCAGACCATGGCGTCGAGTGGGTTGGTGATGCAGATGACGAAGGCGTTCGGGGCGTGGGCCTTGATGCCTTCGCCGACGGCCTTCATGACCTTCAGATTGATGCCGATCAGGTCGTCGCGGCTCATGCCCGGCTTGCGCGGCACGCCCGCCGTGACGATGCAGACGTCGGCGCCGGCGATGTCGGCGTAGTCGTTGGCGCCCTTCAGGGCCACGTCCTGGCCGAAGACGGCCGAGGCCTCGGCGATGTCCAGGGCCTTGCCCTGCGGCGTGCCTTCCGCGATGTCGAACAGGATCACGTCGCCCAGGGCTTCGCGCGCGGCCACATGGGCCAGGGTTCCGCCGATCATGCCGGCGCCGATAAGGGCGATCTTCGCGCGAGCCATGGATGTCTCCGTTTATTGCGTGTGCGAAAGGGGATTAATCGTGGCGGCGGTCTAGACCCGTCGGGCGGCCGTCGCAAGAACCTCGCTTTACGGGTCCGACCCAGGCTGCGAAGGTCCGGGATCAACAGGAGGATTTCGATGCGCCTTTCCCCCGTCCTGGCCCCCGCCCTCGCCCCGGTCCTGGCCCTGCTCGTGGCGGCGACGACCGCCGCGCCGGCCCTGGCCCAGACGCCGCCCGCGACCATCGGTGACCGCTATATTCCGGCGCCCTGGTGGATGCGCGATCCGGTCATCGCCTCGGTCGGCCAGGTGCGGGTCGAGATCCAGGCCAACCGGGCGAACGTCGGCGCCAGCTTCCAGTCGGTGGACCGCAGCGTCGCCGAAGCCTCGCGCGCCGCCGCCGAACAGGTGCGGGCGCTCAGCCAGGCCCTGTCCGCCTATGGCGCGGACAAGGTGCGTGTCGAGACCAGCGTCACCACTCGGCCCCTGTATGACCAGTACCGCGACGAAAACGGCGTGATGCGCGACAACACCCGCGCCGACCGCGTGGCGCGGTATCAGGCCGACGCCTCGGTTCGGGTGACGGTGCGCGACGTCAGCCTGATCGAGCGGGTCTATGCGACCATCGTGGCCTCGCGCCCGACGTCCATCAGTCAGGTCAATTTCAGCCTGGAGCCGGACAACGCGTGGAAGGCCAATCTGGCGGCCGAGGCGATGAAGGACGCGCGCCGCCGAGCCGAGGCGGCGGCGCAGAACGCGGGCGCGGCCCTGGGGCGGGTGAAGATCATCGACCCGTCGGGCCGTGTCTGCCAGACCGACGTCCTGGCGGGCTGGCCGTCCTATTCCGCCGGCGGCGGGCAGGAGACGACCGTGGACGAGGTGGTAGTGACGGGATCGCGGATGTCGGCGCGAGAGGCCTTCGCGCCGCCGCCGCCGCCGCCCGCCCCGGCCGCGCCCGCTGACGGCGGGCCCAGCGAGGCGCAGATCGAGGCCGCGCGCCTCGCCCTGCAGCCGCCGCTGATGACGCTGACCGACAGCGCCTGCGTCATCTATGGGCTGAGCTGAGCCTTGGCTTTCGCGGTCGACGCCGCCTTCGAGGCCGGGTCCGTCGCGGCGGCGGACTGGCCGCTGTGCCACGTGCGGCTGCAGGACGATGCGCGGTTTCCGTGGCTGATCCTGATCCCCCGCCTTGAGGGGAAGGTGGAGCTTGACGATCTGGACGCCGATCAACGGGCGCGCCTGATGGAGGAGACGGTGCGCGCCGGCGCCCTGGTCCGGCGGCTGGGGGCGGTGGAGAAGCTGAACGTCGGGGCCATCGGCAATGTGACGGCCCAGCTTCATGTCCATGTGGTCGGCCGCCGCCGCGACGACGCCCTGTGGCCCGACCCGGTCTGGGGACGCGGCCCGGCGGTTCCGTATGCGGACGATGAGCGGGCGCGGCTGCTGGAGATTGTGGCGGGCGGTTGAGCCACCCACCGGTGGTCATCCTCGCCACGAGGGCGAGGACGACGGATTTGAGAGGCGGGTCGCGCCCTCCCCCTCAGATGATGTCCAGCGGGGTTTCCTGGGTCGGGGGCGGGAAGGCCTGGTCCAGGCGGTCCAAGTCCTCGGCGTCGAACTGGATGTCCAGGGCGTCGGCGTTGGCCTCGACGTGTTCGATGGAGGCGGCCTTGGGAATGGCGATCACTCCGTCGTGCCGCAGGACGGCGGCCAGGGCCACCTGGGCCGGGCTGGCGTCGTGGCGGTCGGCGATGTCCACGATCAGCGGATGCTCCAGAAGGCCGCCCCGGCCCAGCGGCGAATAGGCCATCATCGGCATGTCGCGCGCCTGCATCCACGGCAGCAGATCGAACTCCACCCCGCGCGAACCCAGGTTGTAAAGCAGCTGGTTGGCGGCGCAGTCCTCGGCCCCCTCGATCTCCATCAGCCGCTCCATCGTGCGCAGATCCAGGTTGGAGACGCCCCAGCGGGCGATCATCCCCTCGTCGACCAGTTCGCGGAAGGCCTCGACCGTCTCTTCCAACGGCACGCGGCCCTCCCAGTGCAGCAGGTAGAGGTCCAGCCGCTCGACGCCCAGCCGTTCCAGCGACTTCTCGCACGACAGCATCATCTTCATCTCGGACGCGTTCTCGGGCCGGACCTTGGAGACGATGAAGACCTCGTCGCGCCGCCCGGCGATCACCTCGCCCACCAGCCGTTCTGAACGGCCGTCGCCATACAGTTCGGCGGTGTCGATCAGCGTCATGCCCAGGTCGACGCCTCGCGACAGCGCCAGCTGTTCGGCGTCGCGCCAGGCCGGGTCGTCGCCCAGCTCCCACGTGCCTTGGCCGAGGGCGGGAACGGTCGTACCGTCCGCGAAGGTGACGAGGCGGGTCATGTCCATCCTGATAAGGCGCGGCGCCAGAGCCGCTGGATTGGGCCGCTGGGGAATTGGGCCAGGGAGGTAGAATGCGCACGCGGCTTATCAAGACCGACGGCCTTGTCCAACAGGTGCTGGAAGACGGGCCGGACCAGGCCAACGCGCCGCTGGTCCTATTGATCCACGGCTTTCCCGAACTGGGGATCAGCTGGCGGGCCCAGGTCGAGGCGCTGGCGCAGGCTGGATACCGCGTCGCGGCCCCCGACATGCGTGGCTATGGCGGGACCGAAAAACCGTCGGGCGCGGACGCCTATGCGATCCTGCATCTGGTCGGGGACATGGTCGATCTGGTGCGGGCGCTGGGGGCCGAGACGTGCGTGGTCGTGGGCCACGACTGGGGCGCGCCGGTGGCCTGGCATTGCGCCCTGCTGAGGCCGGATGTGTTCAGGGCCGTGGCGGGGCTGTCGGTGCCGTTCCAGCCGCGCCGGATCAAGGGACCGCCGACCGCCGCCATGGCCGCGATCTCGAAACGGGCCGGGCTGGGCGACCTCTATATCAACCGCTTCCAGGCGCCGGACGCGCACCGGGCGCTGGAGGCGGACACGGCGACGACGCTGAGAAAGCTGTTCTGGGCCTATGACGGGGCGACGCCGGCCAACCGACGCTCGACCGGCTTCATGCCGGAAGGGGTCGCCTTGCTGGATGCGATCGGGGACAACGCGACCCTGCCGCCTTGGCTGAGCCCGGATCATTTCGACGACTATGTGCAGGCGTTCGAAAAGGGCGGGTTCGACGGGCCGCTGAACTGGTATCGGGCACTGGACCTGAACTGGGCGCTGACGGCCTTCGTGCAGGACCAGAAGATCGCCCAGCCCGCCCTGTTCGTCGTCGGCGAGGACGATCCGGTGCGCCATTACGCCGGCGGCCATGAGGCGGGGCTGAAAGACTGGGTCCCCAACCTGATCCGGTCCGTGGTCGTGCCGGGGGCGGGACACTGGATCCAGCAGGAACGGGCGGACGCAGTGAACGGGCTGCTGTTGGCGTTCCTGAACGGCCTCTAGGCGGCCTGGGCGGCGTCCAGCTGGGCGCGGACGTCGGCGACGATCTCCAGGCTGCGGATGCGGGCGGCGTTGTCGAAGGCCATGCCGGTGACCATCAGCTCGTCCACCCCGGTCAGGGCGATGAAGTCGGCGATCCTGGCCTTCACCGTCTCCGGCCCGCCGATGGCGGAATAGAGCAGCCGGCCCCGGGCGCTTTCGATCTGTTGCGGCGTCAGGACGGCGGCGATGTCGTCCACGGGCGGGGGCAGGCGGCCGGGCTTGCCGGTCGACAGGCGGGCGAAGCTCTGCTGCATCGAGGTGGACAGGCGCGCGCCCTCCTCGTCCGTATCGGCGGCGAAGACATTGATCGCGGCCATGGCGTGGGGCTGGGCCAGGCGTTCCGAGGGGGTGAAGCTGCGGCGATACAGGGCCAGGGCCTCCAGCAGCAGTTCGGGGGCGAAATGGCTGGCGAAGGCGTAGGGCAGGCCCAACTGGCCGGCCAACTGGGCGCTGAACAGACTGGAGCCCAGCAGCCAGATCGGCACGCGCAGGCCGGCGCCGGGAACGGCGCGGACAGGCTGGTTCTCGGCCGCGGGTTCGAACCACTGGATCAGTTCGACCACGTCGCGGGGAAACTGGTCGGCGCCCTCGAAATAGCGGCGCAGCGCGCGGGCGGTGGCGCCGTCCGTGCCGGGCGCCCGGCCCAGGCCCAGGTCGATGCGGCCGGGGAACAGGGTCTCCAGCGTGCCGAACTGTTCGGCGACGACCAGGGGCGCGTGGTTGGGCAGCATGACACCGCCCGAGCCGACGCGGATGCGCTTGGTCCCCGCCGCCACATGGCCGATGACGATGGCGGTCGCCGCGCTGGCGATGCCGGGCATGTTGTGGTGCTCGGCCAGCCAGAAGCGCCGATAGCCCAGCCGGTCGGCGGCCTGGGCGAAGGCCAGGGTTTCGTCGAGGGCGCGGCGGGCGTCGCCGCCTTCGACGATGGGGGACAGGTCGAGGACTGAGAACGGGATCATGGCGACTAGATCGGGCTTGGCTGGCGCGGTTCAAGGGGCGCCGGCAGGAAGGGCGCGGGGGAACCGTAACCGCGTCGGGGGCTTTGACTCCTCGAACACGACATCCCAGGAGATCGCGCCATGACCGACGCCCGACCCGAAGACGACCCCAAGACCGCGCCCGAGACCGATGCGGAGTGCGAGGACGCCCGCGAAGCCGCCGGCATGGGCGAAAAACCGGACCTGGGGCACAAGGCCGACACCCTGATCGACGCCCTGGACGGATCGGATTCCGGCTCGGACACCCGCGCCGGATCGCTGCGGGGCGGATCGGCCAGCGGGTCGGACGACGATCCGGACTCACGGGCGATCAATGAGACGCTGGCTGAGGAAGGCCGCGCTGGCCACGACGCCGAACGCGGGCCGGATTGATCGCAAACGCCTTGCTGCCGCCGCATCCAGGCGCCACGGTGGCGCTTCGACCATGGGTCCAAGGGACGATTCCCCAATGACATTCCGCCTGGCGGTCTCGGCCGCCGTTGTTCTGTTTTGCCTGACCGGCTGCGACCGCAAGGCCGATGCGCCCGCAGCCCCGGTCGATACGCCCGATGCGCCGCCGCCCGCCGTCGCCACGGCGGACGCGCCTGCCGGTGCGCCGGTCGCGGTCCCGACCCCGCCGCTCGCCGCCGCCCCGATCGCGCCCGGCGCCCCGGCCTTCGCCGTGCTCTATCCCGGCGCCGAACTGGACGCCCCGCCGACGATCGCTGACGGTGATGCGGGGCCGGGCGGCCTGGCGACCTTCCGCACCACGGCGACGCCTGACGCGGTTATCGAATTCTATCGCGCGCGGGCTGAGGCTGCGGGCCTGCGCTCGGTCATGGGCATGAACCAGGGCGAGGCGCGGGCCTATGGCGCGGCGGGCGAAGGGGGGAATGGCGCCACTCTGCACGTGGTGGCGGCGACGGAAGAGGGGGCGGAGACCTCGGTCCAGCTGTCCTGGAGCGCAGGCGCGTGAAAACCGTCGCTGCGGTCGCGGCGACGGCGCTTCTGGCGACGACCGCGGCCTGCGCGACCCATGCGGCCCGTCCTCCGATCTTCGCCGAGGCCTCCGAGGGCTATCTGGCCGACGACGTCCTGGCGCGGCTGGCCGAGGCGGCCCCGCCGCCGCCCGCCGCCGGGTCCGCCGTCGATCAGGCCGACAAGATGGCCTCGGCGCGCCTGACCGCCCTGCAGGACACCGACCGCTGGCTGCTGGCGACCAGCCATGCCGAACTGCGTCCCCCGCTGGCCCTGCAGCATTTCGACTGCGCCCTGGGCGTACGGCTGGGATCGGCCGACACGCCGAACCTGGATCGGCTGATGGCGCGCGTCTTCCACGACGCGGAAACCGTGGCGGAACGGGTGAAGGCGCGGACGGCCAGGGCGCGTCCGGTCGGCGACGACCCTGACCGCCGCGCCTGCCAGACCTTGAACGCGGCGGGCCGGGCCAGCCGATCCTACCCTTCCGGCAGCGCGGCGGTCGGAACCGCCTATGCCGAGACCTTCGCGGCGCTGGCGCCGGACCGCGCCCAGGCCGTGCGCCGGATAGGCCATGAGATCGGCGTCAGCCGCCTGGTCTGCGCCATGCACTACCCCAGCGATGTGGAGGCCGGCGACGTCATCGGCCGCGCCGTGGTCGCCGAGGCGGCGGCGACGCCCGCCTTCCAGGCCGATCTGCCGGCCGCCCGCGCCGAACTGGCGATGGCGCGGGCCAGCGGCCTGACCAATCCCGGATGCGCCGCCGAACGCGCCGCCCTGGCTGCGCCGATCCCTTGATCGTCCCGGTCACCCTGGCGGTCGAGGCGCCGGCCGCGCGGCCGTGCACGGCGCAGGAACTGCGCGACCTGACCACGCCGTCCGACCAGCCCTATCGCCTGTTGTGCCGCGCCGATCTGGCGGGACGCGACATCCGCCGCCGCGTGCTGATCCAGGGGGCCGAGGCCTCGGGCGCCGGCCTGGATTGCGGCGGCGGGCGCATCGCGCCGTCGGGCGAGATCACCACGCGCGCGCCGACAGTGGCGGTCTGGTCCCGGCGCGAGGGCGAGGGCTGGAGCCGGCCGACCGACGTGACCGTGCGAAACTGCGTCGTCCTGGGCGCCGTGCGCATCTGGGGCATGGGGGCGGGCGGGTCGATGCGGGACCTCCTGGCCTCGTCGCGCACACCCGATCACACGGTGGCGGCCCAGAGCGCGGCGCCCTTGCGCACCACGCTGGACCGGGTGCGGTTCGAGGCGGCGGGGACCATCCCCCTCTATGTCGGGCCGGGCGTCACGCGCACGACGGTGGTGCGCTCCAGCTTTCGCGGCCGCTCGGCCTCCACGGCCATCTATCTGGATGCGGAAAGCGCCGGGGCGGTGATTCAGGACAACGACTTCGACATCCGCACCGCGCGCGAACAGATCGCGGTGGACGGCTCGGCCGCCAACCGGATCGTCGGCAATCGCTTCGTCCTGAACGGCCGGGGCGGGGTGTTCCTGTACCGCAACTGCGGCGAGGGCGGCGTGATCCGGCACCAGACGCCGTCCTATAATCAGATCACGGACAATGTCTTCTCCCGCGCCAGTCTCCTGCGGCCGCGCACGGTCGTGGTGGGCGCGCGCGAGGGAAACCGCGCCTATTGCGACGCCGACGCCGGCTGGCCGTTCGGCTCCAGCCGCGACGACGGCGATGGGGCGACCGGCAACCAGGTGGCGAACAACCGCGTGGCGCGCTGAACCGCCGGCCTTGCGTCCCCGCGCCGGACCGGGCTGACTAGGACATCGGCTTTTGGGGGCGTTTGGGGGGGAATGATGCGGCTGGTCCTGTTTCTGGCGTCACTGGCGGCGGCCCTGGGGTTGGCCGTCTTGACCACGCGCACGCCCGCTCCGGTTCCGGCCTCGGCGCCCGCCGTCGCCTTTTCGGCCGAGCGCGCCATGAGCGACGTGCGGCGGATGGCGCGCGCGCCCCATCCGGTCGGCTCGGCCGAACATGCGGCCGTCCAGACCTATCTGATGGGGCGATTGGAGGCGCTGGGTCTCGGCCCCGAGCGTCAGGTCGGCGCCCTGTCGCCCGCCGCCGTTCGCCGGATCGAGGCGCACGGCGACAGCGCGGACGGCCTGGCGGCGGTCAATCTGATCGGCGTGCTGCCGGGGCGGCGTCCCGACCTGCCGGCCGTCGCCCTGATGGCGCATTACGACAGCGTGCCCGGCTCGCCCGGCGCTGCGGACGACGCCACGGGCGTCGCGGCCATTCTGGAGGCCGTGCGGGCGATCAAGGCGCGGGGTCCGGCGGACCGGACGCTGGTGGTCCTGCTGACCGACGCCGAGGAGCTGAACCTGGACGGCGCGCGCGCCTTCTTCAGCGAGCATCCGCTACGCGACCGGATCGGGGCGGTGATCAACCTGGAGGCCCGGGGCGGCGGCGGGCGGGCCATGATGTTCGAGACCGGGCCCGGCAACGCCCAGACCATCGACCAGTTCGCCCGGGCCGCGCGCCATGCGACCGGCGGGGCGACGACCAACGCCCTGGCGGTGTTCGTCTATCGGCTGATGCCCAACGGGACGGACTTCACCATTGCGGCGGATCGCGGCCTGGCGGGGGGGAACCTGGCCTTCATCGGCCGCCCGGCTCAGTATCATTCGCCGGGCGCCACGCCCCAGGCCCTGGATCAGGGCAGCGTCCAGCACATCGGGTCGCAGGCGCTGGAGATCGCCGACGGCTTCCTGCGCGCGCCGGCCCTGCCCCAGGCCACGCAGGACGCGGTCCACGCCGATCTGTTCGGCCTGGTCGTGGTGCGGCATCCGCCGGGCGTCGGCTGGGTCCTGCTGGCGGCCGCGACGGCGCTGACGGCGTTCGCGGCCTGGGGCGCGCGCCATGCGACAGGCCTGCGCTGGCGGTCCGTGGCTCAGGGGGCGGCCGGCGGCCTGTGGCTGGTCAGCGCGGGAGTGGTGGTCGCCCAGGCGGTGCGCGGCCTTTCCGGGCCGATGGGCGCGCGGGTCGATACGGCCGAGACCTATTACACCCTCTTGCGGCGGTTGCCGTGGATGGAGGCCGGGACCGGTCTGGCGGTTCTGGCCGTGGCGCTCGCCCTGCTGGCGGGACGAAGCGGGATCGGTCGCAGGGTGATGGCGGGCGGGCTGGTCGGCGCCGCCGTGCTGGCCGCGGCGCTCGGCGGTCTGGATGCGGTCCTGATCGGGGCGACGGTCGTGGCGGTCGGGCTGACCTTCTGGCCGTCCGGCGAGGATGTGGAACCGGATGCGGACGTGGCGTGGGGTGGCTGGCTGGGCCTGATCGTCTTGGTGCTGATTGTCGGCGCGGTAGTTCAGGTCCTGGCGCCCGAGGCGGCCTTCCTCTTCATCTGGAGCGGCCTGGTCGCCGCCCTTGTCGCCGCCATCGTCTCGTTGATCGGCGGACGGCTGGAGTGGAGGCTGGCGATCCTGACGCCGGCGGTCGTGGCGACGGTGCTGGTCGGCGGCTGGCTGCTGGGCCTGGGGCATTTCGTCTTTCTGGGCGTGGGGATGGACCTGCCGGGCGCGCTGGACCTCGTCGCCCTGCTGATCCTGGTCCAGGCCCGGCCGCTGGCGCCGGTCGGCGGAGGCCGGACGCTGGCCCTGCTGGCGGCCGTCTGCCTGGTTCTCGGGTGCGGCCTGTCGCTGGCGGCGCGCTGGGCCGAACCGCCGCCGCCCGCCGGCGTTTCCGCATACGCCTGACCTCCCGCACGTCAGGAACGGACGTATCCAGCATCATCTTTCCGCAGGCCGAAAAGAGAACATCTTGTGAACTAGAACAAACCGTGCACATAGTCCCGCTCACAGACGGGGGCGGGTCCATGGCGGGTCTCTCCCAAGCTTTTGACGGGAATCATGGCAAGGGAGACGAAGGCAATGGCACAGGCGGCTTTGAAACTGGTGGGTAAGGAAGACGGCGACAAGCAACGGGCGCTGGAGGCGGCGATCGCGCAGATCGACCGCGCCTTCGGCAAGGGCTCGGTGATGAAACTGGGCAAGGCGGGCGTGGTCGCCGAGATCGAAAGCGTCTCGACCGGCTCGCTGGGCCTGGACATGGCGCTGGGCATCGGCGGCCTGCCGGTCGGGCGGGTGATCGAAGTGTTCGGGCCGGAATCCTCGGGCAAGACGACCCTGGCCCTGCACACGGTCGCCGAGGTGCAGAAGAAGGGCGGGGTCGCCGCCTTCGTCGACGCCGAACACGCGCTGGACCCAGTCTACGCCCAGAAGCTGGGCGTCAACCTGGACGACCTGCTGGTGTCGCAACCCGATACGGGCGAGCAGGCGCTGGAGATCGTGGACACCCTGGTGCGCTCGGGCGCCGTGGACATCGTGGTGGTCGATTCGGTCGCCGCGCTCACGCCGCGCGCCGAGATCGAGGGCGAGATGGGCGACAGTCTGCCGGGTCTTCAGGCCCGCCTGATGAGCCAAGCGCTGCGCAAGCTGACGGCCTCGATCTCCAAGTCGAAATGCATCGTGCTGTTCATCAACCAGATCCGCCACAAGATCGGCGTCATGTACGGCAGCCCCGAGACGACGACGGGCGGTAATGCGCTGAAATTCTACGCCTCGGTGCGCCTGGACATCCGCCGCACCGGCGCGATCAAGAACCGCGACGAGGTGGTCGGCAACACCACCCGGGTCAAGGTGGTCAAGAACAAGGTCGCCCCGCCGTTCCGCGAAGTCATCTTCGACATCATGTATGGCGAGGGCATCTCCAAGCTGGGCGAGGTCATTGACCTGGGCGTCAAGGCCGGGGTGATCGAGAAGTCGGGCAGCTGGTTCAGCTATGACTCGACCCGTATCGGCCAGGGCCGCGAGAACGTGCGCGAGTTCCTGAAGCAGAACCCCGACATCGCCGCCTCGATCGAAAAGGCGGTGCGGGCCTCGACCAACAAGATCGCCGACGAACTGCTGGGCGCGCCCGAGCCGGACGAAGGCCAGGACCTGGAAGGCTGACGGCCAGGCGGCCGTGGCGGGTCCGATCCGCCGCCGCTGCCGCGCCCTTCAACGACACTCCGTCGCCCCTAGCGACCCGCCACCGACCCTGCGAAGGGCGGCGGAGCGACCCGCTCGACCCCGTGTCGAGCGGGTCCTTTTCTGGCGATGATACGCAGTCGTCTGCGAACCAGGCGCTTCAGCCGTGTGAAGCGGCGAGCCGCCAGGATGCGCTCAACCAGGCTGAAGACGATAGGCCAAGGCGGTTTCACGCAACGCGAAGCGCGATAGGCTCACAAACTGGCCTCAAGTAGGCCGAAGGCCGGTAGGCCCCCAAACCGGCCTCAAGTAGCGCGAAGCGCGATAGGCCCCACTAAAGATGCCCTCAAGTAGCGCGAAGCGCGATAGGCCCCACTAAAGATGCCCTCAAGTAGGCCGAAGGCCGGTAGGCCTACGAAAAGGCCGTGAAGATCAGGGCTACGACGGCGATGTCGAAAACCTTGGCGGCGAGGCTGAAGGCGGCGGGCATGGGCGGGTCCGAAAAAGAGGCGTCGTGACGCCCGCCCAGCAAACCCCGTGCCGAGGCCCGGATTCGAGGCTCAGATTTCGGTCTTGGCCGCCTTGCCGGTGGTGGGGCGACGCTCGGCCGCGCCGGAATATTCGGTCCCCAGGTAGGCGGCGCGGGCCGCGCCCAGCACCGGCGCGCCGCCGCGCAGGCCGCGCTTCTGGCCGGTCTGGCCGATCTGCTGGGCGACGAAGGCGGCGGCGCCGGGCTCGGACGCGGGCAGGACGGCAGCTCTTGCCGGGCCGGCGTCCGCCTGGGGTTCGTCCTTGACCGTCCCGGTCGGGACCAGGGCGCGCGAGGCGGACTGGGCGCGGCGCTCGCGTTCGCGCCGGTCGCCTTCGCGGCGATCCACCCGGTCCGGGCCGCCGACCGGTGCGATCCGGTCGGTCATTCGGGCTTGGCGCCCGCGAGCCGGTCGATCTGGCGGCGCATCTCGTCCATCTGGCGGCGCATTTCCTCCAGCCCGTCGGCCGATCCCGTGGCGGGCGCCGGCTCGTCCCTGGCCTCGGGCGTCGGGGCGGCGGGTTCGGCCCGGCCATAGCCGAAGGCGGGGAACATCTGCATGGCGCGTTCGAACATCGCCATATTGGCGCGCGCGGCCTCTTCCATCAGCGTCGCGCCGGCGCCCGTGCCGAAGGCGCGGCCGATCTGGCTGGCGAACTGCTCCTGCTGGCGGCTGAAATTGGCCAGCGACATCTCCAGATACGAGGGCAGCACCCCCTGCATCTGGCCGCCGTAGAAGCCGATCAGCTGACGCAGGAACTGCACCGGCAACAGGGCCTCGCCCCGGCTCTCCTCCTCGAAGATGATCTGGGTCAGGATCTGGCGGGTCAGGTCGTCGTTCGTCTTGGCGTCATAGACGACGAACTCCACCCCCTCGCGCACCATGGTCGCCAGGTCTTCCAGCGTCACATAGGCGCTGGTGCGGGTATTGTAGAGCCGCCGGTTCGCATACTTCTTGATGACGACCACGTCGGTGTCGCCGGTTTTTCCACCCTTGGTCTTTTCGTCAGCCACGCTTGTTCTCGCGATGTTGCAACGCGTCACTATCCTCCCTCGCGCCGCGAAGCGCCAGAGGGCTAATCGGCGCGCGCTCGCGCAGGGTTCTAGTGGCTCATCGCCGGGGCCAGAACCACGCCGACCAGCACCGCCGTCCAGTGCACCGTCGCGCCCGTGACGACGAAGCCGTGCCAGATGGCGCGGCGGAACTTCAGCCGGGGACTGATGAAGACGAACACCCCTGCGGTGTAGATCAGGCCGCCCAGCACCAGCAGCGCCAGGGCGACGGGATGCACCGTCTCGACCATCGGCTTCAGCGCCGCCACCGCCAGCCAGCCGAACACCACATAGACGCCGCTCCAGAACTTGTCGGAAATCCGGGGCGCGAACAGCTTCACCCCGGCGCCGACGAAGGCCAGGGTCCAGATCAGGGCGGTGAAGCCGATCGACCACAGCCCTTCGAACCGCTGGGTCGTGAAGGGGGTGTAGCTGCCGGCGATCATCAGGAAGATGGCCGCCTCGTCCAGCCGGCGCAGCACCGGCCGGGCCGCGCAGGGGGTGGTCCAGTTGTAGACGGTCGAGGCCGTCAGCATCCCGACCAGGCACAGCGCATAGATGGCCGTGGCCATGACCCCGCCTATGCCGGTGTAGACCCCCGCCAGTCCCGCCAGGATGATCCCGCCGACCGCCGCCAACATCAGGCCGACGCCATGCACCCACAGGTCCGCCAGCCGTTCGGAGCGGGTCTGATAGTGTTCGATCATGTCCAGTTCGTCCGGCGTGCAGACGTGGGTCACGATGCGTTTGAGCGTACGAAGCATGGCCTTTCCAATCCCGGATCGCCCGTATCGTTCCGCCAGATTGCGCCGTCAGGATGACCAATCGCTGAATCCGGACCCTTGCACATCGTCGCAGGTGACGAAGGCGGCGGGATGCGGCAAAACGGTCACGCCGTTATTCTTCAGAGAGTGAAATCCCATGACCGAGGTCGTCATCGTCTCCGCCGCCCGCACGCCGGTGGGGTCCTTCCTGGGCGGCCTTGCGTCGCTGCCGGCGTCCAAGCTGGGCGAGATCGCCATCAGGGCGGCGCTGGAACGCGCCGGCGTCTCGGGCGAGGAGGTGGACGAGGTCATCCTGGGTCACGTGCTCCAGGCCGCCGCCGGCCAGGGGCCCGCGCGCCAGGCCGCCATCGGCGCGGGGGTGAAGAAGGAGGCCGCCGCCTGGAGCCTCAACCAGATCTGCGGCTCGGGCCTGCGCGCCGTGGCCCTGGCCGCCCAGCAGATCGCGCTGGGCGACGCCCGGATCGTCGTCGCGGGCGGCCAGGAAAGCATGAGCCAGGCGCCGCACGCCCAGCACCTGCGAAATGGCTGGAAGATGGGCGACGTCGGCTTCACCGACACCATGATCAAGGACGGGCTGTGGGACGCCTTCAACGGCTATCACATGGGCCAGACCGCCGAGAACATCGCCGAGAAATGGTCGATCAGCCGCGAGGCCCAGGACGAATTCGGCCTGGCCAGCCAGCACAAGGCCGAGGCCGCCCAGAAGGCGGGCAAGTTCGATGACGAGATCGTTCCCGTCGTCATCCCCGGCCGCAAGGGCGACGTGACCGTGGATCAGGACGAATACATCCGCCATGGCGCGACCCTGGAGGCGATGCAGAAGCTGAAGCCGGCCTTCACCAAGGACGGCAGCGTCACCGCCGCCAATGCGTCCGGCCTGAACGACGGCGCCGCCGCCCTGGTGCTGATGAGCGCCGATGACGCCAGGGCCCGCGGGCTGGAGCCGCTGGCCCGCATCGCCTCCTACGCCACCGCCGGCGTCGATCCCTCGATCATGGGCACGGGGCCGATCCCGGCCTCGAAGAAGGCGCTGGAGAAGGCGGGCTGGACCGTCGCCGACCTGGACCTGGTCGAATCCAACGAGGCCTTCGCCGCCCAGAGCCTGTGCGTGGTCAAGGAACTGGGCCTCGACCCGGCCAAGGTCAACGTCAACGGCGGCGCCATCGCCATCGGCCATCCCATCGGCGCCTCGGGCGCGCGCATCCTGACCACCCTGCTGTTCGAGATGAAGCGGTCGGACGCGAAGAAGGGCCTGGCGACCCTGTGCATCGGCGGCGGCATGGGCGTGGCCATGTGCGTCGAGCGGGCGTGACCTGATTACCGCCCCTTCTCCCATTGGAAGAAGGTGGCCCGAAGGGCCGGATGAGGGTCGGCCGGTTGGCCAATCGCACCACCCGACTCTCACCCTTTCAGGCTTCGCGCTGCCCTTCGGGTCGCGCAAGGACGACTGCTTGCGCCGCCGTGCGCTCAAGCTCTCTCCCATTGGGAGAGGGTTCGGGATCAATCCGCCGGCGGATATTCGAACGGATCGGTCGGCGTCGGCTGGGTGGGCAGCGGCATGCGCGGCAGGGGTTCGTCGCGATTGGCCGCGTTCAGCAGGAAGCTGGCCAGGATGATCGCCGCCTGACGCAGGTCCTCCGGCTTCAGGTGGTCATAGCTGTCGATGCTGGTGTGGTGGATGCGGCTGGAATAGTCGAGCGGGTCCTGGATGAACTGATACCCCGGCACGCCGACCGTCTGCATATAGACGTGGTCGGTGCCGCCCGAGGGGCGCAGCGACACCGTCGTCGCCCCCATGCTGGCGAACGGGGCCAGCCATTCCTGAAAGATCGGGGCGGCGGCGACATTGCCCTCGGCGTTGATGCCGCGAATCTTTCCCGACCCGTTGTCCAGGTTGAAATAGGCGACCAGGTCGCGATAGCCGGGGCGCGGCTGGATCGGCCAGCGGCTGCGCCAGGTGCGGTTGTCGGGCAGGTTCGCCAGCGCCGGGTCGTTGGACGGCGCGCGGGTCGCCAGGTGCCGGTCCACATAGGCCAGCGACCCCAGTATGCCCTGCTCCTCGCCGCTCCACAGGGCGAAGCGGATGGTGCGCTTGGGCCGCACGCCCAGGGTCTTGAGGATGCGCGCCGCCTCCATGATCACGGCGCTGCCCGCCGCATTGTCCTGGGCGCCGTCCGAGGCGACCCAGCTGTCCAGGTGGGCGCCGGCCATGACGTATTCGCTGGTCCGGCCGTCGCCGGGAATGTCGGCCAGGATGTTGTAGGCGTTGACGTCCTCGTCGTGGAACTGGACCTCGCTGTTCAACTCCAGCGTCGGCGGCGCATCGGTCAGGGCCAGGCGGGCCAGGCGGCGATAATCCTCGGCCGCCAGCTCCATCCCCGCCAGCCTGGGCGTGGCGCCCACCTGATACGCATAGCCCGTGCCATGCAGCAGGCCGCCGTCGCGCTGGGACATCCGCACCCAGGCCAGGGCGCCCTCCTCGACCAGGAAGGCGTCCATCTTGGAGGCGAAGTCGGCGGTCTCAAGCTGGCGCCGGATCGCGGCCGGCGAATACTGCGGCTGCACATAGGTGTTGCGGTCGCGCAGTTCGGCGTCGGTCCAGCGGCGGAAGGCCGGCTCGGTCGGCTCCGATCCCGTGTCGGGACGGGTGATCATCACGATCCTGCCCGACAGCTTGCCGCGCCACTTGTCGAAGTCCTCGACCTTGGACAGGGGGGCGACGACGACGCCGGCGCTGATGGTCCCGTCGGTCGAGGGCGTCCAGGCCACGGGGATGGCGCGCAGGTCCAGCGGGCGCGGCGCCGTCATCCGCGCGCTGGAGCGCACGATCGACCAGCCCCGGCCGAATTCGAAGCCCTCGGCGCGGACGTTGGACAGGCCCCAGTCGCGGAATTGCGCCTGGGTCCACCGCTCGGCCTCGCGCATCTGGGGCGAATTGGTCATCCGCCCGCCGATCCGGTCGGTCAGATAAGCGGCGGTCTGCATCACCTGGCTGTGGTTCAGCCCCTGGTCGATGATGCCGTTGACGGCGACCCGGTCCACCGACTGGGCGGCGACCGGCGTGGCCAGAAGAGCGGCGGCGGAGACGAAGGCGAGCAGACGCGACATGAAAACCCCTGATTTGGTCAGGAGCGCATCTGAATTGATCCGGCCGCGAAGTGCAAACCGCAAAGGTCGCCTTCCGGCGCGGCGATCAGCCCCAGGGACCGCTGGGCCGGACCGGCGTGGTCGGCACGCCCGTCGTGGTCCGGCCGGGCGCGGCGGCAGCCAGCGGCTCGGGTGTGGGGGCGCGGGCGCGCAGCCTCATCCGCGCGCCCATCTCCATCAGCGCCCGCACGCGGTTGCTCGTCGCCGGATGGGTCGAGAACAGGTTGTCGGCGCCGCGCCCCGCCAGCGGGTTGATGATGAACAGCTGGCCCGAGGCCGGATTGCGCTCCGCCGTCGGATTGTGGATGCGCCGGGCGTAGGCGTCTATCTTCTGCAGCGCCGAGGCCAGGGCCTGGGGGTCGCCGGCGATCTCGGCGCCGACGCGGTCGGCCTCGTATTCGCGGCTGCGGCTGATGGCCATCTGCACCAGACCCGCCGCCATCGGCGCCAGCAGCATCAGGGCCAGGGTCCCGATGATCCCACCGGGCCTCTCACGGTCGTTGCCGCCGAAGAACATGGCGAAGTTGGCCAGGGCGGCGATGGCGCCGGCGATGGTCGCCGTCACCGTCATGGTCAGGGTGTCGCGGTTCTTCACATGGGCCAGTTCGTGCGCCATGACCCCGCGCACCTCCTCGCGCGTCAGCATGTCCAGAAGGCCCGTGGTGGCGCAGACGGCGGCGTTCGCCGGGTTGCGGCCGGTGGCGAAGGCGTTCGGCTGGTCGGTCGGGATGATGGCGACCTGCGGCTGGGGCAGGCCGGCGTCCCGCGCCATCTGGCGCACGTCGGCGACATAGTTGCGCACCACCGCGTTCGGATGCTGCTCGTCGACCGGCTGGGCCTTGTACATCTTCAGGACGATCTTGTCGGCGTTCCAGTAGCTGAACAGGTTCATGCCGCCCGCCAGCAGGAGGGCGATCGCCATGCCGCCCGCGCCGCCGATCAGATAGCCGATTCCCATGAACAGGGCGGTCAGGGCGGCCAGCAGGATGAAGGTCTTCAGATGGTTCATCGTCGTTCCGTCCCGCGATCGCGCCGGTTTTTCTGGCGTCGCGAGCTTGATCGCCTATTTGATGCGGCCAGCCCCAGCGCTCAAGGGAGCCGCCCTGTGACCGAACATCCCACCCCCGCGCCGCAGCAGCCGGACGGCGATCCCGAAAACACGCCGGTTTTCAACGCCGACGTGCCCCATGCGACGCCGGAGCGCCCCCTGTCCGACACCGCGCGGCGCGCCCTGCTGGAAGCGGCCGATCGCCGCGCCGCGCAGGACCCCGTCGCCGCCGCCCCCGAACACGGCGGCCCGCGCGGTCCCGAGCCGACCCGCTACGGCGACTGGGAGAAGAAGGGGCTGGCCGTCGATTTCTGATCGCCGTGTCGGGCGCCCGCCGCAATCCCTAACGAAAGGTAAGCGACAGGCGCCGGTCTTGCCTGATGCGGGACAACTCAAAGGAGTCTGTCCCGTGACGATACAGTCCATGATCACTGCCGCATCGGCGGCGCTTCTGCTCTCCGCCGCTCCGGCGCTCGCCGGCGGACCAGGCGGTCATCCGGGCGGCGGCTATCCCGGCGGCGGTTGCGGCGGGTGCGGCGGCCACGGCGGAAACTACAACCGCAACGTCAATGTGAACGTGAACGCCGGCTCCTCCGCCTATGCGCGCAGCTATTCGACGTCCACCGCCCGGGCCTATTCCGGCTCCTCCGGCTTCCAGCGCGGCTATGTCGGCGGCGGGACGGTCTATTCCGGCGGCGGCTATTCGGAAGGCTATTCCGAGGGCGGCTACTGGGGCGGCGGCGTCGTTTCCGCGCCGGTGAACTTCGTCGGCCCCGCGCCGGTCAGCGCCCCGGTCGGCTATCCCGTCTATGGCTTCGGCCGCGACTATATCGGCTGGCGTCCGTACCAGCCCTCGCGTCCGGTCGATTGCGGCTGCCGCCCGGCGCCGCAGCCCTATCGCTATGAACAGCGCTACGAGCAGCGCTACATCCAGCAGCCGCCGGCCTATGTTCAGGCGCCGCCGGTCTATGTCGAACCCCAGCGCATCTATGTCGCGCCGTCGCAGGTGAACATCGCCCCGCCGCAAATCGACATGGGTCCGCCGACCTATATCGAACAGCCGCCCATCTATGTGCAGGCGCCGCCGGTCAACATAGGCCCGCAGCGGGTCCAGGTCGCGCCCGGCCAGGTCAACCTGGCCCCGCCGCAGGTGGACATCGCCCCGCCCGTCTATGTCGACCAGGCCCCGGTCTATGTGCAGTCGTCCGACGTCAACATCGGGCCGCAGCGCATCCAGGTCGCGCCCGGCCAGGTCAATCTGGCCCCCGCGCAAGTGGACGTCGGCGGGCCGGTCTATGTCGATCAGGCGCCGGTCTATGTGCAGTCGGCGCCGGTCAATGTGGCCCCGGCCGAAATCCACGTGGCGCCGCCGCAGGTGAACACCGCCCCGGCCTATGCGCCCAGCGGCTATTACGGCGACCTGCCGCCGCCCGAGGCCCCGGCGCCGCAAGCGCCGCCGCGCCGTCATCACGGCTATGCCCAGGAGCCGGGCGAGCGGGGCTGAGTCTCTTCAGATCAGGGCGATGCTCTCGGCGACCGCCAGGGCCGCGCCGCGCGGATCGGCCGCCGCCGTGATCGGGCGGCCGATCACCAGGTGGGTCGCTCCGGCCTGAAGCGCGGCCTGGGGCGTCGCGGCCCGGGCCTGGTCGTCAAGCGCCGCGCCCGCGGGCCGGACGCCGGGCGTCACGATCAGGAAGTCGTCGCGGCCCGCCCGGGCCGCGATTTCCCTTGCGCGGGCCGCCTCGTGGGGGCTGGAGACGACGCCGTCTATCCCGGCCTCCAGCGCCTGGTGCACGCGGTGCTCCACCAGGTCGGCGGGCGACAGAGTGTGGTCGTCGGCGGCCAGATCCTCGGCCGTCAGGCTGGTCAGGACCGTGACCCCCAGCACCTTCAGGCCCGATCCCGCCACGCCCCGCGCCGCCGCCGCCATCACCTGGGGCCGGGCGTGGACGGTCAGCAGGTCGCAGCCCGCCTCGGCCAGATTGGCGGCCGCCTTCTCCACCGTCGCGCCGATGTCGTGCAGCTTCCAGTCCAGAAACACCTTGCGCCCCTCGGCCTTCAGTTCGCGCGCCAGGTCCATGCCGCCGGCTGCGAACAGTTGCAGGCCGACCTTGTAGAAGCCGACCGCGTCCTGGATCTGCGCGACCAGGGCGGCGGCCTCGGCGGTCGTCGGCACGTCCAGAGCGCAGATGATCCGCTCGTCAGGCGCGCGATTGGGCGCACGATTGGGAGCGGGGGTTTCGGTTTGGGTCATCGACGGACTCGCGCTGAGCGGCTATGCCAGACGCCTTAGGGGGCGCGTCGGCAGGGCGGCGTGACGGAAAACAGGGCGAGGTGAGGCGATGAACGCGGTCGATCTGGGTGTCAACCTGTTCGTGACCCTGTTTGCCCTGCTGGACCCGATCGGCAACCTGCCGATCTTCGCCGCCGCCACGGCGGGCGCGACCCTGCGCCAGCGGATTTCGGTCTCGGCGCTGATCTGCGCCTTCGCGGCGATCTTCCTGGCCTTCTTCCTGTTCACGGGCCTGGGCCTGCTGCAGTTCTTCGGCATCTCGCTGGCGGCCTTCCGCATTGCGGGGGGCATACTGCTGCTGTTCCTGGGGCTGGACATGGCGCGCGGCGACTTCCTGGCCATGTTCGCCGATAAGGACGCCCTGACCGACGCCAAGGACGTGCGCGGCTATGCGCGCCGCCGGTTCCAGCGCCTGGTGGTGCCCTTCGCCATTCCGCTGATGATCGGCCCCGGCGCCATTTCCGCCGTCATCATCCAGGCCGGCGAGGCGGCCAAGCTGGGCTATGCCGGGACCATGGGGTCGCTGGTCGCCATCGCGGCGGCCTGCGCCGTGTCCTTCGTCTGTTTCGCCCTGACCGGTTCGCTCAGCCGCCTGCTGGGCGAGGTCGGCATGGCCATCATCGTCCGGGTCCTGGGCCTGATCCTGTGCGCCCTGGCGATCCAGTTCATCCTGCTGGGCCTGGGCGAGGCCATTCCCGGCATGATCTCGGGCGCGGTGACGACCCCCTATCCGGCCGCGAAGTAGAAGCGTTCAGTCGGCGTCCTCGATGGCGTGGATGTCGTCGTCGGACAGGCCGAAGTGGTGGCCGATCTCGTGCACCAGGACGTGGGCGATCAGTTCGGCCAGGCCCACGTCGCCCCGCTCGCACCATTCGTCCAGGATCGGGCGGCGATAGAGGAAGATGCGCGACGGTTCCGCCGCCGGCCCGACGCCGTCGCGCCGGCCGATGTCCACGCCGTGATAGAGGCCGGTCAGTTCGAACGGGTCTTCGATCTCCAGATCGGCCAGCGTCTGCCGGTCGGCGAAGTCGTCGATGCGGAACACCACCTCGCCCGCCGCGACGCGGAACGGCTCGGGCAGGGCGTCGAAGGCCGCGCGCGCCAGGCGGGCGAAATCGTCCAGCGAGGGGGCCAGGGGGTCGGCGGATGCGTCGGTCATGGCCCCGGCTATCGCCGTCCGCGCCGTGGGACGCAACAGGGCGCGATGACGCTGCGACGGGATCGCCGCTTTTTCGCGCGGTTGGGGTATGGTGAACGCCGAATCGGTTCGAGTGGAACTTCAGGACAGGAATGGCCGAGGCCGACATCGCCTATGTCGCCACAGCAGGGGCAGCCGGACTGGCGCTGGCGGTCAGCGCCTGGGCCCTGCGCCTGCGCGCCCGGCTGAACGCGACCGCCGGCGAAGCCCAGACCCAGCGCGCCGCCGCCCTGGCCGATCTGGGCCGCCACGACGGCATGTTGCGCGCCTTCGACGACGTCAGCCTGGCCCTGAGCCCCGATGGAGAGGCGGCGGGCGGCCCGATCGGCCCGGCCGAACTGATCGCGCGTCTGGCCGGCGACGACGCCGACGAGGCGCAAGCCATCCTGGCGCGGGTCCGGCGCACGCACGCCCCCCAGGTGGAGGCCCTGGTCGAGGCGGGCGCGGCCTTCGAGGGACTGATCGCCCTGGACGAGGTCGAGCCCTGGCGGATCGAGGGGCGGGTCGCGGGCGGCGTGGCCTGGCTGCGGCTGTCGCCGGCGTCCAGCGTCACCCTGACGGGCATGGATGCGGCCGAAAGCGGCCTGGCGCTCCTGGCCGACGCCTCGCCGACGCCGACCTGGGTCGTGGACGGCGCGGGCAAGCTGGCCTGGGCGAACCGAATCTGGCTGGCCGAGGTCGGCGCCGAAACCATCGAACAGGCGGTCGAACGGGGCCTGTCCTTCGACCGGGGCGCCGACGCCGTGGTCGCCGAGGCCGGACGGCTGGGCGTGCGCCAGGAAGGGTTCCGCTGGACCACCGGCGGCGGCCATCGCCGCGCCTGGCGCATCATCGCCGAACCGGCGGGCGGCGGCGCCGTCACCGCCTTCGCCATCGAGGTCACCGAGGCGGAAGAGACCCGCGACACCCTGCGTCGCCATGTCGAGGCGCACGACGAGACGCTGAACCACCTGGCTGACGCCGTCGCCATCTTCGGCCCGGCCAAGCGGCTGGCCTTCCACAACACCGCCTTCCAGACCCTGTTCGACATCGACCCGGCCTGGCTGGACGAGCGCCCGACCCACGCCGAACTGCTGGACCGGCTGCGTCAGCGACGCCGCCTGCCCGAGGTGGTCGACTACGCCGGCTGGAAGGCGCGCGAACTGGACTTCTACGGCGCGTCCGAGGCGTCGCCCGACGACAGCTGGTCCCTGCCGGACGGCCGCACCCTGCGGGTCGTGCGCCAGCCGCACCCCCTGGGCGGCATATTGCTGATCTTTTCGGACATCACCGACGAGCTTCAGCTGCGCAGCCGCTACAACGCCCAGATCCAGGTCCAGCGGGCGACGCTGGACAAGCTGAACGACGCGGTCGCCGTGTTCGGTTCGGACGGGCGGCTGCGGCTGCACAACGAGGCGTTCGAGACCTTCTGGAACCTGTCGGGCGACCGGATCGCCGCCGCCGCGGACTTCGACGCCCTGGCCGAAATGTGCAAGGCGGTGCTGCCCGACCCGGCGCTGTGGCTTGGGCTGAAGGCGCGGGTCGCCGATCCCGATCCCGAAAGCCGCGTGGCCATCTCGGGCGAGGGGCGCACCAACGACGGCCGCGTCGCCGCCTGGCAGACCCGCCCCCTGCCGGACGGCGCCACCCTGGTCGCCTTTTCCGACGTGACGGCGCGGCGCGGGCTGGAACAGGCCCTGGTCCAGCGCGAACAGGCCCTGGCCGAGAGCCAGGCGCTGAAGCGCGAATTCGTCGGCAGCGTCTCCTATGAGCTGCGCACGCCGCTGACCACCATCGTCGGCTATTCCGAACTGCTGGAGACGCTGGGCGACCTGCCCGAGCGCAGTCGCCAGCACGCCGGGGCCATCCGCGTCGCCGCCAGCCAGCTGGCCCGCTCCATCGATGATGTCCTGGACATGGCCCAGATCGACGCCGGCGAGATGGAGCTGTCGCTGGGCGACGTCCGCGTCGGTGACCTGCTGAACGCGGCGGCCGAGAAGGTCCGCGCCAAGGTCGAGGGGCGCGGCGCCGTCCTGACCGTGGCCGTCCCTCCCGACCTGAAGCCGATCCGCGCCGACGAGCACCGCATCGGCCAGGCGCTGGATCATCTGCTGGAGAATGCGGCGCGGGCGGTGTCGGACGGCGGCGCCGTGGTCCTGTCGGCCGAAACCGGCCCGTCGGAGGTGCGGCTGACCGTTTCCGACACCGGACGCGGCATTCCCTATCACCTGCAGCCCCACGTGTTCGACCGTTTCGTGCGGCGCGAGCGCGGCGGCCCGGGCGTCGGCCTGGCCCTGGTCAAGGCGCTGGTCGAACTGCACGGCGGCTGGGCCGAGGTGGAAAGCGAGCCCGGCAAGGGCGCCGCCTTCATCCTGCACCTGCCGATGGGCGCGGTGACCACCGCCGCCGCGCCGGAACTTCAGCTGGACGCGCCCCCGGTCTAGCGCCGCGCCGCCTTCGACTCATCCCGCGCCGGGCCGAACTCGGCGCCCGCGTTCCATTCCGGCCAGGCGTCGGAATCGGCCAGGTCGCGGCCGACGGCGTAGATCAGGGCGACATCGGCGGCGGCGGCGTCCATGCGCCAGGTCGCGTCCCAGGCGTCCGATGGCTGGTGGTAGCGGTTCTGGACATAGTCGCGGCTGGCGGCGCTGGCGCCGGTGAAGCCGGCGGCGGGGAACAGGGCCGGCACGCCCCGCAGCGCCAGCGGGAAATGGTCGGAGCGATAGAAGGCGCCGGCCTGGGGCGCCGGATCGGCGATCAGGGTGCGGCCGGCCGCCGTCGCATGGCGCGCCAGGACGTCGTCCAGCTGGTTCTTGCCCTTGCCGATGATCACCATCTCGGGGTCGATCTCGGTTCCCGGCAACAGGCTGTCGATATTGATATTGGCGACCGTCGTCTCCAGCGGCCAGACCGGATTGGCGGCGTAATAGGTCGAACCGAGCAGGCCCGCCTCCTCGCCCGACCAGGCGGCGAAGACGACCGACCGTTGCGGACGCGGCCCCTCGGCGAAGGCGTGGGCCAGTTCCAGCAGGGCCGCGACCCCGGTCGCATTGTCCACCGCCGCATTGTAGATCGTGTCGCCCGAGGCGTCGGGCGTGCCGACGCCGTAGCCGTCCCAGTGGGCGCCGTACATCACGGTTTCGTCCGGCCGTTCCGCGCCGGGAATGCGGGCCAGGACGTTCTTGGTTTCCACCCGGTCGGCGATCTGGCCGAAATCGACGCTCAGGGTCAGGCCAGGCAGGACGACGGGACGGAAGTCGGCGCGGCGGGCGCTGTCCTTCAGGGCGGCGAAGTCCAGGCCGGCGGCGGCGAACAGCTCTTCCGCCTTGGCGCGCTGGATCCAGCCTTGGAAAGGGGCGCGCTCGGCGTCCGGATCGGCGCGCACGATGTCGAACTTGGGCGCGGCGGACGAGTTCTGAAGCGTGGACCAGCCGTAGCCGGCGCCCGCCGTCTCGTGCACCACCAGCACCCCCGCCGCGCCGCGACGGCCCGCCTCCTGGAACTTGTAGGTCCAGCGGCCATAGAAGGTCATGGCCTGGCCATCGAACCGATCCGCCACGGGGTCGCCCGCCGGGGCCTCGAAATCCGGGTCGTTGACCAGGACGACGATGACCTTGCCGCGCACGTCCACGTCCTTGAAGTCGTCCCACTGGCGCTCCGGCGCCGTCGCCCCATAGCCGACGAAGACCACGGGTGCGTCGGTCACGGCGATGTGGTTCACCGGCCGGTCGCTGGACACCAGCACGTCCGGCCCGCGCTCAAGCGCGATCGTGCGGCCGCCGACGTGGGCGGCGACGGTCGCCGGGCCGTCCTGGCGGGTGCGCGACAGATGGGCGACCTGGACGAAGGCGCCGTCCGACCCCCCGCCCTCGGCCCCGGCGGCGCGGAACTGTTCGACCAGCCAGGCGACGGTCTTCTCCTCGCCCGGCGAGGCGGGCGCGCGGCCTTCGAATTCGTCCGACGCCAATATCCGCACCGCCGCATTCATCCGCGCGGCGTCGATGCTCGGCCCGTCGCCGGCGACGGCCGCGGATGACAGCGCCATCGTCAGGGCGAGGGCGGACGCGGCGGACAGGATGGAAGGCATCGACGGCTCCTTGAAGGCAGGGCGCGACCCTGCCTGCCTCAGTCCCGCGTGTCGAGCCAGTCGATCACGCCGCGCGCGGCCGCGACGCCCGAGGCGAAGCTGGCCTGCAACAGATAGCCGCCGGTCGGCGCCTCCCAGTCCAGCATCTCGCCCGCGACGAAGACGCCGGGCCGCGCCTTCAGCATCAATCGTTGATCCACGGCGTCCAGCGTCACCCCGCCGGCGGACGAAATGGCGCGCTCCAGCCCCTGCACGCCGGTCAGGGTCAAGGGCGCGGCCTTGATGCGCGCCGCCAGGGCCTCGGGCATGTCGGGCAGGGGGCCGGCCTCGCGCAACAGGGCGACGGCGACCGGCGCCAAGCCTGTCCGCTTGCGCAGATGGTTCGACACGCTGTCCTTGCCGCGCGGCTGCGCCAGCCGCTGGGCGATCTGGTCCACGGACAGGTCGGGCTTCAGGTCCAGGCTCAGCACGGCGCGCCCGTCCGTCTCTATCGCCTGCCGCAAGGCCGCCGACAGGGCGTAGACGGCCCCGCCCTCGATCCCGTATCCCGCGATCATGGCCTCGCCGCGCACCGTGCGCCCGGCGTGGCTCAGGCCGATGCCCTTCAGCGGCTGACCGGCGAACCGGTCGCGGAACAGCGCCGACCAGCCGATGTCGAAGCCGGCATTGGCGGGCCGGAAGGGCGCGACCTCCACCCCCGCCGCTTCAAGCCAGCCCGTCCAGCCGCCGTCCGATCCCAGGCGCGGCCAGCTGGCGCCGCCCAGCGCCAGGACCACGGCGTCGGGCCGCTCCAATCGCTCGCCGTCGGGCGTCTCGAACGCCAGCGTCCCGTCGCGCCATCCGGTCCAGCGCGACCGCGTCCGCATCTCGACCCCCAGGTCCGCCAGCCGCGCCAGCCAGGCGCGCAGCAGGGGCGAGGCCTTCATCGCCCTGGGGAACACCCGCCCGCTGGTGCCGACGAAGGTCGGCTGGCCCAGCCCCTCGGCCCAGGCGACCAGGTCGGCGGGCGTGAAGGCGGCGATCCATTCGCCCGCCGTCGCCCGCGTCGGGCCGTAGCGGGTCAGGAAGCGCTCCAGCGGCTCGGAATGGGTCAGGTTCAGCCCGCCGCGCCCCGCCATCAGGAATTTGCGCGCCACAGACGGCATCCGCTCGTGCAAGACCACCTGCAGCCCGGCCTGGGCCACCCGTTCGGCGGCCATCAGGCCGGCGGGGCCGGCGCCGATCACGTGCGCCTGTCTGGCGGCCTGAAGGACGGATTGCGTCATCGCCCCGCTTTGCCCGCTCGCGCCCCTCCTGGCTATAGCGCCGCTGGCTATAGGGGCGCGCATCGCTATGTTCCGCGCCATGAGCGTCGCCTTCACCCGGGAAGAAGATCTGGAAGCCACCGCCGCCGACCTGGCGGACCGCCCGATCTCGCCCCATCCCAACCTGGTCACGCCCGAGGGCCTGGCGATGATCGAGGCCGAACTGGCCGCGGCCCGCGCCGCCTATGCCGCCGCCCAGGTCCAGGGTTCGATCGAGAGCGACCGCACCGCCATGGCCCGCGCCACCCGCGACCTGCGCTACTGGTCCGCCCGCCGCGCCTCGGCCCAACGGGTCGAGCCAACCGCGAACGACGGCGTCGTGCGCTTCGGCGGCTCGGTCTCCATCGAACGCGAGGACGGCCGCGCCCAGACCTGGCGCATCGTCGGCGAGGACGAGGCCGATCCGGCCAGGGGCTCGGTCAGCCATGTCTCGCCCCTGGCCCGCGCCGTCTTGGGCAAACGGGTCGGCGCCGAGGCCGTGGTGGCAGGCCAGACGGTCGAGATCGTCGCGGTCGATTAGGCCTCGTCGCCGGGCCCCTCGTCCAGCATGGCGCGCATCATCTGCAGCACGGCCTTCTGCTGTTGCAGCGGCAGGCGCGGAGCCAGGCGGGAAATCTCCAGCGTCTGTTTGGTCATCGGATAGTCGTGTTCGAAGGCGGGCGTCGCCTCTTCCGCCACGCCTGGCTGAGCGCCGCCCAGGCCCTCGAAGAAGAAGGGGATGTCCACCTTCATGAACTCGGCGATCTCGAACAGTTTGGAGGCCGAGACGCGGTTGGCGCCCTTCTCGTACTTCTGCACCTGCTGGAAACTGACGCCGACGGCCTTGGCCAGGGCGGTCTGGGTCAGGCCCAGGCCCAGGCGCTTTTCCTGGACGCGGCGTCCGACGTGGCGATCGACGGGATGGGGCTCTTCGTCCTGATCGCGCGCCATGCCGCCTTCTCCGGGTCAGACCACCGATTGAGTCGCCTTAACCCTAGATCGCAATCCCAACGGCCACAAGGATAGGAGGCAGGCCGCCAGCAGGCCCGCCAGGAACGGCCAGTCCCCCAGACGGCCATAGGGGGTGATCCCGGTCGGCCGGGGCAGGGGCGCGTCGATCACGCCAATGACGCCGGGATCCAGCCGCTGTCCCTCCACGATCCGGCCCCACGGATCGATCATGGCCGAGACGCCGGTGGGGGTGGCGCGCGCGATGGGCAGGCCCGTCTCGATGGCGCGATAGCTGGCCAGGTTCAAGTGCTGGCGCGGGCCGGAGGTGGCGCCGAACCAGGCGTCGTTGGACGCATTGACGATCCAGTCGGGCCGCCCCGCCGCGCCGGGCGTGAAGCCGGGATAGAGGCTTTCGTAGCAGATCAGCACCTGGGCCGGCGGCGCGCCGGGAATGGCGATCGGCTGGGGCCGGGGGCCGGCGGAAAAGTCGCTGGGCATATGCACCAGGCTGCGCAGGCCGATGGATGTCGTCAGCCCGCCCAGCGGCAGATATTCGCCGAACGGCACCAGCCGGTGTTTGTCATAGACGGCCGCGACCCGCAGGCCCGCCCCCCCCTCGCCGGCCAGGGCGAACAGGCTGTTGTAATAGCGCGCGCCCTCCGGCGCCGTCAGGTCCGCCTCGCCGCGCGCCAGCCCGACCAGCAGGGTCTGGCCCGGCCGCACCGCCGCCGCTATGGCCTGGGCGTCGCCTGATGCAAAGACGTCATTGGCCGAGGCGGGCAAGGACCCCTCGGGCCAGACGATCACGTTGGGCGTCCTCGCGCCGGGCTGGGCGGTCAGGCGGACATAGCGGTCGACGATGGAGCGATAGGCCTCGGGCGACCATTTCGTCTCCTGTTTCACATCGGCCTGGACCAGGCGCACCACCGTATCGGTGAACCGCAGGTCGGACTGCGTCAGCCGAACCGCGCCGAATACGCCGACCCCGGCCAGGGCCAGGACGCCCAGGCCCGCCGAGATCAGACGCTCGCGCCTGACGCCCGGCCCGATCAGGGGGGCGAAGGCGGCGGTGGCGGCGACCGTGACCAGGCTCAGCCCATAGACGCCGACGACCGAGGCGAACTGCGACATCCCGCCCCCCGCCCGCCAGGTCGCCCCCGCCGGGTTCCACGGAAAGCCAGTCAGCACATGGCCCCGCAGCCATTCGAAGGCGCAGAACAGGGCCGCGAACAGCAGGACGCGCACAGCGCCGATCGGCGCGAACCGGCGGTAGAGGGCGGTCGCCGCGCCCCAGAACAGACCCAGGCCCGCCGGCAGCAGGCTGGCCGCGAAGGGCGCCATCCACGCCTGTTCCGGATTGACGAAAAAGGCCTCTGCCACCCACCAGCAGCCGATGAAGAAATAGGCGAACCCCGCCAGCCACCCCATCCAGAAGGCGCCGCGCGCCGTGTCTGACCGCTCGGACAGAATCATCAGCAGCGGATAGCCCAACAGGCCGATCAGAACCCCGAACGGCGGATGCGCCAGGGCCGTCCCCGCTCCGGCCAGCAGGGCCAGGACGATGCGGATCAGCCGCCAGGTCAGGCGTCGCCGCCGCTCGGGCAGGGCGCGGATCGGGGCGGCGAAACGGTCCAGCAGGGCGTCGGGAAACATGGCTCAGGCGTCCTGTTCGGCCGCGTAGGGGTCGGAAACGTCGATCCCGGCCAGGATTTCGCGCTCCTCGGCCTCCATCTCTTCGGCCTCGGCGTCGTCCTCGTGGTCGCGGCCCAAGAGGTGCAGCACGCCGTGCACGACCAGATGGCTCAGATGGTCGGCCAGGGCTTTCCCCTGCGCCTCCGCCTCGGCCGCGCAGACGCCGAAGGCCAGGACGATGTCGCCCAGATGCGGCATGGCGCCCAGAAGCTCGGGAAGTTGGGGCGCGGGAAAGGACAGGACGTTCGTCGGCCGGTCCTTGTCACGGAACCGCGCGTTCAGATCGCGCACCGCTTCATCGTCGGTCAGCAGGACGACGACATTGCCCTGGACGGCGCCCAGGGCCGCGCCCGCCGCGCGTTCGACCACCGCCTCGACGTCCGGCAGGGCGGCGGTCCATTCGTCCGCCTCGATCTCGACTTCAATCGTTCCCGGGATCATGCCGGGTCTTCGAGGTCCGGCGTCGGGCGTGCGCGCGCCGCGTCGGCGTCATAGGCGCGCACGATCCGCTCGACCATGGCGTGGCGCACCACGTCCTCGGCCGCGAACCTCAGAATGCCGACGCCCTGAACCCCGTCCAGGATGCGCAACGCATGGGCCAGGCCGGAATCGCGCGGGTTCAGCAGGTCGATCTGCGACGGGTCGCCGGTCACCACCATGCGCGCGCCCTCGCCCAGGCGCGTCAGCACCATCTTCATCTGAAGGCGCGAGGTGTTCTGCGCCTCGTCCACGATGACGAAGGCGTGGCTGAGCGTCCGGCCGCGCATGAAGGCGATGGGGGCGGCCTCGATCTCGCCCTTGTCGCGGCGGCGCTGCACGTCCTCCGGGCCCAGGATGTCGTTCAGCGCCTCCCAGATCGGGGCCAGATAGGGATCGACCTTCTCGTTCAGGTCGCCGGGCAGGAAGCCCAGCTTCTCGCCCGCCTCGACCGCCGGGCGGGTGATGACCAGCCGGTCCACCTGCCCCCGCCTGAGCAGGCTGGCGCCATAGGCCGCCGCCAGGAAGGTCTTGCCCGTCCCCGCCGGCCCGACGCCGAACGACAGTTCGCACCGCCCCAGCATGTCCAGATAGGCGGCCTGGGCCTTGGTCTTGGGCACGATGGCGCCGCGCTTGCCGCCGGGCAAAGACACCCCCGCCGCCGCCATGCCGGGCGTCCCCTTGCCGCCCCGCGCCTGACCCAGCGCCGCGCGCACATCGGCCTCGGTGACCTCGGCGCCCAGGGCGGCGCGCTTGGCCAGGTCCTCGACGACCCGGCGCGCGTCGCCCCGATCCCGCGTTCCGCCATTGACCGACACGCCCCCGCCCGGCGCCTCGATCAGCACCTTGAAGGCGTCCTCGATCAGGGCGACATGCCGGCTGTTCGGCCCGACGACGGCCCGAAGCTCGGCGTCGTTCAGGGGGATGAATTCATTTTCACGCGCCAAGCAGGGGCACTCCAAAATCCTTGAGTCCAGCCTGGGCGTCACGCGCCGAGGCGGCGGCCAATCGGCCCGTCAGGCTGTTCTGCTGCCCGCTGACGATGTGGACCGGAACGATCTGGCCGATCAGATGATCCGCGTCATCGACATGGACCGACTGCAGATAGGGGGACCGGCCGATGGCCTGGCGGCCGTGGCGGCCCTTCTTCTCGAACAGGACGTTCAGCACCTTGCCCGCCTGGGCCGCGTTGAAGGCGACCTGCTGTTCCAGCAACAGGGCCTGAAGCCGGTGCAGCCGCGCCTTGGAAACCTCGGCCTCGACCTGCTTTCCCATGCCGGCGGCGGGGGTGCCAGGGCGCGGCGAATACATGAAGGAGAAGGCCGAGGCGTAGTTCACCCGTCGCACCAGATCCAGCGTGTCCTCGAAGTCCTGGTCCGTCTCGCCGGGAAAGCCGACGATGAAGTCGCCGGACAGCGCCATGTCCGGCCGCGCGGCGCGGATGCGGGCGATCAGGTCGAAATATTTCTGACGCCCGTGCTTGCGGTTCATCAGCCGCAGGATGCGGTCCGATCCCGACTGAACCGGCAGGTGCAGATAGGGCATCAGGGCGTCCAGATCGCCATGCGCCGCGATCAGGTCGTCGGACATGTCGTTGGGATGGCTGGTCGTATAGCGGATGCGGTCGATGCCGGGGATTTCGGCCAGGGCGTAGGCCAGTTCGGCCAGGGTCGATTTCCGGCCGTCCGCCCGCTCGCCGTCATAGGCGTTGACGTTCTGGCCCAGCAGGGTGACTTCGCGCACGCCGCGCCCGGCCAGGGCCCGCGCCTCCTCCAGCACCGCCGCCAACGGCCGCGACCATTCGGCGCCGCGCGTATAGGGCACGACGCAGAAGGTGCAGAACTTGTCGCAACCCTCCTGCACCGTCAGGAAGGCGGTCGGGCCGGTGGTCCCGCGCGTCGCGGGCAGGGCGTCGAACTTGTCGTCGGGGGCGAAGTCGGCGCCGATCCGCTCGCCCCGCGCCCGCGCCGTGCGGGTCAGCAGTTCGGGCAGCTGGTGATAGGCCTGCGGGCCGACCACGATGTCCACCGCCGGCTGGCGGCGCATGATCTCCTCGCCCTCGGCCTGGGCGACGCAGCCCGCCACGGCGATCGTCATCGTCGTATTCGAAGTCGCCGCCTTGGCGTCCTTCAATTCTCTCAGCTTGCCGAGCTCGGAATAGACCTTCTCGGCCGCCTTCTCGCGGATGTGGCAGGTGTTCAGGATGACGAAGTCGGCCTCGCCCACATCCTCGGTCGTCGCATAGCCCAGCGGACGCAGCACGTCGGCCATGCGCTCGCTGTCATAGACGTTCATCTGACAGCCGTAGGTCTTGATGAACAGGCGCTTGGGCGCGTCCTTCGCCTCGGCGGCTTGGGGAACCAGGGTCTCGGTCATGTCCGGCTTATGATCGCCTGATCGGGCGACGACAAGACGGGCGCGGGGACGGCCAAGCGCGGCCTCAGCCGGCGTCCACGTCGGCGGGATCGACCCGCGCCGCGTGGCGCTTGAAGATCAGGCCTTCGCGGCTGGACGGCTCGGCGCCCTCGATGGCGACCCCGTAAAGCTCCAGCTTGTGCCCGATCAGCTGGAAGCCCAGCCGTTCGGCGATCTCGGTCTTCAGCCGTTCGATCTCGGCGTCGAAGAATTCGATCACCTCGCCCGAACGGGTGTCGATCAGGTGGTCGTGGTGGTCGTCGCCCGCCTCTTCATAGCGGCTGCGTCCGTCGCCGAAGTCATGCTTCTCGACAACGCCCGCCTCTTCGAACAGACGCACGGTGCGATAGACGGTGGCGATGGAGATGTGCGGGTCGATGGCCGAGGCGCGGCGATACAGCTCCTCGACATCCGGGTGGTCCTCGGCGTTGGACAGCACGCGGGCGATCACCCGCCGCTGCTCGGTCATCCGCATCCCGCGGTCGGCGCAAAGTTTTTCGATCCGGTCCATGGCGATAGAATAGGGGCTCAGATCGGATCAGGGAAGCGTCAGCTTGCCAGATCGCGCGCCAGCACCAGGGCGTCGGTTCGTCCCCCGTCCGCCGCCGCATAATAGGCCTTGCGCCGCCCGACCTGGCGAAAGCCCGCGCGGTCGTAAAGGGCGCGGGCCGCGACATTGTCCTCGGCGACTTCCAGGAACAGGCGCGAGGCCCCGCCCTGGGCCGCCGCCACGGCGCCCCGCCCGACCAGACGCCCGCCCAGGCCCTGGCGACGGGCGGCGGGCCGCACGGCCAGGGTCAGGATTTCGGCCTCGTCCAGCACGACGCGGATCAGGATGAAGCCCCCGCTCTCGACCACGGTGAAGACGCCGGGCTGGGCCAGAAGGTCCGAAAACTCCGCATCGCTCCAAGGGGCGGCGAAGGCCTCGGCGTGAAGGGCCGCCAGAACGGCCGGATCGGGCGCGGTCATGACTCGGTCGGGGCGGCGGGCTGGCGCGGCTGGCCCGGCAGGCGGCTGGGCGGCGTGGCGTCGGGCGCGCGCAGATACAGCGGCCGGGGCGGGTGCGCCGCCGGAACGGCCTGGGCCGTCAGCCGCGCCAGGGCCTCGGGCGACGGCGCGACCCGCGCGTCGATCAGGCCGACCGTCAGATCGGGAAAGGCGGCGATCAGCACGCCCGCGCCATTGCCGACCAGCCGGACATCCACCCCCAGCGCGCCGACGCGCTCCGCCGCCGCCTCCAGCGACAGGGCTTCGTCGGGCCCCAAGGGCGCGCCGCCGGCGAAGGCGCGGGCGTAAACCTGCCCCCGCCGCGCGTCGATCAGGGCGACGACAGGGCTTGTAGCCTCCTCCAGCGAAGCGGCCAGGGCGTCCAGGGCGGAAATCCCGACGACGGGCCGATCCAGGGCCGCGCCCAACCCTTGCGCGAAGGCCAGTCCGACCCGCAGGCCCGTGAACGATCCCGGCCCGACCGTGACGCCGATCCGGTCCAGGCTGTCGAACCCGCCGCCGGCCTCGGCCACCGCATCGCGCACCAGGCCGCCCAGCCGCTCCTGATGGCCCTTGGTCATGGGCTCGAACCGCACGGCCAGAGGGCGGCCGTCCTGGAACACCGCCGCCGTGCAGGCGCCCAGCGCCGTATCGATCACCAGAAGTCTCATGCCGCCTCCTTTAGGCGGCCTTGGCCAGAACCTCCACCAGACGCGTCAGGGCCTGGCGCACGGCGTGGTCTTCCAGCAGGGAAAAGCCGGCGGCCATCGCCCGTCCCTCCGGCGTCGCCGCCAGGGCGCGCATGAGGGAGAGGTCGCTGTCCGGCGTCTCGTTGGGCGTTTCGGGAAACAGCGCCGCGACCGGCAATCCAAGCGCCAGCGCCAGACTGTGCAGGCGCGACGCCGATATCCGGTTCCGCCCGCCCTCGTATTTCTGCATCTGCTGGAAGCTGACGCCCACGCGTTCGCCCAGCGCGGCCTGCGAGAGGCCCAGCGCCATTCGCCGCGCCGCGATCCGTGCGCCGACGTAGGCGTCCAGCGGTTCGGCCGCGCGAGGCGTCCTGGATTGGGTTGCGGTCTTCCTGCTCATTACGGGAATGTTTCACAACCGTCGGCGATATGCAACGATTTCGTTTCATTCACCGCTCGACACGGGCGATCACGGCGGATACGCGCGCGACCGCCCGGCGCTCTAGCGTTTCGGCCCGATCCAGCGCGCCGGCCCCATGAACGCGAAGCCGATCGGCGTCCGCGCCGTCGTAGAGCCGAATCCGCACGCCGCCGTCCTTCATCTCGATGATGCAACCCTGTCCGCGACGCGGCCACAGGCCCAGCTGGTATTCAAGGATCACGCCGGAATCCGCCCAGGGCGACAGGTCGTCGTTCGAGACCTGCAGGCGTTTCACGACGCCGGCCGGGCCGGCGTCGAACGCGCGACCGCGGCCCTCCAGCCCCGTCGGCGCCGTCTCGACCGGTTCAGGCTCGACGCCGGACATCATCAGGGCCAGCGCTTCCGGGGTCGAATCCAGCGCGCCGGTCAGGCGGCGTTGAACGTCAGGGCGGAACAGGCCGGGCCGACGACCCGATTCATAGAGGCCCCATCCCTGGCTGGTCATGTCCAGGCGCGCGCCGGCCTCGGCCTGGGACAGGCCGCGTTCTCGGCGCAAGGCGGCCAGCGCCTCGCCCAGGCGAAGGGCTTCGGGATCGGGAACGAAACGCGACATCGACGGCGAGGATGGCGCCCCCTCGTCCGTCTGGCGAGGACGAATGCGTTTCAGGCCGTCAGATCGTCTGCTCGACCCGCGTCACTTCGGGCACATAGTGGCGCATCATCTGCTCCACGCCCGCCTTCAGCGTCGCCGACGACGACGGGCAGCCCGAACAGGCGCCGCGCATCCGCAAGGACAGCACCCCGGTCGCCTCGTCGAAGGAATCGAACAGGATGTCGCCCCCGTCCTGGGCCACGGCCGGGCGGATGCGGCTATCCAAGAGGGCCTTGATCTCGGCGACGATCTCGCTGTCGTCCTCGGCGTGGCCGTCGTCGTCCGCGCCCGCGCCGCGCGTCAGGGCCTGGCCCGAGACGAAATGATCCATGATGACGCCCAGGATCGGCGCCTTCATCTCCGACCAGTCCGGTCCCTGGTCGGCCCGGGTCACCGACACATAGTCCGCGCCGAAGAAGACGCCATCGACGCCTTCCAGTTCGAACAGGGCCTCGGCCAGGGGCGAGGCGGTCGCCTGGTCGATGGTGCGGTATTCCAGCGCGGCGGCCGGCGATACCTCGCGGCCGGGCAGGAACTTCAGCACGTTCGGATTAGGCGTGGGTTCGGTCTGGATGAACATGGGCGGGAGATGCGCTCGCCCCCGCCCCGTTGCAAGACCCGGCGGCGCGATCTAGCGGCGCTTCAACCCGCCCAGGACGCCGCGCAGCAGTTCGCGGGTGATGGTCGAACCCGCCGTGCGCAGCACCGACTTGGTCAGGGCCTCCATCGGCGTCTGGCGGTTCGAAGGGCGTTTCGGCGCCGGCGCGCGCGGCGCGGGCCGGGCCGGTGCGCGCGCCTGCTCTCTGGCCTGGGCCTTAGCCTCGGCCTGGGCCGCCTTTTCGGCCTCGGCCTGAGCCTTCGCCTGGGCCGCGCTCTGGTCGGCGGCGGCGTGGCGGGCGGCCAGGATTTCCTCGGCGGACTCGCGGTTCAGCACCTGGTCGTAGAGGCCGCGCACCGGGCTTGCGGCCATGACGGCGGCGCGTTCGGCGTCGGTCGCCGGCCCCAGGCGCGAATCCGGCGGGCGAATCCTGGTGCGCGCCACCACGGTCGGCGCGCCCTTTTCGTCCAGCACCGACACCAGGGCCTCGCCCACGCCCAGCGCCTGAATCGCCTCGGCGGTGTCGAAGGCGGGATTGACGCGGAAGCTTTGCGACGCGGCCTTCAGCCCCTTCTGGTCCGAGGGCGTATAGGCCCTCAGCGCGTGCTGGATGCGGTTGCCCAGCTGGGCCAGGACGCTGTCGGGAATGTCGGCCGGGTTCTGGGTCACGAAATAGACGCCGACGCCCTTGGAGCGGATCAGGCGCACGACCTGCTCGACCTTCTCCAGCAGGGCCTTGGGCGCGTCGTTGAACAGCAGATGCGCCTCGTCGAAGAAGAAGACCAGGCGCGGCTTTTCCGGATCGCCCACCTCGGGCAGCTGTTCGAACAACTCCGACAGCAACCAAAGCAGGAAAGCCGCATACAGGCGCGGGCTGTTCATCAGCCGGGTGGAATCCAGCACATTGACCTGACCTCGCCCATCCAGGCCGGTGCGGATCATGTCGTCCAGCTTCAGCGCCGGCTCGCCGAAGAAGGCGGCGCCGCCCTCCTGTTCCACCTGCAGCAGGGCCCGCTGGATGGCGGCGATGGAGGCGGGGGCGACATTGCCGACCTCGCGCCCGATCCGGTCGGCGTTCTCGCCCACATAGGCCAGGAGGCTGCGCAGGTCGCCCAGGTCCAGCAGCAGCAGGCCTTCCTTGTCCGCGACATGGAACACCACCGTCAGCACGCCTTCCTGGACGTCGTTCAGGTTCAGCATCCGCGCCATCAGCACCGGCCCGATCTCCGACACCGTGGTGCGGATCGGATGGCCCTTCTGGCCGTACAGGTCCCAGAACACCGTCGGCGCGGCGCGCGGCGTCAGCGTCAGGCCCATCTCGGCGGCGCGCGCCGTCAGCGTCTCGTTCGGGGCGCCGACCTGGGAGATGCCCGACAGGTCGCCCTTCACATCGGCGCAGAAGACCGGAACCCCCGCGTCCGAAAAGCCCTGGGCCATGATCTGCAGGGTCACCGTCTTGCCGGTGCCGGTCGCCCCGGCGACCACCCCGTGCCGATTGGCGCGGTTATAGAGCAGGGTTTCCGGCGCATTGGCGTCGGACTGGCCCAGAAACAGGCCGGGTGTGGTGTCGGGCATTCAGGTCTCCGCGAGCGTCGCGCCAAGGTTTAACCCGATAAATCCCGAGCCGGAACAGTGATTGACGCCGGGATCGGTCGCGTCGATGACTGGGGCATGGAAAGTCCGATCGCCACCCCGCCGCTCGCCGCGTCCCGAAACGCCCTGGCGGTCATCGCCACGGTGGCGGCGGGGGCGGCCGTCTATTGGCTGCGCGATATCCTGACGCCGCTGGCCATGGCGATCTTCCTGCTGATCATGATCGACGGGGTGAAGCGTTCGGTCGCGGCGCGCACGCCGCTGAACGACCGCTGGGCCGGGATCGCGGCCCTGACGCTGGTCGTCCTGGCCTTCTTCGCCTCCATCGCCATCATCGTGAACGGGGCGGCGGGCTTCTTCGGCCAGGCCTCGGGCGTGTCCCAGAACATCGGCCCGCGCATCGACCAGATCATCCGCGACGTCTACGGCCTGTTCCACCTGTCCGGCCCGCCGACCGCTCAGGACCTGCTCAGCGGCCTGGACCTGCGCGGCTATCTGGCCTCGGCGGCGATGCAAGCCCAGGGCGTCGCCTCGGGCGCCTTCTTCGTGCTGGTCTACCTGGGCTTCCTGCTCGCCTCGCAGGTCGGCTTCCGCAAGAAGATCGTCGCCATGTTCCCCTTCAAGGCCCAGCGCGACGAGGCCGTCGCCGTCTTCCAGCGCGTGCGCGGCGGGGTCGAGGGCTATATCTGGGTCCAGTCGGTGACCGGCGCGATGATCTGCGTCGTCGCCTGGATCCTGATGCGGGCCGTGGGGCTTCAGAACGCCGAGTTCTGGACCTTCGTCATCTTCGTGGTCGGCTTCATCCCGGTGCTGGGCGGGGCGGTCGCGGGCCTGGCCCCGCCGCTGTTCGCCCTGGTCCAGTTCACCAGCTATTGGCCCGCCGTCATCCTGCTGGTCGGGCTGCAGGTCATCCTGTTCGTGGTCGGCAACTTCATCCAGCCGCGCATGCAAGGCGACAACCAGAACATCGACCCGGTGGTGGTGCTGCTGGCCCTGGCCTTCTGGGGCAAGCTGTGGGGCGTGGTCGGCATGTTCCTGTCCACGCCGCTGGCGGTCATGGCCATGGCGATCCTGGCCGAGTTCCAGGGCTCGCGCTGGATGGCGGTGCTGCTGTCGGGCGACGGCGAACCCTATGCCGACGAAGGCAAGCCCAAGACGCCGCGCGCCGCCCGGTCGAAACCCAGAGCCAAGCCAAAACCGAGGGCCAAGCCGGCGCCGGAAGCCTGAGTCAGGCCTGAATCAGGGCTGCCAGCCGGTGACCTGGGCGGCCTCGCTCTCGTCGGCCAGGGCGCCGCGCGTCTTCTTCACCTCGGCCCAGGCGGCGCGCAGCAGGGCGGGCACGCCTTCGCCGGACACCCCCGACACCAGCAGGGGGCGACGGCCGGCGACGGCCTCCAGCTCGGCGATCTTCTCCTCGCGCATTTCCGGCGTCAGGGCGTCGACCTTGTTCAGCGCCAGGATCTCGGCCTTGTCGGCCAGGCCCTCGCCGTAAGCCTCCAGTTCGCCCCGGATGACGCGATAGGCGCCCGCCACGTCGTCCTGCGTCCCGTCGATCAGGTGGATCAGGCTGGCCGACCGCTCGACATGGCCCAGAAAGCGCGTGCCCAGGCCCGCGCCCTCGCTGGCGCCCTCGATCAGGCCGGGAATGTCGGCGATGACGAACCGCTCGGACGGCGACAGATCGACCATGCCCAGGTTCGGCGTCAGGGTGGTGAACGGATAGTCGGCGATCTTGGGCCGGGCGGCGCTGGCGGCCGACAGGAAGGTCGACTTGCCCGCATTGGGCAGGCCCGCCAGGCCGATATCGGCGATCAGCTTCAGCCGCAGCCAGATCCAGCGTTCCTGGCCCTCCTGGCCCGGGTTGGCGTGGGTTGGGGCCTGGTTGATCGGTCCCTTGAAGTGGACGTTGCCCCAGCCGCCGTTGCCGCCCTTCAGCAGCAGTTCGGACTTGCCGGCCTGGTCCATGTCCAGCAGGACCGTCTCCTTGTCCTCGTCCAGCACCTGGGTGCCGACCGGCACCTTCAGCACCACGTCCTCGCCCTTGCCGCCATGCATCTGGCGGCCCTGGCCGTGGTGGCCGGTCTGGGCCTTGAAATGCTGCTGGTAGCGATAGTCGATCAGGGTGTTCAGCCCCTCGACCGCCTCGATCCAGACGTCGCCGCCCCGTCCGCCGTCGCCGCCGTCCGGCCCGCCGTTGGGGATGAATTTCTCGCGTCGGAACGACACGGAGCCCGCCCCGCCGTTGCCGGAGCGGATGTAGATCTTGGCCTGGTCGAGGAACTTCATCGCGGGCTTATGCCAAAAGACGGCGGCGAGGGCGAGGCGCCGCGTCGCCGATGAGGATTCAGGCCGCGCTTCAGGCCGCCTGGGCCGCCGCCGTGCGCTGCGCCGTGGCGTCCAGCACCGCATTCACCGCGGCATAGAGCTTGGCCTGGGTCACGGGCTTGGCCAGATGCCCGTCCATGCCGGCGGCCAGGCACCGCGCGGCGTCTTCGGGCATGGCCTCGGCGGTGACCGCCAGGATCGGCAGGTCGCACGCGGGCGCAGCCAGGGCGCGGATGGCGCGGGTGGCGGCCAGGCCGTCCATCACCGGCATCCGCACGTCCATCAGGATCAGGTCGAAATAGCCCGCCTCGACGGCGTCCAGCGCCTGTTGGCCGTCCGCCGCCTCGCTCGTCTCGCAGTCGGCCGCCTGCAGCATGATGCGCAACAGGTCGCGATTGGCCGGGTGGTCGTCGACGATCAGGACGCGCATGCGGCGGCCATCCTGGGCGTCCTCGCCCTCGTCCCCGATCTCCACGACCTCGGCGGGGATGTGCAGGGTGAAGGTCGAGCCCTTCCACTGGGTGCTTTCCACCGCGACGGCGCCGCCCAGCCGGTCGATGTGGTTCTTGGCCAGCGCCAGGCCGACGCCGGCGCCCTCATGGACGCGGCTGGTGGTGGCGTCGGCCTGTTCGAACAGGCTGAAGACCCCGGCCAGGACGGCGTCGGTCATGCCGCAACCGGTATCACGCACGACGATGCGAAGGCCGTCGTCCACCCGATCCACGACGACGCCGACCCCGCCGCGGCTGGTGAATTTGACCGCGTTGCCGGACAGGTGGTGCAGGGTCTGGCGCAGCCGGCGGGCGTCGGTCATCACCCCGCCCTCGGCCTCGGGCGCGATGGTCAGCGAGAAGTCCAGACCCCGGACCGCCGCCCATTCGCGCGCGGGGGCGATCGCCTCTTCGACCAGGGTGCGGACGCAGGCGGGCTTCAGCACCACCTCCTGACCGCCGCGGGATACTTCCAGCAGGTCCTCGACCAACCGCAGCATGGTTTCGCTGCACAGGCGCACGGCCTCGACCTGACGAAGGCCCTCCGCGTCCAGTCCGGGTCGGCGCGACAGAAGGTCGGCATAGCCGGTGACGCCGGTCAGGGGCGTGCGCATCTCGTGGCTCATCAGGGCCAGGAAGCGCGACTTGGCCGCATCGGCGGCCTCGGCCCGCTGAAGGGCGGCCAGGGCGGCTTCGGTGCGGGCGCGCAGCCGCGCCACCAGCCGCCGACGCTCGGACGACAGGGTCGTGATGGGCAGGGCCGTGCCCACGACCGCCAGCAGGAACAGGTGAAACACGTTCATCTGCCGCATGACCATGGGAATGGCGGCCAGCGCCGGGTCGGGCGCCACGTGGGTCAGGGTCACCGGACCATGGCCGGTCAGGGTCGCCGCTCCGCCGATGACCGTGATCACGATCACCGTCAGGGCGGTCAGGGGCGGAGACAGGCGGAAGGCCAGCAGGATCAGCGGCGGGAAGACGATGAACAGGATCGGCGCCAGGTTCTGGCCAAAGGCCCACAGCGCCGTGATCGCCACCAGCCCCACCAGTCCGACGACCTCGGCGGGCGACGCGACGGCGTCCTTGGAGAACCGGTGGCTCCGCGCCAGAAGCAGCAGCGACGGCGTGAAGATCATCATCGCCAGCAGTTCCATGTCGAACAGGTGGTGCAGGCGGAAGCCCAGCACGCCCAGCGGCATCCGCCCGCTGGCGAAGGCGATGATTCCGGCCAGCGCGGTGCTCAGCGCCACGGCGGGCACGGCGGCCCCGACCGCGAACCGGAACAGGCGGAGCGGCCGGCGCATGTCCAGGGCGGCGCCGCACAACCGACGGGCCAGCAGGGCGGCGACCAGGACCTGAACCATGTTCAGGACCGCGTTCAGGACGGTGAAGGCGCTCAGATCGCCTCTCAACACATTGCTGATCAGATTGAGGGCGAAGCCCGCGACCAGGACCGCCACGGCCGGGCGGCGATGCAGTTGCAGCACGGCCGCCAGCAGCACGGCGTTGGCCGGCCACATGACCGTAAAGTGCAGATAGTGAACGCTCCACAGGCCAAAGGCCTGGCAGGCGCCGTAGAGCAACAGATAGACCCAGGGCGCCGGGCCGGCCGCCAAGCCGGCGTCATGGCGGAAGAATCGCCAACGTCCGCTTCCCAAGCTCATCCTTCTCAGGGCCATGACGCCACCCTGGATGGGCAGGTCTTAAGAATCCGGTTCTGCGCCGACTAAGTATAATTGCGGAACCGCCGCCGTGGCCCCGCCGTTTTCCAGCCTCGCCTGGAGGGCCCGTCATGTCCGATCTCGTCGCCGAACCGACCTTCGATCCGCCGCCCGACGCCCTGGCCTTCTATGAGGAGAGCCTGAAGCTGCTGAAGGAGTCTGGCGTGCCCTTCCTGCTGTCGGGCACCTATGCGGTCACGGCCTATACGGGCATCAGCCGCCCGACCAAGGACCTGGACGTCTTCTGCAAGCCCGGCGACTATCCCCGCATCCTGGCCTTCTTCCAGAAGCGCGGCTATCGCACCGACGTTGAGGACGAACGCTGGATCGCCAAGGTCTGGAAGGACGAAAAACACTTCTTCGACGTGATCTTCGCCATGTCCAACGGCACCATCGCCGTGTCCGACAGCTGGTTCGGCGACGATACGATCACCGTCTATGGCCATGAGGTGAAGATCACCCCGCCCACGGCCCTGATCCTGTCCAAGGTCTTCATCCAGGATCGCTATCGCTACGACGGCGCGGACGTGAACCACGTCATCCTGAAACAGTCCGAGGCCATCGACTGGAAGTTCCTGCTGGACCAGATGGACCTCTATTGGGAGGTGCTGGCCGCGCATCTGCTGAACTTCCGCTTCGCCTATCCGACCGAGCGCGACCGGGTTCCACGCTGGCTGATGGAGGAGCTGACCCAGCGGCTGACGGCCCAGATCGACCTGCCGGCGCCGCGCGTGAAGGTCTGTCGCGGGCGGCTATTCAGCCCGCGCGACTATGTCGCCGACGTCGCCGAATGGGGCTTTGGCGATGTGGTCGGCAAGGGGCTGGAAGAACGCCACGACCCCGTGAACTGAAGGAGCCTGCGCGATGGCCGATGCGGCCCAGAACGACCCCCAGACGCCCCAGCCGGGCCTGGAGCCCGGCCCAAAGACCAAGCTGCGCGTCGCCGCCGTCGGCGACCTCCACGTCGGAGAGACGGCCGAGCGGCCCTATCGCGACCTGTTCGAACGGGTGTCGGACGACGCCGACGTCCTGTGCCTGTGCGGCGACCTGACCAACTATGGCAAGACGCCCGAGGTCGAGCGGCTGCTGGAAGACCTGAAGCTGTGCAGGATTCCCATGGTCGGCGTCCTGGGCAATCACGAGCACGAATGCGGCCAGCCCGAGCACGTCACCAAGATGCTGTCCGACGCCGGGGTGAAGATGCTGACCGGCCAGGCCTATGAGATCGAGGGCGTCGGTTTCGCCGGCGGCAAGGGCTTCGTCGGCGGCTTCGGCCGCTACATGCTCAGCTCCTTCGGCGAGGATTCGATCAAGCGCTTCGTGCAGGAGGCGGTCGAGGACGCCAATCTGATCGAGAATTCGATCCGCATGCTGCGCACCGAACGCTCGGTGGTGCTGCTGCACTATGCGCCGGTGGTCGAGACGGTGATGGGCGAACCGCCGGAAATCCACGCCTTTCTCGGATCTTCGCGCCTGGCCGAGACCATCGACCGCTACGACAACGTCAGCCTGGTAGTCCACGGCCATGCCCATCGCGGCGGGCCCGAGGGGCGGACCAATCGGGGCGTGCCGGTCTATAATGTCGCCCTGCCGGTGCTGCGGACGCTGGGCGAAACGCCCTATCGGGTCTTTGAAATCTGAGCGGACTGGAACAGGATAGGGGGTCCAGGCCTTTCATGGCCTTGCCCTCGGTCGCGCCGCGGCCGGTTTTGCGGAGTTTTCCCATGCGTCTTGTGTCTTCCGTCGCGGCCGTCGCCGTCCTGGCCTTCGCGGCCCCCGCCTTCGCCCAGGACGCCGCGCCCGCTCCCGCGCCGCAAGCCCCTGCCGCCGCGCCCGCCGAAGCCGACAGCCCGGAAGAGGCGGCGTTCGAGGCCAAGGCCGACGCCTTCGGCGAGAGCATGGAGGCCATGTCCACCGAGATGCAGACCGCCGCCGCCCAGACCGACAAGGCCAAGGCCACGACCGACCTCGACGCCATCCAGGCGCGTTATCAGCCCCAGGTCGACGCCTTCGCCGCCGATCTCCTGGCCTTCGCCGGCAGCCAGGGCGCGCCCCAGGAGCAGATCGAGGCCGCCGCGCAGCAGATCAAGACCATTCCGGCCATGATGCGCTCCAAGATCGAAGAAGCCGCCGCCGCCCCCGCTGCGCCGGCTGCGCCGGAGTAAGCGCGCGTTACCGCGATTTCACTTGAGACGGGGCGGCTGAAGGCCGAGTTTGCGCGGGTCATCAAACGGGGGCTCTTCCCATGATCCGCGTGCTCAGCCTGACCGCCGCCCTGGCCCTTCTGCCGCTGTCGTCCGCCCTGGCGCAGGACGCTGCGCCGCAACCCGGCGCGGCCGAAGCCCGGCTGGAGGCTGCGGCCAACGCCTTCGAGGCGCGGATGGAGGCCTTCGGCAAGCGCGCCGAGGCCATTTCCGAAGACGAAAGCCTCAGCGAAAGCGTGCGCGGCCAGCAGGTCGCCGCCCTGTGGGCCGAATACGCCCCCGACGTCGCCGCCTTCACCGCCGAGGCCACCCTTCACGCCTCCGAAGTCGCCGCCGAGGCGCTGAAGGACATCGACATCGACGCCCTGGTCAGCCAGGCCCTGAATGATCCCGAGGTCAAGGATGCGATGGAGCGGGGCGTCACCGCCGGAACCGGCGTCGCACGCAACAGCGCCTGGACCAATCCCGATCCCGAACAGATGGAAACCTATGGCCTGATCGCCCAGTACGCGCTGGACCAGGCCGTCGACGCCGTCCAGGTCGAAGGTCTGGAAGCGCCCGAGCCCCCCGAGGCGCCGGAGCCGCCCGAAGCGCCCCCCGCGCCCACGGCCTGACCACCGCTTGACGGCCTGGCCGGATGCGGCGACATCGCGTCGCATGTCTGGCCTGCCCGTCGATCCGCACCTCTATTCGACCTTTCTCGGCGTCATGGCGGTGATGGCGATCACGCCGGGCCCCGCCAATCTGTTCGCGGTGGCCACAGGCGTCGAAAAGGGCCGCGCCTCGGCCCTGGTCGGGGTGGTCGGGATGAACGCCGCCACCCTGGTCTGGTTCGGTGCGGCGGCGCTCGGTCTCGGCGCCCTGGTCAAGGCCTTCCCCGCCGCGTTCAGGATCATCGCCGTCCTGGGCGCCCTCTATGTCGCCTGGCTGGGGCTGAAAGCGCTGTCCGGCGCCTTCAGGACCGCCGCCGAGCCGGATCGCGTCGTGGTCCGCAAGGGGCGCAGCGCCTTCGTCGACGGCTTCGCCGTCCAGATCGCAAATCCCAAGGCCGTCCTGTTCTTCACCGCCGTCCTGCCGCCGTTCATCGACGTGGGCCGGCCGGTCGTGCCGCAGCTGGCCCTGTTCGCCGTCGCCGCCATCGGCATGGATATGCTGTCGATGAGCGCCTACGCCCTGTCGGGCGCGGCCCTGTCGCGCCGCATGCAGCAACCCCGCTTCCGGCGTGGATTCGGCGTCTTCGTCGGCATCCTTCTGCTTACCGCCGCCGTACTGATCGTGTTACGCCTCTGAACATTGACCGGCGTGCTTCCTAGATGAAGAGGAACGCAGCCGTTCATGCGTCGTTCAGCCGCCAGCGCGCCCGAATGGGCGATCAAGGAGTTGATTCAAAATGAAAGCCCCATCCCTGAAGACCCTGACGATGACGGTGGTCGCCGGGCTTGCTCTGGCCGCCTGCGCCACTGCGACGCCCTACCAGCCCGCCGGTTTCAACGGCCAGCGCGGCGGCTATGCCGAACAGCGTCTGGAGAACAATCGCTTCCGCGTCAGTTTCGCCGGCAATTCGGTGACCTCGCGCGAGCAGGTCGAGATGTCGCTGCTGCTGCGCTCGGCCGAACTGACGGTCGAAAGCGGCTATGACTGGTTCTCCACCGTCAATCGCGCCACCGACCGCGACACCCGGTTCTATTCGACGCCGGACCCCTTCTATTCGCCGTATTCGCGCTTCTACGGCCCCTATTGGGGTCCGTCGTGGCGCTATTATCGCGGCGGATTCTGGAGCCCGTGGGACCGCTGGGGCGCCAATGACTTCGACGTGCGCCAGGTCGATCGGTTCGAGGCCAACGCCGAGATCGTCATGGGTCGCGGCCAGAAGCCGGCCAACGATCCCAACGCCTTTGACGCCCGCGAGGTGGTCCAGAACCTGGCCCCGCAGGTGAGGCGTCCCGCGGCCTGATCCCTATGACTTCGCCCGGCTTGCGGCCTCGCGCCGCGAACCGGGCGGGGAACGGCCGATGAACCGAAAATGAACGCCCGCCTCCCGACGCGTTCAGACGGCCCAGGCTAAAACGGCTTCACACTTTCGGCGATAGCGGCGTTTCCAGCCGGTCGCCCGTTGAAGAGGAGACCGCTATGAAGACCCTCAGCAAGATCGCCGCGACCGCCTTCGTGCCGCTGATGGCGGTCACCGTCCTCGCCGCCGGCTCGGCCGACGCGCAGAGCCGCTATCGCGACCATGACCGGGGCCATGACGATTCGGCCCGCAACGCCCTGCTCGGCGCCGCGGTCGGCGGCATCGCCGGCGCCCTCTACGGCAATGGCGACGGCAGCTATATCGCCGGCGGCGCCCTGGCCGGCGCGGCCCTGGGCGCGGTCGCCACCAACCGCGGTTCGGGCTGCGAATACTATCGCGGCGGCCGCTGCTACCGGAACCAGGGCCACTGGGAGCGCGAGCACGGCATCAACAGCCGCGACTATGGCTATGACTACCGCTACGATGGGCGCCGCTACGAGCAGCGCTACGACAACCGCAACCCGCGCCGCGACTATCGCTACGACCGCCGCTGGTAGGCCGCGGCTGTCATTGAGACCGAGGAAGGGCGCTCCGGGAGGGGCGCCCTTTTCGCATCTCACGTCTTCTCCCCATGAAATGGGGGGGTGGCGCGGCGCGCCTTCAGCGCCGTGACGGAGGGGGACTTCACTGCATCGCAGGCGCCTGTGTGGCCTCAAGAGCCCCTCCACCGCCTGCGGCGGTCCCCCTCCCCGCGAAGCGGGGAGGAGATTTCCGCTTCGCTTCAGCCCATCAACCGCGTCATCAACGCCGCCGTGGAAGGGTCCAGGTCGGGGGACGGGCCGCCGGCCTGCACGTCCTTCAGGATCGCCTTGGCCAGCACCTTGCCCAGTTCGACGCCCCACTGATCGAAACTGTTGATGTCCCAGATCACGCCCTCGACGAAGGTCTTGTGCTCATAGAGGGCGATCAACGCCCCCAGGGCCTGGGGCGTCAGCCGTTCCATGACGATGGCCGTGGAGGGCCGGTTTCCGGTGAAGGTGCGGTGGCTGGCCAGCCGCGACGCCTCGGCCTCGGACAGCCCCTGCGCCAGGCCCTCGGCCTTGGCCGCCTCGGTCGTCTTGCCCAGCATCAGGGCCTGGCCCTGGGCCAGCGCATTGGACCAGAGGGGCGATTCCGGCGCCTCCTCATGCGTCCTGGCGACGATGACGAACTCGGCCGGCACGACCTGCGGTCCCTGGTGGATCTGCTGAAAGAAGGCGTGCTGGCCGTTGGTGCCGGGTTCGCCGAACACGACCGGGCAGGTCTGGCGCGTCACGGGCGTTCCGTCCCGACGCACCCGCTTGCCGTTCGATTCCATCTCCAGCTGCTGCAGGAAGGACGGCAGGCGACGCAGCGCATGGGCGTAGGGCGCCACCGTCCGCGCCGGCCGGTTCAACCCATCGACGTTGAACACCTGGGCCAGGGCCAGCAGCACCGGCGCGTTCTTCTCCAGCGGCGCCGAGACGAAATGGTCGTCCATCTGGGCGGCGCCCGCCAGCATCGCCTCGAATACGTCCCAACCGAGCGCAATGGCGCACGACAGGCTGACCGCCGACCACAGCGAATAGCGGCCCCCGACCCAGTCCCGGAAGGCGAAGGTGCGGCCGCAGCCAAAGCCCTCGGCCTTGTCCGGCGCCGCCGTCACGCCGATGAAATGCCGGGTCATCCCCTCGGCGGGCAGGGCGGCGGCCAGCCAGGCCTTGGCCGCCTCGGCGTTGGCCAGGGTCTCCTGCGTCGTGAAGGTCTTGGACACCACCACGACCAGGGTGGTTTCGGGATTCAGCCCGGTCAGCGCCTCGGCCATGTCGCGCGGGTCGATATTGGCTACGAACCGCAGGTCGATGGCCGGCTCCAGCGGGCGCAGGGCGTCCCACACCACGCGCGGCCCCAGGTCCGAGCCGCCGATGCCGATATGGACGATGGCCTCGAACCGCCGCCCCGTCGCGCCCGCCTCGGCGCCGGACCGCACGGCCTCGGCATAGGCCTTCATGTCCGCCCGCACGGCGTCCACCTCGGCCGAGACCGGCTCGCCCAGGGCCTTGAAGTCGGCGCCCGGCGCGGCGCGCAGGGCGGGGTGCAGCACCGCCCGTCCCTCGGTCAGATTGACCGCCTCGCCCGCGAACAGGGCGGCGCGCCGGCCTTCCACGTCCCAGGCGCGCGCCAGGTCCAGGCAGGCCTCGAACGCCTCGCGCGTCCAGCTCTGTTTCGACAGGTCCAGGTAAAGCCCCGCCGCCTCGACCGACATCCGCGCCAGGCGCTCGGGATCGGCGGCGAACTGGTCCGCGATCCGGGTCCCGGCGGCCTCGGCGGCGGCGCGGTCAAAGGCGGTCCAGGCGTCGTCGCGGGTCATCGGCGGGTCCTCGGGGCGTGTGAAGAAGGTAAACACTCGTTTACGGGTCGGGCGTATGCAGGTTCAACGTCCCAGCGGATGCTGAAACAGGAAGTCACCTCCAATGTCCTGCGGCCTTGCTCTCACGATCGCCCTGTCGATGTCCAATCCCGCCGTCGCCCTGGCGGCCGAGCAGCCCCCTGCCGTCGCGGGCGCGCCTGTCTCGGTGGCGGGCGAGCCTCTGTTTGCTGACATCATCGAACGCTCGGCCGCGCTGAAGGCGGTGGTCGACGGCTGGGCGGCGTCCAAGGCGGCGGACGACGCGGCCTTCTTCACCGGCCAGGCCTTCACCGGCTTCAAGGCCCAGGCCGGCGAACTGGCCGACCTGGACATGCAGGGCCATCTGATCCTGAAGGAGCGCGGCACCGATGGCGACCTGAAGTGCATCCTGCGCGGCATTTCCGAGGACATCCCCAGGAAGATCGAGGCGGTGCAGGCCGCGACGACGCCCGCCGAGCGCGCCACGGCCCTGTCGGAACTGTCCTATCTGCTGAACGACAATGTCGAGGTCATCACCGCCCCGCCGCAGCCCGAGGTCTGAGGTCACGATTCTCCCTCCCCCTTGGGGGAGGGCAGGCCGCGCAGCGGCCGGGTGGGGGCGACCCTATCCCTCGACCGTCTCGGGATATTTGATCGCGCAGCCATAGGGTTGGGCGAAGGCCGTGCGCACGGGACGGCCCGCCTCGACATCCTCCAGCGCGGCGCGGACGAAGTTGTTCGCGCCTTCCAGGTCCTCGACCTTGTTGGTGGGCCGGTCGTCGATCCCGCCTTCGAAGACGATGCGGCCCTGGGCGTCGATCACCCGCATGTCGGGCGTCGTCTTGGCCCCGTACAGCTTGCCCACTTCGCCGGTCGGGTCGAGCAGCAGATGGGTGTAGGCGGCCTCGTGCTTGGCCTTGAAGGCGCGGGCGGTTTCGCCCTCGACGTACCCTTGCGTCCCCGGCGCGGACGAGACGATGGTCAGCCAGACCACCCCGTCGGCGACCGCCTCGCGCTGAAGCGCCTGCATGGCGCCGGTGTAGTGTTTCTGGACATAGGGACAGCCCTCGTTCGTCCACTCCAGCACGACGGTCTTGCCGCGGAAGTCGGCCAGCGACCGCTGCGCGCCTTCGGCGTCGACCAGGGTGAAGGCTGGGGCCAGGCCGTCCTGGGCCGCAGGCGCGGCGGCGGATGTGTCGGCGGTTTCCGTCGCGGGGGCGGTCGGCTGCTGCTGGCAGGCGGCGAGCAGGGCCAGGCAGGCGGCGAGGGGAATGAAACGGCGAAGCATTGGGGCGTCTCCGATGATCCTGTCGGCCTCAGCGCGCCGACCGCAGGGACTCTATCACCACGCCCTCGGTCAGCAGCTGCGGCAATATGCGCGGCTCGCCCCCGCCCGCCGGATAGACCAGATACAGCGGCACGCCAGACCGCCCGCGCCGTTCCAGCTCGCGGGTGATGGCGTCGTCGCGGCGGGTCCAGTCGCCGACCAGATAGACGGCGTTCGCCTGTTCCAGCGCCTGGGCCACGCGGGGCGAGGACAGGGCGGCGCGCTCGTTGATCTTGCAGGTCACGCACCAGTCGGCGGTGAAGTTGACCAGCACCGGCCGCCCGGCGCCTTGCGCCTCGCGCACCGCCGCCTCGGACCAGGGCCGCGACGCCAGGGGGCCGCTGTCCGCCGCCGCCTCGGGCGCGCGGGCCTGGCTGGCGGCGACGCCGGCCAAGGCGACGGCCAGGACCAGGGCCAGGGTCGCGGCGACCGCGCTGATCACGGCGGTTCCGCCCTCGGCGCGACGCGACTGGTTGATGCCCGCCAGCCACAGGCCGAAGGCCAGCATCAGCGCCGCGACCAGGAACAGCCCCAGGGCGTCCTCGCCCCCCTGGCGCGCGAAAACCCAGGCCAGCCACAGGGCGGCGCCGTACATCGGAAAGGCCAGAACCCCCTTCAGCCGGTCCATCCACGGGCCGGGGCGCGGGAAGCGGCGCAGCAGCCCCGGCGAAAAGCTGATCGCGACATAGGGCAGGGCCAGCCCCAGCCCCAGCATCAAGAAGATCGCCAGCGCCGCCGGCCAGGACATCAGCAGGGCCGCGCCCAGCGCCGCCGCCATGAAGGGCGCCGTGCAGGGCGCCGCCACCACCACCGCCAGCACCCCGGTGAAGAAGGCCCCGACGCCGCCCGGCAGGCGCGACAACGGCCCGGACCCCGCGCCCTGCAGGCCGCTTCCGATCTGGAAGACGCCCGACAGGTTCAGCCCGACCGCCAGCATCAGCAGGGCCAGGCCCGCGATCACCGCCGGCGACTGCAGCTGGAAGCCCCAGCCGATCGCCTGTCCGCCCGCCCTCAGGGCCAGCAGCAGGCCGGCCAGCACAAGGAAGGTCGCGAGCACGCCCGCGCCGAACAGCAGGCCGTCGCGCCGCGCCGCCCTGGCCTCATGCGCATTGGCCGCCAGGGACGCCGCCTTCATCGCCAATATGGGAAAGACGCAGGGCATCAGGTTCAGGATCAGGCCGCCGATCAGGGCGAACAGGGCGGCCCGACCGATGTCGGCCAGACCCATGGAGGTCTTGGCGGCGGACGCCGCTTCGCCGGACAGGGCGCCAAGGCCCGTGGCCCCGGCCAGCGGCGGGCCGGGCCGGGCTTCGATCTCCCAGGCCCCCGCGTCGGTGGCCAGGACCCCGGCGATGGGTCCGGTCAGGCCCTTGGCGCGGATCTCGCCGCCCTGGGCGACCGACAGGGTCACGCCCTGGGGACCGCGTTGTCCCATCTGGTCGGCGGCGTGATCGATCAGCCCGCCCTCGAAGGGGAAGAACCAGGCCTGGCGGATGTCGCTTCCCGCCAGCGGCCCGCCCGTCGCGCTGAGGGTCAGGACGCCGTCCGCCAGGGAAACGGCGGCGTCGATGGCGGCGGGCCGGGGCGCGGCCTCCAGCGTCCTCTGGATCGCGGCGCCGTGGCGCGGGTCCAGCGGCGGTTCGCCCTCGCGGATCGGCAGGTCCAGCCGCAGCGTCAGCGGTTCGGGCACGCACATCTGGTCGCTGCACACCAGAAACAGCGCCTCCACCACCAGCGGCAGGGTCTCGCCCGGACGGGCCGAGGCCGGAATCTCGACCGGCACGGGCAGATAGACCTCGCCCGAATAGCCATAGTTGACCAGGCTCATCAGCCGCTGGCGCTCGGGCAGGGGCCAGACGATGTCGCCGGCGCTTACCCCGGCGGGCAGGATCCAGTCCAGCGTCGTCGCCCCGCCGGAATCGCCCGGATTGCGCCAATAGGTATGCCAGCCCGGCGCGATCTTCTGGCGCACGGCGACCACGGCGGTCGAACCGGGGCCGGCCCAGCGCATCAGGGGCGTCAATTCGGCCTCGATGTTGAGGCCCTTGCGCGGCCCCGGCGGAACGGCGGAAGCGGAGATCGCGGGCCGATCGACGGCCTGGGCGACCTGCGCGGCTCCGGGCGAGGCGAAGGCCAGGACGACGAGCGCGGATAGAAGGACGGAGCAGACGGCGGCGAAATGGCGCAAGGCAGACGATCCGATCAGGGGAGCGGGCAAGCCTTAAGCCCTAACGCCCGCCCGATCCACCGCCGGCGCCGCGCCCGATCAGCGCGGATAGGCCTCGATCACCACTTCGGCGCGGCGGCGCAGCAGCTCGTCGCGGCCCGAGGCGTCCACCGCTCCCGCGTCGCCCGCGGCCGTGACCTCGAAGGCCGGGGCCGGCAGGCCGTCCCGCGTCAGGGCGTCGGCGACCGCGCGGGCGCGGCGCTGCGACAGGGTCATGTTCACCGCGGTCGCGCCGGTGGCGTCGGCCAGGCCCAGCACCCGCACCCGCCGCACGTCGCATTCGCGCGCCTTGGCCGCCGCCGTCGAGATCAGCATCGCCGCCGCATCGGTCAGCCGCGCCTGGTTCTCGACGAAATAGACGTCGAACCGGCCCGACGCGCAGGGCGATTCCCCGACCACCAGCGCATCCCGCTTCGGCGCCGTCACCGCGCACCCGGACATGGCGCCCGACAACACGACCGCAGCGACCGCGCCGCCCAAGGCCAGCGTTGAAATCTTCATTCCCATCCCCTCCCGTATTCCTTTGGACCCTGGACGCAACAAGGGCGGCCCGTCCTTCGACGAGCCGCCCCCGAAACTCGACGCCGCTCACGCGGTGGCGCGTGCGGCGTGTCCGCGTCGATCAATAACGACGCTGACCGTTGTCCCAGTAGCACTCGTCCTGGCGGTTGTCGTAGCAGTAGTAATAGCGACCTTGGCTGTCGCGATAACGCTGCTGGTTGTTGCGGTCCTGGGACGAACCGCGGATGGCGCCGGCCGCGCCGCCCAGGGCGCCGCCGATCAGGGCGCCGGTGGCCGCGTTGCCGCTGCCGACATTGTTGCCGACGATGGCGCCGGCGACGGCGCCGAGGCCGGCGCCGATGGCGCCTTGGCGCACCGTCTGGTTCGAGCCGGAATTGCCGTACGGGTCGCTGGCGCAGGCCGAAGCCAGGAGGCCGGCCCCCGCAATCGCGATGATCGCTTTATTCATGGTGAAATCCTTTTGTCCCTGGGGTCGCCCCGAGTTGCAAACGTCACGATACCGTTCCGGTTCCGGTCCAGGATCGGATGGACCCGATGAATTCGGTCCGGCGGCATCGCGGAGACAGTCTGCATTCTTTGAGGCGGAAATACAGCCACGCTTGAGGAACGGGCCTCGCGGCGAGACGTTCCGGCGACCATGACCGACATTCTCACGCCCGATCCGACACCGCCCGCGCCCGAGCCCGAGCAGGATTCGGAGACGGCGCCGACCCTGACGCCGCACACGCCGCTGAAGCGGATCATCATGCTGGTGAACCCGTTGTCCGGCAGCGTCGGGCCGCGCGCGGCCGGCGAGGCGGAGGCGATCCTGGCAAGCTATGATCTCGAGGCCAAGGTGGTGACCCTGGGGGGCGGCGACTTCGACCAGGCCATCGCCGACGCCTTCGCCGAAAAGCCCGACGCCATCCTGGTGCTGGCGGGGGACGGCACCGCGCGCTCGGTCGCCTCGCGCGCCAAACCCGACGGCCCGATGATCGCCCCCCTGCCGGGCGGCACCATGAACATGCTGCCCAAGGCGCTCTATGGCACGGCGGACTGGAAGCTGGCCCTGCGTCGCGCGCTGGAGGAGGGCGAGCCGCAGCCGGTGTCGGGCGGCGAGGTCCAAGGCGAATATTTCTACTGCGCCGCCATCCTGGGATCGCCCGCGCTGTGGGCCCCGGCGCGCGAGGCCATCCGCACGGGCAAGCTCGGACTGGCCTGGCGGCACGGACGCCGGGCGTTGAAACGCGCCTTTTCCGGCCGGCTGCGCTTCACCCTGGACGGCGGCGACAAGCGCCGGACCGAGGCCCTGGTGCTGATCAGCCCGATGATCTCCAAGGCGATGGATGATCCGGTGGGGCTGGAAGCGGCGGCCATGGACCCCTCGGACGCCAGCCAGGCCTTCCGTCTGGCCGCCAACGCCCTGTTCAGCGACTGGCGCCATGATCCGGCCGTTTCCACCCAGCCCGCCAAGCGCATCGACGTCAGGGCGCGCTCGCGCATACCCGCCGTGATCGACGGCGAACCGATTCAACTGAAGAACGAGGCGACCGTGCGTTTCCTGCCCAAGGCCTTCCGCGCCCTGGCGCCGCGTCCGCCTGCCGCCGAGGACAGCCTGTGATGGGCCGGGTCATCCAGTTTTCGGACATCCACTTCGGTTGCGAGCACAAGCGGGCCTGCGCGGCGGCGCTGGACTACGCCCACGCCACGCCCAACGACCTTGTGCTGATCACCGGCGACATCACCCAGAAGGGCTATCCGGACGAATTCCGGGCCGCGCGCGACTGGATGCGCGCCATGCCCGAGCCGCGTTTCGTCATCGTCGGCAATCACGACGTGCCCTATTGGGACGCCCTGGCCCGGGTGTTCCATCCGTGGAAGGCGTTCGAGACCGCCACCGGCTTTCCCGCCCACGACGGCCAGTTCCTGTCCGATACGGTCATGGTGCGCGGCGTGGTCACCGCGCGCGGCTGGCAGGCGCGGCCCAACTGGTCCAAGGGCGTCATCGACCTGGACCAGACGCGCCGGGCGGCCGAGGCCCTGCGCCAGGCGCCGATCGGGGCGCTGCGCATCCTGGCCTGCCACCATCCGCTGATCGAGATGATCGGCACCCCCATGACCGGGGACGTCAAGCGCGGCGACGAGGCGGCCCTGATCTTCGCCGAGGCCGGCGTCGACCTGATCATGACGGGCCATGTGCACGTGCCCTTCGCCATGCCTATCCCCCTGGCGGACCGCTGTTCCTATGCGGTCGGATGCGGGACCCTGTCGCACCGCGAGCGGGGGTCCCCGCCCGGCTTCAACCAGATCGACTGGGACGCCAGGACCATCACCGTCACCGCCCTGGCCTGGGACGGCCAGACGTACAGTTCGCACCAGGTCTGGCGCCTGCCGCGCCGCCAGGACACCCGCAAGGCCGCAACCGCTCCCAGCCCGGTCGAGCCGGGGGAGCTGGAGAAGGCGGTGGTCTGAGGCCCCTCAGCCGGGGCGCACACTATATCCTCGTCATCCTCGCCCTAAACCCCGTCATCCTCGCCCTTGTGGCGAGGATCCATAAACTCAGGCGTCGAGGCTTATGGCCGGATGTCATTCAGACAGCCGGTCGAAGTCGGTCCAAACCGGGAGTCTGGATCCTCGCCACAAGGGCGAGGATGACGAGAAAAGGCGGGACGGCGTATTCGCGGCAAGCCCGAAGACGACAGACGCGACCCCTACCGGAACGGCGGCTCGTCGAAGGCGCGCAGCTTGCGTGAATGCAGGCGCGAGCCCTCCTTACGCATCAGGTCCACCGCCTGGATGCCGATCTGGAGGTGCTCCGAGATCGAGCCTTCGTAAAAGCGATTGGCCTGGCCCGGCAGCTTGATCTCGCCGTGCAGCGGCTTGTCCGACACGCACAGCAGCGTCCCATAGGGCACGCGGAACCGATACCCTTGCGCGGCGATGGTGGCGCTTTCCATGTCGATGGCGACGGCTCTGGACTGGTTGAAGCGCAGCGCCGACTTGGAATAGCGCAGCTCCCAATTCCGGTCGTCGGTGGTGACGACGGTGCCGGTGCGCAGCCGCAGCTTGACCTCGTCGCCCGGCATGCCGCTGACCGACTTGGTGGCGTCGTAGAGCGCGCGCTGGACCTCCGCGATAGACGGGATCGGAATGTCCGGCGGCAGCACCGCGTCCAGCACATGGTCGTCGCGCAGATAGGCGTGGGCCAGCACATAGTCGCCGATGGTCTGGCTGGCGCGCAGGCCGCCGCAGTGGCCGATCATCAGCCAGGCGTGGGGGCGGGTCACCGCCAGGTGGTCGGTGATGGTCTTGGCGTTGGACGGCCCCACCCCGATGTTGACCAGGGTGATGCCCTTATGATCCGGCGCTGTCAGGTGATAGGCTGGCATCTGGTGCTTCTTCCAGGCCGTGTCGCTGACCGCCTCTTCCGGGTTCGGCGTGTCCTTGGTGATCACCACCCCGCCGGCGCACGACAGGGTCTCATAGGGGCTGTCGGGCCGCCGCAGCTGCTCCACCGCCCAGCGCACGAACTCGTCGACATAGCGGCTGTAGTTGGTGAACAGCACATAGGACTGGACGTCGTCCACGGGCGTGCCGGTGTAGTGCTTCAGCCGCGCCAGCGAGAAGTCGGTCCTCAGCCCGTCGAAATGCGACAGGGGAAAGTCGCCGCCCATGTCGAACAGGCCGTCGGCGATCTCGTCGCCGATATGGGCCAGGTCCGTGGTCGGGAACCAGCGCGCCAGCGCCGCCGTCATCGACCGGTCCAGCGCGACCTCGAGCCCGTCGGTCACATAGGGGAAGGGGATTTCCTGGCGCGAGACGCCGACCTCGAAGGTCGCGTTGTATTCCTGCTCCAGCAGGCCGAGCTGTTCGGTCAGATAGGGACGGAAAAGGTCCGGCCGCGTCACCGTGGTGGCGTAGCTGCCCTGGCGCGACAGCCGGGCGTAGGCGCGCGGCTCCAGGTCCTGGGGACGGTCCCCGTCCCAGCGGATGCGAAGCTCGGGATAGGCGAACACCCCTTCGGCGCGCTTCAGCGGATCGGGTCGCGCGCCGGTGTTGACGAAATCCCGCACGGCGTCGCGCAGGTTGGTCACGGATCGGGTGTAGAGGGTTTCGAGGCGGTCCAGCGCCGCCTGTGCTGTCATCTGTTCTGTCATGACTTCCCCTAGCGGAGCTTCGTGTCATTGGCGAGACGTTCCGCGCTCAACGCCGCTTTCGCTGCGTTGCAGCAATTTATGACGGGCCGCACGGTTGCGCATCGGACGGCGGTGGCGCATCTGGCGCCCATGTCTCTTTCCGCTGCGTCATCGCCCGCCAAGAAGGAACTCGGCTTCGTCGAGTTCGTCTGCATCGTCGCCCTGATGATGGCGCTGAACGCGCTCGCCATCGACTCCATGCTGCCGGCGCTGCCGCACATCGCCGACGATCTGGGCGTGGCGAACGGCAACGACCGCCAGTGGGTGGTCACCGCCTATCTGCTGGGCTTCGGGGCCGCGCAGCTGGTCTATGGGCCGCTGGCGGATCGGTTCGGCCGCAAGCCCGTGCTGCTGGCCGGAGTGGGAATCTATGTGCTGTTCAGCCTTCTGGCGACCCTGGCGCCGAACTTCGACATGCTGATCGCCGCCCGCGTGGGGCAGGGGCTGGGCAGCGCCTGCACCCGCGTGCTGGCCGTCTCCATCGTCCGCGACCGCTACGAGGGGCGCACCATGGCCCGCGTCATGTCCTTCAGCTTCCTGGTCTTCCTGGGCGTGCCGATCCTAGCGCCGTCCATCGGCCAGATGATCATGCTGGTCGGCCCCTGGCGCTGGATCTTCGCCGGCCTGGGCTTGGTCGGCGTCAGCCTGATGGTGTGGGCGTCCCTGCGCCTGCCCGAGACGATGAAGCCCGAGGATCGCCTGCCGATCCGGTTCAGCCGCCTGCTGGCCGCCTACAAGACCGCCCTGACCGATCGCACGGCCATGGGCTACACCCTGGCGATGACCGCCATCACTGGCGCCCTGTTCGGCTTCATCAACTCCGCCCAGCAGATTTTCGCCGACGTGTTTCACGCCGAGGCCGCCTTTCCGGCCATCTTCGCCCTGATCGCCGGCGGCATAGCGGCGGCGTCCCTGGTCAACGCCCGGCTGGTCGTGCGCCTGGGGTCGCGCAAGATTTCGCACACCGCCCTGATCGGCTTCACCTCAATCGCCGGGGTCCATGCGCTGACGACCCTCCTGGGCCATGAATCGATCTGGACCTTCGCCATCCTGCAGACCCTGACCATGTTCTGCTTCGGCATGATCGCGGGCAATTTCGGGGCCATGGCCATGGAGACGATGGGCCATATCGCGGGCACGGCGGCCTCGATCCAGGGCTTCATCTCCTCGGTGTTCGGATCGCTTCTGGGTTTCGCCATCGGCCAGCAGTTCAACGGCACGGCGGCCCCCATGACGCTGGGCTTCACGGTCATGGGGCTGATGGCCCTGGTCTTCGTCCTGTTCGCCGAGCGCGGGCGGCTGTTCCGCGCCCATCACGCCCCGCCGCCGCCGGGCGCCTGATCCCTAGGCGTGATCCTCGGGCTTGATCTTTTCGTCGTTTCCGCGCGTTCTCCGGCCCACGTTCAGGTCAGTTCCCGGAAAGCCTCGATGAAGCGCAAAGCCTTCGGTCTCGTCTCCGCCCTCGCCCTCGCCGCCGCCTTGGGGCTGGGCGCCTGTTCCACCCCGACCGGAGGCGCCGCCCTGGCCCCGCCCGCCATCGCCCCGGCGCCGGGCCCCCAGGCCGTCGACAGCCACACCTACGCCCGCCCGGAAATCGCCCGCGTCGTCGATGTGGCGCTGGACCTGACCGCCGACTTCCAGGCCCGGACCCTGTCGGGCACGGCGACGCTGGACGTGCTGACCGCGCCGGGCGCCGGCGAGGTGATCCTGGACATCCGCAACCTCGACATCCAGTCGGTCACGGATGCGGCGGGCCAGCCGCTGCATTTCGTCATCGGCGCCGACGACGCGATCAAGGGCCAGCCCCTGGCCGTCCAATTCCCCGCCGACCAGGCCGAAGGCCGCCGCAAGATCGTCGTCCGCTATTCCACCCGCCCCGACGCCGCCGCCCTGCAATGGCTGAATCCGGCCCAGACGGCGGGCGAGCAAAAGCCCTATCTGTTCAGCCAGGGCCAGGCGATCCTGACCCGCACCTGGGTCCCGACCCAGGACAGCCCCGGCATCCGCCAGACCTATTCAGCCCGCATCACGGCGCCGGAAGACCTGACCGTGGTCATGAGCGCCGAACACCTGACGCCCGAGGGCGAAGCGGCGGCCAATGGTCAAAAAAGCTGGCGCTTCCGGATGGTCAATCCGATCCCGCCCTATCTGATCGCCCTGGGCGTCGGCGACATCGCCTTCGCCCCCTTCGACAACCGCACCGGCGTCTGGACCGAGCCCAGCCGCTTGCAGGCCGCCCAGTGGGAGCTGGAGCCGACCGCCGCCATGGTCACGGCGGCCGAGAAACTCTACGGCCCCTATCGCTGGGGCCGGTACGACCTGCTGGTCCTGCCCCCGTCCTTCCCGTTCGGCGGCATGGAGAACCCCAGGCTGACCTTCGCCACCCCGACCATCATCGCCGGCGACCGCTCGCTGGTGTCGCTGGTCGCGCACGAGCTGGCGCACTCCTGGTCGGGCAATCTGGTGACCAACGCCACCTGGAACGACTTCTGGCTGAACGAAGGCTTCACCACCTATTTCGAGAACCGGATCATGGAGTCGCTCTACGGCCACGACCGTGCGGTCCAGGAACAGGTCCTCAGCTGGGACGGTCTTCAGGATGAGCTCAAGACCCTGCCCGCCGACGACACTCGGCTGCACCTCGACCTGACCGGCCGCGATCCCGACGACGGCATGAGCACCATCGCCTATGATAAGGGCTCGGCCTTCCTGCGCACCATCGAGCGCATCGCCGGCCGCGAGGCGTTCGACGCCTGGCTGCGCGGCTATTTCGTGCGCAACGCCTATCGCCCGATGACCACGGCCATGTTCCTGGACGACATCCGCGCCCATCTGGTGAAGGGCGACGCGCGCCTGGAATCCGAACTGCAGCTGGACGCCTGGGTCTATCAGCCCGGCCTGCCGTCGAACGCCGTCGCGCCGGTGTCGGACGCCTTCGCGCCCGTGGACGCCTCGGCCGTCGCCTTCTTCCAGGACAAGGGTCCGGCCTCGGCCATCCCGTGGTCGGACTGGAACACCCAGCAGCGCCAGCGCTTCCTGGGCTGGCGTCCGCAAGGCCTGGCGTCCGGCGCCGACTGGCTGACGCCGGCGCAGCTGGCCGACCTGGAAACGACCCTGAACCTGGCGCACGAAGGCAATACGGAACTGACCTTCGCCTGGCTCCAGATCGCCCTGGCGCATCGCTACCAGCCGTCGGTCGCCACCGCCGAGACCTTCCTGACCAGCCAGGGCCGTCGCAAATTCGTCCTGCCGCTGTTCCAGACCCTGTGGAACGAGGGCGACTGGGGCCGCGCCAACGCCCGCCGCATCTACGCCGAGGCGCGCCCCCTCTACCACCCGGTCACCACCGGCTCGGTCGATCAACTGGTCGGCCGGCCCTGATCGTCGCGACGCGGGATGGGCTTCGTTCCATCCCGCGGCCTCTCCCTTTTCGTCATCCTCCGGCTTGACCCGAGGATCGGATGATCCGTCGCACGTGCGAAAGACCAGCAGACTGTCTCTCTCCATCGCTCGATCCTCGGGTCAAGCCCGAGGATGACGGCGTGAGAAACCGAGAGCCTCACAGATTGACCACCGTCACGTCGTCCTCGCTCGCCAGCCGTTCGGCCAGCACGGCGCGGTGACAGCCGGCGTGGTCGGCCTCGAAGCACAGCAGGGCGACGCGCGTCTCGCCCGCCAACGCCTTCAGCCGGGCGTATTCCATCTGCGCCTGCGGTTCGGCCAGGTGATCGGCGTAGATGGCGCGCATCTCCGCGACCCGGCCCTTGCGCGCCGCGTCGCGCCCGGCCTTAGGCGTGCCCAGGCCCCGCAGGTGCAGATAGTCGACGCCCTCGGCCCTCAGGCTCTCGCCCAGAATGGTCTTGGAGAAGCCGGCGCGGCGCGAGGCGGCGACGGCGCGCACGTCCACCAGGGTCTGGACCCCGGCGGCCTTCAGCCGGCCGATCACCTCCGCCTGGGTCGCGCCTTCATAGCCTATGGTGAACAGTTGCATCCGTCCCACATGGGCGCCGCCTCGCCGGGCGCCAGCGTGACCGTTCAAAGCCGCGTTGCGGCGCGGCGCCCTATCGTCTATCCCGCCGACACCGATTTCGACTGGAGTTACCCTCATGGCTGACCTCGCCCCCGGCGTCGTGACCCTCTTCGGAGGATCGGGCTTCATCGGGTCGCAGGCGGTGCGCGCCCTGGCCCGTCGCGGCTGGCGCATCCGCGTCGCCGTGCGCAATCCGGTGCTGGCCATCGAGATCCAGCCGTTGGGCGATCCGGGCCAAATCCAGTTCATGCGTTGCGACGTCACCAATCCGGCGGACGTGGCCGCCGCCGTGCGCGGCGCCGACGCCGTGGTCAATCTGGTGGGCGTGCTGCACGACGGCGGCGGCCGGCGCGGCTTCGACGCCGTCCATGTCGATGCGGCCAAGACCATCGCCGAGGCCGCCCGCGCGACGGGCGTCCAGCGGCTGGTGCAGATGTCGGCCATCGGCGCCGACCCGGAAAGCGCCTCGGCCTATGGTCGCTCCAAGGCCAGGGCGGAAGACGCCATCCGCGCCGTCTATCCGGACGCGGTGATCCTGCGCCCGTCGCTGGTGTTCGGCGCCGGCGACGGCTTCCTGAACCGGTTCGCGGCCCTGGCGGTCCAGTCGCCCGTCCTGCCCCTGATCGGCGGCGGCGAGACCCGGTTCCAGCCCGTCTATGTCGGAGACGTCGCCGAGGCGATCGCGCGCGGCGTGATCCGGGCCGACGCGGCCGGCCGCACCTTCGAACTGGGCGGGCCGACCATCTACACCTTCCGCGAGATCCTGGAACTGGTCCGCCGCGAGACCGGCCGCGACCGCCTGCTGCTGCCCTTGCCCTTCTTCGTCGCCAGGCCCCTGGGCGCGCTGCTGCAGCTGGTCGGCATTCTGGGCGTCACGCCGCCGCTGACCCGCGACCAGGTCTTCATGCTGGAGCACGACAATGTCGTGTCGGACGGCGCCGCGACCCTGGCCGACCTGGGCGTCCAGCATCCCAACGGCATGGAGGTGATCGCCCCCTCCTATCTGTGGCGCTATCGCGTCGGCGGCCAGTTCGCCGAATCCCCCGCCCACTGACGCCTGCGTCCGCCGATCCTGCCCTGGCCGGGAAACCGGTCGGAGCCCCTTCGCAGGGCGGAACAAATAGTGCACAACTCGAGGATGCCGGCCACGCAGACCCAGCCCGCCTTTAGGGAAGACCCGACGCTCGACGACGCGCGCGCCCTGCTGTCGCGCGTCTGGGGCCATGCCGATTTTCGCGGTCTCCAGGGCCAGGTGGTCGCCGAGATCCTGGCCGGGCGCGACGCCCTGGCCGTCCTGCCGACCGGCGGCGGCAAGAGCGTCTGCTACCAGATTCCCGCCATCCTGCGCCCCGGCCTGGGGCTGGTGGTCTCGCCGCTGATCGCCCTGATGACCGACCAGGTCGAGGCCCTGAAACAGCAGGGCGTCGCCGCCGCCCGCCTGGATTCCGGCGTCTCGCTGGACGAGCGGTCGGCCATCTGGCGCGCGGCGCGCTCGGGCGAGCTGGACCTGCTCTATGTCTCGCCCGAAGGCCTGGCGGCGGGGGCCATGCTGGACCGGCTGGCCGAACTGCCCCTCAGCCTGATCGCCATCGACGAGGCCCACTGCGTCTCGCAATGGGGCCACGACTTCCGCCCGGACTATCGCAATCTGGGCCTGCTGGCCGAACGCTTCCCCCATACGCCCCGCATCGCCGTGACGGCGACCGCCGACGCCCGCACCCGCGACGACATCCTGCGCTCGCTGCGGCTGGAACAGGCGCGGGTCTTCGTCGACAGCTTCGCCCGCCCGAACCTGCAACTGTCGGCCGAGCGCAAGGAGAGCGCCTCGCGCGCCAGGACCGACGCCCGCGTCATCGAACTAGTCCGCGAAAGGCGCGGCAAATCGGGCGTCGTCTATTGCGGCAGCCGCGACGGCTGCGACCGCGTGGCCCAGGCGCTGCGCGACGCCGGGACCAACGCCATCGCCTATCACGCGGGCATGGACACCCGCGAACGCGACCGCCGCCTGGAGCGGTTCCTGGCCGAGGAGGGGGCGGTCATGGTCGCCACCATCGCCTTCGGCATGGGGGTGGACAAGGCCGACGTCCGCTTCGTCATCCACGCCGACCCGCCCGGCAGCCTGGAGGCCTATTGGCAGGAGATCGGCCGGGGCGGCCGCGACGGCGAACCGGCGGAAGGGATCACCCTCTATGGCCCGTCGGACATCGCCTGGTCGCTGCGCCGTCTGGATGGCCGCCCGATGGCCGAGGAGGTCAAACAGGTCCAGGTGCGCAAGGTTCGCCAGCTGTTCGCCATGCTGGACGGCGCCGTCTGCCGCGCCCAGGCCGTGCGCCGCTATTTCGGGGAACAGGACGCGGCGCCCTGCGGCGTCTGCGACGTCTGTTCCGACCCGCCCCAGCTCTATGACGCCACCGTCCCGGCCCAGAAGGCGCTGGCGGCGGCCCAGCGGCTGGGCGGCCGTTTCGGCCGGGGCCGGATCGTCGACCACCTGACCGGACGGACCAAGGCGGTCCAGCCCTGGGAACAGCAATTGTCCACCTGGAGCATAGGGGCGGACATCTCGCCCAACGGCTGGCGCGACATCGTCGATCACCTGCTGTTCGAGGGCCTGCTGATCGAGGACCCCAACGACGGCAAGCCGCTGGTGGGGCTTGGCGATCCCGAGGCCGTGCGCGCGGTCTATAAGTCGGAACGCCGGATCGAGGTTCGCCGCGCCCCCGTTCGCGCCGCCGCCGCCCCCCGCCGCCGCGACCGTACGGGCGAGGGCCGCAACGCCGCTCTGGAGACGATGGACGCCGACGTCCGCGCCCGCTTCGAGGCTCTGCGCGCCTGGCGCCGCGACCGCGCGTCGGAACAGCACGTTCCGCCCTATGTCATCTTCCAGGACAAGACCCTGCTGGAAATCGCCCACGCCGAACCGGGCGACCTCGTCGCCCTGGGAGCCGTCTCCGGCGTCGGCCAGTCGAAGCTTGACCGCTACGGCAAGGGCGTGCTGGAGGCGTTGGCCGCCGCCGGGTGACGACCCTTCCATGACCAAAGCGTAACTGGCGAGGTTGCGTCTCACTGCTAAGCTTGGCGCGAAACGACCAAGGTGTTTGAGTATGAAACGATTTTTGGCGGCGGGCGCGGCCTGTCTGGCGATGGCGAGCGCGGCCCAGGCGCGCGTTCAAGAGCAAAGCCAGCCCCAGGCTGCGACGGCGGAAGCCCCCAAGCCGATGGACCAGCCCCGCGACTGGGGGGCGACCTTGGTCCAGGACGCGACCGGCCTGCACGATATCATCGTGGACAGCCATCCGGGCGCTTACGACCCCCTCAATCCCGCCTTCCGGCCTCGGCTGGACCAGGGGCTGGCGGTCGCGCTCGAACGCGCGAATTCGACGACCGACGCAGGCGGCTGGTGGTGGGCGCTGCGGGCCTATGTCGCCAGCTTCGAGGACGGCCACGTCGATATCAACGTCACCCAGCCGGGTTACGGCTTCGCCACGCGTTGGCCCGGTTTCCTGACCGTCTATCGCGGCGCCGATCAAGTGGTGGCCGACCGTGACGCGGCCGATCCCGGGACCCCGCCGCTGGGCGCCCGGCTGATCGACTGCGACGGCGTGGCCGCCGAACCCCTGGCCGAGCAACGCATCGGCCAGTTCCGCGGCCGCTGGTTCCTGGAGGCTCAGCACGTCCTCTTCGGCGACTGGCTGTTCCTCAGCGCCCAGAACCCGTGGATCGACGAAATGCGTCAGTGCCGGTTCGACGCCGATGGCGCGACCAGGACCTACGCCCTGAACTGGCGCGCGACGCCCGATGATCTAGGCGCGCGCCGCACCCGGCTGATCCAGAGCGCCTCGACCGACTTCGGACTCAAACCGCTCGACGACGGTGGTTTCTGGATTTCGACGCCGTCGTTCAACGGCGATCCTTCCAGCGAGGCGCACGCCAAGCTGACCGCCCTGATCGCCGACATGCAGACGGGGCAGGCGGCTTTGCGCGCGGCCTCCTATGTGGTGCTGGACCTGCGCGGCAACGGCGGCGGCTCCTCGCACTGGAGCGAGCTGATGGCTCAAATCCTGTGGGGCGACGACTGGATGAGCGCCCACGTCGAATCGGGGGTCGAGGCCGTCGAATGGCGAGCATCGGACGGCAACCTGGCCCAGATATCGGGCTTTCTCGACCAGCTTCGCGCCGCCAACGATCAGCCGCAGTTGATCGCCTGGGCCGAAAGGGTCGTGACCGGCATGAAGGCGGCGAAGGCGGCGGGCCAACCCTATTGGCGCGACGCAAACGACGACAGCGCCGCCTCGCCCGCTGCACCCCCGTCCGCGCCCCAGCTGATGTCGGGCCGGGTCTATGTCCTCACCGATTCCAGCTGCGGCTCGGCCTGCCTGGACGCCGTCGATCTGTGGAAGGCCGCAGGCGCCGTCCAGGTCGGGCGCGAGACCACGGCCGACACCGTCTACATGGACATCCGAAATCCGGTCCTGCCCAGCGGCCTGGCCCAGATCGCCGTGCCGATGAAGGTCTATCGCGGCCGCGCGCGGGGCAACAACGAACCGCAGCGCCCCGATCGCCTGTTCGAAGGCGACATGGCCGACAATGCGGCGTTGCGCGCCTGGATCGCGGACCTCGCCGCCCGTTAGATCACGCCAGAAACCGCTCCACCACCGACATGAACTTGGCGGGCTGGTCGATCATCACCTGGTGTTCCGCGCCCTCGATCCGTTCGAAACGGGCGGGGCGGGGCAGGGTGTCGAAGCCGTAGCGATAGAGGCCTTCCAGCCGGTTGCGGGGATTGCTGGTGTCCGGGGTCCAGCCATAGACCACGGTCACCGGCGCCGTGACCTGGCGCAGCCGCAGCCGCAGGTCGACCGTCAGCGCCTCGTACAGCCCCTGCGCCAGCACGCGCCGGTCGCCGCCCTGCAGGCCCAGGCCATCGAACACCATGTCGCCCGCCAGCCCCAGGTCCCCGCCCAGGTCCGCGACCTGGCTTTTCAGCGCCTGGTCGCCGAACAGCATCAGCGCCTGATAGCCCAGCCGCGCCAGGGGCTCGACCTGGGCGGCGGTCATGCGGGCGTCCACCAGGGCTGGGAAGAAGGGGGCGGAATCGACCACCATCACCCGTCCGATCCGGTCGCCCATGTCGGCGGCGATGCGGATGGCGATCTGGCCGCCCAGCGAATGGCCGATCAGGGCGGGGCGTTCGATCCGCTGTTCGCGGATATAGCGCTCGATCTCGGCGGCGGCCGGGCCCGACAGGCCGCCGCTGGCGTTGCCGCCGATGTCCGTCCGGCCGAACCCGCGCAGGGTGACGACATGCACCCGGTATCGGCCCGCCAGCCGGTCCGCCGTCGTCCGCCACGCGTCGCCGGTCGAGCCCAGGCCGGGAATGAAGAGGATGTCCGGGCCCGCGCCGCACGCCTCGACGATGATCCGGTTCGACTGGAACACCGGCGCGGGCGGCGTATAGGGAATCACGGGCGGCGCCGTCTGGGCCGCCGTCTGGGCCTGAAGGCCAGCGGGCAGGGCGACGGCCAGGGCGGCGAGCAGCAGGGCGAGAAAGCGGATCATGACCCGCCCCTAACGCCCGATCGCGGCGATCGGTTGGCGCATCAGCGCCCCTTGAAGTCCGGCTTCCGCTTTTCGACGAAGGCGGCCATGCCCTCCTTCTGGTCCTCGAAGGCGAACAGGGAGTGGAACAGGCGTCGTTCGAACCGCACGCCCTCGGTCAGGGTCGTCTCCAGCGCGACGTTGACCATTTCCTTGTTCATCATCACCGCCAGCGGGCTCTGCGCGGCGATCTTCGCCGCCGCCGCGCGCGCTTCGTCCAGCAGGGCGTCGGCGGCCACGACACGGCTGACCAGGCCCGACGCTAAAGCCTCCGCCGCGTCCATCATCCGCGCGGTCAGGATCATATCCATGGCCTTGGACTTGCCGACCAGGCGGGTCAGCCGCTGCGAGCCGCCGATGCCGGGCGCGACGCCCAGGTTGATCTCGGGCTGGCCGAACTTCGCCGTCTCCGAGGCGATGATGAAGTCGCACAGCATGGCCAGTTCGCACCCGCCGCCCAGGGCGTAGCCCGACACCGCCGCGATGATCGGCTTTCTGAACCGCATGATCCGGTCGTGGCCCAGGGCGAAGAAGTTCCCCTTGAACATCTCGGCGTAGGACTGGTCCGCCATCTCCTTGATGTCGGCGCCGGCGGCGAAGGCCTTGGCCGAGCCGGTCAGGATCAGGCAGCGCACGCTGTCGTCGGTCTCCACCGTATCCAGAAAGGCCGCCAGTTCGGAAAACAGGGTCGAGTTCAGCGCGTTCAGCGCCTCGGGCCGGTTCAGGGTCACGACTGCATAGCCGTCTGGGTGACGCTCGATCAGCAGGGTGGAATAGGTCTCGGCCATTGGTCGCGCTCCTCTTTGCGGTTCGTCTAGCGTCTCGCGCGCAGCAGGGCGAGGGTCATGGCGAAACGGATCAGCTCCGACACGACGATACAGCCCATCAGCAGATTGGCGATCAGCACCAGCAGATTGGCCGGCGTCGTCGCCGCCAGCAGGCGCGACAGGACCGGCTGGCCGATCCACCCCGTCAGGAACAGGACGGCGGCGACCAGCGTGATCATGGCGATCAGCGCCATCAGCGAGACATGGCTGGCCTGGAGCGACGCCTTGCGTTCGGCGGCGCCCTCGCGCGTGTCGGCATGGGGCAGAAGCCGGGCGATCAGGCCCAGCACGCCCTCCGCCACGGCGATCAGCACCAGGCCGACCACGAACAGGGCGCCCATCTCCCCGGCGAAACCGGGCCGCGTCAGGTCGCCGACCCGGATGCGCTCGATCAACTGCCACCCATAGAGGCCCCAGACGCCCAGCGTCGTGACGATGGCGATCCACAGATGTTGCTGGCGCAGGGTCATGGGACGATCTGGCGTGAAATCGGCGTCAAGATGAAGGCGGCCCTAGACACCGACCATCTCGCCCAGCTTCAGCACGGTGTTCCAGTTGCGCCCCGTCCCCATGCCCAGCATGCGCGGCGTGGCCTTCTTGAAGATGGCGGACCGGCCCTGGCCGTTCGGGAACCAGAAATAGAGCCCGTCGTCGGTCGCCTCGACCCGCTCGCCGCCCTCGGCCAGGGCGCGGACGGCCTCCAGGGCGCCGGGCCTGATCCCGGCCTTCATCACCATGGCGACGATCTTGGCGGGGTGGGCCTCGGCCTCCGGCGCGAAGGGATTGGCGGCGATCAGGGCCGACCACTGGTCCGGCGTGCGGACCATGGCGACGATCTCCAGGTCGAAGCGGCGCGCCATCTCGGCCTCGATCGCGGCTTCCAGGTCGGCGGGGTCGCGGTCGCTATCGACCACCAGATTGCCGCTGGCCTGGAGCGTGCGGGGGTTCTTCAGGCCCATGGCTTCGGCCATGGCGCGCTGCTCGCCGACCGGCGCGCGCACGCCGCCCGTGTTCATGCCGCGAAACAGGATGATGCGATGGGTCATGATCTCATCGCTTCTGGCACGACGGACAGTAGAAGGTCGAACGGCCGCCCTGGACGATGCGGGCCACCACGCCGGCGCAGCCTTCCCCCCGACACGGCTGGCCCTCGCGGCCATAGACGTCGAACCGGTGCTGGAAATAGCCCTGGCCGCCCTCGGCGTTGGCGAAGTCGCGCAGGGTCGAGCCGCCCGCCGCGATGGCGTCGTCCAGCACATGCCGGACCTCGGTCGCCAGCCGTTCCAGCCGCGCCTTCGACACCGAACCGGCCGCGACCAGGGGCGAGATGCGCGCGCGATACAGCGCCTCGCACACATAGATGTTACCCAGGCCCGCCACGATCCTCTGGTCCAGCAGGCTGACCTTGATGGACTGTGTCTTGCTGGCGAAGGCCTCGGCCAGGTGCGCGCCGGAAAAGCCGTTGCCCAGCGGTTCCGGCCCCAGGCCGGCGAACCAGGGATGGGTCTCGACCGCGTCGCTCGGGATCAGGCCCATGAAGCCGAAACGTCGGGCGTCGGCGTAACCGATCCGCGTGGCGACGCCGCCCTGGACGGCGCAGCCGCTGAAATGCTCGTGCTTGCCGGCGATGGGCGCCGCCTCCTCGAACTCGCCCAACTGCGTTCCGTCCAGGGTGAAACGGCCCGTCATGCCCAGGTGGGTGATCCAGGTCTCGCCCGTCGACAGGGGCATGAGCAGATATTTGGCCCGCCGGTCGATCCGCTGAACCGTCGCCCCCTCCAGCCGCTCGATGAACCGCTCGGGAAAGGGGAAACGCAGGTCGGGCCGGTTGATCCGCACCCGCGTCAGGCGCGCGCCCTGGAGCACCGGCGTCAGGCCGCGTCGGACGGTTTCGACCTCGGGAAGTTCAGGCATGGATGCTCCTAACCCGCCCGCGGCCGACCGACCAGAGCGGCGAACGAAGGGATATGGTTGCCGCCCGCCCCATTCTGCGCTTACGTCCGCGCGAACGTGGGGAACCATTCCAAAATGACTGACGCCGTCGCCGCCCCGAAGGGTCGGCTTGAACTTACGCTTCGCGCCCTGGTGCTGGGCGTGCTGCTGGCCGTGGTCTTCACCGCCGCCAACACCTATCTGGGCCTGAAGGTCGGCCTGACCTTCGCCTCGGCCATTCCGGCGGCGGTCATCTCCATGGCCATCCTGCGGGGTTTCCGCACCTCGACCATCTGGGAAAACATGACCGTCCAGACCGTGGCCTCGGTCGGCGGGGCCATGAGTTCGATCATCTTCGTCCTGCCGGGCCTGGTGATGATCGGCTGGTGGCTGGAGTTTCCCTTCTGGGAATCGACCCTGATCTGCATCTTCGGCGGCATATTGGGCGTCACCTTCTCCATCCCGCTGCGCCGCGCCCTGGTGGTCAACGGCGGCCTGCCCTATCCCGAAGGCGTCGCCGCCGCCGAGGTGCTGAAGGTCGGCTCGCGCGGGGCCGAACAGACCGAAAGCGCGGTGCGCGAGAACAAGTCCGGCCTGTGGGTCGTGGTCGCCGGCGCCCTGGTCTCGTCCGGTTACGCCCTGCTGGTCGCGGGCCGCGTCTTCGCGGGTGAGGCGGCCCGGTTCTTCAGGCTGCCGGCCGCCCTGGGCGGCGGGGCCACGGGCGTGGGCTTCGGCATGCAGTTCGCCCTGCTGGGCGCCGGCCACCTGATCGGCTTGACGGTGGGCCTGGCCCAGCTGTTCGGCCTGATCCTGGCCTGGGTCATCGCCGTGCCCATCCTGACCAGCCCCGACACCGTCGCCTGGCTGACGGCGCACGGCCTGCCCTCCATCGCCGCCACCCTGCCGGCGGGCGTCCCGGCCGAGGAACTGGCCGGAACGGTCTGGGCGCGCGAGGTGCGCTTCATGGGCGCCGGCGTCATCGGCATCGCCGCCATCTGGACCCTGATCAAGCTGGCGGGCCCCCTGATCGGCGGCCTGACCTCGGCGCTCGCCGCCCAGTCCCGGCGGTCGCACGGCGAGGTGCTGGATCGCACCGAACAGGACATTCCGATCAAGATCGTCGGCGGCGTCTCGGTCGCGGCCCTGATCGCCATCGCGGGGCTCCTGACCTGGGTCGCCCTGGCCTCGCCCACCCTGGCCGGTTCCGCGCCGCTGCTGGTCGTCGGCGGCCTGGTCTATGTGGTCTTGATCGGTTTCGCGGTCGCGGCGATCTGCGGCTATATGGCCGGCCTGATCGGCTCGTCGAACAGCCCGGTCTCGGGCGTCGGCATCCTGGCCATCATCATCGCCTCGCTGCTGATGCTGGGCGTGATGAAGATCGCGGGCGTGCCGGCCGACGGCTCCATCATCGCCTTCGCCCTGATCGTGACGGCGGTGGTCTTTGCCGTGGCGGTCATCGCCAACGACAACCTTCAGGACCTGAAGACCGGTCAGCTGGTCGACGCCACGCCGTGGCGCCAGCAGGTGGCCCTGATCGTCGGCGTCATCGCCGGCGCGATCATCATCCCCTTCATCCTGAACAAGCTGAACGGCGCCTTCGGCTTCGAAGGCGGCCCTCCCGGCATCGCCCACGAACCGCTGGCGGCGCCCCAGGCCACCCTGATCTCGGCCCTGGCGCGCGGCGTCATCGGCAACGATCTGCGCTGGGACCTGATCGGCGTCGGCGTCGTGATCGGCGCGGTCATCATCGTGCTGGACGTGGTGCTGGAACGGGCGACCAAGGGCCGGTTCAAGCTGCCGCCGCTGGCGGTGGGCATCGGCTTCTACCTGCCAGCGGCGGTCACCACCATGCTGGTCATCGGCGCCGTGGTGGGCTGGCTCTACGACAAGGCGGTCAAGCAGACGCGTTTCGCCGACGTCGCGCGCCGCATGGGCGTGCTGCTGGCGTCGGGCCTGATCGTGGGCGAGAGCTTGTTCGGCGTCTTCTACGCCAGCGTCATCGTCGGCACGAACAGCGACGCCCCCTTCGCCATGCTGTCCGAAGGATCGGCCTGGCCAGCCATGCTGGCGGGCGTCGTCGCCTTCGCCGCCTCGGTGTTCGCCCTCTACTACTGGACGCGCGGCCGCGCCAAGAAGGTCTGACGGCTCGACCATTCTCCCTCCCCGTTCCGGGGAGGGTGGCTGAGCGGAGCGAAGCCGGGTGGGGAGGGCCGCGCGATCCGGCGCAGACCTGTCGTGGATCGCGGCCCAGCCGGGCCGCCCCCACCCCGTCGCTGGGCGACGACCCTCCCCGTTCCGGGGAGGGAGAATTCTACGCCTTCCTTGTCGCCACCATCATATAGTTGATCCCCGCGTCGCCCGACTGGCTCCAGCGATCGTTCAGCGGGTCGTAGTTCAGGCCGTATGGGCCTTCGACCGTCACCGGCTCCTGCGCCAGCATCGACCGGATCTCGTCGGGCTTCAGGAACTGGCGCCAGTCGTGGGTGCCCGCCGGCACCCAGCGCAGGATGTATTCCGCCGCCACCTTGCCCAGGGCCAGCGACTTCAGGGTGCGGTTCAGGGTGGCGACCATCATCGCGCCGCCGGGCCGGACCAACCGGGAACAGGCGCGCACGAAGGCTTCCGGGTCCGCGACGTGCTCTATCACCTCCATCGTCAGGACCACGTCGAAGGGGCCGGCGCCTTCGGCCTCCATCTGCTCGACCGTGGCGGCGCGATAGGCGATGTCCAGCCCGACCATCTCGGCATGGGCGCGGGCGGTGCCGATGTTCTCCGAGGAAGCGTCGATAGCGGTGACGCAAAAGCCCATCCGCCGCATGGGCTCGGCGATCAGTCCCCCGCCGCAGCCGACGTCCAACAGGCTCAGGCCGTCGAACGGGCTGCGCGCCTGGGGATCGCGGCCCAGGCGCGCGCAAAGCTGCTCGCGGATCAGCTTCAACCGCGCCGGATTGAACCGGTGCAACGGCGCGAACGGCCCATGCGCATCCCACCATTCCGCAGCCTGGGCCGAGAAGCGGGCCACGTCGGCGGGGTCGATCGATGCGCCGAACGCGCCATCGGTCGAATTTTGCGAAAAACCATGCCCCTGACGGGGTAGGCGAGGCGAGGCGGCGCCGTTAGAAGCGGTCATGGAGCGAGGGATGAACCTTCGCGGCTTTTCACGCAAGCAGGGGGCGAAACGCCACGATGACGCGGCCCGATACCACTCGACTGGTGATGAAGTTCGGCGGCACCTCGATGGGCGACCTCGAACGCATTCGCCGCGCCGCGCGGATCGTCGCCGCCGAGGCCGCCTCGGGCCGCAAGGTCGCGGTCGTGGTCTCGGCCATGGCGGGCAAGACCAATGAACTGGTCGCCTGGACCGACGGCGCGGGCCCGGCCGGCGCTGGCCTGCCGCTCAGCGACGACGAATACGACGTGGTGGTCGCCTCGGGCGAACAGGTCACGGCGGGCCTTTTAGCCATGACGCTTCGCAACATGGGTCTGAACGCCCGCTCGTGGATGGGCTGGCAGGTGCCGATCGTCACCGACGACGCCCACGGCCGCGCCCGCATCGTGGACATCCCCGGCGAGACGCTAGGCGCCGCCGTCGATTCCGGCGAGATCGCCATCGTCCCCGGCTTCCAGGGCGTGACGCCCGGCGGCAAGATCACCACTCTGGGGCGCGGCGGTTCGGACACCTCGGCGGTGGCGGTGGCCGCGGCCCTCGGCGCGCCGTGCGACATCTATACCGACGTGGACGGCGTCTATACGACCGATCCCCGCATCGAGAGCCGCGCGCGCCGCCTGGCCAAGGTCTCCTACGAGGAGATGCTGGAAATGGCCTCCCTGGGGGCCAAGGTGCTCCAGACCCGCTCGGTCGAACTGGCCATGGCCAAACAGGTGCCAGTGCGCGTCCTGTCCAGCTTTATTGAACCCGACGCTGACGGCGTCATGCCCGACAAGGGCGGAACCCTGATCTGCGACGAGGAGGAGATCGTGGAAAAACGCATCGTGTCCGGTGTGACCATGAGCCGTGACGAGGCCCGCATCACCCTGCTGGGGTTGTCCGACCGCGTGGACGCCCCCGCCGACGTCTTCACCCGCCTGGCCGACGCCAACGTCAACGTCGACATGATCGTGCAGAGCCAGGCCCGCACGGCCAATACGGTCAACCTGACCTTCACGACCGGCCGCCGCGACGCCGTTCGCGCCGCCGAACTGATGACGGCGGCCAAGGACCAGCTGGGCTTCGAGGAGATCCGTGTCGACGAGGACGTGGCCAAGGTGTCGGTCGTCGGCGTCGGCATGCGCAGCCACGCCGGCGTGGCCCAGACCATGTTCAAGGCCCTGGCCGACAAGGGGGTCAAGTTCCAGGCCATCTCGACCTCGGAAATCAAGATCAGCGTCCTGATCGACGCCGCCTACGCCGAACTGGCCGTGCGGGCCCTGCATTCGGCTTATGGGCTGGACGCGGTATAGGTGAGTTGAACAGGGCGCCCCGGACCGGGGGGCCTGAGGCGCGGGAGCCAGGATGCCGGCAGGCGGCGCGATGACCAGAGGACCCCGGATCCTCCTGCGCCAGATCCGCGAGGCTCTGGGCGGGGCCGGTGCGGGTGCGACCCCGGCGCAGGACCGGCTGAACATGGTGGTGCGCATCATCGCCCGGTCGATGGTCGCCGAGGTCTGCTCCATCTATCTGCGCCGCGCCTCGGGCGAGCTCGAGCTGTTCGCCACCGAGGGGCTGAATCCCGAGGCCGTGCACAACACCCGCCTGCGCGCCGGCGAGGGCCTGGTCGGCGAGGTGGCGCGCCTGGCCCAGCCGATCAGCCTGTCGGACGCGCCGTCGCACCCGGCCTTCTCCTACCGGCCGGAGACCGGCGAAGACCCCTATCACGCCTTCCTCGGCGCTCCCCTGTTGCGCGGCGGCCGCGCCATCGGCGTCCTGGTCGTCCAGAACCGCACCGAGCGGCGCTATGACGAGGAGGAGGTCGAGGACATCCAGACCATCGCCATGGTCCTGTCCGAGACGGTGTCTTCCGGCGAACTGCTGGACCAGGACGAACTGCGCGACGTCGAACTGGCCCCCCACCGGCCCGAGCGGCTGAAGGGCCAGAAGTTCGCCGACGGCCTGGCCTTCGGCCAGGTGGTGCTGCACGAGGCGCCGCTCGCGCCCGAAAAGCTGCTCAGCGACGACACGGCGATGGAGGAGGCGCGGCTGAAGCTGGCGCTGGCCACGCTGAAGACCGGCCTGGACGCCATGCTGGACAAGGGCCAGGGCCTGGCCGGTCCCTCGTTCGAGGTGCTCGAGACCTATCGCATGTTCGCCGACGACCGGGGCTGGAACCGGTCGCTGGAGGAGGCGGTGCGGAACGGCCTGACCGCTGAAGCCGCCGTGGACCGTGTCCGCAACGAACACCGCGCCCGCTTCGCCCAGGCCCGCGACCCCTATATCCGCGAACGGCTGCACGATTTCGAGGACCTGGCCAACCGGCTGCTGCGGGTGCTGGCGGGCGACAAGCCGGGCGAGCGCGAACTGCCCGACGACGCCATACTTGTGGCCCGCAACCTCGGCCCCGCCGACCTGCTGGAATATCCGCGCGACAAGCTGAAGGGCCTGTTGCTGGAGGAAGGCTCGGCCGCCAGCCACGCCGCCATCGTGGCCCGCGCGCTGCAGATCCCCTGCGTCGGCCGGCTGCAGGGGCTGCGCGACCGCCTGTCCGAGGGCGACATGGTCATCGCCGACGGCGAGACGGGCGAGGCCTATCTGCGTCCCCGCCCTGACATGCTGGAGGCGACCAAGTCCCGCATGGCCGTGCGCGAGCAGCGCCAGGCCGAGTTCGCCCAGCTGCGCCACACCCCCGCCGTGACCCTGGACGGCCAGCGCATCACGGTCCTGACCAACGCCGGCCTGGCGGTCGATCTGGAGAACATGGTCGAGACGGGGGCCGAGGGCATCGGCCTGTTCCGGACCGAATTCCAGTTCATGGTCTCCGACGAATTGCCCCGGCTGGACGCCCAGACGGCCCTCTACAAGCTGGTCCTGGACGCGGCGGGCGACAAGCCCGTCACCTTCCGCACCCTGGACATCGGCGGCGACAAGGTCCTGCCCTATCTGGAGGCCGAGCGCGAGGAGAACCCGGCCCTGGGCCGCCGCGCCATTCGCCTGGGCCTGGACCGGCCATCGCTGTTGCGGATGCAACTGCGCGCCCTACTGACGGCGGCGGCGGGGCGGGAGCTGCGCGTCATGTTCCCGATGATCGCCACGGTGGACGAGTTCCGCGCCGCGCGCGAACTGGTCGATATCGAATGCGCCTGGGCCAAGCGGCGCGGACGCCCGCTGCCGGCCCTGCTGCGCGTCGGGGCCATGGTCGAATGCCCGTCGCTCCTGTGGCACCTGGACGCCTTGCTGCCCCTGACCGACTTCGTCTCGATCGGCACCAACGACCTGTTCCAGTATATGTATGCGGCGGACCGCACCAATCCGCTGGTCTCGGACCGTTACGACCCCCTGTCGCCGCCGACCCTGCGGGCGCTCCAGACGATCCAGAAGGCCTGCGCCGACACCGGCACCCCCGTCTCCATCTGCGGTGAACTGGCCGGTCGTCCGCTGGAGGCCTTCGCCCTGATCACCCTGGGCTTCACCCGCCTGTCGGCCCCGGCGGGCGGCGTCGGGCCGGTCAAGCGGATGATCCTGTCGGCCGACCTGACGGCGGCGCGTCGCGGCCTGTCGAACCTGCTGAACCTGTCCACCGGCTCGGTCCGCAACGAGATCGAATCCCTGGCCCGCAAGCTGAACGTGGTCGTCTGACGCCGGCGGCGCCGAAATCCGATCCATCCCCACAAGCCGTTGAAGCCGGGCGGGGCATCCTTTAACTAGGGCGGATCGGAGCCGTCGCGACGACGCGTGACCTGGGACGCGCGACGACGTCCCGAACATGGGATCAGGCGTCATGGCGCTGGAAGCGGGACAGGCTCCCGACGAGTTGCGGATTCATTCGGACTGGGGGGACCCCGGCCCTTCCATCGGCGAAGCCGCGACCTTGGGCGAGGGGCTGCGCCGCGCGCGTGCGGCGTCGGGCAAGTCGCTGGCGGAACTGGCGGCCGAGACCAAGGTCCACACCCGCTACCTGGTCGCCCTGGAGCAGAACGACTGGTCGTCCCTGCCGTCGCGCGTCTTCGCCATCGGCTATGTGCGGGCCTACGCCGCCGCCCTTCTCCTGGATGAACAACTGGCCATCGAGCGGTTCAAGCGCGAGAGCCCCGACACCTCCGTCCCGCTGAAGGCCCCGATCGGCATCGCCTTCGAGGATGTCCGGCGCCAGTCGCCGCGCATCATCGCCGGCGTCGCCGTGGTGGTCCTGGCCGTCATCGGCTGGAACGTGTTCCAGCGCATCAGCCTGGTGCGGGCGCCGCGCCCCTCCGACATCGCCGCCGTGCCCAAGGCCTGGGGCGAGGACGATGCGGACGGCCAGATCGCCCTGGGCGCCCCCCTGGCCGCGCCGCCGGACCAGACCACGCCCGCCCTCTACATCACCCCGGGGCTCGAGGCCGAACTGACCGGCGTTGACCCCGCGGACCCCAGCGCCGCCGCGCCCGTCGCGACCGACCAGGCGCCGGTGCAGAAGGCCTTCAACCCGCGCGGCGCCGTCTATGGCGCGCCCGCGACCGCGTCCCAGGTGGTGATCCAGGCCCGCAAGGCCGGCGCCCTGGTCGTTCGCCTCGGCGACAGCCAGGCCCTGTTCGCGCGCCAGATGGCCGCCGGCGAGGCCTGGCGCGCGCCTCTGGGCCTGTCCGCCACGGTGGACGTGTCCGATCCCGCCGCCTTCGACGTCTATCTGAACGGGGAATATGGCGGGCCCTTGCAGGCCGTGCTGACGCCCCTGTCCCAGCTCAACAGCCGGGCCGACCAGATGGCGCGCCAGATGGCCGACGCCCAGGCGCGGATGCAGGCCCAGGCCGAGGCGGCGCGCGTCGCCGCCGCCCGCGCCAATCCGCCCGCGCCCGCACCTGCTGCGCCCGCCACGGCGCCGACAAACTGACGGCCGCCGTGGTCCCGCCGTCATCATCGCCCTATATGAGCAGACGATGAGCGATCACACCTCCGATCTCGGGCATGTCCGACCCTGGCGCCATATCGAGCGCCGCAAGAGCCGCCAGATTCGCGTCGGCTCGGTCCTGGTCGGCGGCGACGCCCCGATCAGCGTCCAGTCGATGACCAATACGCCGACGTCCGACGCGGCGGCGACCCTGAACCAGATCCGCCAGCTGGAAGAGGCCGGAGCCGACATCGTGCGCGTCTCCTGCCCCGACGTGGAATCGACCGAGGCCTTCCGCACCATCGCGCGCGAGGCCAGGGTCCCCTTGGTCGCCGACATCCATTTCCACTACAAGCGCGGCATCGAGGCGGCGCAAGCCGGCGCCGCCTGCCTGCGCATCAACCCCGGCAACATCGGCTCCAGCGACCGGGTGCGCGAAGTGATCCAGGCGGCCAAGGACCATGGCTGCTCCATGCGGATCGGCGTCAACGCCGGCTCGCTGGAGAAGGAGCTGCTGGAGAAATACGGCGAGCCCTGTCCCGACGCCATGGTCGAAAGCGCGCTGAACCACGCCCGGATTCTTCAGGACCACGACTTCCACGAGTTCAAGATTTCGGTGAAGGCCTCCGACCCCTTCCTGACGGTTGCCGCCTATCAGCAGCTGGCCGAGGCCATCGACTGCCCGCTGCACCTGGGCGTGACCGAGGCGGGGCCCTTGCGCACCGGCACGATCAAGTCGGCCATCGGCATGGGCTCCATGCTGTGGGCCGGCATCGGCGACACCATCCGGGTGTCCCTGGCCGCCGACCCGGTCGAGGAGATCAAGGTCGGCTTCGACATCCTGAAGTCGCTGGGCCTGCGCCACCGGGGCGTCAACATCATCGCCTGCCCGTCCTGCGCGCGCCAGGGCTTCAACGTCATCGAGACGGTGGCCCTGCTGGAAGAGAAGCTGGCCCATATCTCCACGCCCATGAGCCTGTCGGTCATCGGCTGCGTCGTGAACGGCCCGGGCGAGGCCCTCTACACCGACATCGGCTTCACCGGCGGCGGCAAAGGCGCGGGCATGATCTATCTGAACGGCAAGATCGCCCACAAACAGGCCAACGACGGCATGATCGACCATATCGTCGACCTGGTCGAACAGAAGGCCGCCGAACTCAACGCCGCCCGCGCCGCCGCAGGCGCGGACCAGCCTGCCGCGGCGCTGGAACCGGCGGAATAGCGTCAGGCCGGCGGGCTCAACCGGGCCACGGCTTCCAGGATCTGGGGGCCGGTATAGGGTTTCAGCACCAGGGATTCGGCCAGGTCCGCGTGGCGCGCGGCGGCGGCGACGTCGCCGGAAATGAAGATCACGCGCAGCTTCCATCGGCCGGTAAGGACCTGGGCCAGTTCGACGCCCGTCGTCTCGCCCGACAGATTGATGTCCAGCAGGGCCGCGTCGATGTTGTGCAGGGCCGCCGCCGCCTCGGCGGACGCCGCGTCTTGGAAGGGGCCGACCACGCTGTGGCCCGCCTCGGTCAGCAGTTCGGTCAGGTCGATCGCGGCGTCGGCGTCGTCCTCGACCACCAGCAGGGTCAGGGGCTCCACGCCGGATGCGGGCGCGGCGTCGGCGGCCGGGCGCGGGGCTTGGCGGGTGATGACGGCGCGAAGGTCCTTCCACACCTCGCCGGCGGGGCGGTTGGTGTTCAGGTCATAGATGGCGGCCATGGCGTTCAGCTCCCGGGCGTCTTCGGGTGAAAGGTCGCCGCCGGTTTCGGCCAGGCGGCTGTCGTAGAGGCGGCACAGCCGTTCCACGCTGTCGGAATCGGGCGCGGCGTCGGGCGTCGATGGGGGCGGGCGATCGAACAAGACGTCCTCCTCGGGGTTGCTTGGCGATTAGCTAAACCGTTGGGCGGCGGATCGTAACCGGGGCTGACGCCATCGTGACCGTTCGTTATCTCGGATGACGAGACGAGGCGTGCGCCCGCGCGTCGGTTCCAATCGACAGGCGCCCCGCGCGCAGGCTAAGGACGGCCCCTCGCGTTTCTCAGGATATGCCCGCCTTGCGACTGCCCCAGGCCCGTCTCGATCAGGTGCTCGATCGCTTCCACGAAGTCGAGGCCCGCATGGGCGCCGCGACTGACGGCGCCGAGATCGTGCGCCTGTCCAAGGAGCACGCCGAACTGAAGCCCGTCGCCGACGCGGTTCAGGGCCTGGCCCGCGTCCGGGCCGAGATGGCCGATCTGGAGGCCATGACCGCCGATCCCGAAATGGCGGCGATGGCCGAGGAGGAGCTGCGCGCCCTGACCGACAGCCTGCCCGCGCTGGAACGCGACGTGGCCCTGCTGCTGGCGCCGCGCGACGCGGACGAGAACGCCTCGGCGGTGCTGGAAGTCCGCGCCGGCACCGGCGGGGACGAGGCGGCCCTGTTCGCCGGCGACCTGTTCCGCATGTATTCGCGCTACGCCTCGACGCGTGGCTGGCGAGTCGAGCTGGATTCGGCGACCGAGGGCGACGCCGGCGGCTACAAGGAGATCATCGCCACCGTCACCGGCGACGGCGTGTTCGGCCGGCTGAAGTTCGAGAGCGGCGTCCACCGGGTGCAGCGCGTGCCGACGACCGAGGCGGGCGGGCGCATCCACACCTCGGCCGCGACCGTCGCGGTCCTGCCCGAGGTCGAGGATGTCGAGATCGAGATCCTGGACAAGGACATCCGCATCGACACCTTCCGCGCCTCCGGCTCGGGCGGCCAGCACGTCAACAAGACCGACTCGGCGGTGCGCATCACCCACCTGCCCACCGGCATCGTGGCGACCAGTTCGGAGAAGTCGCAGCACGTGAACCGTGAAAAGGCGATGAAGAACCTGCGGGTGCGCCTCTACGACATGCAGCGTCAGGCCAAGGACCTGGCCCGCGCGGATTCGCGCAAGTCGCAGGTGGGATCGGGCGACCGGTCCGAACGGATCAGGACCTACAACTTCCCCCAGGGGCGCGTGACCGACCACCGCATCGGCCTGACCCTCCACAGCCTGCCGCAGATCCTGGAAGGCGATCTCGATCCGATGCTGAACGCCCTGATCGCGGAAGATCAGGCCGCGCGCCTGGCGGACCTGGAGGCCGAGTTCGGCTGATCAGCCCAGTATGCCCAGCGCCGGTAGAAACAGGACCAGACCCGTCACGGCAGTATAGCCGGCGAAGGCGTGCACGGACCGGCGCCGGCCGCCGAAGGCCACGGGCTCGCGCGGCGCGGACCATCGCGCCGCCCACAGCAGATAGCCCGCCTGGATCGCCCATCCGGCCAGAAAGGCGGCGACCGCCCAGGCGCTGAGCGCCGCCAGGGCGACGCCCGAGGCCAGCACCAGCATTCCGCCCAGGGCGATCACGGCGTCCGCGACCTGCTCCTTCAGGCTGGTCGGCAGCAGTCCCGTCAAGGCGCGTTGGAGACGCCAGTTGAGCCAGGCCTGATACAAGAGCATCAGTCCGCCCAAGACGTAGAACACCCCTATCGCGCGCGCTGCCCACTCCATGGCAGGAATAAGGCCACGAATTTCGACGGGCTGGAATGCGCTAAATCAATTCCCACCGTCGATCGGCGGCGCGCCGAAGCGGGAAAGACACAACCGTTGGTATTCGAATCCGCAGGCGGTCAAGGTCAGACGGCGCCCAACACGATGCAGGTCGCCAGCGACCCCAACAACAGTGTGATGATCACGATCCGTCCCAAGGTCTTCATCGAACCCATCACACCGTGGATTTCGCTCTCGTCCAATTCCCCCACCTTGCCGGGCACGGCCGCAGCCATCCAACCGTCGTCGGCGTCATCACCGAGACCGTCGAACTCGCCTCGCCGCGCCCGCGCAACGATGTCGCGGGCCTGGACGATCTGGAAATCGGGAGCCGTGACCCGCAGGCCGCCCAATGCGATTTGAAGATGCGGCGCGCTGTTGGCCATTTCGCGATCCGCGACGCGGGCGTCCAGACCGTGACGCCGCAACAGGCCAACGGCGAGTTCCGCTTCGGGCAGGGTCGAGAAACGCGCGACTTCCAAACGGTCCATTGGTTACTCCTCGAGAAGAGAAAAGGCGGCGAGAGCCTCGCCGCCTTTTCCTTAGTCTTAGAGGTCCAGCAGAGCCCGCTGCGGGTCTTCCAGCAGTTCCTTGACGCGGACCAGGAAGGTCACCGCTTCCTTGCCGTCGACGATGCGGTGATCGTAGCTGAGGGCCAGGTACATCATCGGGCGGATCTTGACCTCGCCGTTGATGGCCATCGGGCGCTGGACGATGTTGTGCATCCCCAGGATGCCCGACTGCGGCGCGTTCAGGATCGGCGTCGACATCAGCGAGCCATAGGTGCCGCCGTTGGTGATGGTGAAGGTGCCGCCCTGCATCTGGTCCATGGTCAGGGCGCCGTCGCGCGCGGCCTTGCCCAGCGCCGCGATGCCCTTCTCGATGCCGGCCAGGTTCAGTGCATCCGCGTCGCGCAGCACCGGAACCACCAGGCCCTTGTCGGTGCCGACGGCGATGCCGATGTCATAATGGTTCTTGTAGATGATGTCCGTGCCGTCGATCTCGGCGTTGACGGCCGGGATTTCGTGCAGGGCCGCGATGACGGCCTTGGTGAAGAAGGACATGAAGCCCAGCTTCACGCCGTGGCGCTTTTCGAACGCTTCCTTGTACTGCGCGCGCAGGGCCATGACGTTGGTCATGTCCACCTCGTTGAAGGTGGTCAGCTGGGCGGCCGTGTTCTGCGATTCCTTCAGGCGACGGGCGATGGTCTGACGCAGGCGCGTCATCTTCACCCGCTCCTCGCGCGGCTGGTCGGCGCGCGGCGCGGCGGGCGCGGCGGCAGGGGCGGGCGCCGGCGCGGGCGTCTGGCCGATGGCGGCGATGGCGTCGGCCTTGGTGATGTTGCCCTTCGGACCCGTGGCGGCGATGGTCTTGGGGTCCAGGTTGTTCTCGCCGACCACGCGCTGGACGGCGGGCGACAGGGTCTCGTTCTTCGCGCCCGAGACTTGGGCAGAGCCGGTGTTGGCGGGCGCGGCGGCCGGGGCCGGAGCCGCAGCGGCCGGCGCGGCGGCGGCGCCAGAGGCGGCGATGGAGCCGATCTTCTGGCCCGGCGTGACGGTCGCGCCTTCGTCGGCGGCGATGGTCAGGACGCCGTCGGCGGGGGCCGACACCTCGACCGCGACCTTGTCGGTCTCGATCTCGACCAGCAGTTCGTCCTTCTTGACCGCGTCGCCGGACGCCTTGAGCCACTTGCCCATCGAGCCTTCGGCGACGCTCTCGCCCATGGTCGGGACATTGATGTCGATGGCGGCGGCGGCCGGAGCCGCAGCGGCGGGCGCCGTCTTGGTCGCGGCCTTGGGCGCCTCAGCCTTCGCCTCGGCCTTGGGTGCGGCGGCGGCCTTGGCAGGGGCGGCGGCGGACGCGCCTTCGTTCACCACGCCCAGGACCGTGCCAGGCACGACGGTATCGCCCTCGGCGGCCTTGATGTCGCCCAGGGTCCCGTCGGCGGGCGAGACGACCTCCAGCGAAACCTTGTCGGTCTCCAGCTCCACCAGCAGTTCGTCCTTCTTGACCGGATCGCCGACCTTCTTGGTCCATTTCGCGATGGTGGCTTCGGTGACGGATTCACCAAGCGCGGGGGTCAGGATGTCGGCCATGTCAGGTCCAGCTTGTCTCTAGGTCGGTCTTTACGGGTGTATCAGGCGAAGGCTTCGGTCGTGAAGGCGTCGAGTTCCTTCAGGTGGCGGCTCATCAAACCGGCGGCGGTCGACGCCGAGCCTGGGCGGCCGACGTAGCGGGCGCGCTTGGACTTGACGTCCAGCTTGTCCAACGTGATCTCCAGCCACGGATCGACGAAGGTCCAGCCGCCCATGTTGCGCGGCTCTTCCTGGCACCAGACCACTTCCGCCTTGGGGAAGCGCGCCAGTTCCTTGCGCAGCGACTGGATCGGCCACGGATAGAACTGCTCCAGGCGCAGGATATAGACGTCGTCCACGGCCTGGCCGTCCTTGGCCTTCTTCTCGCGCGCGTCCAGCAGGTCGTAATAGACCTTGCCCGAGCACAGGATGACGCGGCGGATGTCCTTGTCCGCCTTGATCTTGATCCCGGCGACCTCGGGCCGGGTCTGGGCGTCGTCGTGCAGGACGCGGTGGAAGGACGAACCCTCGGCCAGGTCCGCCATGGTCGAGGTCGCCTTCTTGTGACGCAGCAGGCTCTTGGGCGTCATCAGGATCAGCGGCTTCCGGAACGGGCGGTGCAGCTGGCGGCGCAGGATGTGGAAATAGTTGGCCGGCGTCGTGCAGTTGGCGACCTGTAGATTGTCCTCGGCGCAGGCCTGGAGGAAGCGTTCAAGTCGGGCCGAGGAGTGTTCGGGACCCTGGCCCTCATAGCCGTGCGGCAAGAGCATGGTCAGGCCGCTCATGCGCAGCCACTTGCGTTCGCCCGAGCTGATGAACTGGTCGATGACCACCTGGGCGCCGTTCACGAAGTCGCCGAACTGGGCCTCCCACATCACCAGGGTGTTGGGGTCGGCCAGCGAATAGCCGTACTCGAACCCCAGCACCGCCTCTTCCGACAGGGCCGAGTCGATCACCTCGAAATTGGCCTGGCCTTCGCCGAGGTTGTTCAGCGGGATGTAACGCTCTTCGGTCGTCTGGTCGATGACGCCCGAATGGCGTTGCGAGAAGGTGCCGCGCACCGAATCCTGGCCCGACAGGCGGATCGGGAAGCCTTCGTCCAGCAGCGAGGCGAAGGCCAGGCTTTCGGCCGTGGCCCAGTCCAGGCCCTGGCCCGAGGTGATGGCCTCGCGCCGGCCGTCGATCACCCGCTTCAGCGTCTTGTGCATGTCGACGCTGTTGGGAATGGTGGTCAGGCGGTGGCCCAGGTCGGTCAGCTTGGCCAGCGGCACGGCGGTCTCGCCGCGCAGTTCATCCTTGGGCGACTGGAAGCCCTGCCATTGTCCGTCCAGCCAGTCGGCCTTCTCGGCGGCCCAAGTCTTGCCGGCCTCGAACTGTTCGTCGAGGAATTTCTCGAACCGCTCCAGCTCGGCCTCCACCTCGGCCTGGGTGATCACCCCCTCGGCGACCAGGCGCTGCGAATAGAGTTCGCGCGTCGAGGGCTGGGCCCGGATCTTTGAATACATCAGGGGCTGGGTGAAGGTCGGATCGTCGCCTTCGTTGTGGCCGAAGCGGCGATAGCAGAACATGTCCACCACCACGTCCTTGTGGAACTTCTGGCGGTATTCGGTCGCCACCTTGGCGGCGAAGACGACCGCTTCCGGATCGTCGCCGTTGACGTGGAAGATCGGCGCCTGGACCATCAGCGCCACGTCAGACGGATAGGGCGACGAGCGCGAGTTGCGCGGGCTGGTGGTGAAGCCGATCTGGTTGTTGATGACGAAGTGCAGGGTGCCGCCCGTGCGGTAGCCCTTCAGCCCCATCAGGGCGAAGCACTCGGCCACCACGCCCTGGCCGGCGAAGGCGGCGTCGCCGTGGATCAGCAACGGCACGACCTTGGAGCGGTCCAGCGCCCACTGGCCTTCGGGCACGCCCTCGTTGGCCTCGCGGATGTCGAACGCCTGTTTGGCGCGCGCCTTGCCCAGCACCACCGGGTTGACGATCTCCAGGTGCGACGGATTGGCGGTCAGCGACAGGTGGACGTGGTTGCCGTCGAACTCGCGGTTCGAGGAGGCGCCCATGTGGTACTTCACGTCGCCCGAGCCCTCGATGTCGCTCGGCACGGCCGAGCCGCCCTGGAACTCGTGGAAGATGACCTTGTAGGGCTTGCCCATCACGGCGGCGAGCACGTTCAGGCGGCCGCGGTGGGCCATGCCCAGCACGACTTCGTCGACGCCCAGATTGCCGCCGCGCTTGATGACCTGCTCCAGCGCCGGGACCATGGCCTCGCCGCCGTCCAGGCCGAACCGCTTGGTGCCGGGGAAACGCTTGTGCAGGAAGCGCTCGAACCCTTCCGCCTCGACCAGCTTGGACAGGATGGCCAGCTTGCCTTCCTTGGTGAAGGCGTTCTGCTCGAACTTGTCCGGCCCCTCGAACCGCTCCTGTAGCCAGGCCTTCTCGTCCGGCTCGGCGATATGCATGTACTGGATGCCGATATTGCCGCAGTAGGTGCGCTTCAGGATGTCCAGCACCTGGCGGATCGTGCCGGTCTGGAGGCCCAGCACGCCGTCCAGGAAGATGGGGCGGTCCAGGTCGGCGGCGCCGAAGCCATAGAATTCCGGCGTCAGTTCCGGGTTCTCGACCGGCTGTTCGATGCCCAGCGGATCGAGGTTGGCCTGCAGGTGGCCGCGCACGCGATAGGCGCGGATCAGCATCAGGGCGCGGATGGAATCATGGGCGGCGGCGCGGATGGCGTCGGCCGAAACCTCGGCGGCGGGCGCAGCTTGGGGCGCGGTCGCGGCGGCCGGCGCGGCGCCGGGCTTCTTGGGGTCAGGCTTGGGCCCGATCTTGGGTTCTGGCCAGCGGCCGTCGAACACGCCGGTTTCTTCGCTCGGCTCGGTCGCGACGCCACGGCCCCAGCCGCCGGCTTCGGCGGCGGCGGTCACGCTGGCGGCGTTGTCGCGAAGCTGGTCGAAGAAGGCCTTCCATTCCCCCGAGACCGAGCCGGGATCCTTGGCCCATTTCTCCTGCAGGTCTTCCACATAGGCCGCGTTGGACCCGTAAAGGAATGAGGTCTCGGCAAAGACCTGGTTCAGCCGACCGGCATCGTCCGCCATCGTTCTCGTCTCGTCCTTAAGCCTTGACGGACACATCTCCGTGAAGGCGCGCTCGTCATATAGGCGTGCTTTCCTTATGGGTCATGACCGAAACGGGGCATTTGGGTGAGAAATTGGTCGCAGCCCCATAGAAAAAACGCCCCTGGCGATAACCAGGGGCGTCGATCCATGCCGTTCGCGGCATGTTTGATGCGCGAGGAGGGTCTTCTCAGCCCTTGAGGACCTCGACCAGAGTGGCGCCCAGGCGGGCCGGCGAGGGCGAGACCTTGATGCCCGCCGCTTCCATGGCCGCGATCTTGGATTCCGCATCGCCCTTGCCGCCCGAGACGACCGCGCCGGCGTGGCCCATGGTGCGGCCCTTGGGCGCCGTGCGACCGGCGATGAAGCCGGCCATCGGCTTCTTGCGGCCCTTCTTGGCCTCGTCGATCAGGAACTGGGCCGCGTCTTCTTCCGCGCCGCCGCCGATTTCGCCGATCATGATGATCGAGGTGGTTTCCGGGTCGGCGAGGAACAGCTCCAGCACGTCGATGAATTCGGTGCCCTTGACCGGGTCGCCGCCGATGCCGACCGCCGTGGTCTGGCCCAGGCCCTCGTTGGTGGTCTGGAACACGGCCTCATAGGTCAGGGTGCCCGAACGCGACACGATGCCGACATTGCCCTTCTTGAAGATGGAGCCCGGCATGATGCCGATCTTGCACTCGTCCGGCGTCAGGATGCCGGGGCAGTTCGGGCCCAGCAGGCGCGACTTGGAGCCTTCCAGCCGGCGCTTGACCTGAACCATGTCCAGCACCGGAATGCCTTCGGTGATGCAGGTGATGAAGGGCACTTCGGCCTCGATGGCCTCGATGATGGCGGCCGCGGCGCCGGCCGGCGGCACATAGATGACCGAGGCGTCGGCGCCGGTGGCGTCCTTGGCTTCGGCGACCGAGGCGTAGATGGGCAGGGTCTCGCCGTGCGAGCCGGTCCAGTTCGTGCCGCCCTTGGTCGGATGCACGCCGGCGACCATCTTGGTGCCGTGATAGGCCAGCGCCTGTTCGGTGTGGAAGCCGCCGGTCTTGCCGGTCAGGCCCTGGACGATGATCTTGGTGTCTTTGTTGACGAGGATGGACATGGGTCTATCGATCTCTGGAATGTGTCTGTCAGCAGGGCGGTAGCGGGCCGGGCGCGAAGCCTCAGCCGACCGCCGCGACGATCTTCTGGGCGGCGTCGTCGAGATCGTCGGCCGAGGTGATGGCCAGGCCGCTCTCGTTCAGGATCTTCTTGCCCAGTTCGACATTGGTGCCTTCCAGGCGCACGACCAGCGGAACCTTCAGGCCCACTTCCTTGACGGCTGCGACCACGCCCTCGGCGATGACGTCGCACTTCATGATGCCGCCGAAGATGTTGACCAGGATGCCCTGGACGTTCGGGTCGGCGGTGATGATCTTGAAGGCCGCCGCGACCTTCTCCTTGCCGGCGCCGCCGCCGACGTCGCAGAAGTTGGCCGGCTCCTTGCCGTACAGCTTGATGATGTCCATCGTCGCCATGGCCAGGCCCGCGCCGTTCACCATGCAGCCGATGTTGCCGTCCAGCGCCACATAGGCCAGGTCCCATTCGGACGCCTCGATCTCCTTGGCGTCTTCCTCGGTCTCGTCGCGCAGTTCCTTGATGTCGGGGTGACGGAACAGGGCGTTGCCGTCGAACGACACCTTGGCGTCCAGGACGCGCAGATGGCCGTTCTCCATGACGATCAGCGGATTGATCTCCAGCATCGACATGTCCTTCTCGACGAAGGCCTTGTACAGGATCGGGAACAGCGACCTGCCGTCCTCGGCCGCGTCGCCCGTCAGGGCCAGGGCGGCGTTGATGGCGGCGACGTCGGCGTCGGTGACGCCGGCGGCCGGGTCGATGACGATGGTCTGGATCTTCTCGGGCGTGTCATGGGCGACGGCCTCGATGTCCATGCCGCCTTCGGTCGAGACGACGAAGGCCACGCGGCCGTGTTCACGATCGACCAGCAGCGAGCAATACAGTTCGCGGTCGATGTCGGCGCCGTCCTCGATATAGAGGCGGTTGACCTGCTTGCCGGCCTCGCCCGTCTGGGCGGTGACCAGGGTGTTTCCGAGCATCTCCTTGGCGTTCTTGACCACGTCCTCGATCGAGAAGGCCAGGCGCACGCCGCCCTTGGCGTCGGCGGGCAGTTCCTTGAACTTGCCCTTGCCGCGTCCGCCGGCGTGGATCTGCGACTTCACGACATACAGCGGGCCAGGCAGCTGCTTGGCGGCGGCTTCGGCCTCGTCCGCCGAGGTGATGGGGACGCCGGCCGCGACGGGCGCGCCGAAGCCTTTGAGGACCTGCTTGGCCTGATATTCGTGAATGTTCATGAGGGACCGTCGCAACCGCTGCTGGGAGAGTTGCGGGGCTTATAGGCCCCGTCCCTTCGCAGGTGCAACCGTCCACGACCCGACCTTTAGTCGACCCAGTCCTTCTTCAGGGTGCGCGAGGCCCCGATCAGCAGGACGGCGGCTAGCAGATAGAAGCCCATGCCGGTGTAGATCGCCCACCGCAGGCTCTCCTCGCCGAAGCGCGGCGCCAGGAGGTCGCTCATCCAGCCGAAGTAGTAGAAGCCCACCGCGATCCCCAGCAGATTGTTCAGCAGCAGGAACAGGGCCGAGGCGGTCGAGCGCATCGCCGCCGGAACCAGGTGCTGCACCGCCGCCGACACCGGCCCCAGCCAGGCCAGGTTCAGCCCCGTGGGCAGAAGGAAGATCAGGAAGGCCAGGGTCAGCTGCTGCACATGGCTGCCGCCGCCCGGCAGGACCAGGCCGATCAGCCAGGGCGAGTTCATCGCCAGCAGGAAACAGGGCGCCGAGATCAGGAAGGCGATAGCCGGCGTCAGCGGATAGGCGCCCTTGCCGCGCCTGGACAGCCTGTCGGCGACCATCCCGCCCAGCCAGATGCCCAGAAGGCCGCCGATCAGGGCGATGCCGGAATAGTACCAGCTGGTCTGGCGCAGGGTCAGGTCGAAGCTGCGCATGAAGAACAGCGGCAGCCAGCCGGCGACGCCATAGCCGCACACCGACGACGAGGCCGCGCCCAGCGCCAGCAGCCAGAAACTCTTCTTGGGAATGACGACCGAGGCGGTCCGGCGCGCGATCATCAATGATATGCCGATCACCAGGGCCAACAGGCCGCCGAAGGCGAAGATCAGCGGATCGCCCAGCCCCAGCCCCGCGAAACGGATCAGGGCGGCCAGCGCCAGGGCGCCGACCCCGACGCCCAGCATGACCTGGGCGGCGATCCTGCCGACCCGGTCCGAGACGGCCGGCGCCGCCGCCAGGGCCGCGACCTGGGCCGTGGTCTTGACCGGATCGGTCGCGCCGCGCCGCGGATCGCGCACCGTCAGCCGCAGCAGCGGCGCGATCAGCACCCCGATCAGGCCCACGACGATGAAGCTGGTCCGCCAGCCGTAGGTCGCCGCCAGCAGCCCGCCCACCAGCGTCCCCGCCGCCGTCCCCAGCGGAATGCCGAAGGCGAAGGCCGCCAGCGCCCGCGCGCGCTGTTGCGGCGGGAAATAGTCGGCGATCAGCGAATAGGCCGGAGCCACGCCGCCGGCTTCGCCCACCCCCACGCCCATCCGGCACAGGAACAGCTGGCCGAACGATCCCGCCATGCCGCACAGGGCGGTGAACCCCGACCAAACGGCCAGCGCCCCGGTCATGATCCACACCCGGCTGAACCGGTCCGCCAGCCAGGCCAGCGGAATGGCCAGGGTCGAATAGACCGAGGCGAAGGCGATGCCGCCCAGAAGGCCGAACTGGCTGTCCGACAGCCCGAACTCCGCCTTCAGCGGCGCCGCCAGAATGCCGATGATCTGCCGATCCAGGAAGTTCAGCATGTAGATCAGGATCAGCACCGCCAGCACATAGAAGCGGTAGCCGGGGCGGACGTCCGCCGGACCCTGCGTGGACTGCGTATCCGTCGTCATCGGCGTTTCCCCTGGGCGTTCTTTATTCGTTGGGCGCAAGCCTAGCTGCATCGGCCTTGGCTTGAAAAGCAAGAGGGGCCGCGGCCTGTCGCCGCCGCCCCTCTGTCCTGGTCAGGCCGTGGTCGCGCTCAATAGCGTGCGGTGAACTTGACCATCCAGGTCCGCGGCGCGCCGAAATAGGCGGTGCGGATGTTGCCGATGGACGAGAACTCCTGGGCGTCGGTCTTGTAGACTTCATCCGACAGGTTCTGACCGTAGACTCCGACCGAATAGCGGTCTGACGGGTCGGTCCACACCACGCGGGCGTCATAGAGCCAGTAGGCGTCCTGATACATGCCATCCAGCTTGGTGTCGGTGTCGACCAGGGTGTTGTCCACCGCCAGGGCCATGCGCGACCGGTACTTGGCCGCCGCGCCGAAGGTCAGGCTGGAGCCGCCCGCCAGATTGTATTCGTACTGACCGCCGAACCGTGCGGTCCAGCGCGGCGAGAAGGCCGGGTCCTGGAAGGCGCGGCTGCCGCCGAAGCTGACGAAGCGGGCGTCGTCGAACACCTTGTAGTCGGCGTCCAGGAAACCGATCTGGGTGTCCAGCGTCAGGCCCGGCGTCGGCACGACCACGCCCTCGACCTCGAAGCCGAAGATGTCCAGCGAACCCGCGTTCAGGACGCTGAGCACCGGCGCGGGCAACCCTGTGTTCGGATCGGTGTCCAGGCCGGAGACGCGGGCCTGGAAGTCCTTGTACTTGGTCAGGAAGGCCGCCAGGTTCAGCCGCAGGCGGTTATCCCAATAGGTCGTCTTGGACCCGACCTCGAAGGTGTCGGCCGTCTCGGGATCGTAGCGGGTGGCCTCGGTCGCCGAATTGGCCCGGCCGTTGAAGCCCCCCGATTTGAACCCTTGAGCGTAACGCGCATAGACCATGGCGTCCGGGCTCAGACGGTAGTCCGCCGACAGCATGATCGAGGTGTCGTCCCACTTTCCGGTCGGCGGAGCGAACACATAGGTCGCGTTGAAGTCTGGAAGCAGGCTGTAGAAGGTCGAGGTCGTGCGCCAGTAGTCCTTCTCCTCTTCGGAGTAGCGGACGCCGGCCGACAGGCGCAACGCGTCGGTCACCGCATAGCTGACGTTGCCGTACACCGCCTTGGAGGTGGTGGTCAGGGTGTCGTCGATGGTGCGCAGGAAGCCCGAGTTCAGGAACGCCGGACCGAGCAGGTCGTCGTCATAGCTTTCCTGGTGCGACGCGACGTCTTCCTTGAGCCAGTACAGGCCGCCCACCGCGGTCAGTCGATCGTCGGCATAGGTCAGTTGCAGTTCCTGGCTGGTCTGGTGCTGGTCCACCGCGACCAGGGCGTCGGCCAGTTCCAGCTCGGTCGCGTCGAAGTCGATGTAGTCGTCGGTGTTCAGCGCCCGGTAGGCGGTGATCGACTTCAGCGACAGACGGTCGGTCAGGTCCCAGCCGATGCGCAGGGCCGATCCCCAGGTCTCCAGCCGCGTCTCGTTGGGCAGGCCGGGGGTGGTGCGGGTCTTGAAGTCGTATTCGGGAACCGGCGAAGCCACCGGATAGACGATCCCACCCGCCAGATAGGTCAGGCTGTTCTGCGCCTGGCCCACGGTCAGGCCGGCGTCGTCCTTGGCGTAGTCGGCGTTCAGGTCGACGGTGAGATTGGACGCCGGGTCCCACGCCAGGTTGGCGCGCACGGCGGTGGAGTTCTTGTCGTTGTATTCCGCGCCCGTCGCCGGATCGGTGACATAGCCGCCGCGCTCGGAGTGCAGGGCCGACAGGCCCAGGGCCAGGTTGTCGGTAACCGGTCCGGACACCGCGCCCTGGACGTCGATCATGTCATAGTCGCCATAGGCGGCCGAGGCGCGGGCGCGGAAGTCCTGGCCCGGACGGCGCGATACCAGCTTCAGGGCGCCGCCGATGGTGTTCTTGCCGTACAGGGTGCCCTGGGGGCCGCGCAGGACTTCGACCCGCTCCAGGTCCAGAAGGTCGAACTGGGTGCCGCGGATGCGGCTGTAATAGACGTCGTCGACATAGACGCCGACGGCGGGGTCGAAGGTTTGCAGCGCGTCCGGCTGGCCCACGCCGCGGATGTAGATGTTGGTCGCGTTCGACGAACCCCGGCCCTGCACCAGGTTGAGGTTGGGCACCGCGCCCTGCAGGTCGGTGATCTGCTGGGCGCCCGCCCGCGCCAGCGTCTCGCCGGAGAAGGCCGTCAGCGCCAGCGGCGTGCGCTGCGCGGATTCCTCGGTCCGTCGCGCGGTCACGACGATGTCTTCGACGGTGGCCGTCTCGGCCTGCGGGCTCGCATCCTGGGCCCAGGCGCCCGACGACATGGCGGCGAACGCCGTCCCCGCCATGAGGGCGGTCTTCACAGGGTGTTTCATGGTTTGGTCTCTTTAGATTTCCAACCGACGACGCTTTATTCAGCGTTCAATGATTTTCCAGGAAGGTGACCCGGTTTCCGCCGGCTGTCAAACCTTCGCTATTCCCCTGCGTCACCCGGACGGCCGAGCGTGGCGCCGTTGCACCAGGGCCGGCGCGCGCCTAGCGTCGAGGGATGAGCAATTCCGACGTCCTGACGCCTGCGCCCCGACCCGTCGCGGCCGCCCGCCGCAAGCCCGCCGGCGCGACCCCGGCCCGGCGCGGCCGCCCGCCCAAGGCGCGCGCGGGCGCCAATGTCGAGACCCGCGACCTGATTCTGGACGCGGCCGAGGACCTGTTCTCCAAACACGGCTTCTACGGCGTCACCATCCGCGAGGTGGCGCGCGAGGCCGGCGTGGATACGGCCCTGGTCCACTATTATTTCGGGGCCAAGCGCGACCTGTTCGATGCGGTCTTCCTGCGCCGGGCCGAGGTGTGGAACGACGAGCGGGTCGCCGCCATCAACCGCTATGCGGAAGCCGCCGGTGAGGCCATGACGCTGGAGGGACTGCTGGAGGCCTTCCTGCGCCCGCCGTTCGAATGGTCGCTGAAGGGCGGGCCGGGGTGGAAACACTATGCCGCCCTGGTGGCCCAGACCAACGCCAACCCGACCTTCGGCGGCGAGACCATGGCCCGCTATTTCGACCCGGCCATCCATCGGCTGATCGAACTGATCGCCCGCGTCCTGCCCGGCTCGCGCGAGGTGGACCTGTATTGGGGCTATCACAATCTGTCGGGCGCCCTGACCCTGACGCTGGGCGAGACGGGACGGCTGGATCGGTTGTCCAACGGGCTGTGCCGGTCGGGCGACCTTGAGACGGCGGGCGACTATATGGTGCGGTTCGCCGCCGCCGGCTTCCGCGCCGTGGCCGGGACGTCGAAGACCTAGCCGAAGAAGATCGCCCACATCATCCGGCCCGGCAGGAAGGTCAGCAGGCCCGCGACGATCAGCCCGCCGACGAACATGCCGGTCATCGCCCTGCGGTGCGCCTGCACTCGGTGGCGGCGCGCGGCGTACACCGCCATCGGCAGGCCGACCACGGTCCAGCCGCTGAGCAGATGGATCAGCGACAGGCCGCCGGGATTGATCTGGTGGATGAAGAAGGAACTGATCGCCGTCGTCCCCATGGCCAGCACCCAGGTCCAGCCCAGCCCGCGGTGCAGCCGCGTCCCCTTGATCCCCGCCAGCAGGACGATCCCGATCAGCAGGGCGGTCATTGCGGCGGCGACATGGATCTGGATCGCCGAGGGCGCCGCGATCAGCAGGCTCCAGTCCGGCGCATGGGGCGCATAGCCCAGCCGCGCCAGCCGCCCGTCGTCCCGCGTCAGATAGAGGGCGAGCGGAACCCCCAGCAGCAACAGGGCCAGGGCGGACGGGACGAGGCGGGCGAGACGGGGCATGGGCGAACTCCTTTCCCGGCCTCCTCGCGGATGTCGGCCCACGGCGCACCCGCGCCTTCGCCAACGACCATCCGCCCTTCGCCAATCGACACCCGACTTCCGCCCCGGCGAAAATCATGGTCTCAAGGCCGTTCCCGCATCCCCTCGCCCCCAGAAAGCCGTCATGCCGTCCTTCCTCGTCGAACGCCGCATCTTCCTGCGCGGCCTGGTCGTGGCGACGCTGGGCGGGGTCTTCCTGGCGACCGCCGGCGCGTTCGGCAGCGGCCATGCGCCCTTCTTCACCCGCCTGGCCTATTGGGTGGCGGTCATGATCCTGGGCGGACTGTGGGGCCATCTGTGCAGCCGGGTCATCGGCCGCTTCATCGACGTGGACGACCGACCGTGGCGGACCATCGCCGTCCTGACCCTGGTCATCACCGGGCCGCTGTGCGTCGTCGTCTGGGCGGCGACGGGGCTGTTCTTCGGCCATGGCTTCTATGCGCCGGCCGCCCTGTCGCAGCTGGTCGTCCCGGTCCTGGTGGTGACGGCGACCATCACGGCGGTGAACGTCTTCCTGGGCCGCGCCCAGCCGGTCCAGACCCATGCCGATCCCGAACATCCCGGCCCCGCGCCCTTCCTGCGGCGCCTGCCGCCGAAGCTGAGGGGGGCGACGATCCGCGCCGTCCAGGCCGAGGATCATTATTTGCGCATCCACACCGACCGGGGCTCGGACCTGATCCTGATGCGGCTGTCCGACGCGGTCCGGGAGCTGGACGGGCTGGAGGGCGCCCAGACCCACCGCAGCTGGTGGGTGGCGCGCGACGCGGTGCGGGGCGTCGAGCGCGGCGACGGGCGCGCGACCCTGACGCTGGAAGGCGGTCTCAGCGCCCCGGTCAGCCGGCGTCACGCCCGCGCGTTGCGCCAGGCCGACTGGTGGTGAACCTTCAGGGCGCCGGTTGCGCCGTCAGCGCCGAGGCGGCGTCCGCGCAGCCGCTCAGCGTATCCTGGCCGATCTCGACCCGCGCGGTCAGCGGATAGGTGCGGTCGCTCATCCCGTCCGAGCATTCGGTGGCGATCAGCATGACGTTCAGCGCCTGTTGCAGATCGGTGGAGGTGGCGTAGGTCGCCACCGTCCCCTGCACCGTCGCCCCGTGGTTCGGCGCCCGCTGGGGCGCCTGGTCCGCGCGGGTGTAGACCAGGGCGTCGCGGGTGATCTCCACGCTCCAGAAGGGTTCGGTCCCCAGCGCGCGCACCGGCTTGCCCAGGTCGACCCCGCCCAACATCGCCGCCGTCTCGGGCGCGTCGGCGGGTTTCGGCGCCTGGTCCTGGCGGTCGTAGCAGCCGGCCAGCGCCAGGCCGGCGAGCAGAACGGGCAGCATGAAACGCATCGACGGCCTCCCTTCGGTCGCCCCCCGCAGGTGTGGGCGCGGGCGGGTTCGTTCAAGGGCGGCGGCTGCGTTATGCTGGCCCCATGTCGATTCGCCCGACCGCCTATGAGTTCTTCGCCGGCGGCGGCCTGGCGGGCCTCGGGCTGGGCGGCTCGGGCCTGTCCGGGATCGAGACGATCTTCGCCAACGACCTGGATGCGGCGAAGGCGCGCGCCTTCGCCGCCAATCATCCCGACACCCCGTTTCGCCTGGGCGACGTCTGGTCGCTGTCGGTGGACGATTTGCCCGGTCGGCCCGATCTCGCCTGGGCCTCCTCGCCGTGTCAGGACGTCAGCCTGGCCGGCGCGCGCGGCGGACTTCAGGCGGGCCGCTCGGGCGCCTTCTGGGGCTTCTGGCGCCTGATGCAGGGGCTGGAGGGCCAAGGGCGCGCGCCGCGCGCCATCGTGCTGGAGAACGTCATCGGCCTTCTGACCTCGGGCCAGGGCCGCGACTTCGCCGCCGTCTGCACGGCGATGGCCGAGGCGGGCTACCGCGTCGGGGCGCTGGAGATGGATGCGGCGCACTGGCTGCCGCAGTCGCGCCCGCGCCTGTTCGTCGTCGCCGTGCGGGGCGCGGCGCCGGAGGCTTCCGGGCCGACCGCGCCCTTCCATTCCGCCCGCCTGATCGCCGCCCACGCCCGTCTGCCCCAGGGCGTGCGGGACGTCTGGGCCTGGTGGCGCCTGCCGGTCCCGCCCCAGCGCAACCTGGACCTCGCCGCCGTGCTGGAGCCGGACGATGCGGTGGCCTGGCTGGACGACGGCGAGGCGATCCTGGCCCTGGCCGCGCCGCTGCACCGGGCGCGCGTGGCCGCCGCCGTCGCCTCGGGCCAGCGCCGGGTCGGCGCCGCCTATCGCCGTGTCCGCACCGAGAACGGCGCCAAGGTCCAGCGGCTGGAGATTCGTTTCGACGGCCTGGCCGGCTGCCTGCGCACCCCCGCCGGCGGTTCGTCGCGCCAATATGTGGTGGTCTGCGACCAGGGCCGGGCCCGCGTCCGGCGCCTGACGGGGCGCGAGGCGGCGCGTCTGATGGGGGTGTCGGACGACTATCGCCTGCCGGCCAGCGAAAGCGCGGCGCTGAAGCTGATGGGCGACGCCGTCGCCGTGCCGGTGGTCCGCGCCCTGACCGAGGGCCTGCTTGCCCCCGCGCTCCAGACGCGCCGCGCCGCCGCCTGAACGCCCGCCAACCCGCGCAATTCGGCGGACCGGAACATTGAATTAAAACGCCTTTTCGTCGATTTCGGCAAATCGACCTGGCGCCCGTCCGGGATGCGGTAGAATGGCGGCCGGTCTTTGAAAATCGAAACCCGGCGCGAGGCCTTATTGGACTCTATTGGACTCATTGGACTGTTTTTTTGAGTCCAACTTCGCTCAATCGCCCCGTCGCCCCGGGTCGCGGCGGTTGTCGACCCGGTCGTCCCAGCCTTCGCGGTCCGACTTGAAGGCCAGGGCCATCAGGCCCCAGGCCAAGGCGATCGTGCCCGTGACGCCCAGCGCCATGGCGATCCAGCCGTGTAGCGGCAGGGCGCCGCCGCCGATCCAGGTCCAGCACAGGCCCAGTCCCCAGGTCGCCACGCCGGCGACGACCACAGCCGTCGCCAGGGACAGCAGGATACGGATGGCCCGGCGCCTCATCGGCGCGTCCGCCTCAGGCGCGGCCTAGCGCTGGACCCATTGGCCCTGGGCGTTGCGATACCACTGGCCCGAGGAGATGCGCGGCAGAAGCTGGCTCTCGAACATCCGGGCGCCGGCGACATCGGCGCTGGTGCCGGCCTCGGCGGCGCTGCGGGCGTAGGCGGCGCGGCGGCCGGCGTTGGTGGCGTCCACGGCGGCGCGCAGGGCGGCGTCCGAGGAGCTGTTGCGGAAGCCCAGATAGCCGTCGGCCTGTTCGCCCACGGTTCCGGCGGCCTTGGCCTGGTCGATCAGGGCCTTCTGGGCGCTGGTCTGGGCGACGGCGGCCCCGGCCACGCCCATTCCCACGGCGCCCAGGGCGGCGACGGCGGCGCCGATGACGAAGATTTTGCGGAAGGTCATGTCAGCCTGTCCTTTCAAAAGAAGCGAGGCGATCAGAAGAGGTTCGGGTTCTGCTGGAGCAGCTGCTGCAGCTCCTGATCCAGCCGGACGCGCACATCGGCGTCCAATTTGGCGTAGATCTGGATCGGCGCAACCTCCAGCTTGATGGTCGGCGCGCAGGCCGAAACGGCGACGACGACGGCCCCGAGGCCCAGGCCCGCCAACTGGCGCTTGTTGATCATGTCTCAGGCTCCGGTTCGGCCAAGGTTGATGTCTCCAATAGCACGCCATCGCGTGAACGGTCGCTGAATGGTTGCGATCATTGTTCGGGCGCTTCCTCCTGCTGGCCCTGCCGGGCGCGATTGACCGCCAGCAGGTCGGAAATCAGCTGGTTGGCGTTCAGCGTGGTGTCCAGCGTCAGGTCGATCTGGGTGCCCGACGGCAGCGGCAGGTTGCGGTTCAGGAATTTGCGGCTGATCAGTTCGGCGACGGTCAGGCGCAGTTCCTGGCGCTGGGGCGGCTCGTGCCGCCCGCGAATGTGGAACAGCACCGCGACCCGGCCGCCGTCCAGGCTGTTCACATCGGCGCTCAGCATGTCGAACGACAGGTTCTCCATCGCCTGATAGGCCAGGTCCTCGACCATGCCGGGCGGGGCTTCCGCCGCGCCGCCGCCGGCGCTGACGTCGGTCAGCACCTCGCGTTTGATCGACAGCCGCCCCGGCTGGACCGCGCCCAGGCTGCCCGAGACGATCTTCAGGCCGGTCTTCGGGTCCATGGTGAAGGGCAGCCGGCCCGACACCACCGCGTCCAGCAGCACCTTGTCGTCGAAGCCCATGTCCGAAACCACGTCGCCCAGTTGCACCCGGTCCAGCACGATGACCCCATCGTAGGGCTGGGTCGCATCCAGCGGCACGACCAGCGGCTCGATCGACACCGTTCCCCCGCCGGCGGTCACCTGGGCGCCGTCGATGCGGATGCCGGTCGGCTCGATGGCGAAGGTCAGGTCCAGCGCCGTCGCATCGGTCCCGACCTCCAGGCTGTCGACCGTCAGCCGCTGGTTCGGGGCGGTGATCAGCGGCGTCAGGCTGGTCAGTTCGATGTCGCCCTTCAGTCCCTTGACCGGCCCGGCGGGGCTGACGAAGTCCAGCCCCGGCACGGTCAGCCGCCCGCTGGAGGTCGGCTCGGCGTCCTTGGTCCAGTCGAAGCGGCCGTCGAACCCGACCGACCCCTCGACCGGCGACTGGACGAAGGCCTCGACCATGGGGCTCAGCATCGACGGCTGCAGCCCGTGTTCGGCGAAGGTCACGCTCGGCGCGCTGATGTGGACGCCGCCGGCCCCGGTGCGCCCGTCGTGGGCCAGGGTCAGCCTGCCCAGCGACGCCGCCGCCGCCTCGCCGGTCCCCTTCAGATCGAAGCCGCCGGACCAGGTCTCGTTCGCCAGGGTCGCCTGGCCGGAGGCGCTCAGCGGCTCGAACCGCTGGGGCGTGGTCGCATCCACGACCTGGGCCTGGGCTACCGTCGCCGTCAGCCCGACCCCGGCCTTGTTTCCGTCCACCACCACCCGGCCCGAGGCGTCGGCGAACCGCATTCCCAGGAACGGCGCCTGGGCCGAAACCTCCTGGAAGCCGCCTGCGACGCGCCAGACGCCGCCCTTCGACGTCAGCAGGGGGCCGGCCTCGGGGCACAGTTTTCCGGCGACCTGGTGGACGTCGTTCTCATCCAGCTCCAGCCGTTCGACGGTCAGATCGACGCAGTCGGGCGTGGCGTAGGTCAGCCGTCCGTCCGCCATGGCCAGCACGCCGCGCGTGCGGGCGTCGATCCCGCGCGCCAGGTCGAAATCCAGCCTGGCCCGTCCGTCCAGCCGCGCCTCGAAGCCCGTTTCGGTCAGCCGCCACTCGGGCACGGCGACGGTCATTTCGGGCAGGCCCTTGCCGCGCATCGCGGTCAGGTTCAGCGCCCCGCCGCCCAGCCGTCCCGCCTCGGCCTGATAGACGCCCTCTCCGGCCTGGGCGACGGTCAGCACCCCGCCGTTCGTGGGCGTCAGGGTCGCCGCGCGCGGCAGGGTCACGCTGGTCCCGCCGGTTCCGGTCGTGAACCGCAGGGCCGGGACGTTCAGGGCGAAGGCCCCCAGCGCCCGCTTCATCTCGGCCAGTTCGGCGATGTCGTCCGGCCCCACCGGCCCGAACAGGGGCCAGGCGCTGTCGGCGGCGCGCAGCGATCCATCGACCGCGATCCGCGTCGCCCCGTCCTGAACCATATCCAGCGCCAGGTCGGCCCGTCCCCGCCTTAGCAACAGGTCGCCGAAGCCGAACCGGTCGAACGCCGCCGTGATCGGCCCCGAGGCCTCGAAGGCTGCATCCCGGCCGCCCATCGACAGGGCATCGGATCGCAGGGTCAGGCCCCGCGTCTGCAACTGTCCTGCCCGGCCCGCGGCCGCGCTGAGCGTCATCGGCGTGTCCAGGCTCCAGCGCAGGGCGTCGTCGCGCGCCACGACCAGCCGCCCGCCCGCCGCCGCGCCCGCCGCCTGGGTCGCCCGCAGGTCGGCGCCGTCCACCGTCGCCGCCTTCAGGTTCAGCGTGGTCGCGCCCTCGATGCGGAAGGTCTCGATCCATCCCGTCGTCATGCCGTCGAACCGGGCGGTCAGGTCGGCGTCCCTGGCGCGCGTCCGGCCGGACCCCAGGCCTGCGCCCGTCAGGTGCAGGTCCACGACCGCCCTGCCGTCGCCGCGCCGCGTCTTCAGGTCGGGATAGGGCAGGTCGCCGGTCAGGCTCAGCCGCGCGGTCTCGCCGTTCATCGCGGGGCTGACGAAGCGGTCGGCGCCGGCCTCGATCTTCAGGGCGACGCGGTCGCCGGTGGTCGTCAGGTCCAGGGTCCCGCCCAGGCCGCGCGCCTCGATGTCGCCGCTCTTGAGCGCCGCCGCCGGCATCCGCGCCGCCAGCCGCATCAGCTTGCCGTCGTCGATCCGCGCGTCGGCCAGCAGCTGGATCGGGCCGTATTCCGTCTCCAGCCGCCCCTGGCCGCCTTCGACGATGACCAGGGGGGCGCGCTGGTCCGGGCGCGGCGGGCCGCCGGTGAACTCCTTGATCAGCGGGTCCAGCGACCCCAGCGACAGCTTCCCGTCCTTCCAGCTCGCCCGCATCACCGGCCGCACCAGCCGGATGCGGCGGGGGGTGACGCCCAGGCCGGTCTTTGACCAGGGCAGGCCCAGGGCGTAGTCGACCTCGACCCGCTCGACGCTGACGTCGGGGTTCCGGGGGTCGCCGATGCGGATGCGGCCGACGAAGCCGTCCACCTCGATCCGCTCCACGTCGACGTCGGCCTGGATGCCTCGCTGGTCCAGCCAGCCGACCAGGATCGACCGCGCCGCCGCCCGCCGGTTCAGGTAAAGCGCGGCCGCCAGCACGGCCAGGATCAGGACCACGACCATCAGCACGAGGCCCGCCGACCTCAGGACGCGACGGGCGCGCGACCGGGCGGGAGGCGATTTCGGCGGGGTCTCGGTCACGCGCTAGGGTCGCCTCGATGGAAGACAGATCGCTTGAATCAACATCGCATTCCCCAACATGAACGCAAGACTAAAGCGGGGCTGCAGAGGGGCTGCGACGGCGGTGTTTCAGCAAAGCTGGGCGACTTAGGGGCGGCGGTCGAAATCGCCGAAGACGGTCGGACAAACGATCGTCCGTTAACGGCTTGTAACCGTCTGTCTTCCCAAAATGGAGCAAGCAGTTTATAGGCCCTGCTTTCGCGCACCGGGGGACGGTCGCGAACCGTGGTGAAATAAAGCTCTGGCGCTCGCGCGTCGCAGAACGATTGGGACCGATGGCTCAGTTCGACCCACGCCGCCAACCGACGCGTCTTGCGCCGCACGCTCTCACGGCGGTCGCCGCGATCTCGGTGGCGTTGCTCGCCGGCAGAGCCTATCAACCCGCACAGGCCGAAGAAGTTCCGGCCCTGACGTCCGCCCAGATGGCGGCCATGGAAGCCCGGGCCTTCGCCGCCGCCAATGCGCCGGCCGGCATGACCGCCCCGGAAGCCGTTCTGGTCCAGATCCGCCGCGGCGAAACCTTCGAACAGGCCGTGCGCCGCACCGGCGTCACGCCCGAGGAAGCCAGCGCCGTCGCCGCCACCGTCGCCAACGCCTTCGACCTGGCCGACCTGCGCGCCGGGCTGAAGTTCGAGACCGCCATCGCCAAGCCGCGCGACGGACGCGGCGACGCCCGCCTGATCGGCCTGACCATGCGCACCGGCCCGGCCAGCCAGCTGACCGTGTCGCGCAGCTTCGACGGCGCCCTGCGCCTGCGCTCGCTGGAGGAAAAGGTCACCCACGAAACCGTGGTGGTGAAGGGCGACGTGGAACGCTCCCTGTCCGCCAGCGCGCGCGAACAGGGCGCCACCGCCTCCATCGTCCGCTCGGCCAGCCGCCTGTTCGCCACCAAGTTCGACATGCAGCGCGACATTCGGGCCTCGGACGAGTTCACCATGGTCTTCGACCGCGACGTGACCGAGGCCGGCCGCACGGTGAACGTGGGCGACCTGATGTACGCCGAACTGCGCGGCGTCACCTTCTACCGGTTCAAGCCCGCCGGGGCCAAGGAGGCCCAGTTCTTCGACGCCAACGGCAAGAACCTGCGCTCGGCCATGATGCGCACGCCGTTGCAGAGCTTCCGCCGCGTCTCCTCGAATTTCGGCGTCCGCACCCATCCGATCTCGGGCTACCGCAAGATGCACCAGGGCATCGACTTCGCCGCCGGGGCCGGCACGCCGGTCGTGGCCCCCGCCGACGGCGTGGTGGTCGAGGCCCGCCGCTGGGGCGGCTATGGCAACTGGCTGCGCATCCGCCACAACAATGGTCTGGAAAGCGGCTACGGCCACCTGTCGCGCTATGGCTCGGGCATCCGCGCCGGCCAGCGGGTCAGCCAGGGCCAGGTGGTCGCCTATGTCGGCTCGACCGGCGCCTCCACCGGCCCCCACCTGCACTATGAGCTGTGGCGCAACGGCCAGCGGATCAATCCGGCGGGCGTGCGCACCCAGGAGGGTACGGAGCTGTCCGGCGCCGACCTCGCCGCCTTCCGCGCCGAGAAGTCGCGCATCGACCGCATCATCGCCTCGGGCGGCCAGAAGCGTCCGGCCGTGCAGCAGGCCTCGGCCGAGGGCCTGCGTCCCGCGCAAGGCTAAGCCGCAGGGCAGGCTTCAGCCGACCAGTCGGGGCGGAACCTGCCCGTTCGCCGGGCACGACAGTCCGTGCACGGTGACGTCCGCCTCGCCGAACTTCAGGCCCAGCAGGTCCAGAACCGGGTTCAAAACTCCGTCCAGAACCGGCCCCAGCGGCGTCAGCAACAGGCCCAGCGCGCGGGTCAGGCCGCCCAGGTCCAGGCCGATGAGGGTCACCTCCAGCCTCTGAAGCAGGCTGACCACCAGGCCGCTCGTGAAACTGCGCGACGCTATGGATTTCGTTCTCTGGCCGGCGATGTCGGCGGCGTTGAAGGTCAGCGGCCGAAAGGTCGAATCCGCCGCCTCGATGTCCGCCTTGCCCGTCAGGGTCACCAGCCCCAGCACCGAAATCAGCGTGGCCGGGCGCGGCGCCAGCGGGGTCTTGAAGTCATCCAGCTTGCGCTCGTCGATGGAGCCGATGAAGGCTCGCGCTACCCCCGGCCTGACCCCGATCTCCACCGAGCGGGCCGGATGGCACGACAGCCGCTGCAGCCGCGCCTCCGATGACGCCAGTTCGATCAGGATCGGCAGTTCCACCTGGGCCAGCCCCGCCAGGGACTGAGCCGTTCGGGCGCGCACATACAGCCGCGCCTGGGCGGTGCGGATGACCGGCTCGCCATTGGCGGTGACCGACAGCCACGGAGAGCGGTTGGGGCGCTCGCCGATGGCCAGGCTGACCTTCAGGTCCGCCAGACCCGCCGGCACGTCCAGGTTCAGGGCGATCTGGCGGTCGCCAGCGCCCGTTTCCAGCAGAGCCGTGACCAGGTCCAGCGCGGACACGGACGCGTCCAGCCCCTGGCGCACGCCCTCCGGCGCCTGGGCGTCGATCCCGATCAGGTCGCCCAGCCTGACCTGCACGCCCGTCGCCGCCCCGGTCAGCTTGCCCAGCGCCCCGCCATCGCGCCCGCCCGCCAGCCGCTCCAGCACCTTCAACGCGCGTCCCGCATCGATGGAGGTGTCCAGCAGCCGGTCGTAGTCGCCGACGGTCACGCCCAGGTCGGTCGCCAGGGCGTCGGTGAAGCCCAGCAGATTGACGTCCAGATCGGCCAGGGCGCGATAGTCCATGAGCTTCAGCGACACCTGGCTGCCGGTCAGGCCGGTCAGCAACTGGTTGGCGACGCCGCCGTCCAGCGAGGCCAGCCGCGACCCCAGGCTGAACATGGCCTTGGGCGTCTCGGGCGCCGCCGCCGTCGCCCGCCGCGTGACCAGCACCCGGTCGCGCCCCAGCAGCAGGCGGCTGAAGAACAGCGGCGCGGGGCTGGTCGCCACGACCCGCACGGCGTTCGGCGCCGTGCCGCCTGCGGCGAACCGCTGGTCCCGCGCGAGCGTTCTGTCGGGCGTATAGACCCCCATGATCACGCTGACGTCCGCGGGCAGGTCGGGCGCGATATTGGCCTGGACCGTATCTTCGGCGATGCGCTGCGCCTTGCTCAGGTCCCGCGCCGCCGACAGGGCCGCCAGGTCGGCGGCGCCTTGCAGCTTGCGCGTATGCAGGGTCAAGACGCCCAGGTCGATAGTCACCGCCGCCGCCAGGCACAGCAGCCCGCCTGCGACCGCGGCCGTGATCGCCACGCCGCCCCGTCGATCCCCGCCCCAGCGGCGCCAAAGGGGTTTCATCCCTCGCCTCCGACCCGCACGACCGCGGCGCGTTCGATGATGGGGGGCGGGGTAGGGATCATCCCGCCCAGCAGCATGATTGGATGGCGGCGGGCGTCATAGGTGACGACGATGCGCAGCCGCCCGGCGTCTTCCGCGGTGCGAACGCTGGTCAGGGCGGGGTTCAGCGCCACGCCCCTGACGGCCTGGGCCACCTCGTCGCGCGCCAGCCGCTCCCGCTCGACCGCGTCCAGCCCGCCGACCGCCGCCCGCGCCCCTTCGGACGCCAGGGCCTGCACCGACTGCGCCATCAGGAACCAGCCGCCATAGACGACGATGCCGATCAGCAACAGCACCAGGATCGGCCCGACCAGGGCGAACTCAACGGCGGCCGCGCCTTCGCGCCGGCGCCTCGCTGTTCGTCTCAAAAGGCGGCGCACCATGATGCAACCTCGCGGAACTGCTCGCATAGGTTGTACATGGTGTGCGGTTAAGGGTTCGTGTGGCCGTTGGAACGGCGACGCCCACGATCCGCGCAGATGAAGAAGAGGGGAGAATGGCGCACCCGGAGCGATTCGAACGCCCGACCCTCAGATTCGTAGTCTGATGCTCTATCCAGCTGAGCTACGGGTGCGCATGCCTTGCGGCGAGGGCGGGTCTTTAGCCGCTGGATCGGGCGGACGCAAGCGGGCGAATGCAGTTTATCCGCGTCCGGCGGTTGGCGAGGCCGTCGGGACGGCCTAGGTGCTGACGCGACGCCTCTCCATGCCGGGATTCTTCCATGATCGCTCTTCGTCGTCGCCTCGCCGCCGTGCTCCTTCCTGTCGTTTTGGCGGGGTGCCAGACGGGGGCGGCGGCTTCGCAGGCGCCGGTCCCGGCGGCGGCGCAGGACGCGCCGGCGCGCGCCAGGGGGCCGTTCGTGGCGGCCGCCAATCCCCTGGCGGTCGAGGCGGGGATGCAGGTGTTGCGGCGCGGCGGGTCGGCGGTCGATGCGGCGGTGGCGATCCAGGCCGTGCTGGGCCTGGTCGAGCCGCAGTCATCGGGGCTGGGCGGCGGCGCCTTCATGATGGCCTATGACGCCGAGACGGGTCAGGTCACCGCCTATGACGGGCGCGAGACGGCGCCGGCCTCGGCCACGCCCGAACTGTTTTACGAGGATGGCCGGCCGCTGCCTTTCGTGGATGCGGTGCTGTCCGGGCGTTCGGCCGGGGCGCCCGGTGCGGTGGCCATGCTGGCCATGGCCCAGAAGGATCACGGCAGGCTGGCGTGGCGCGACCTGTTCGGCGAGGCCGAGCGGCTGGCGCGCGACGGCTTCGTGGTCAGCCCGCGTCTGGCGGACATGATCAACAGCACAGCGCCCCAGGCCAAGACCCGTTGGGCCACGGCCTATTTCACCAAGCCGGACGGCGCGCGTTATCAGGCCGGCGACACCCTGCGGAACCCCGCCTATGCCGAGACGGTGGCGCGCCTGGCGCAACAGGGGCCGGGCGTCATCTATGGCGGGCCGATCGGGCGCGACATCGCCGCCGCCGTCGCCGAGGGGCCGCGTCCGGGCGGCCTGACCGAGGCGGACATCGCCGCCTATCGCCCCCTGCGCCGGGACGCCCTGTGCCGGCCTTACCGGATCCATGTCGTCTGCGTGCCGCCGCCGCCGTCCAGCGGCGTGGCCCTGCTGCAGTTCCTGGCCATGGCCGAGAAGACGCCGGACCTGGACCGGGGCGCCGACAGTCCCGAGGCCTGGGTCGCCTTCGGCCGGCTGCAGCGGCTGATGTACGCCGACCGGGACCGATATGTGGGCGACAGCGACTTCGTCGGCGTGCCGATCGCGGGCCTGCTGGACCCTGACTATGTCGCCGCCCGCGCGGCCCTGGTTCCCGAGGTCAACGGCCCGGTGGCGGCGGGAGCGCCGACCGGCTCGCCCCCGCGCGGCGAGGATTGGACCGCCGAGCCGGGCGGCACCACCCATCTGGTCGTGGTGGACGCCGACGGGAATGCGGTCAGCATGACCACGACGGTCGAGAGCGTCTTCGGCGACGGCCGGATGGTCGACGGCTTCTTCCTGAACAACCAACTGACGGACTTTTCCTTCACGCCGACGGAGGACGGCCACCCGGCCGCCAATGCGGTGGCGGCGGGCAAGCGGCCCCGCTCGACGATGACGCCGACGCTGATCCTGGATCGTCAGGGCAATCTGGTGGGCGCCATCGGTTCGCCCGGCGGGTCCAGCATCCTGGCATATGTGGCCAAGGCCCTGGTCGGGGTGGTCGATTGGAACCTGTCGATGGCCGAGGCCATCGCCCTGCCCAATCTGGTGGTGCGCGGCGGAGCGATCGGGGCGGACACCGACCTGATGTCGCCCGAAATCCGCAGCGCGCTCGCCGCCGCCGGCATGCCGACCCAGCCCAATGCGACCGAGACGTCCGGCCTGCACGGGGCGATCTGGCGTGACGGACGATGGGACGCCGGGGCCGATCCGCGCCGCGAGGGCGTGGCGGTCTCCGAGGTCCGCTGAACGATCAGCGGCGGGGTTTGATCGACAGCTGGAAGGCGATCAGACCCTCGTCCAGATCGGTGTCCAGGCCGTTCATGCCGCGCATGCCCTTGCCAGCGTCGATCTCGCGATAGACCACGCCGAGCGAGGTCTGGACGTCGCCCCGGCGATAGGCCACGCCGATGGAGGCGTCGCCCAGGAAACTGCCGCGATCCTGGGTATAGCCGGACCGGGCGAAGTCGCCGTCGCGGGTGCGAGCGAAGTTGTAGCCGACGGCCCGGCCGGAACCGGCGGCGTACAGATACCAACGGGGCCGTTCGCCGAACCGTTCGCCGCCGTCGGGCGCCAGGCGGTCCAGGCCCTCGCCGATCTTCAGGGTGACGCCGGCCTCGGCCGAGCGGCCCTCGCTGCCGACGCCGACGCCGGCGTGGGGCGTCAGGCTGACCTCCAGGCCCGAGGCGGTATGGCCGCGCGCGCCCCGGAAGCCGCGCACATAGCGGAAGTCGTAGGCGTCCGGCGCCAGTTCGGCGGCGTCGATCGGCGTCACCGGCAGGGGCGAGCCGTCGGCGCGACGCAGCCGCCCGGCGGTCTCCAGCGTCACGCGGTCGGTGAAGTCGCTGTGGTCGATCCAGATGTCGCGGCGAGTGCTGGCGGCCAGGCCGGAGCGGTCGTCGGGACGGAAGGCGGAGGGGATTTCGATCTCGCCGCCGAAGCGGGCGTCGGGCTCGATGCGGAAACTGGTCTGGTCCGTCAGGCGCGCGGTTGCGGCGGCGGTCGCGTCGGGCGCGGCGTCGAAGGCGTTGGGGGCCCAGGTCTGTGCGGATGCGGCGCTCGCGCCGGCCGCCGCCAGCACGCTCCCCACCCCAATGATCCAGGCCGTCAAACGCATTCGGTCTCCCCACCGTCCGCTGACGACCACCCTGCACCACGGGGCGCGAGAGTCCAACAGACATTCCGACACGGTTTCGTCACTTTTGAACGACGACGCGGGGCCAGGGTTCCCCAAACGAAAAAGGCCCCGCTTTCGCGAGGCCTTTCCAGGGATTTCAAGCCGCCTATTGGCAGGCCAGGCACTCGTCGTAGTCGGTCTTGGGCATGGAGAAGAGATCGGGCTGGTTCGGATCGATCTCGGCTTCCGCCTTGTCCTCGGCGCCCGCGAAGGCGGCGCGCTGCACCGACTTGGAGCGCAGGTAGTAGAGCGATTTCACGCCGCGCTCCCAGGCGGACCAGTGCAGCATGTGCAGGTCCCACTTGTTGACGTCGCCGGGGATGAACAGGTTCAGCGACTGGGCCTGGCAGATTTCAGGCGCGCGGTCGGCGGCCAGCTCGACCACCCAGCGCTGGTCCAGTTCGAAGGCGGTCTTGAAGATCCCCTTCTCGTCCTCGTTCAGGGCGTCGATGTGCTGGACCGAACCCTCGTGCTCCAGGATCGAGCTCCACACGGCCTCGGTATTGATGCCCTTCTCGTCCAGCAGACGCTCCAGATAGGGGTTCTTGACCGCGAAGGAGCCCGACAGGGTCTTGTGGGTGTAAATGTTGGCCGGGATCGGCTCGATGCCCGCAGACGTGCCGCCGCAGATGATCGAGATGGAGGCGGTGGGGGCGATGGCCATCTTGTGGCTGAACCGCTCCATCACGCCGCGCTCCTCGGCGTCCAGGCAGGGGCCCTTCTCCTCGGCCAGCAGGCGGCTGGCCTTGTCGGCCTCGCGGCGCAGGTGCTTGAACAGGCGCATGTTCCAGGACTTGGCCATGGCGCTTTCGAAGGCCACGCCCTGCGACTGCAGGAAGGAATGGAAGCCCATCAGGCCCAGGCCCACCGAACGCTCGCGCTTGGCCGAATAGACGGCGGCGGCCATGGCGGGCGGGGCGCGGCGGATGAAGTCCTCCAGCACATTGTCCAGGAACCGCATCAGGTCCTCGACGAACCTGGGCTCCTCGCGCCACTCCAGGAAGGTCTCGGCGTTGACCGACGACAGGCAGCAGACGGCGGTGCGGTCCACGCCCAGGTGGTCCCGGCCGGTGTGCAGCATGATCTCGGCGCACAGGTTCGACTGTTTGACCTTCAGGCCCAGGTCACGCTGATGCTGCGGCATCTGGCGGTTCACCGTGTCGGAGAAGATCAGATAGGGCTCGCCGGTCTGCATGCGGATGTCGAGCAGCTTGGTCCACAGCGAACGGGCGTCGACGGTCTTCATGACCTCGCCGTCCTTGGGCGACTTCAGGTCGAAGGTTCCGCCGACCTTCACCGCCTCCATGAATTCGTCGGTGACGTTGATGCCGTGGTGCAGGTTCAGGGACTTGCGGTTGAAGTCGCCGGAGGGTTTGCGGATTTCGAGGAACTCCTCGATCTCGGGATGGTGGATGTCCAGATAGACGGCGGCCGAGCCGCGACGCAGCGAGCCCTGGCTGATCGCCAGGGTCAGGGAGTCCATCACGCGGATGAAGGGGATGATGCCCGAGGTCTTGCCCGCGCCCTTGACCTTTTCGCCGATGGAACGAACGCCGCCCCAATAGGTGCCGATGCCGCCGCCGTTGGACGCCAGGGCGACATTCTCGTTCCAGACGTTCTGGATGCCGTCCAGGCTGTCGCCCACCGCGTTCAGGAAGCAGGAGATGGGCAGGCCGCGATCGGCGCCGCCGTTCGACAGGACGGGGGTGGCCGGCATGAACCACAGGCGGCTCATATAGTCATACAGGCGCTGGGCGTGGTCGGCGTCGTCCGAGAAGGCGGTCGAGACGCGCGCGAACATGTCCTGATAGCTTTCGCCCGGCAGCAGATAGCGGTCTTCCAGAGTCTTCTTGCCGAAGTCGGTCAGCAGGTCGTCGCGCGAACGGTCCACCTGGACCGATTTCACGACGGTCAGGTGCGGTTTCTCGGGCGCCGGCGTCGCCGCAACACCTTGGAATTCCGTCGTCTTCAATGCCTCGCCGCCAGCCATGGTCATCTGCATCCTGAACAAAAAGAGCCTAGAGCCACCCGCGCCTGAACCACATCATCTTGTGGCCCTGACGCTCTCTGAGCCCACATATAGGGCGCACATGCCTAATAAGCCGTCAACGGGCTTGACGGTCCCTTTGTGTGCGAATCGGTCGGACAAGTCCTCGGCGCCTGGGGAAAAGCCCCGCAGCAAGCCAGCAGACCCGCGCCGGTGATTTTCACCCCGATGATCACGAACGCGTGATCGGAACGGACGCTCAGCGTGGCCGTTCGCAAATCCATGAGCGTCGTCGATCCCCGTCCCTTTTTGACACGCGCCTTGGTCCTGGCGCGGACGGAATTGGCGGCGGTGGCGGCGCTGCTGGTCGCCGCGGTCGGCGTCATGACCTTCGTCGAGGTCGCCGACGACATGGCCGAGGCCGACGGCCAGGCCTTCGACCAGCATGTGCTGACGATTCTCAGGCCCTATGCCGACGATCCGTCCCGCCCCTGGGGTCCGTGGTGGCTGAAGGAGGCCGCGGCGGACATCACCTCCCTGGGCGGCATATCGGTGCTGGGGCTGTTCGCGGTGATCGTGATCGTCTTTCTGCTGATCCAGCGGAAATGGCTGTCGGCCCTGTTGCTGCCGCTGGGGCTTCTGGGCGGCGTGGTCCTGAGCGAAGGGCTGAAGGCCATGTTCGAGCGCCAGCGCCCGCCCGCCGCCATGCAGGCGGTGGAGACGATCAACGCCAGCTTCCCTTCCGGCCACGCCCTGTTGTCCACCGTCTTCTATCTGAGCGTGGCGGTGATGCTGACGCGGGCGTTTTCGCGTCGTCGCCAGAAGATCTTCGTCCTGGCCGTCGGCATTGTTCTGGCCCTGCTGGTCGGCCTGACCCGCATCTATCTGGGCGCGCACTGGGCGTCGGACGTCTTCGCCGGCTGGGCGGTGGGCGCGGCCTGGGCCATGGTGTTGTGGCTGGTCGTCTATGGGATCGAGCGTATCCAGAAGCGCCGCCACGCAGCCCTGCAGGACGAGCCGGCGCCGCCGGACCTCCCGACCAAAGTCTAGCCCCACACGGCTCGCCCGCACGCGATAGAACAGAGGCCGAGACGCCGCAAAGGCGCATCGGGAACACGCCATGGACCACGCCGCCCTCTACGCCGAACGCCTGAAGACGCCCGACCAAGCCGCCGCCCTGATCCGCTCGGGCGTCAAGGTGGCCATGGGCTTGGGCGTGTCGCAGCCGCCGGCCCTGCTGAAGGCCCTGGCCGACCGCGCCGAGCGGGGCGAGGTCGAGGACGTCAATCTCTACTATCTGCTCAGTTGCGCCATCGCCGGCGAGACGGTGCTGCGCTACGAACTGTTGGACCGCATCCGCCCCTGGAGCCTGTTCCACAGCGCCATCGAGCGGAAGCTGGAGCAGCGCGCCCATGAGGAGGGCCGGCCCAATCCGGTCAACTTCATCCCCACCGGCTTCCAGCAGTCGCCGCGCCTGCTGTGCCACGAGGTCGGGGTCGACACCCTGGTCTGCACCGTGTCGCCGATGGACGCGGACGGCTTCTTCTCCTTCGGCACAAACACCGACTACGCCAAGCCGGTGTCGGAGACCGCCCGGACCCTCATCCTGGAGGTCAATCCGCACATGCCGCGCGTCTTCGGCGACTGCACCGTGCATGTCTCCAGGGTGACGGCCCTGGTCGAACACGCTGCGCCCTTGCCGGTGATCGGCAAGGCCGAGCCCAGGCCCGCGGACCTGATCATCGGGCGCATCATCGCCGGTCTGGTCGAGGATGGGGCCACGCTTCAGATGGGCATCGGCGCCCTGCCCAACGCCGTCTGCGACGACCTGAAGGATCACCGCGACCTGGGCGTCCACACCGAGATGCTGACGCCGGGCCTGGTCGAGCTGATGCAGGCCGGGGTCGCCACCCATGCGCGCAAGACCCTGCATCCGGGCGTCGGGGTCTTCGCCTTTTCGATGGGCGACCGGAACACCTATGACTTCCTGGACGGCAATCGCGGCATGGAGGCCCATCCGGTCTCCTATGTGAACGATCCGGCGGTGATCGCGCGCAATGCGAAGATGATCTCGGTCAACGCCACGCTTCAGGTCGACCTGACCGGCGCCTGCTGCTCGGAGTTCCTGAACGGTCGCCAGTTCACCGCCGCAGGGGGCCAGCTGGACTTCGTGCGCGGCGCCTACGGCTCGAACGGCGGCAAGTCGATCATCGCCTGCCATGCGACGGCGGCGGGCGGGACGGTGTCCAGGATCGTGCCCCGTCTGGACGGCCCGGTCACCACGCCGCGCAACGACACCCACATCATCGCCACCGAACACGGCTGGACCAATCTGAAGGGCAGGTCGTCCAGCGAGCGCGCCCGCGCCCTGATCGCTCTCGCCGCACCCCAGTTCCGCGACGAACTGACGGCCGCCGCGCGCCAGCAAGGCCTGATCTGAGCTTTTTCGCGTTGGCGGTTCCGCACCGGCGACGCCCTGGCTAGTGTCCCGCCATGACCGAAGCCTTGCTGTCCATCGACCGCGTCAGCGTCGCGCGCGGCGGCCGTCCCATGCTGGACGACGTCAGCCTGACGATCCCCCAGGGACGCCATACCGCCATTCTGGGCCGCAACGGTTCGGGCAAGTCGACGCTGGTCAAGCTGATCACCCGCCAGCTCTATCCCACGGTCGGGCCGGACGGCGCGCTCGGCGCGGTGCGCATCTTCGGCCGCGCCCATTGGGACGTGTTCGAACTGCGCGGCCTGCTGGGCGTGGTCTCGCCCGCAGTCCAGACCGACTTCGCCGGGGAGGAGGGGCTGGAGGTGTTCGACGCCGTCGTCTCGGGCTTCTTTGCGGCGCGGGGCGTGTGGAATCACGCCGTCACGGAAACCATGCGCGCCGCAAGCGGTGAAGCGCTGGAACGGATGGGGGTGTCCCACCTGATCGGGCGGAACATGGCGACCCTGTCCACCGGGGAGGCCCGCCGGGTGCTGATCGCCCGCGCCCTGGTCCACCGCCCGCGCGCCTTGTTGCTGGACGAGCCGTGCGGCGGGCTGGACCCGGCGACGCGTCGCCTGTTCCTGGAGGCCCTGCGCGACGTGGCCCGTTCGGGCGTGACCCTGGTGCTGGTCACCCACCATATCGAGGAAATCCTGCCCGAGATCGACCATCTGATCATGCTGCGCGACGGCCGGGTCCTGAGCGAAGGCGCCAAGCGGGACCTGCTGACCGGCCCGACCCTGACCGACCTGTTCGGCCTGCCGACGACGGTGGAGCAGCGCGGCGACTGGGCCTGGGCGCACGTGGGGGCGCATCTGGATTGATCCCGCCCCGCTTTCCCGCTTCCCTGCGGTTCTGATTATCAGTCGAGACTTCGCCATGTCGCCCCGCATCTGGCCCCTGTTCGCCGCCTTCGCTCTGCTGCTGGCGGGGCCCGCCGCCGCCGGGCCTCGGGACTATGCGGTCCAGGGCGACTGCGGCGGGCGGCCGATGATGGCGGTGCGGATGGCGCCCGGCTATTGCCTGGGGCTGGTGTGGCAGGGGACGGGAACCGAGGGGCCGAGGATGCCGCGCGGCCTGTTGGCCCTGCCGAACGGCGACTGGCTGGTGACCGATCTGGGCAGCTGGGACCAGGGGCGCGGCTCGGTCTGGCGGCTGTCGTTCGGGCCGGACGGGACGCCGCGCTGGCGACGGCTGGCCCAGGGTCTCAGCATGCCGCACACGGTCGCGCGCGGGCCGGACGGGCGCGTCTATGTGTCCGAGATGAACCGCATCCTGACGCTGGACCCCGACGCGGCCGATCCGGCGGCCAGCGTCCGCACGGTGATCGGCGACCTGCCCGACAACCGGCTGCACGACAATCGCCATCCGCTGTCCAGCTTCGTCTTCGACGGCGACGGGGCGCTGCTGGTCAATGTCGGGGCGCCCAGTGACCGCTGTGTCGATGCGCACGGGCGGGCGCGGACGGACGCCTCGGGGGCCTGCGAAGACAGCGCCGAAACGGCCCAGGTGCGCCGCCACGCCTATCTCGGGAACGGCCGCTGGGCCGAGGAGAGCACGGTCTTCGCCTCGGGGCTCAGGAACTCCATCGCCCTGGTCCGGCATCGATCCGGCACGATCCTTCAGGGCGAGAATTCGGTCGATCTGACCACGCCCGACCATCCGTATGACGAGATCAATGTGCTGCGGTCGGGCGGCCATTACGGCTGGCCCTATTGCGTGGATCTGGCGACGCCCCTGCCGGGCTGGAGCGCGGCCCAGGCGCGCTGCGGCCAGCGAAACCGGCCCGTCGCGCTTCTGCCGCCCCACGCCGCGCCGCTGGACCTTGTCTATTACGACGGGGCGATGTTCCCCGAACTGCGGGGACGGCTGCTGATGAGCTGGCACGGCTATCGCCGCGCGGGCGGGCGGATCGTGGCGGCCGAGACGGACGCGCAAGGCCGGCCCCTGACCGACATCGGCGGACGCTACGCCATCTATCCGCGCGGCTCGCTGCCCTATCCGGCCGGCGCGCCGAGCATAAGGGGCAAGGTGCTGACGCCGGGCTGGGACGCCGTCGCGGACCGCCACCCGCGCGGCTCGCCCGTGGTCATGGCGGTCGCCGCCGACGGCTCGATCTGGGTTGCGGACGACCGCAGCCGGGCGATCCTCAGGATCGCCCGGGCCGCGCCCTAGCCGCGCGCGTCGCGCTTGGCCAGGACGCGCAGGCGAAGCGCGTTCAGCTTGATGAAGCCGGCGGCGTCCTTGTGGTCATAGGCCTGGACGCCTTCCTCGAAGGTCACCAGGTCCTGGTCGTACAGGCTGTAGGGGCTCTCGCGACCGATGACGGTCGCATTGCCCTTGTAGAGCTTGACCCGCACTGTGCCCGACACCTTCTCCTGGCTCTTGTCCACGGCGGCTTGGAGCATCTCGCGCTCGGGCGAGAACCAGAAGCCGTTGTAGACGAGGTGGGCGTACTTCACCGCCAGTTCGTCCTTCAGGTGCATGGCCCCGCGATCCAGGGTGATCGATTCGATGCCGCGGTGCGCCGCCAGCAGGATGGTCCCGCCGGGGGTCTCATAGACGCCGCGCGACTTCATGCCGACGAAGCGGTTCTCGACCAGGTCCAGGCGGCCGATCCCGTTGTCGTGGCCGTACTGGTTTAGGGCGGTCAGCAGGGTCGCAGGGCTCATGGCCTCGCCGTTGATCGAGACGGCGTCGCCCTTTTCGAAGCCGATCTCGATGACCTTGGCCTGGTCCGGCGCGTCTTCCGGCGAAATGGTGCGCTGGTGGACGAACTCGGGCGCCTCGACCGCGGGGTCTTCCAGCACCTTGCCCTCGGACGAGGAGTGCAGAAGGTTGGCGTCGACCGAGAAGGGGGCCTCGCCGCGCTTGTCTTTGGAAATCGGGATCTGGTTCTTCTCGGCGAAGTCCAGCAGGGCCTCGCGGCTGCGGAACTCCCACTCGCGCCAGGGGGCGATGACGTGGATGTCGGGGTTCAGGGCGTAGTAGCCCAGTTCGAACCGCACCTGGTCGTTGCCCTTGCCGGTCGCGCCGTGACAGACGGCGTCGGCGCCGACCTGGCGGGCGATCGCGATCTGGCGCTTGGCGATCAGCGGGCGGGCGATGGAGGTGCCCAGCAGATACTGGCCTTCATACAGGGCGTTGGCGCGGAACATCGGGAAGACGAAGTCGCGCACGAATTCCTCGCGCAGGTCGTCGATGAAGATGTTCTCGGGCTTGATGCCCAGCTTCAGCGCCTTCTCGCGCGCCGGGCCAAGCTCCTCGCCCTGGCCCAGGTCGGCGGTGAAGGTCACGACCTCCGCGCCATATTCGGTCTGCAGCCACTTCAGGATGATCGAGGTGTCCAGCCCGCCGGAATAGGCGAGGACGACTTTCTTCACGGGCTTGTCGGCGGCGGCGGACATGGCGGCTCTTTCGGCAGGGATCGGGGAGTTGACGCGCGCATAAGACCGGGGGTCCGGCGATGCAACCTTTTCCGGGGCGAGCCGCGCCGAACATGAAGGTTTGTTCATGTTCAATCCGTCGCGTTGCCACGGGATCGACCGCCGTTATGGTCCCGTCCAACTGCAATCCGAGGATGCTTCTTATGCGCCGTGCCGGTTCCCTAGTCGCTGCCGCCGCCCTTCTGGCGGTCTCCACGCCCGTCTGGGCCTCTGTCGCCGCTCCCGCTCCCGTCGCCGTTCAGCAGGCTGCGGCGCCCGCCGTCCAGGCCGCGCCGGTGTCCGAACTGGTCGCCCAGGTCGATATTCCCTATACGAAATTCACCCTGGACAACGGCCTGACCGTGCTGGTCCACGAAGACCACAAGGCCCCGGTGGTGGCGGTCTCGGTCTGGTACAACGTCGGCTCCAAGGACGAGCCGGAAGGCAAGACCGGCTTCGCCCACCTGTTCGAACACCTGATGTTCGGCGGCTCGGAAAACGCGCCGGGCAGCTATTTCACGCCGATGCGCAACATGGGCGCGACGGACATGAACGGCACGACCTGGTTCGACCGCACCAACTATTTCGAGACGGTCCCGACCCCGGCGCTGGAACAGGCGCTGTTCATGGAAAGCGACCGGATGGGCTATATGCTGGGCGCCATCAGCCAGGAGACGCTCGATCTCCAACGCGGCGTCGTCCAGAACGAGAAGCGCCAGGGCGACAACCAGCCCTATGGCCTGAACCAGTACAAGCAGCTGGAAGCCCTGTTCCCCGAAGGCCACCCCTATCGCCACTCGACCATCGGCTCCATGGCCGACTTGGACGCCGCCTCGATGGAGACGGTGCGCGACTGGTTCCGCTCCAACTACGGCCCGAACAATTCGGTCCTGGTCCTGGCCGGCGACATCACGCCCGACAAGGCGCGCGAACTGGCCGACAAATATTTCGGCCCCATCCCGCGCGGCCCGGTCAACACGCCGGCCGAGGCCTCGGTCCCGACCCTGGCCGCCCCGATCAGCGAAACCACCCACGACCGCGTCTCCAACGCCCGCGTGGAAATCAGCTGGGCCGTCCCCGGCATGCTGGACGCCGATTCCGTGCCGCTGAGCGTCGGCGCCTCGGTGCTGGGCGGTCTGGCCAGTTCGCGGCTGAACAATGCGCTGGTGCGCGGCGAGCAGACCGCCGTCTCGGCCAGGGCCGGCAACGGCGCCTATCACCGCATCGGCATCTTCGAGATCACCGTCAATGTGAAGCCCGGCGAGGACCCGGCCGCCGTCGAGGCCCGCGCCCGCGAAATCCTGAACGGCCTGATCGCCGACGGCCCCACCGCCGAAGAGGTGGAGCGGGTCAAGACGCAATACGTCTCGCGCACGGTCCAGGGGCTGGAACAGGTCGGCGGCTTCGGCGGCAAGGCCGTGGCGCTGGCCGAGGGCCAACTCTATGCGGGCGATCCCGACCACTACAAGAAGGAGCTCCAGGCCTATGCGGCGGTCACCCCGGCCCAGGTCCAGGCCGCCCTGCAGAAGTGGCTGACCCGTCCGGCCTATACGCTGACGACCCTGCCGGGCGAACGTGAAGCCTATCAGAACGCGTCCGACGCGCCGGCCGGCGCCAACCATACGCCGGCGCCCGAGATCGAACGCGTCGCCCGCATGGAGCGGCCCGAGATCGGCCAGGTCGCCAATGTCGATTTCCCGGCCGTCGAACGCACCCGCCTGTCGAACGGCATGGAAGTCGTCTACGCCCAGCGCGACGCTGTGCCGGCGACCAAGATCGCCCTGGATTTCGACGCCGGCCTGGCCGCCGACGACGCCTCCAAACTGGGCCTTCAGACCCTGATGCTGGATCTGATGGACGAGGGCACGCGCACGATGAACGCCACCCAGCTGGCCGAGGCGCAGGAAACCCTGGGCGCCTCGATCTCGACCGGCGCGACCATGGATCGCTCGGTGATCTCGCTCAACGCCGTCACGCCGAACCTGCAGCCCTCGGTCGCCCTGCTGGCCGAGGTGGTCAGAAGCCCGGCCTTCGCGCCCGCCGAACTGGAGCGCCTGCGCGCCAGCCGCCTGTCGCGCATCGCCGCCGAACGCACCCAGCCGGCCGCCCTGGCCAACCGCGCCCTGCCGGAGCTGATCTATGGGTCGGCCAGCCCCTACGGCCGTCCGTTCAGCGGCAATGGCGACGAGGCCAGCGTCAAGGCGATCACCGAGGCCGACATCCGCGCCGACTACGCCAAATGGATTCGTCCGGACAACGCCAAGATCTTCGTGGTCTCGGACAAGCCGCTGGCGGAAATCCTGCCGGTGCTGGAAGCCGGATTCGGCCGATGGGTCCCGCCCGCCTCGGCCAAGCCCATCAAGGACTTCTCGGCCCCGATTCCGGCCACGACGTCCAAGATCGTGCTGATCGACCGTCCGCAGTCGCCCCAGTCCTACATCCTGGGCGGCGAGGTGCTGGCGGCCTCGGGCACGGACGATCTGCTGGTGCTGAACGCGGCCAACAATGTGCTTGGCAACGACTTCCTGTCGCGCATCAACACGGATCTGCGCGAGACCAAGGGCTGGTCCTATGGGGTCAACGCCTCGGTGTCGGGCTTCCAGCATCGCGTGCCCTATCTGGTCACCGCCCCGGTCCAGTCTGACCAGACCGGCCCCGCCATCGCCGCGCTGAACGCCCAGTTCGACGACTTCCTGAAGGGCGGAAAGGGCGTGACGTCCGAGGAGCTGGAACGCACCGTCAACGGCAACACGCGCCGCTTGGCCGGCAGCTATGAAACCTCGGGCGCGGTGCTGGGCGCGCTGCGGACCAATGACATGCTGGGCCGGCCGGACGACTATCCCGAAACGGTGGCGGCGCGCACCAACGCCCTGACCGCCGACCAACTGGACGCCGCCGCCCGCGCCGCCATCGACCCGTCCAGGTTCGTCTGGGTCGTGGTGGGCGACGCCTCGGTGGTCAAGCCGCAACTGGACGCCCTGGGCATCCCGGTCGAGGTGCGTTCGGCGACGCCCGCCCAGTAAAACGTCAGGTCGAGGAAACGACGAAGGCCCGGAGAGCGATCTCCGGGCCTTTTTCGTAACCGCTTCGCGCAACGTCTTCCTCCGTCATCCTCGGGCTTGACCCGAGGATCGGATGCGGATCGGGCTATGCGTCACTTCGGGCGCAAGAGGGCGGACCGTCCGACCCTCGGGTCAAGCTCGAGGGTGACGAAGGGGAGGGGCTGTAATCGCCGCCTCAGTCGAGCGTGGCGCCGGTGGTGCGCATGATTTCGGCGCGCAGTTCGGGCAGGCCCAGGCCCTTCTCCGACGACGTCAGAGCCACGACGGGGAATGCGGCCGGGCGTTTGGAGATGGCCTTCAGCGTGGCCTCCTGCACCCGTTCGCCTTCGCCCTTCTTCAGCTTGTCGGCCTTGGTCAGGACGATCTGATAGCTGACGGCGGCCAGGTCCAGGGCGTCCAGCGCCTCGGTATCCACCGACTTCAGGCCGTGGCGGCTGTCGATCAGCAGATAGACCCGTTTCAGCGTCACCCGGCCGCGCAGATAGTCGCGGCCCAGGTCCTGGAACTTCTTCACCGTGGTCTTGGACGCCTTGGCCCAGCCGTAGCCGGGCAGGTCGACCAGCCGCATCCGGCCGTCCAGGTCGAAGAAGTTGACCTCGCGCGTCCGGCCCGGCTCGTTGGAGGCCCGCGCCAGCTTGTGCATCCCCACCAGGCCGTTGATCAGGCTGGACTTGCCGACGTTGGAGCGGCCGGCGAAGGCGATCTCGGGCAGGTCGGGATCGGGCAGCTGCTCGATCTTGGCGGCGCCCATGACGAAGGTCGCCGGCCGCGCGAACAGGATGCGCGCGGCCTCGATCTCCTCGGGCGTGAACTCGGTTTCCTCGATCACGCGGGCTTGGGTTTCTTGAAGCGGGCGATGAAGCTGTCGATCGGGTTCTCGGCCTTGTAGCGGTGCATGATGACATACTGCTGCAGGATGGTCAGGATGTTGGACCAGGCCCAATAGACCAGCAGGCCCGCCGCGAACGGCGCCATGATGAAGGTGAACACCAGCGGCATGAACTGGAAGATCTGGCGCTGGACCGGATCGGCCGCCGGCGGGTTCATCGCCGTCTGCAGCCACATGGTCAGGCCATAGGCGATGGCCAGAAGGCCCAGGTGCAGCGGGCCGCCCAGCAGGCCGCCGATCAGCGGCGCCGCCGCCGGGTCCCACGGGATCAGGCCGAACAGGTTCCAGATCGACGACGGGTCGCGCGCCGACAGGTCGTGGATGAAGCCCAGGAACGGCTGGTGGCGCATTTCGATGGTGACGGTCAGCACCTTGTACAGGGCGTAGAACACCGGAATCTGAAGCACCAGCGGCAGGCAGCCGGCGACGGGATTGATCTTCTCCCGCTGATACAGGGCCATCGTCTCCTGTTGCTGCTTCTGCGGGTCGTCTTTGAACTTCTTCTTGATCTCCTCCATCTTGGGCTGGAGGTTCCGCATCTTGGACATCGAGGCGTAGGCGTTGTTGGCCAGCGGGAACATGACCAGCTTGACGATGACGGTCAGGGCCAGGATGGCGATCCCGAAGCTGCCGACCAGGCCGTAGACGTTTTCCAGGATCCAGAAGATCGGGCGAGTCAGGAACCAGAACATCCCCCAGTCGATGGCATAGACGAAGCGCGGCAGGTGCAGGCTGTCCTCATAGGACTTCAGCACCTCGGCGCGCTTGACGCCGGCGAACAGGCGCTGGGTCTCGCTGGCGCTCGCGCCCGGCTGGATGGTGCGGGTCGTGCCCAGGACATTGGCTTCCAGCTGCTGGCCGCCATTGACGTCGCGGACGCGGAATTCGGTTTCGACCGCCTCGTTCTGCTGGGGCAGCAGGGCCGCCAGCCAGTATTTGTCGGTGATGCCCAACCAGCCGCCGGTCGAGGCGTTGGTGATGCGCGGCTCCTTGAGCCAATCCTTGTACTTCTTCTGCTCGGTCCGGTATTCGCCCGGCTTGCCGAAGGCGCCGATCGCGCCCTCGTGCACGATGTGCGAGGACCCGGCCGACGGCGGCACGCCCTGGCGCTGGACGCTGCCGTAGGGGGCGATGGTGATGGCTTGGGTCCCCAGGTTCTGGACCGTGTCCTGGATCGAGAAGACATAGCGGTCGTCCACCGACACAACGCGGGTGAAGCGCAGGCCCTGGCCGTTGTCCCAGGTCAGGGTGACGGGGGTGGTCGGCGTCAGGGTCGAGCCATTGGTCAGGCGCCAGACGGTGTTGGGCCCCGGCACCCCGCCGGCCACGTTCGGGCCGGTCCAGCCGAACTGGGCGAAATAGGCGTTCTGCATCCCCTGCGGGCGGAACAGCTCGACCGGCTCGGGCTTGTCCTGCGCCTCGCGGTAGTCGGTCAGGAACAGGTCGTCGATGCGCGCGCCTTGCAGCGACAGCGAACCCTTCAGCGTCCCCGACTGGATCGGCACGCGCGCGGCGGTGCTCAGCGCCTGGCCCCGGTCGGTGACGAAGACCGAGCCTTGCGGGCTCTGGGCGGTCTGGGCCGCGTTGGTCGCGGTCTGGGACTGTTCGGCCTGGGCCTGCTGCACCTGGGCGCGGCGCTCGGCCTGCGGGCGCAGCACGGCGAACCAATAGATCCCCAGGATCAGGGCCGAGCACACGATGAAGACGATCGTGTTGCGCGTGTTCTCGTTTTTCATGGATTCTGGCGGTCCTGGCCGGATGGGGCGCGGGCGGGCGGAGGCTTGGCTGCCCCCCGATCATGTCGCGGTGTCGCCAGCCTTGTAAGGGTGGATTTCACGTCGTCAAGCAGACGGTCCCAGGCACGCCCCGTCGTGCCCATGCGGGCGATGAAGACATAGTCGCTGCCGGGCACGCCGTGCAGGGGCAGAAGCGCGCGCGCGGCCTCGCGCAGACGGCGTTTGGCGCGGTTGCGAACCACCGCCCCGCCGATCTTGCGGGTGGCGGTGAAGCCCAGGCCGATGTGCGGCGAACCGTCGCCGCGTTCCAGCCGCTGGATCACCACGCCGCCGCGGGCCTCTGAAACGCCTTTGGCGGCCGCCAGGAACTGGGGCCGCCGCAACAGACGCTTGATCTGTAAAGGGTCGCTCATGCGTCCTGAAACCCGGACGCGGAGCCGCTTACGCCGTCAGGCGCTTGCGGCCCTTGGCGCGACGGCGCGCAACGATCTTCTGGCCGTTCTTGGTGGCCATCCGGCTGCGGAAGCCGTGACGGCGCTTGCGCACGAGTCGCGACGGCTGATAGGTCCGCTTCACGGTCGGCTCCTGACGTTAAAAGGTTGGGCGGCGGGGCAAGAGGCGTCCGTCGCAGGAAGGGCGGGCGTATAAGTCGCATGTCCGCGTGAGTCAACGTCGCGGACCGGCATTTCGAGGACGACGGCCTGATGGCGAAGAGAACGGCGAAGGAATGGGGCCTGCGGCTGCTGCCGCTCCTGGCCATCGCCGGCCTGGTGGTCGCCTTCTTCGGCCTGGGCTGGAACCGCTATCTGTCGATGGACCTGATCCGCGAGCATGGGCTGAACCTCCAGGCCTATGCGCGCGCCCACTGGGCGACCGCCTTGGTCGCCTTCGTCGCCGTCTACGCCCTGGCGACCGCCTCGACCATTCCCGGCCCCGTCTTCCTGACCCTGCTGGGCGGGATGATGTTCGGCCCCTATGTCGGCGCCCTGGCCCAGTCGACGGGGGCCACCATCGGCTCGGTCGTCATCTATTATGTCTATCGCACCTCGATCGGGACGTGGCTCAGGGCCAAGTTCGAGGCGGACGCCGGTTTCATGGACCGACTGGCCAAGGGGATCGATCGCAACGCCTTCACCACCCTGTTGACCCTGCGCATCATCCCCAGCGTGCCCTTCGTGCTGGTCAACGCCACGGCGGGGATGATGGCGGTGCCGCTCAGGCCCTATGTGGTCGCCACCTTCATCGGCCTGTTGCCGTCCACCTTCATCTACACCTGGATCGGCTCGCAGCTGGGCGATCTGCTGCGGGCGGGGGTTCGGCCGGACCTGCCGCTGCTGCTGCACGAATTCTTCTGGCCGCTGATGGGGGTGGTCTTCCTGTCGCTGCTGCTGCCTATCGGCATCAAGCTGTTCCAGATGGCGCGCGCCCGGCGCGGGGCGGGAGCAGCGGCGGCATGAGCGCCCTGTTCGACCGCATCGCCGCGCGGCTGAGGCTGTCGCCCGAACAGACGGCCCTGTGGCGCGAACGCCTGCGCCCCCGCGCGCCCGACGGCCTGTCGGCGCGGCTGCTGCTGCTGACGGTGGCCTTCACCCTGGCGGTCGAGGGGCTGATCATGGGCCCCAATCTGGCGGCCTTCCACGAGCGCTGGCTGCAGGACCGGCTCCAGGCCGCCGAACTGGCCTCGGTCGGGGTCGAGGCCCTGCCCTATAGCGCGGTCGAGGACGACACGGCCGCCGAACTGATGCGCATCGGCGGGGTCCAGGCCGTGGCCCTGACCGAACAGGGGGTGCGCCGCCTGCTGCTCCAGGCGCCCAACCTGCCGCGCGCGCCCGAACTGATCGACCTGCGCCAACGCAGCACCTGGGCGCGGCTGGCGGACCCGTGGCGCACCCTGTTCGGCCACCCGGACCGCTCGCTGCGCGTCCAGGCCAAGCCGCGCTATCGCTCCGGCGACTTCATCGAGATCGTCACCCCGGCCCAGCCGTTGAAGATCGAACTGCGGTCCTTCCTGCTGAACAGCCTTCTGGTGTCGCTTGTGGTGTCGGCGACGGCGGGGGCGCTGCTCTATGGCGGCCTGGCCCTGCTGGTGCTGCGCCCACTCAGGCGCGTGACCCGCTCCATCGAACATTTCGCCGCCGATCCCGAGAGCGCGCCCGAGGCTCCGTCGGACCGCCACGACGAGATCGGCCGGGTCGAGCGCGAACTGGCGCGGATGCAAGAAGAGGTGCGCCAGTCCCTGCGCTCGCGCGCCCGCCTGGTGGCGCTGGGCGAGGCGGTGGCCAAGATCAACCACGACCTCAGGAACATGCTGACCTCGGCCCAGATGGCGTCGGAACGGCTGGCGACCTCGGCCGACCCACAGGTGGCCAAGGCCCTGCCGCGCCTGGAACGGGCGCTGAGCCGCGCCGCCAGCCTGTCACGCAATGTGCTGGAATACGGCAAGAGCGAGGAGCCGGCGCCCCAGAAGACCCGCGTGGTCCTGACCAACGCCCTGACCCTGGCGGCCGAGGACGCGGGGCTGGACGCCGACGGGGTGCGGCTGATCAAGCAGCTGCCGCCGCGTTTCGCGGTCGAGGCCGATCCCGACCAGCTTTACCGCATCCTGGTCAACCTGATGCGCAACGCCCGCCAGGCCATCGAGGCCGATCCGGGCCGGCCCGCCGAACGGCGCGGCAAGGGGGCGATCACCGTCAGCGCCTTTGGCGAGGACGGCGTCAGCGTGGTCCGCATCGCCGACGACGGGCCGGGCATTCCGGCGCGCCTGGCCGAACGCCTGTTCGAGCCCTTCGTCAGCTCCAAGGCCTCGGACGGCACGGGCCTGGGCCTGACCATCTCGCGCGAGCTGGCGGCGCTGCACGGCGGCGACCTTCGACTGGTCCCCGCCGACGGCGCAGGCGCGACGTTCGAACTGCGGCTTCCCGCCTGAAGCCTATTATTCCAGGCCGTCGTCGGAGACGACGAAGGGGCGGTTCTCGGCCTTGGCCTGGGCGGCCAGTTCGTCCTGCACCAGATGCCAGCGCCGCAACCGCTCATAGTCGATGGCGTGTTCGGGCGAGGCGTCCAGCCAGTGACGGAAATCCTGGATCTCCAGCTTGGCGTTCGGCGCGTTCGGATCGGGCAGGGCGGGGACGTCGGGCAACTGGCGGGCGACGTCGGCCGGGATGGGATAGTCGCCGGACGAGGTGCTGAGGATCATGGCGTCTTCTCTGCGCGGGATGGCGTCGGCGCGACCATGCCGCGAAGCCAGGCCGTGCGCCACCTTTTCGTGGATCGGGCGTTGTTGCAGTCCGGGCCTCTCAAGGCCAAGGTTCCTCGGATGAAGGAGAGCCGCATGACCATCCGTGTTTCCCTGACCGGCGCCCTTATGGCCGCGACCGCCCTGGCCGCGACGGCTGTGGCCCCGGCCCACGCCCTGATCCAGACCGCCCCGCAAGGCGGCGCCTACGCCGCGCCCGACGCCTATCGTGATCAGCGGGTCCTGCCCGACCCGTCCGACCCGGCGTCGCGCGACGCCCTGCTGCGCGCGCGGGGCGAGGCCTATCACCGCGCCGACGACTCCAAACAGACCGAGGAAGAGCTGCGCGCCACCCGCGCCCTGAACGACGAAATCGCCGCCCAGAACATCCTGGCCGACAAGGCCGACGCGGCGGCGCGCCTGGACTACGAGGCCGCTGTGGCTCGGCATCAGATCGAGGTGCGCCAGAACGAGGAACAGGCCCGCGCCTCGGCCTTGGCGACCCGCGCCGCCCAGGAACAGTACGACCGCGACTACGCCGCCTGGCGCGAACAGGTCCGGCTGTGCCAGTCGGGCGTGCGTTCGGCCTGCGCGGCCCCGACGCCGCGTTAGCCGTCAGCCCGCGACCATGCTCATGTCGCGGCGCGCCATCATGCGGTCGAACTCGCTCCAGACGCCGTCGACCCCGTGCCAGTTCCCCTGCGTCGCCGCCTTGGAATATTCGGTCGCACGCGCCTCGAAGAAGTTGGCGTGCTCGACGCCCGAGAGCAGCGACTGCAGCCACGGCAGCGGGTTTTCCTTCACGCCATAGACTTCCGGCAGCTTCAGCTGGCGCAGGCGCCAGTCGGCGATGAAGCGGATGTATTGCTTGATGTCCTCGGGCGTCATGCCCTGGACCGAGCCCATCTCGAAGGCCAGGTCGATGAACTTGTCCTCCATGTTCACCACGGTCTTGCAGCAATCGACGATGTCGTCCGCGACCGAGGGGGTGACGGCCCCCGTCTCCTTGTTGAAGGCGTGGTACAGTTTGATGATGCCCTCGCAGTGCAGGCTCTCGTCGCGCACCGACCAGGACACGATCTGGCCCATGCCCTTCATCTTGTTCTGGCGCGGGAAGTTCATCAGCATGGCGAAGCTGGCGAACAGCTGCACCCCTTCGGAGAAGCCGCCGAACATGGCCAAGGTGCGGCAGATGTCGGCGTCGGAATCGACCCCGAACTGGCCCATATAGTCGTGCTTGTCCCGCATGGCCTCGTATTCCATGAAGGCGCCGAACTCGCTCTCGGGCATGCCGATGGTCTCGAGCAGCAGGGCGTAGGCCGCGATATGGATCGTCTCCATATTGCCGAAGGCGGCCAGCATCATCTTCACCTCGGTCGGTTTGAACACCCGGCCGTAGCGTTCCATGTAGTTGTCCTGGACCTCGATGTCCGCCTGGGTGAAGAAGCGGAAGATCTGGGTCAGCAGGTTGCGTTCGCCGTCGTTCAGGGTCGAGGCCCAATCCTTGACGTCCTCGCCCAGCGGCACCTCTTCGGGCATCCAGTGGACCTGCTGCTGCTTCTTCCACATGTCGAACGCCCACGGATAGCGGAACGGCTTGTAGGCGGCGGACGGGGTCAGAAGGCCGGCGGCTCCGGCGCTGTCGGGGCGGATGATCGGGGTGATGGCGTTCATCGGACGAGGACCTGAAAGCGATTCCGGGAAGAGGCGTTCACCATGCGACTCACGTGCGGCGGCGCCAAGCCGTAAATCACCTATGTTGCGATCACATTTCACTCCAACCGCTACATCTAGTAGATTTGCCGAAGGAAACTGGGGAGGGTCCTGGGGATGAGTTTCACGGTTTACGGCGCCGCCGGATCGGGATCGGTTCCGGTCGAGGCGACGCTGACCCTGATCGGGGCGCCCTTCACGGTGGTCGAGGCGCCGACATGGGAAGGCGAGGCCGAGCGGGACAAGGTCGCCCCGGTCAATCCGATGCGGCAGCTGCCGGCCCTGGTCATGCCCTCGGGCGAGGTGATGACCGAGAGCGCGGCGATCCTGATCTGGCTGGCCGACGCCCATCCCGAGGCGGGCCTGGCGCCGCGGCTGGACGATCCGGCGCGGGGCCAGTTCCTGCGCTGGATGGCCTTCATCCCGGCCTCCATCTATTCGATGTACTGGGTGCGCGACGATCCGTCCCGCCTGGCGGGGGACGACGCCGACGACCAGGCGCGCATCCTGGATCGGACGGCCGAGCGTATCGCCGAATGCTGGCGCCGGATGAACGCTCAGGTCTCGCCGGGCCGGTTCATCCTGGGCGACCGGCTGTCGGTGCTGGACCTCTATGTCGCCGTGGCCAGCCGCTGGCGGCCCGGCCGGACGCGCTTCTACGCCGAGGCGCCGAAGCTGGCCGATGTGGTCAGGCGGGTGGACGCCCTGCCGGTGCTGGAGGCCTTCTGGAAGGCGCGTTATCCGTTCGACGAGGGCTGGGAAGCCTAACCCTTGGCCCAGACCCCGAACGGGTCGCTCCACGGCAGGTCCAGCGCGCGGGCGACGGCGGGATAGGTCACCTCGCCCTTCAGCACGTTCAGGCCCCGCGCCAGATGCGGATCGGCCCTCAGCGCCTCCAGCCCCTTGTCCGCCAGGGCCAGGCCGAAGGGCAGGGTGGCGTTGTTCAGGGCCTCCGAACTGGTGCGCGGCGCCGCCCCCGGCATGTTGGCGACGCAGTAATGCACCACGCCGTCGACGACATAGGTCGGGTCCTGGTGCGTCGTCGGCTTCGAGGTCTCGAAACAGCCGCCCTGGTCGATGGCGACGTCCACCAGCACCGATCCGGGCTTCATCCGTTTCAGGTGTTCGCGCCTGACCAGCTTGGGCGCCTCGGCGCCCGGCACCAGGACGGCGCCGATCACCACGTCGGCCTTGACGATTTCCTCCTCGATGGCGCCGATGGAGGAATAGCGGGTGATGACCCGCCCGCCCGTCACCTCGTCGATATAGGCCATGCGCGGGATCGACCGCTCCAGCACCACGACCTCGGCGCCCAGTCCCATGGCCATCCGCGCCGCGTTCAGCCCCACGACCCCGCCGCCCAGCACCAAGACCCGCGCCGGCGCCACGCCCGGCACCCCGCAGAACAGCAGACCCATGCCACCGTTGTGCTTCAGCAGGGTTTCGGCCGCCGAAAAGACGGCGATCCGCCCCGCGACCTCCGACATCGGCGCCAGCAGCGGCAGGCCGCCGCGCGCATCGGTGACGGTCTCATAGGCGATGGCGGCGCATCGGGACGCCAAGAGGCCCCGGGTCTGTTCGGGATCGGGCGCCAGGTGCAGATAGGCGTAAAGGATCTGGTCCTCGCGCAGCTGCTCCCATTCGGCCTTCTGCGGCTCTTTCACCTTCACGATCATGTCGTTGTCGGAAAAGATCGTCGCGGCGTCGGCGACGATGGCGGCCCCGGCCTTTTCATAGTCCGCATCGGTGAAGCCGGCGCCCAGCCCCGCGCCCGCCTGCACCGAGACCTGATGGCCATGGGCTGCATATTCACGCGCCGCCGTGGGCGTCAGGCCGACGCGGTGCTCGTTCGTCTTGATCTCTGCGGGAACGCCGACGCGCATGGGAGCCTCTTTCCTCTGTGTTTCCTCGGCGTCCGCCTCTGCGGGCGGATCGCCGTCTGCATCCTGCGCCTATTTCAGCGCCAGGGTCACGGTCTTGACGTCCACATATTCGTCGATGCCGTGGATGGAGCCTTCGCGGCCGTAACCCGACTGTTTGACCCCGCCGAAGGGGGCGACGGCGGTGGAGATCAGGCCGGTGTTGACCCCGCACATGCCCGCCTCGATGCGCCGCGAAAACCGCATGGCCCGGTCCAGGTCGCGGGTGAACAGATAGGAGGCCAGGCCATAGTCGCTGGCGTTGGCCTTCTCCAGCGCCTCCTCTTCCGTGTCGAAGGCGAAGACGGGGATCATCGGTCCGAAGGTTTCCTCCTCGCGGAACAGCCGGTCGTCGCCGCCCAGGGTCACGGTCGGCTGGAAGAAGCGTCCGCCCAGCGCATGGCGCGCGCCGCCGGCCAGGACGCGGCCGCCGTCGGCCTTGATCGCGGCGACGTGGCGTTCGACCTTGTCGATGGCCTTGTCCTCGATCAGCGGCCCGATCCTGACGCCGTCCTCGAAGGCGGGACCGACCTTGATCCGGGCCACCTCGGCGGCCAGCTTTTCGGCGTAGGCCTCCGATACCGAGCGTTCGACATAGACCCGGTTGGGGCAGACGCAGGTCTGGCCCGAGTTCCTGAACTTGCCCTTGATGGTCTCGGCGACGGCCAGGTCCAGGTCGGCGTCGGCGAAGACGATCAGCGGCGCGGCGCCGCCCAGCTCCATCGACACCCGCTTCAGCGTGGGCGCGCACTGTTCGGCCAGGGTGCGGCCGACGCCAGTCGAGCCGGTGAAGCTCAGCTTGCGGATCAGGGGGCTGTCGGTCAGCGCCTTGCCGATCACCGAGGCCTCGCCGGTCACGACCGATAGGGCGCCGACCGGCAATCCGGCCTGATAGGCCAGTTCGGCCAAGGCGATGGCGGTGAACGGCGTCTGGCTGGCGGGCTTGACCACGGCGGTGCAGCCGGCGGCGAAGGCGGGCCCGAGCTTGCGCGTCAGCATGGCGGCGGGGAAGTTCCATGGCGTGATCAGGGCGCACGGCCCCACCGCCTCGCGATAGGTCAGCAGCAGATGGCCCAGCGGGCTGTCCTGGGTCTCGCCGATCAGCCGTTCGGCCTGACCGGCGAACCATTTGATGAAGCCGTTGGCGTAGCTCACTTCGCCCTTCGCCTCCTCGAACGGCTTGCCGTTTTCCAGCGCCATCAGGGCCCCCAGCCCCTCGGTGTTCTCGTCGATCAGTTCGGCCCAGGCGCGCAGGAAGGCGGCGCGCTTGTGCGGATCGGATCGCGACCAGGCGGGAAAGGCGTCGGCGGCGGCCTGGATGGCGCGCTCGGTCTCGACCACGCCGAGGTCGGGGACATGGCCGATGATCTCGCCGGTCGCGGGATCGTCCACCGCTATGCCGCCTCCGTTCGCCGGAATGGGCTCGCCCGCGATCAGGGCGTGCTGGCTCAGCAGGGCGAGGCCGGCGTTTCTGGCGGTCTGGGTCACGGGAAACTCCTGAAGCGGTCCTGAAACGAACAAGGCCCCGACGAAGCGGGGCCTTGCAAGCGTCTTTGATGCGGCGTGCGCCGCCCTCAAATCAGTTCTTGGCGTCTTGAGCGGCGCCGGTCACGGCTTGGCCGGCGGCCTGGGTGTCGCGGCCCACGCCTTCGACGGTGTTGCAGGCGGCGGTGGTCAGGGCGGCGGCGGCGGCGACCAGAACGAAAATCTTGCGCATGTTGTATCTCCAGATTGCCGACGACGATGGGACGCCGGTTCGAAGCTCTTAACGCGACGCTTGGGCGGCGGTTCCGGCCTTGTCCGCCGGATCGTTCGGCGTCAGGGCTTCGGGCGTGACGAAGGTCATGCGGGCGATCGCGCCGCCCGACGGCGCCTGCAGCATCTCGGCCTCGCCGCGCAGCTGTTTGGCGAAGGCGCCCATCAGGGTGCGGCCGATTCCGACCTCGGCGACGCCGGGTACGCCCGGGCCGTCGTCCTCGACCTCCAGCACGCTGGTCTCGCCCTTCACCTTGAACCGCACCTTCAGTTCGCCGCCGCGTCCGGCGAAGGCGTGCTTCTGGGCGTTGGTCACGGCCTCGACCAGCCACAGGGCCAGGGGCGCCAGCTTGTCGGGATCGACATACAGGGAATCCGCCTCGACCGAACTGATCACCACATGGCCGCGACTGGATTCGCTGGCGATCAGCTGGCCCACCAGTTCGGTCAGGAAGTCGCGCGCGTCGGCGTGGCGGATGTCGTCGCTCTGGTAGAGGGTGCGGTAGATCAGGGCCAGGGCCGAAATCCGCTGGCGGGTGTCGCCCAGCGCCGCCTTGGCCGCGGCGTCGGTCAGGCCGCGCTGCTGCATCGACAGCAGGGACGAGATGATCTGAAGATTGTTCTTAACCCGGTGATGGATCTCGCGCATCAGCGCGTCCTTCTCGGCCAGGGAGGCGTTCAGTTCCCGGTCCCTGACGGTGATGGCCTCGGCCATTTCGTCCAGGGTGCGGGCCATGGTGCGGATTTCGGACGGGGCGTTCATGGCCTGGAGCGGCCTGACCGAGAACCGGCCCCGCGCATAGATGGCGGCGATCCGCTCCAGATAATCCAGCCAGCGGATGAAAATGCGTTCCGACAACAGCATGACCGCCGCGAAGGCCGTCAGCCAGGCCCCCAATGGCAGCAGCAGCGTCCCGATCGGATTGATCCGCGCCCAGGACAGCAGCCCCGGTGCGGGGGCCGACAACAGGGCGTAGACGTCGCCGCTGGCCAGGACGGCGCCGGCGTAGTCGCGGCGCTGCCCGGCCGTGTCGGTCGCCGAGAAGACGGCGGACCCTTCGTCGCGCGCCCGCGTCACCCAGCCCGTCACGTCGCGGCCGCCGGCCAGACGAAAGGCGGCGGGATCGCTGGCGACCAGCACATGGCCGGCGCCGTCGGTCAGGGCGGCCTCGGATCCCGCCGGCAGGGCGGGGTCGCTGGTGTCCGGTTGCAGCGACGACAGGGGAATGACGGCCGCCATGACGCCGTCGAAACGGCCCATCGGCCGCTCGGCGCGAATGGCCACGATCAGCGCGGCCTGATAGCCCGCATCCGCCGGCGCCCGCACCACGACCAGGTCGTCGCCACGCCTGAGCCGCGCGAACCAGTCGGCGCTTCCGGCGGGCGCGATGCCCGGTCCCGCGCCGCCGGCCCGCCCCGAGGCGCAGACCACCTCTCCCGTCGGACTGATGCGATAGAGGCCTTCATAGCCTTCCAACTGATCGACCAGGGCCGTCAGCCGGGGCGCGCAATAGGGGCCGAGCGCGTCGGGGCTCAGCGCGCGCAGCAGCACCTGGGCGCCGTCCAGGCGCGACTTGGCGGTGACGGCGCTGCGTTCGGCCGCCAGCTGCAGGTCGACCTGGCGCTCCAGCGCCTGCTGTCGGAAATCGGCCTGGGTCTGGATCAGGCTGAGGATGAAGATCGGCAACAGGGCCAGCGCCATGGCCAGGCCGAGACGGAACCGGATGCCCTGGAACCGCGACGCCTTCCACTTGCGGCCGAAGCGGACGACCGGGGCCGCATCGTCAGCTGGGGTCGCGTCGGTCACCGATGCTCAGGACCGTGCGCCGGCCAGCCTGTCGGCCTCGCCCAGGATCGTGCGCATCGCATCGCCGGCCGCCTTGCCGTCTCGGCCGTAACCGCCCTTTTCCAGGGTCGCCTGCAGGGCGCGGCGCGCGCGGCTGACCCGGCTCTTCACCGTGCCGACGGCGCAGCCGCAGATCTCGGCCGCCTCTTCATAGGCAAAGCCGCCGGCGCCGACCAGGATCAGGGCCTCGCGCTGTTCCTCGGGCAGGGTCTTCAGCGCCTGGCGCAATTCGTCCAGGGCGACGGGCGCCTCGGGATCGTCCACGGCGACCAGGGTCCGTTCGGCCGCCTCCTGGTCCAGCTGCGACTGGCGCCACGACCGGCGCTTTTCCGAATAGAACTGGTTGCGCAGGATCATGAAGGTCCAGGCCTTCATGTTCGTGCCCATCTGATAGCTGGCGCGCGCGTCCCAGGCCTTCATCATGGCGTCCTGCGCCAGATCGTCCGCCGCAGTCGGGTCGCCCGTCAGGGTCCGGGCGAAGGCGCGCAGATGCGGAATCAGGGCCACCAGCTCGGTCTTGAAGGCGTTGTCGTCCGCGGACGCCGGCTTGGGCGCCGCGCCCAGGCGAGACGTGCTCATGCGCCACCGTCAGACGCCTTGGCGTCTGCGCGTTTCAGGATTTCCAGGAACTCGTCCGGAACGGGCTCGTTGACCACCTCGTCGAACATATGGCGCAGTTTCACGCCGATCGCCTGTTGGCGAAGCCGAGCTTCTTCAAGCCCCGCCTCCCCCTTTTTTTCGGCTCCAAGCCGCGAGGAGTCGGAAGAATCAATCATAGACAGTACACCGGCCAGCCACCGCAGTGCAAAAATGCGTTCATTATAACGTGCCCGGCGCCACGGGGTTCCTCCCGGTTCGGGAAATAATGCTCAAGCTTGTGCGCTTCAGCGGAACCGTGATCCATCTGATACGTTTGTATTTCTTGTAACGGATTCCCACGTGGCGAATCCACAATTGTCGGGGACTATCTCGAATGAGCCTTCTGGCCAGACTTGCGCCACACCTTCCCTATGTCCGCCGGTATGCTCGCGCCCTCACGGGGGATCAGGCCACCGGCGACAACTATGTCCGCGTCGCTCTCGAGGCCCTGGCCGCCGGCGAGCAGCAGCTGCAGCCGGACATGACGCCCCGCGTCGCCCTGTATCATGTCTTCCATGCGATCTGGTCATCGACCGGCGCCCAGCTGGAAGACTCGAGCGGCGTCGAGGCCCGCGACGATGCGTCGCGTCGGCTGATGCGCATCGCCCCGCGCTCGCGCCAGGCCTTCCTGCTGACCGCGCTCGAAGGTTTTACGCCGTCCGAGGCGGCCCAGATCCTGTCGGCCGACCCGCGCGACATCGAACGCCTGATCGCCGACGCCCAGGCCGACATCGACGCCGAACTGGCGACCGACGTCCTGGTCATCGAGGACGAGGCCATTATCTCGGCCGATATCCAGAGCCTGGTGAAGGAGCTTGGCCACCGCGTCACCGGCGCCGCCACCACCCATGACGAGGCCATCGAAGCCGTCGCCCGTCACAAGCCGGGCCTGGTCCTGGCCGACATCCAGCTGGCCGACGGCTCCTCGGGCATCGACGCGGTCAAGGAAATCCTGAAGAACATGGACGTGCCGGTGATCTTCATCACCGCCTTCCCCGAGCGTCTGCTGACCGGCGAACGGCCCGAGCCCACCTTCCTGATCACCAAGCCCTTCCAGCCGGAAACGGTGAAGGCGGCGATAAGCCAGGCGCTGTTCTTCCACCCGTCGCGTCAGAAGGAAGCGGCCTGAGCCGGGGCGTGAGAAAAACATCGGCCGGCCGGGAACCCCCGTCGCAGGCCGCCGTTATCGGTTCGTAGAGGCGGATACGCCCCCCGACTAGAGATTGGCTCCGGCCAGTCTGCCGCCTCTGCACCTCATTCTCGATGATGCCACTTCAAAAGGCGGTCCTTCGGACCGCCTTTTCTTTCGCCGGCGTATCGACCCCGGCGCGACGGCGCCGCAAGATGGTCTCCAAAGAAAACGCAGGGAAGACGATCCATGGCCGAGACGAACCGACAATGGGTGCTGCGCCAGCGTCCCAAGGGCCTGGTCAAGCCGGGCGACCTGGAGCTGGTCGAGAGCCCGATCCCCGACCTGAAGGAATCCGAGGTCCTGGTCCGCACCGTCTATCTGTCGCTGGACCCGACCAACCGCACCTGGATGAACGACTCCGAAGGCTATCTGCCGCCCGTGGGCCTGGGCGAGGTCATGCGCGGCCTGACGCTGGGCGTGGTGGAGGCCAGCCGGTCGTCGCGATTCCGGGTCGGGGACGTGGTGTCGCCTATGTCGGGCGGCTGGGCGGACTATGCGGTGGTCAACGAACAAGGGGTGCGGCCGGTCCACCGCGCGCCGGGTCTGCCGCTGACGGCCAATATGTCGGTGCTCGGCATGACGGGGCTGACCGCCTATTTCGGCGTCACCGACGTGCTGAAGGCCAAGGCGGGCGAGACCCTGGTGATCTCTGCGGCCGCCGGCGCGGTCGGCTCCATCGCCGGCCAGGTGGCCAAACAGCGCGGCTGTCGCGTCATCGGCATCGCCGGCGGGCCCGAGAAATGCGCCTGGCTGACCGGCGAACTCGGCTTCGACGCCGCCATCGACTACAAGAACGAGGATGTCGGCGAGGCGCTGGATCGCCTGGCCCCGGACGGGATCGACCTGAACTTCGAAAACGTCGGCGGCGACATCATGATCGCCGTCTTCAACCGGCTGAAGGTCCACGGCCGGATGGCGGTCTGCGGCCTGGTCTCGGCCTATAACGCCACCAAGGCGCCGCCCTCGCCGAACTTCGCGCGGATCATCACCCATCGCCTGGACGTCCAGGGATTCCTGGTCCTGGACTACGCTCAGCGCGCCCGCGAAATGGTCGCCGAGATGGGGCCCTGGCTGGCCGAGGGCAAGGTGAAGTGGAAGGTTCACGTCGATGACGGGCTGGAAGGCGCGGTGGACTCGCTGAACCGCTTGTTCACCGGCGATCATGACGGCAAGCTGCTGGTTCGCGTCTCCGAAGAACCGGCCTGAGGATTTCATGAGCGACCCCCTGCTCGTCCATTTCGAGGATATTGAGACAGGGCAGGTGGTGCCGCTGGGCGCCTGCACGGTGGATCAGGCGGCGCTGGACGTCTTCATCGAACGGTTCGCGCCGGGGTGGGACGCCGCCTATGGCGCGCCCGACGCCATGATCTACGCCCTGTGGAGCCGGCTGGCGGTCGAGAAGGCCGGCGGCTGGGCCCAGACCAAGGTCCTTGCCGTCGATGGCCTGCGCTATATGCGCAATCCGCCGGCGGGCGAACTGCTGCGCGGGCGCATGACCGTGATGGGAAAGGACCCGGTCGGCGACGAAAAGGGCATCGTCATCGCCTCTCACGATCTGCTGGACGAGGGCGGGCGGCTGGTCTTTTCCTGTCTGACGCGCGCGGTCTTCTCGCGGCGCTGAAACGCGGAACGCCCCGCCGGCGAACCGGCGGGGCGTTCATTTCCGATCAAAAATCGGGCCTCAGTTGACGGCGGCGGGCGCCTGCGCCTGACGCTGGAAGGCCAGGGCGATCAGGCGGTCCCAGCCCAGCAGCGACACCAGGTGGGCATAGATCTGGCCCAGGGCGCCGTTGTCGCGCAGTTCGGCCAGCTTCTCGGCCGGCAGGGCGCGCAGCTTGTCTTCCGACACGGCGTAGTATTCGGCCAGCTTCTGCGGCGCGCCGGGCGTGCCGTCGGGGTTGCGCGGGGTGAAGGTGGCGTCGCGCGTTTCCAACAGGTCCAGGTCGGTCAGCAGCTTGACGAACCCTTCGGTGCGCAGGCGCTCCTGTTCGAAGTTGTTGCAGAAGTCCATCGCCATATTGGTGTAGTCACTGGGCTGGCCGTCGACGAACAGCGGGTTCTCGCCGCCCTCGCTGACGATGGCCGCGCCGCGATCGATGCACAGGATCAGGCGCTGATTCTGCTTGTCGTCGGCGAAGACGAACGGATAGCGGCGCACATAGGCGGGGATATAGGCGTCGGGGCGGAAGTCGCCGGCGTCCGAGACATACAGGTTCTCGCCCTGGCGCAGGCCCATGACCACGACCGGCTGGCGGTTCTCGCCGGTGAAGATCACCGGATAGGACAGGGCGGCGGCGGCGAACTCGGTGACCGTCAGGGGCACGATATTGGTCTGGCCGACGAAGGCGTAGGGCTTTTCGGCCGGGTTCACGCCCAGGCCGCCATGCTGCGCGGCGTCGAGCGGCTCGGGGTTCTTGTAGAAGAGGACGTTGCCTTCGAGCGGCGAATTGGTCGTGTCGGTCATGGAAGCCAGACGCTCTGGAGTGGGAATGAGGCGCGCCTTCTAGCTCAAGCCCGCCCCAGCGGCAAACGGCGTGACGGCGGCCGAGCCGTCACGCCGTCCTTCGGGCCTCAGAAGGCGTAGGTCACGCCGATTCGCAGGTTCCGGCCGGGCAGGGGGGCGATATCCTTCAGGAAGGAGGTGTGCTCGCGGGCCTCTTCGTCGGTCAGGTTGTGCGCCTCGGCGAAGACGGTGACGTTGCGGTCGCTGAAGGGCCGCACCGCGCCGCGCAGATTGACCATCGTATAGCCGTCGGTCGGCAGTTCGCCTTCCGACAGACGGTCCTGCTCGCCCACATGGCGCACTTCGCCGGCCAGGTCCCACAGGTTGGAGGTCCAGGCCAGGCGTGCGGTCGCCGACCACGGCGGAATGCGGGCCGCCGGCCCCAGGTCCGTCTGGGCGTGGACATAGTCGGCGGCGCCTTCCAGCGACAGCTTGCGGTCCCCGCTTTCCCACAGCGAATACGCGACCTCGGCCTCCAGGCCGCGGAAGCGGGCATCGGTCTGGACGAACTGGTAGATCGGGAATTCCTCGTCCTCCTCCTCGAAGAGGAAGGTCTCGCCCGTGTTCCGTTCGTCGATGAAGCCGTCGTACCACGACTGATAGAGGTGCAGGTCGCCGGTGAATCGGCCCTTGTCCAGGTGGAGGGTGCCCTCCAGCGTGGTGACCTTTTCGTTGTCCAGGTTGACGTCGCCGGTCTCATAGGCGGCGGTGGCGATGTGGACGCCGTCGGCGAACAGCTCGACCTCGCTCGGCGCCCGTTCGGTGCGCGACAGGCTGAGGCCCAGGAACACGCCGGCCTGCGGACGCAGGAAGGCGGCGGCCGACGCCGACCAGTTGTCGAACTTGCGCTCCAGCCCGACCGTCTCGCCCAGCGGCGTGGCGCTCAGGGTGCGGCGGTCGTAGCGCAGGCCGCCCTCGAAGCCGTAGCGGTCGCGGTCGTAACGCTGGACAGTGTAGATTCCCTGTTCCTCGATGTCGGTGGTGGGCACGAAGGCCTCCTCGCCGATGGCCTCGAAGTTGCGCTTCAGCGCCTGGACGCCGACGGCGCCGTTCCAGCCGTTGCGTTCGCGCTGGATCAGTTCGGCGCGGCTTTCCCAGCCGTCCGAGTTGAAGATGGTGCCCGGCTCGCCCGGTCCCTCGAATTCGGTGTGGGTGTAGTCGGAATGGCCGTAGGAGGCGCGGACCTTGGCGAAGGGGCCGTCGTCGAAGCGGTATTCGCCCCGGCCGTCCCAGCGCTGCTGCTCCAGGTTGATGAAGACGTCCGGCTCGGCGACCGTGCCGTATTCGTTCTCGGTGGACTTGTAGGACAGGCCGACGAAGCCCTTGTCGGCGATGTAGGAGCCGCCGACGCCCCAGGCGTTCACCTTGGACCAGCTGTTGGGCTGCTTGCCGCCCTCGCCCCGCTCGATCCCCTCGGCCTCGGCCAGGGTGCGCGAAATGGCGGGCGAGGGAATGTCGTAGTCGTCGGTCTTGCGGGTCACGCCGCTGACGTTCAGGGCGAAGCGGCCCGCCCCGATGGTGGCGTGGCCCGAGGCGCCGCGCCCGTCGTCCACGCTGGAATATTGCGTCGAGATCCGGCCTTCGATCCCGCCCTCGGGCAGGGCTTCGGGGATGCGGTCGTCGATGATGTTGACCACCCCGCCGATGGCCGAGCCGCCATAGACCAGAGTGGCGGGGCCGCGCACGATCTCGATGCGGTGCGCCTCGCCGGGGTCAGTGGCGACGGCGTGGTCGGGCGACACCGAACTGGCGTCGATCTGGCCCAGGCCGTTGGTCAGAACCTGGACGCGCGGGCCGGACAGGCCCCGGATCACCGGTCGGCTGGCGCCCGGCGCGAAGTCGGTCGAGCGAACGCCCGGCATGCCGTTGACCAGGTCGCCCAGCGACACGGCCGGGGCCTGGGCCAGCTTCTGTTCGTCCAGCACGTCGGTGGCGATGGTGGTGGCCCGTTGGGTGACGCCGAACGGCGTGGCGGTGACGATGACGTCGTCGACCTGGGCGGGCTGGCTTGTCTGGGCCAGGGCGGTTCCGCCCAGGGCGCTCCAGGCCAGGGCGCCGCCGGCGACGGCGGACAACAGAAGGGGACGTGTTGCGGTGAATTGACGCATGGGGCGACTCTTTCAGGGAAGATATCATCAGTGTTATGAGATAACATAATGAACCGTCAAGCCGTCTCGTGTTGCGGCGGAGGCGGTCAGCCATTAGCTGTTGCTCATGGGTTCCACCTGCGACCACGATCACGACCGTTCCGGCCTTCATGGCGGGACCTTGACCCGCGTCCTGGAGGCGGCGGAGGCGCGCGCGCGCGACGCCGGCGAGCGGATGACGGCTCCCCGCCGCCGCGTCCTGTCGCTGCTGCTGGAGAGCGGCGAGCCGGTGAAGGCCTATGATCTGATCGCCCGCTTCGGCGAGGACGGTCAGGCCGCCAAGCCGCCGACCGTCTATCGCGCGCTGGAGTTCCTGGAACGGCAGGGCATGGCCCACCGCATCGCCTCCATCAGCGCCTATGTCGCCTGCGCCGGCCATGTGGGCGCCGACCATGAGGCGCAGGCGTCCCACGCCGCCGCCTTCCTGATCTGCGACTGCTGCGGTTCGACGCGCGAGATCAACGGCCCCGACCAGGGCGTCATCGACGCCGCCGCCGCCGCCGCCGGCTACGCCATCGCCCGCACGACGATCGAGGCGCACGGCCGCTGCCCCGCCTGCCGCGACGCGGCGTGATCATGGACGCCGCCCTTCTCTCGCCGCCGCGTCGTCTGGCCGTGCCCGTCGCCAATCGCTGGGGCGCGGGCGAGATGGCGGTGCTGGACTTTGGCGATCCACAACGGCCGGTCGATCTGATCTTCGCCCACGCCAACGGCTTCAACGCCTCCACCTACCGCAGCCTGCTGTCGCCGCTGTCGACCTCGCTGCGCATCTGGGCGCCGGACCTGCGCGGGCATGGCCGTTCGACCTTGCCCGTCTTCGCGCGGCCCAAGACCAGCTGGCTGGACCACCGCGACGACCTTCTGGCCCTGCTGGCGACGCTGGACGGACCGCCGGTGGTGTTGGCCGGCCATTCGATGGGCGGCACGGCCTCGCTGCTGGCGGCCGCAGAACGGCCCGAGCGCGTCTCCAGCCTGGTGCTGTTCGATCCGGTGATCTGGCGGCGGTCGGCGGTCCTGGCCTTCAACCTGCCCTTCGCCCACAGGTTCGTCGCCAACATCCCCATCGCCAGGTCCACCCTGCGCCGCCGCGCCCTGTTCGACAGCCGTGAGCAGGCCATGGCCGCCTATCGCGGGCGCGGCGCCTTCAAGGGCTGGCCCGACCGGGTCCTGGCCGACTATCTGTCCGACGGCCTGGTCGAGACGCCGGACGGCGTGACCCTGGCCGCGACCCCGGCGTGGGAGGCCGCCAACTACGCCGCCCAGGCGCACGACCCCTGGCGCGCCCTGCGCCGCTATCCGGGGCCGGTCCGCATCCTGAAGGCCCAGCACGGCGCCCTGACCAGCCTGCCCATCGCCCCCCGCAACCTGCCTAACGTCACGGTGGAGGTCGTCCCCGGCGGCGGACACCTGTTCCCCATGACCCACGCCGACGTCGCCCGCGACGCCCTGTTCGAGGCGGCGGTCTGAGAACATTTCTGTAGGCTGAGCAAACGCCTGCGCTATAAGGGCGCCGCTGAGCAAAACTCCCCGCCGCCCGAGACGCCGCTTGTCCTTCTTCCACGCCGGTCCCGCCCCGAAAGGCTCCGGCCCTCGTTCGGGGGCGCTGCGCGACGGGCTGGTCCTGTCGCCCGGCATGAAGGTCGGGCTGTTCGGCGGCTCCTTCAATCCGGCCCACGAGGGCCACGCCCATGTCGCGGAGACGGCGATGCGGCGGCTGGGCCTGGACCGGGTCGTGTGGCTGGTCTCGCCGCAGAACCCGCTGAAGGACATTCGCCACAGCGCGCCCCTGGCCGACCGCATGGCCTCCGCCCGCGCCCAGGCCCTGGGGCCCTCCATGATCGTCTCGGACTTCGAGAGCCGGGCGGGCGTGACCTGGACGGTGGACACCCTGCGCTTGCTGGTCGCGCGCCACCCGGGGGTCCATTTCGTCTGGCTGATGGGGTCGGACAACCTGGCCAGCTTCCACCGCTGGAGGGGCTGGACCGACATCATGCGGCTGATGCCCGTGGCGGTGATCGCCCGGCCGGGATCGCTGCTGGACAGCCGCACGGCGCCGGCGGCGGCGCGCTTCGCCGGGTTCCGGGTGCCGGCCCAGCAGGCGGGCCTGTTGCCGACGCTCCAGGCGCCCGCCTGGACCTATCTGACGGCGCCGCTGAACCCCCTGTCCTCGACCGCGATCCGGACCGCCGAGGAGCGACACGCAGCGTCGTGATCTTCACTTGATCGGGGCGCCGGTTCACGTTTCGGCCCATCCGTGCTAGAGGGCTGCTTTAGTCAATGCTCCTGGAGCCCTCCGCTGACCCCCTCGCCCGCGTATGATACGCAAGACGCCGCCGTTTCGAACACGGCGCACGAGATGGACGCTATCGAACCTCTCCATTCCGAAGACGGATCTGAATCGCCGCAGGCGTTCGGCGATTCCGCGCCGCGCCCGATCGGCTCGACCCCCCTCGAAGAAGCCCTGCTGAGCCGCCTCGACGAGGACAAGGCCCAGGACCTGGTCCTGATCGACCTGAAGGGCAAGAGCGCCATGGCCGACACCATGATCGTCGCCTCGGGCCGGTCGCACCGCCACGTCGGCGCCATCGCCGACCACCTGCTGCGCACCCTGAAGGAACAGGGGCTGGGCAAGGCCAAGGTCGAGGGCCTGCCGCACTGCGACTGGGTGCTGATCGACGCCGGCGACGTGATCGTCCACCTGTTCCGTCCCGAAGTGCGCACCTTCTACAATATCGAGAAGATCTGGGCGGTCGATTCCGCCCACCGCACCGCGCGCGACTGAGCCGTGAAGCTGGGCATCGTCGCCATCGGCCGGCCCGGCCGCGGGCCGGAGGCGACGCTGGCCGACGACTACGCCCGGCGCGCCACCCTGGCGGGGCGCGCGCTGGGCCTCGGCCCCCTCGAACTGATCGACCTGGAGCCCAGGAAGCCGGGCAAGGCGCCGGAGGCCGAACTGATCCTGTCCGCCGCCGAAGGGGCGCACCTGATCGCCTGCGACGAGCGGGGCCGGACCTATTCGTCGCGCGCCTTCGCCGATCAGATCGCCCGTCTGCGCGACCAGGGCGAGCGGCGGCTGGTCTTCGCCATCGGCGGGGCGGACGGGCTGGACGAGAGCGTGCGCCAGGCGGCGTCCTCGACCCTGGCCTTCGGTCCCCAGACTTGGCCCCACGCCCTGGCCCGCGCCATGTTGGCCGAACAGCTGTATCGGGCCGTGACCATCCTGGCCGGATCGCCCTATCATCGCGACTGACATGCGTCGCCCCTTCGCCCTTTCCCTCGCCCTGCTGACAGGCTTCGTCCTGGCCGCCCCGGCCGCCGGGAGGCAGGCGCCGGAGAGCGAGCTGTCGCGCACCCAGGCGGAATATCGCGACGAGGCCGTGCGCGCGCGCCGCCTGCGCGCCGACGCCGACGCCGCCAAGGCCGAACTGGCCCAACTGGAACGCCGCCTGGCCGACCTGCGCATCGACGAGCGGACCGACGACCGCCAGATCGTCGAACAGCGCGCCCGCCTGCAGCAGCTCAGCGAGCGCGAGGCTGAACTGGTCACGAACCTGGCCCGCGAACGCGGCGCCCAGGGCCGGCTGCTCAGCGCCCTGCAGATGATGAGCCGGCGCCCGCCGCCGCCGCTGCTGGTCCCGGCGGACAAGGCCATCGACACGGTGCGCGCCTCCATCCTGCTGAAGGCGATGACGCCGGACCTGGAGGCCCGCGCCCGCGCGCTGGGCGAGCGCCAGGCCGAGATCATGCGCATCCGCCGCCTGGCGGTGCTGTCGTCCGAGCGGCTGCTGACCACCGAGAGCGCCCAGGGCGACCGCCGCGCCGAGATCGAGGGCCTGACCGCGCGCAAGACCGCCCTGACCGCCGTGCTGAACGCCGAGGCGCGCGCCGCCGAACGCGCCGCCGCGGTGCTGGAGCGCCGCATCCGTGAACTGGGCGGCGAGGTTCCGGCCCCCGCCGCGCCCGAGGCCGTGACCGCCCGACTGCCCGCGGGCCGCAGCCGCCTCAGCGCGCCGGTCAAGGGCGACCCTACCCAGACCTGGGGCGCGGGAACCGCCGGCTGGCGCTGGCGGGCGGACCGGGCCGCCGTGACCGCGCCCGCCGACGCCAAGGTGGCCTACGCCGGCCCCCTGACCGGCTGGGGCCAGGTGGTGATCCTGGACCTCGGCCCCGGCTGGCGCGGGGTGATCGCGGGCCTGGAGAGCGTGGAGGTCGCGCCCGACGCCCGCGTCGCCGACGGCCAGACCCTGGGCCGCAGCGGCCCGGACGGCGACGTCTATTTCGAACTGCGCCGCGAGGAACGGCCGATCGATCCGGGGCCGTGGTTGCGGTGAGGGGCGGGCGAAAAAATAGAGTCTGAATAGTGCAGTTCGTCTGAATTGGCGGGGTCGGCGTTGCCGCCGCTCCTGCTCCTTGCGCCTGCACGACTTGCCTGTCCCCGCGCCTCGTCACCCTCGGCCTTGTGCCGAGGGCCCACGGTTGGGCGGACTCGGACTTTGAGAGGGCGCGTGGGCGGTTGGCGCGTTCGTGCTTACGATAGTGCGGCGGATGGATGGGGCCTCGGCACAAGGCCGAGGATGACGGAGTGGGGCGGGCGCGGAAAAACACCGTCTGAATAGTGCAGATCGTCTGAAATCAGGGGCGCTCCTTCCGGGGTCGATGTTGGCGGGCGTGCGGGCGGCAAGAGTATGCGCCGGTTTCGAACCCAGGCGGGCCGATTGGCGCCGATCAGGGGCAAGCTGTTGAAATATCTGATGGCGGACCAGCGTCATTGCGCGGGTTGGCGGGGCCGAGGTCGCTCCTTTTGAGGCCGCGCCCGTCATCCTCGGGCTTGACCCGAGGATCGGAGGTTCAGCCGCTGGTGCGAACACGTCCGGCCATAGTCTCGCGGAGGGTCCGATCCTCGAGTCAAGCCCGAGGATGACGACGAGGGGGAGGGGGAGGAGACCGTGTCCCATCCCCATGTGTTTGCGGTCGCTGCGTCGTTCGAACTTGCAATAGCGCTTTGCATTCTGCTCCGACGCTGATTTTATCGGACGGACGCCGCGTCGCCACGATTTCGTCGTGTCTGCGGGGCCTTACGTTCCCACGGGCGCCTAATGACCGGCCCGACCGAAAGAGACCGAATGCGTAAACTGCTCCTCGTCGGCTGCGCCGCACTGGTGCTCGGCGGATCCGCTGCTGCTGTTTCCAGCCAGACCCCTCGCAACGAAACCTTCCGCATGCTGGAGCTGTTCGGCGACGTGGTCGGCATTGTGGAACAGGCCTATGTCGTTCCGGTCGACAACAAGAAGCTGATCGAGGCCGCGCTGGCCGGGATGATGACGGCGCTGGACCCGCACTCCAACTATCTGCCGCCGTCCAACTATGACGAGCTGCGCGAACGCACCGAGGGCCAGTATTCGGGCGTCGGCCTGACCATCAGCGCCGACGGCGGCATGGTGAAGGTCATTTCGCCGATGGACGACAGCCCCGCCGCCAGGGCCGGGGTCCAGGCGGGCGACGTCATCTCCTCCATCGAGGGCCAGAACGCGGCCGGCCTGACGGTCAGCCAGGTGTCGGAGAAGCTGCGCGGCGCGGTCGGCACCAGCATCCGTGTCACCTTCCTGCGCGACGGCTCCGACCCGCTGGAGGTCGTCCTGACGCGCGAGGTCATCAAGGTGCAGTCGGTGACCGGCCGCGTCGAACGCGATTTCGGCTATCTGCGCGTCTCGACCTTCAACGAGAACACCGGGCGCGAACTGGCCGAGGCCATCACCAAGATCAAGACCGAGAAGCCGGGCGTGAAGGGCTATGTGCTGGACCTGCGCAACAACGGCGGCGGCCTGCTGAACGCGGCCATCGACGTGTCCGACGCCTTCCTGGAGCGCGGCGAGATCGTCAGCCAGCGGGGCAGGAAGCCCGAGCAGATCCAGCGCTATTCCGCCAAGCCCGGCGACCTGACCGGCGGCCTGCCGCTGGTGGTTCTGGTCAACTACGGCTCGGCCTCGGCGTCGGAAATCGTCGCCGGCGCCCTGAAGGACCATCAGCGCGCGACGGTCGTGGGCCTGACCAGCTTCGGCAAGGGGTCGGTGCAGACGGTGATCCCGCTGCGCAACGGCCAGGACGGCGCCCTGTCGATCACCACGGCGCGCTACTACACCCCCTCGGGCGCCTCGATCCAGAAGATCGGCATCGAGCCGGACCTGGAGGTGGCGCGGTCCGAGGCCGAGGCGCGCATCGTCTCGCGCTCCAGCTTCATCTATTCCGAGGCCGCCTACGCCACGGCCCTGGACGCCTCCATCGGCGCCGAACGCAAGGGACCGCACGTCCCGCACGAGGCGCCGGGCGACAAGTTCGACAAGGAAAAGGACTATCAGCTGGAGCGCGCGCTGGACGTGCTGCGGGCTGGCGGGGACCTGTCGAAACTGTCGGCGGCGCCGGAGGGCGTCGTGGTGACGGAGCCGGGTTCGGAACCCAAGCCGGACGAGACGCCGGCGACCGAGACGGACACGCCGGACGAGGAATAGGGGCCTGCGCCCCGGCGCGGAGCTTGCAGATGAAACGCCGATCGGCCGGCGCGTTCCGGCCCGTTGGAGGCGTTTGTCATGTCGATTTCGTCAGTTGGCGCATTTCTGGGCGCCGTAGGCTCGGTCGGTTCGTCCCTGTCCGCTGGGCAAAATAAGCCTGCCTCCCCGCTCGAGGGCGATCTGGCCCAGATCCGCGAGAAGGGGCTTAGCGCTTGGGCGCACGAGCAGCAGATGGAGAAGCTGAAGGAAAAGCTGCGCGACCAGGTTCTGTCCGACAAGAAGCTGAGCGAGGCCGACGTGGCGGCCATGCCCGCCGACAAACAGGCCTCCATCGAGGATGAGATCGCCAGGATGATCGCCGAAAGGCTGCAGGAGACGATGCAGGCCAAGGTCCGCGACGCCGCCGAACAGGGCCAGACCCAGGCGGTGCTGCTGGATATTTCGGTCTGAGTTCCTTTCTTCTTTCGTCATCCTCCGGCAAGCCGCGTCTTCGCGGCGCAGACCGGGGGACCCAGCGGCGCCGAAGGCGATGCGTCGGCCCCTAGGTGTTTGACGCCTACGTCCGCGACAGGTTCGCGCTTTCGCGCGCCGCTGGGTCCCCCGGTCTCCCCCCGCTTTCGCGAGGGTCGCCGGAGGATGACGAAATGGGAGAGTCGACATCCTCCTTGTTTTCCTTCATAAGCCGCCGCTTCCGACGCAAGTGAACCTCGCGTCTCCACCCACACGACCCCCGATCTGTCGGGATGAGGTGGGCGAGAACCCTCCGCCGACGTGATCGTCGCCGGGGGTCGTTGTCGTATGGAGCCGTTTCACCCGTCGATATGAGGTAGTGAATGTTCGAGGCTCTGAACGAGCGGCTGACAGGCGTTTTCGACCGGATCACCGGGCGCGGCGCCCTGTCCGAAAAGGATGTCGCCGAGGCGATGCGCGAGGTGCGCGTGGCCCTGCTCGAGGCCGACGTCGCCCTGCCCGTCGTCAAGGACTTCATCGCCTTCGCCACCGAGCGCGCCACCGGCGAAGAGGTCATCCGCTCGGTCAAGCCCGCCGACCAGGTGGTCAAGATCGTCTATGACGGCCTGATCGAGATGCTGGGCGGCGAGGAGCCGGTCCCCCTCAACACCAACGCCAATCCGCCCGCCGTGGTGCTGATGGCTGGCCTGCAGGGGTCGGGCAAGACCACGACCTCGGCCAAGCTGGCGCTGCGGCTGACCAAGTTCGATCGCAAGAAGGTCATGCTTGCATCCTTGGATACGCGCCGTCCGGCCGCGATGGAACAGCTGGCCACCCTGGGCAAGCAGATCGAGGTCGCGACCCTGCCCATCGTCCAGGGCGAGAGCGCGGTCCAGATCACGCGCCGGGCGCTGCAATCGGCCAAACTCCAAGGCTTCGACGTCCTGATCCTGGACACCGCCGGACGCATCACCCTGGACGAGGGGCTGATGAACGAGGTGGCCGAGGTCGCCGCGATCTCGCAGCCCGTCGAGACCCTGCTGGTCGCCGACAGCCTGACCGGCCAGGACGCGGTGCGCACCGCCAAGGCCTTCCATGAGCGGCTGCCGCTGACGGGCCTGGTCCTGACCCGCGCCGACGGCGACGGGCGCGGCGGGGCCATGCTGTCGATGCGGGCCGTCACCGGCCTGCCGATCAAATATCTGGGCGCCGGCGAAAAGGTCGATGCGCTGGACGTGTTCGACGCCCGCCGCGTCGCCGGCCGCATCCTGGGCCAGGGCGACATCGTGGCCCTGGTCGAAAAGGCGTCGCAGGACCTGGACCAGGCCAAGGCCGAGAAGATGGCCCGGAAGCTGGCCAAGGGCCAGTTCGACCTGGACGACCTGGCCGGCCAGTTGCAGCAGATGAAGCGGATGGGCGGCCTCCAGGGCATCATGGGCATGCTGCCGGGCGTGGCCAAGATGAAGAACCAGATGGCCGACAGCGGCATCGACGACCGCATGATCTTGCGCCAGGAAGCCATCATCTCGTCCATGACCAAGGCCGAGCGCAAGAAGCCGGACATCCTGAACGCCAGCCGCAAGAAGCGCATCGCCGCCGGCGCCGGCGTCGAGGTCCAGGACGTGAACCGGGTCCTGAAACAGCACCGCCAGATGGCCGACGTGGTCAAGTCGATGGCGCGCGGCGGATCCAAGAAGATGCAGCAGATGGCGGCCATGCTGGGCGGCCTCGGCGGCGGCGGAATGGGCGGTCCCGATCTGAACCGCCTGAAGGCGATGGGCGGCGGCAAGGCGCCGGAACCCAGCGCCGACGAACTGAAAGCCATCCAGGACCGGCTCGCCGGACTGGGTGGCGGACAACTTCCGGGGGGCCTGCCTGGCCTGCCGGGCTTCCCCAAAAAGAACTGATCTGAGTTAGAAAGAGACTGAAAATGCTGAAGATTCGTCTGGCCCGCGGCGGCGCCAAGAAGCGCCCCTACTACCACATCGTCGTCGCCGACTCGCACGCGCCCCGCGACGGCAAGTTCATCGAGAAGGTCGGCAGCTACAACCCGATGCTGCCCAAGGACGGCGCCCAGCCGCGCGTCGCCCTGAAGGTCGAGCGCATCGCCGAATGGCTGGGCAAGGGCGCCCAGCCGACCGACCGCGTCGCCCGCTTCCTGTCGCAGGACGAGACCCTGGGCGCCAAGGTGAAGTGGACGCAATCCAACAACCCGAACAAGGCCCAGCCCGGCAAGAAGGCCCAGGAACGCGCCGCCGAGCGCGCCCAGCGCGAAGCCGACCGCCTGGAAGCCGAAGCCGCCGCCAAGGCCGAGGCCGCCGAAGCCGCCGCCCGCGCCAAGGAAGAGGCCGAAGCCGCCAAGAACGCTCCGGCCGCCGAAGAAGCGCCTGCCGAAGAGGCTCCGGCTGCCGAAGCCGCCGCCGAGGAGGCCCCGGCCGCCGAAGCGCCTGTCGAAGACGCCCCGGCTGAAGAGAAGGCCGAAGGCTAAGCAGACAAATCCCTCTCCCGGCGGGAGAGGGAGGGGCCCGGCGCGCAGCGACGGGAGGGTGAGGGCAGGTTGCGTCCCGTTGGGGCTGTGCCCCTCACCCCAACCCCTCTCCCGACGGGAGAGGGGCTTTTTTTATGACCACGGACAACAGACTCATCCTTGTCGGCCAGGTCAGCGGCGGATTCGGGGTGCGGGGCGAGGTGCGGGTGACGGCCTTCACCGCCGATCCCCTGGCCCTGACCGCATACGGGCCGCTGCTGCGCGCGGACGGATCCGTGGCCCTGACCCTGACCTCGGCGCGGCCGGACAAGAACGGCGTCGTCGGCCGCGCGAAGGAGATCGCCACCAAGGAGGAGGCCGACGCCCTGCGCGGCCTGAAGCTGCACGTCCCGCGCGACCGTTTCCCCGAGCCGGAAGAGGACGAATTCTACCTGGCGGACCTGATCGGGGTCGAGGCCCGCGATGCGGCGGGCGCCGTCATGGGAACGGTCAAGTCGGTGCAGAACTTCGGCGCCGACGACATGCTGGAGATCGCGCCCGCGGCCGGCGGGCCGACCTGGTATCTGCCGTTCACCAAGGAAGCCACGCCCGAACTCCACCTCGCCGACGGCTGGCTGCTGGCCGTTCCGCCGACCGAGGTGGGCGAGCGCGAGCCCGACTGAGGCGGATCAGGCCTCTTCGATCGGGGCGTCGCCGACGTATTTCTTGATCGATTCGATCGCGCGCTTGGCGCCCGACTTGTCCGAATAGCCCTCGGTCGAGAAGATGATCTCGGAATTGTATTTGAAGCGGACGCGGTATTCGCCAGCCTTGTCCTGATAGACTTCGAACTTGTGCGCCATCGGGCGTCTCCGGTTGCGGCCCGGGATCGGGTCACGGTCAAGCTGGCATTGTCCAATGTGCGCTTCCAGACACAAGCGCGCGATCTGTCCGCGCCTGCGACTGTTGCCAAATCCGGCCGTGGCGCCGACATAGGAACCTTCGCAAGAAGGACCTGCCCCATGACCGATCTGTCCGCCTTTCCGATCACCCGGCGCTGGCCCGCCCAGCATCCCGACCGGCTGCAACTGTATTCGCTGCCGACGCCGAACGGGGTGAAGGTGTCGATCATGCTGGAGGAGATCGGCCTGCCCTATGAGGTCCATCTGATCGACATCACCAAGAACGAGACCTGGGGGCCGGAGTTTCTGTCGCTGAACCCCAATGGGAAGATCCCCGCCATCATCGATCCTGACGGTCCGGGCGGCGAGCCGCTGGCCCTGTTCGAATCCGGCGCGATCCTGCTTTATCTGGCCGAGAAGACGGGTAGGTTCCTGTCGGCCGATCCGGCGGAACGCTATCAGACGATCCAGTGGGTCATGTTCCAGATGGCCGCCATCGGGCCGATGTTCGGCCAGCTGGGCTTCTTCCACCGCTTCGCCGGCAAGGACTATGAGGACAAGCGCCCGCGCGACCGCTACGTCGCCGAATCGCGCCGCCTGCTGGGGGTGCTGGAGACGCGTCTGGCCAATGAAGGGGGAGAGCCCCGGGACTGGATCATGGGCGACTATTCCATCGCCGACATCGCCACCCTGGGCTGGGTCCGCAACCTGGTCGGCTTCTACGAGGCGCGCGAGATCGTCGGCTTCGACGATTTCCCCAATGTCGGCGCCTGGCTGGAACGCGGCCTGGCGCGGCCGGCGGTCCAGCGCGGGGTTGAGATTCCGTCACGAACATGAACCATACTGTCGGGGTTGCGTTAGTCCGCAACCTCAACAGGAGCGCGACCCCATGGGCATCTTCTCTTCGATCTGGAACAAGATAACGGGCCACAAGACGGCGCCGGCGCCCGCGCCGACACCGTCTGCGGCGCCGACGACGCCGACCGCCGCCCCGGCGCCCTCGGCCCTGCCGCCGGTGGACGTCGAGGCGGTGCTGAGCGAACTGGCGGCCAGCAAGGGCGGGGGCGGCAACTGGCGCACCTCGATCGTCGATCTGCTGAAGCTGCTCGATCTCGATTCCAGCCTGACGGCGCGCAAGGAGCTGGCGGAAGAATTGAACGTCCATGCCGGCGAACACGGCTCGGCCGAACAGAACATCGCTCTGTCCAAGGCGGTGTGGAAGAAGTTGGCCGAAAACGGCGGCCAGGTTCCGGCGTCGTTGCGCGACTGATCGCTCGCGATCAGGGACAGCCATGAAGAAAAGGGCCGGAGCAGCGATGCTTCGGCCCTTTTTTCCGTTTCGCCCCGTCAGGTCGCAGGGAAAGGGGGCTCAGCCCTCGACGTCGTCCGGCAGGCCGACGGCGTGGAAGCCGGCGTCGACGTGGACGACCTCGCCGGTGGTCGAGCGGCCCAGGTCCGAGCACAGCCAAAGGGCGGCGCCGGCGACGCCCTCCATCGAGGTCTCTTCCTTGATCAGCGAGAACTGGGCGCTCCTGGAATGCAGGCCGCGCCCGCCGGAGATGCCGGCCAGCGACAGGGTGCGCATGGCGCCGGCCGAGATGGCGTTGACGCGGATGTTCTTGGGCCCCAGGTCGCGGGCGATGTAGCGGGTCGCCGCCTCCAGCGCCGCCTTGGCCACGCCCATGGTGTTGTAGTTCGGGATGACCCGTTCCGAGCCCAGATAGGTCAGGGTGATCATGGAGCCGCCGTTGGGCATCAGTTTGGCCGACCGGCGCGCCACGTCCACGAAGCTGAAGGCCGAGATGTTCAGGGCCAGGAGGAAGCTGTCGCGGGTGGTGTTGTCCACGAACGAACCCTTCAGCTCGTCCTTGTTGGCGAAGGCCACCGAATGGACGACGAAGTCGATCGTGCCGAATTCCTTTTCCAGCTCGGCGAAGGCGGCGTCCATCGAGGCGTCGTCGGTGACGTCGGCCTGGATCAGCAGCCTGGCGCCGACGCTTTCGGCCAGCGGACGCACGCGGCGCTCAAGACCCTCGCCCAGATAGGTGAAGGCCAGTTCGGCGCCCTGGGCGGCCAGCTGCGAGGCGATGCCCCAGGCGATGGAGCTGGAGTTGGCGACTCCCATGATCAGGCCCTTCTTGCCCTTCATGAGTTCGCCGGTCGGCATGTCCCAGCCCTCGGAAGCGGCCATGGTTCGTCTCCTGATGATTTGCGCGGAGGGTTAGCAGGCTGGGCGGGGCGGGAAAAGTGCTAGTGCTGGTGAGCAGGCTGGCGCCAGTGAGCACGCTACGCGGGTGAGCGGGCTGCGCCGGTGAGCGGGAGGGTGCGCTGTTCGGCATCGCTCACTGGCGCCAGCCTGCTCACTAGCACTACTCACCCCGCCTGATCCCCGCGCCGTCTAAAGCAGCGCCGACACCGCCGCCCGCGCCGCCTCGCCCAGGTCGGGGCGTTTGAGGGCCAGGGCGACGTTGGCGCGCAACAGGCCGATCTTGTCGCCGCAGTCGTGGGTGACGCCGGCGTATTCGACGGCGGTGAAACGCTGCTGGCGCATCAGCCGGTCCATGGCGTCGGTCAGCTGGATCTCGCCGCCCGCGCCTTTCTCCTGCGTGGCCAGCAGGTCGAAGATTTCCGGCTGCAGGATGTAGCGGCCCGAGATGGACAGGTTCGACGGCGCCGCACCGGGGGCGGGCTTTTCGACCATGCCCTTCATGGCGATGCGGTTCCCGTCGCGCTCGGCCGGATCGACGATGCCGTATTTGTGGGTCTGGTCCTCGGGGACGGACTCCACGCCGATGATGTTGCCGCCGGTCTCGGCATAGACCTCGGCCAGCTGTTTCAGCGCGCCCGGCTGGCCGTCCACGATGACGTCGGGCAGGAGGACAGCGAACGGCTCGGGGCCGATGATGTCGCGGGCGCACCATACGGCATGGCCCAGGCCCTTGGGCTGCATCTGGCGGGTGAAGCTCATCTCGCCGGGCGCGCCCAGTTCGGCGGTCATCATCTCCAGGATGTCGGTCTTGCCCTTGGCCTGGAGCTGGGCCTCCAGTTCGATCTGGTGGTCGAAATAGTCCTCGATGGCGCCTTTCGAGCGGCCGGTGACGAAGACGATGTGCTCGATCCCGGCCTCGCGCGCCTCCTCCACGATGTAGGAGAGGATCGGGCGGTCGACGACGTTCAGCAGTTCCTTGGGCGTCGTCTTGGTGCCGGGCAGAACACGCGTGCCGAGGCCGGCGACGGGCAGTACGGCCTTGCGCAGGCGCGTGGGCGTGGTGGTCATCAAAGATTCCTGACAGCTATCCCGCCCGTTCTAGCCGGGTCGAGCCGGCGAAAGAAGGGGCGGGACGGCGTGTCGGTTCCGCCCTATTTGGCGGGGCGGGTCATCACTGTCATGGCCGAGGCCACGCCGCGCTGGGCGGCCAGCTGGTCTTCCGGCAGCGGGATCAGGCCGCGGTCGGCCAGATAGCCGCCCTTGCCGGCCGAACCTTCCGACAGGAACTCCTGCACGAACTGCTGAAGGCCGGGGATGACGCCGATGTGGGCCTTCTTCACATAGATGTAGAGGCTGCGCGACAACGGATATTCGCCGCTGGCGATGGTGTCGGCGGTGGGGGCGACGCCGTCGATGGTCTCAGCCTTCACCGTGTCCAGGTTCTGTTCCAGGAAGGAATAGCCGAACACGCCCAGCGAGCCGGGGGTGCGGCTCAGGGTCTGGACGATGGCGTTGTCGTTCTCGCCCGAGTCGATCCAGGCGCCGTCCTCGCGCAGGGTGTGGGCCAGGGCTTCGAACCGATCCGCGTCCGACGCCTCGACGGCGGCGGCGGCGGGCACCAGCTTGGCGCCCGGCGTCATGCCCAGTTCCAGGAAGGCGTCGCGCGTGCCCGAGGTGGGCGGCGGGCCATAGACCTGGATGCGCTGGACCGGCAGGCCGGCGTTGACCTGGTTCCAGGTCTTGGCCGGGTTGGGAACGAAGGTTCCGTTCGGGCCGGGGACCTCCTTGGCCAGGCCTTCGTAGAGGTCGTTCAGCTCGAAGTTGAAGCCGTTGCCATTGCGGGCGGTGGCGATGACGATGCCGTCGAAGCCGATCTTGATCTCGACGATGTCGGTGACGCCGTTCCTGGCGCACAGGTCGAACTCGGACGCCTTCATCGGGCGCGAGGCGTTGGCGATGTCGGGGGTGTTGGGGCCGACGCCCTGGCAGAAGGCCTGGATGCCGCCGCCGGTGCCCAAGGATTCGACGCGGGGCGCCGCGCCGCCCGAGGTGCGGGCGAAGTTCTCGGCCACGCGGGTCGAGAAGGGGAAGACGGTCGAGGAGCCGGCCGCCCAGATGCCGGCGCGGGCGCCCGAGGCCCCGCCGCCGCCGCCGTTGTCGCCGCAGGCCGCCAGGGCCAGAAGGGCGGCGGCCGAAGCCGCCAGTTTCAGTGTGCGGATCATTCTGAGCTCTCCCTGAGCATCGTGTTCGCGACGCTTAGAGCAGAGGATTGTGAAGGTTTTTCCGGCGTCGCCCCGGCGTCGGGCGTCGCCGGAAGCCGTCACAGCAGGCGCTTGCGCATGACCTGCGACAGGGTGTCGATCAGGGTCACGGCGACCACGATGACGATGGCGATGGCGGCGACGCGGCTGTAGTCGAAGGCCTGGATGCTTTCGAACAGGGTCTGGCCGATGCCGCCCGCGCCGATCAGGCCCAGCACGGTCGCGGCCCGGCTGTTGGATTCGAACCGATAGAGGGCGAACGAGGTCCACAGCGGCGCGACCTGGGGAAAGACGCCCCAGACGATCTCGTGCAGCTTGCCCGCGCCGGTGGCGCGCACGCCCTCGACGGGACCCTTGTCGATCGACTCGACGGCTTCCGAGAACAGCTTGGCCAGCACCCCGCCGGTGTTCAGCGCCAGGGCCAGCACGCCGGCCAGGGGGCCCAGGCCCACGGCGACGATGAACAGGGTGGCGATGACCAGGTCGGGGATGGAGCGCAGCAGGTCCATGACCCGGCGCACGACGAAGACCATCCAGCCCGGCGCGATGTTGCGCGACGCCATCAGGCTGAGCGGCAGGGCGATGAAGACCGCCAGGAAGGTGCCCCACAGGGCGATCTGCACCGTCAGCCACATCTGGCCGGCCAGGCTGGCGCTCGGCTGGGTGAAGACGTGCTTGAACGAGGTCCAGAAGTCGCCGGGCGGGAAGATGGCGGCCCAGTCGGGACGCAGCAGGTCTGCGCCATAGGTCTGGATGTTCGACGAGCCCGAGAACAGGCGGCCGAAATTCTGCATGTCCACCTTGCCGAAGCTGGCGATCAGGATCAGCGCCAGACCGCCCCACAGCAGGACGTCGAACAGGATCGAGGACAGCGGCTTCCTGGGCGAGCCCGGAATGGCGGCCGGGGCGACGCCGCCGCGCGCGGCCATGTCGGCGGTGGCGATGTCGCTCAAGGCTGGACCTCGCGCTTGGAGCGCAGGGCGGCCAGTTCGCGTTCGGCGGCGGCGGCGCCGGCCTGGTCGTTCTTGGCCCTGGCCTCGACCAGCTTCTGGTCGGCGACCATTTCGCGCACCGGGTCCAGATAGGAATCGTCGGCGGCGCGGAACATCGAATAGTTCAGGCCCGCCAGCACCTGGCGCTGGCGCTCGGCCTCGGCGCCCTGGCCCTGGCCGTAGGTCAGGAAGAAGCTGCGGATCTTTTCCTTCAGCGCGGGGTCCAGGTCCTCGCGGATGACGATGCCGGATTCAGGGATGGGGGGCGAGGTCCAGATGTCCTCGATCTGGGCGGCCAGCTGCGGATTCTCGCGCTTCATGAAGATGGTGTTGACCGAATTCGAGGTGGCGACATCGACCACGCCCGTCGCCACGGCGAAGGCGTTGGCCTGGTGGCTGGCCGAGCGCACCGTCTTGAAGCACTGGTTGGGGACGATGCCGCGCGGATTGAACAGGAAGGTCATGGGCGCCAGGGTGCCCGAGGTCGACTGGGCGTCGCCGATGCCGAAATCATACTGTTTGCCGCACGCCAGGACGTTGTCCAGGGTGATGCCCGAGCCTTTGCGCACGATCAGGGTCGAGGTGTAGCTGTCGCGGCCTTCCGGATCGACGATGCGGGCCACGACCTCGCCCTGGGCGCGGTCGACGGCTTCCAGCGCGGGCTTGGCCGAGAACCAGGCCACCTGGGTCTGGTTGAAGCGCATCGCCTCGATCAGGACGTTGTAGTTGCCCGCGAAGAAGGGCTTCACCGGCACGCCGACGGCCTTGGACATGTCGTCCAGCAGCGGCTGCCACAGCGGGCCGGACGAGGCCTGGCCCTCCGCCGACAGGATGGAGAAGGTGATTTCCGACGGCGTCGCGCCGGCGGGTTTCTTGTCCTCGCCGCCGCACGAGGCGACGCCCAGCAGCATGACGGCGGCGCCGGCGGCCGCGAAAAGACGACGGGACAGGCTCATGCCTTGGTCTCCCAGAACGCGTCCTCGAATTCGGGACCGTAGATTTCGATCAGGCGCTGTTGGTCCAGGCCGGTGGAGGGACCGTCATAGACGATCTTGCCGCCCTGGAGGGCGATGACCCGGTCGCAGTAGCGGATGGCGTAGTCGACCTGGTGCAGGGTGACGATCACGCCCATGCCGTCGCGCTTGTTCAGCTCGACCAGCAGCTCCATCACCTTGCGGGCGGACACCGGGTCCAGCGAGGCGACGGGTTCGTCGGCCAGTATGGCCTTGGCGCCCTGGACGATGGCGCGGGCGATGGCGCCGCGCTGCTGCTGGCCGCCCGACAGGGTGTTGGCGCGCTGGGCGGCGTAGTCGCTCACGCCGACGCGGTGCAGGGCCGCCATTGCCTTGTCCTTGTCGGCCTGGGGCCACAGGCCCAGCAGCCCCTGCCACGACGGCAGGCGGCCCAGCGCCCCCAGCATGACGTTGGAGAACAGGCTGAGGCGGCCGACCAGGTTGAACTGCTGGAAGATCATGCCCAGCTTGCCGCGCGCCTTGCGCACGGCGCCGGTGACGCGGCCGTCCTTCTGCACCGTCTCGCCGAAGACGGAGATGGTCCCCTTGCCGGGGTCGATCGACTGCAGGCCGGTGATGGATCGCAGGAGCGTGGACTTGCCCGATCCGGAAGGACCGATCAGGGCGACCATCTCGCCCGAGGCGACCTCGATCGAGACGCCGTTCAGCGCCTTTCGCGATCCGAAGGTCTTCGACACGTCGCGCGCCAGGACCAGCCTGGGGACGACGGCGGCTGCGGATGAACTCATGAACTCGCTGAAGGACAGTGGCGAACGGGGGCGCCGCATGACGCGCCGAGGGCGTTTGGGCAAGTCTTAATCGCACGGCGGGCGCGATCTCGTCCAGTGCGGCGCGTTACGCAGGGAGGCGAACCCAGGGCCCGCCACGAAAAAACCCCTTTACATGACAGTGCGGCGCCCCCATATCGCGCCTTCCGGCGGACCCCGTGGTCTAACCGTTAAGCGCTGCTAACGCCGGTCTGGGTTAACAATCATCAGGGGGTTACGTGAATTGCGCACGTACCAGCTTCCCCTGGACCTGGTCCGTGAGCGGTCCCCTGAGCGTCCCGTCGCCCTCGTGCGGCCGCGCTCGGTTTCCGTAGCGGCGCGCTGGTTCCAGGATAATCTAAAGGCCGACGTCTTCTATGCGGTGAAGGCGAACCCGTCGCGCTGGGTCGTCGAGACCCTGATCGAGGCCGGCGTTCGCGGCTTCGACGTAGCGTCCATCGCCGAGATCGAACTGGTGCGTTCGGTCAGCGAGGACGTGCGCCTGGCCTTCATGCATCCGGTCAAGAGCCGTTCGGCCATCACCAAGGCCTATTTCGATTACGGCGTGCGGACCTTCTCGCTCGACTGCGTCGACGAGCTGAACAAGATCCTCGACGCTACGGGCGGCGCCGACGACCTGAACCTGATCGTGCGCATGGCGGTGTCGGCGGACGGCGCGGCCTATACGCTGTCGGGCAAGTTCGGCGTCTCGGCCGACCAGGCCCCCGCCCTGCTGCTGGCCACGCGCCAGGCGGTCAGGGACGGGCTGATGGGCGTCAGCTTCCACGTCGGCAGCCAATGCATGCGCCCGACCGCCTATCAGGCGGCGATGGCCCAGGTCGGCCGTTCGATCAGCCGCGCCGGCGTGATCGTCGACATCGTCGATGTCGGCGGCGGCTTCCCGTCGGTCTATCCCGGCATGGTCCCGCCGGACATGAGCGAATACGCCGACGCCATCCATCGCGGCTTCAACGAGATGCCTGTCAGCGAAACCACCGAACTGTGGTGCGAGCCCGGCCGGGCGCTGGTCGCCGAATCCTCGTCGATCCTGGCCCGCGTGGACCTGCGCAAGGGCGACGCCCTCTATCTGAACGACGGCTCCTACGGCTCGCTGTTCGACGCCACCCATTCGCGCTGGCCCTTCCCGACCAAGCTGGTCCGGGACGGAGAAAGCGCGGGCGAGCTGAAGGCCTTCCAGTTCTATGGCCCGACCTGCGATTCCATCGACCATATGCCCGGCCCGTTCTGGCTGCCGGCCGATGTGCAGGAAGGCGACTTCATCGAGATCGGCATGCTGGGCGCCTATGGCGTGGCCATGTCGACCGGCTTCAACGGCTATGGCGAACACGACATCGCCGCGGTCGAGGACGCCCCGATGGCCTCGCTCTACGGCCTGGCCCCGCGCTCCATCCCCACCGTGCGCACCACGGCGGAAGAGAACGCCCGCAAGGTCGTGCGCCTGTCACGTCCCAAGGGTAAGGCGGGGCAGCGGAAGTCGCGCCGGAAGTAAGCCTTCCCGCGCCTATGCCGCCGTCATCCTCGGGCTTGACCCGAGGATCAGGCCCTCCGCGCCCTCCTGTCGGAAGTCGTGCGGCGGAACCTCCGACCCTCGGATCAAGTCCGAGGGTGACGGGTTTAGGGTTGAGGTCTATCGGTCCTGTCGGTCGCTCCGTCCCGGCATGTCTGCGTGTTTGACGGGCGCTCAAATCACAGGGAAACCGCCGAAATGAACGCTCCCGTTCAATCGAACGCCAAGGCGCAGCTGCTTCAGAACGTCGTCGAGCATGTGGACATCACGTCCTTCGACGCGCGGCCGATCATCGACAGCATGCGCAAGATGTCATTCTCGAGCCGCGACACGGCCCGCGCCGCCGACATCTTCAACATGGCGATCGAGGACAAGGACTGCTCGCCCTGGCTGATCCTGGCCGGCTCGACCTCGGCGGGCGGCTGCATGCACGTGTACCGCGACATGGTGAAGTTCGGCATGGTCGACGCCATCGTCGCCACCGGCGCCTCGATCGTGGACATGGATTTCTTCGAGGCCCTGGGCTTCAAACACTACCAGGCCGCCGGTCCGGTGGACGACAACGTCCTGCGCGACAACTACATCGACCGAATCTACGACACCTATATCGACGAGGAAGAGCTCCAGGCCTGCGATCACACCATCCTGGAAATCGCCAACCGGCTGGAGCCGCGCGGCTATTCCAGCCGCGAGTTCATCTGGGAGATGGGCAAATGGCTGTCGGAGGGCAATGCGAAGAAGCCCGGCTCGCTGATCCAGACCGCCTATGAAGAAGGCGTGCCGATCTTCTGCCCGGCCTTCGTGGACTCCTCGGCCGGCTTCGGCCTGGTCAAGCACCAGAAGGAACGCGCGGCCGCCGGCCAGCCCTATCTGATGCTGGACGCCATCGCCGACTTCCGCGAACTGACCGACATCAAGATCGCGGCGGGCGTCACCGGCCTGTTCATGGTCGGCGGCGGCGTGCCCAAGAACTTCGCCCAGGACACCGTCGTCTGCGCCGAAATCCTGGGCGTCGAGGCCGAGATGCACCGCTATGCGGTCCAGATCACGGTCGCCGACGTCCGCGACGGCGCCTGTTCCTCCTCGACGCTGAAGGAGGCCGCGTCCTGGGGCAAGGTCCAGACGACGCACGAGCAGATGGTCTTCGCCGAGGCCACCACGGTCGTGCCGCTGATCGGCTCGGACGCCTATCACCGCGGGGCCTGGAAGGCCCGCGACAAGCGCCGCTGGAACAAGCTGTTCGAGAAGGCGTGAGTCGAAAGCCTTCTCCCGCTTGCAGGAGAGGCGGCCTGTTCGCCCAAGCGAACCAGGGTCGGAAGGCGGCCTGACGCCTCCGCCGCAAGCGGAGGAGGGACGACGGGAATTGCTTCGCCGCGAACGCCGCTCGCGCTAAGCTGTCGTCATGACGGACACCGACACGAATCTCGACGGCCCGCCCTGGGAAGAGGACGAGGTCGTCGAGCGCGACGAGAACACCGACGACATGTTCGGCGCGCCGGCGCCTGCGCCCGCGCCGGACCCCGAACCTGCGCCCGTCCCCAGAGCCGCGCCGTCCGAGGTCCAGGCCCACGAGGACGACGGGTCCGCCTATCAGGTGCTGGCCCGTAAATACCGTCCGCGCACCTTCGAGGACCTGATCGGGCAGGAGGCGATGGTGCGCACCCTGACCAACGCCTTCTCCACCGGCCGCATCGCCCACGCCTTCATGCTGACCGGGGTGCGGGGGGTCGGCAAGACGACCACGGCGCGCCTGCTGGCCCGCGCCCTGAACAACGAAACCGACACCATCGACAGACCGTCGCTGGCCCTGACCGGGCAGGGGCGGCACGACGCGGCCATCATGGCCGGCCAGCACATGGACGTGATGGAGATGGACGCGGCGTCCCACACCGGCGTCAACGACATCCGCGACATCCTGGAAAGCGTCCGCTATGCGCCGGTCGAGGCGCGCTACAAAGTCTATGTGCTGGACGAGGTCCACATGCTGTCGACCCAGGCGTTCAACGCCCTGCTGAAGACGCTGGAGGAGCCGCCGCCCCATGCGAAGTTCATCTTCGCCACCACCGAGATCCGCAAGGTGCCGGTGACGATCCTGAGCCGCTGCCAGCGGTTCGACCTGCGCCGGGTCGAGCCCGAAATCCTGGTCGAGCACCTGGGCCGGATCGCCGAGCGCGAAGGCATGAAGATCGAGACCGACGCCCTGGCCCTGATCTCGCGCGCGGCCGAGGGGTCGGTGCGCGACGGCCTGTCCCTGCTGGACCAGGCGCTGGTCCAGGCCGAGCGCGGCGAGACGGTCAAGACCGAGACCGTGCGCGACATGCTGGGCCTGGCCGACCGCAGCCAGACCATCGCCCTGTTCGAGAGCGTCATGGCCGGACGCACGCCCGAGGCGCTGGAGACCTTCCGCACCCTCTACGGCTTCGGCGCCGATCCGGTGCAGGTGACCAACGACCTGCTGGAACATTGCCACGCGGCCTCCGTCGCCAAGATGCTGGGGCCGAATGCGACGCGGTTGCCTAACGACCAGGCGCAGAAGCTGGCGGCCTTGGGGGCGGCCATTCCGGCGGCGACCCTGTCGCGCACCTGGCAGATGCTGCTGAAGGCGCTGGACGAGGTGCGGCGCGCGCCCAATCCGGCCGATGCGGTGGAGATGGCCATCGTGCGGCTGGCCTACGCCGCCGACCTGCCGGGGCCGGAAGAGGCGCTGAAGCGGCTGCAATCGGGCGAACCGCTGGGCGGCGGCTCGGCCCCGCGCGGCGGCGGGGGTGGCGGCGGGAGTTCCGCCCAGCTGGCCGCGCGCCCGGCCATGGCCCCGGCCCTGCCCGATCCGCAAAGCTTCGAACAGGTCGTCGCCCTGATCGGCCAGAAGCGCGAGGTCGGCCTGCAGATGGACGTGGAGCGGTTCGTGAAGCCCGTCTCGTTCAAGCCCGGCGCCATCGTCTATGAAAGCGTCGAGGGCGCGCCGGTCGAACTGGCCCGGCGCCTGGCGGGACGGCTGAAGGAATGGACCGGCCGCACCTGGCTGATCGCCGCCAACGGCCAGGGCGGCGGCGAAACCCTGATCGAACAGCAGAAGAAGGCGCGCGCCGCCGAACGCGCGGCGGTCGAGGCCAATCCCTTCATCCAGGCCGTCATGACCGCCTTTCCCGGCGCCAAGCTGGGCGAGATCAAGACCATCGCCCCCAGCGTGATCACGCCGGAAATCCCCGAGGCGGTCGAGGACGACGACTGAACGGGGGCCGCGCTTGAGCACAGTGTTTTCACGCCTGGGGGACTGGCTGTTCGGCCGCCGCGCCGAGCCGGAGCCGGCGCGGATCGAGGCGGACTGGTCCGGCGTCGTCTCCTACACCGAACTCTGCTCCGTCGCGGCGGACCACGGGTGGCTGAGCCCGGACCGCTTCCTGGCCGGGCCGTTCCAGCGCTATCTCGACCTGTGCGGCGACGGCGAAACCCATCCGCGCGTGCGGGCGCGGATCATGGAGTTCGGGGTCTGGTCGCTGGACCATTTCGCCGAGCAGCAGCGGGCGGCGACCGGCGCCGACCCAGCCGCCTTCGTGGCGCGCGCCCATGCGGTCGCCGCCGACTGGTTCGCCGACAAGCCCGATGGCGACTATATGCTGGAGGTCCTGACCGGCGCGGCGACGCACAACCATCGGGCGCCGGAGGCGGCGCCCGATCCGGAGCAGGCCTAACGCGGCGCGCGCTTGGCCAGGATGCGCTGCAGGGTGCGGCGGTGCATCCCCAGGCGGCGCGCGGTCTCCGAGACATTGTGGTCGCACAGTTCATAGACGCGCTGGATATGCTCCCAGCGCACCCGGTCCGCGCTCATCGGATTGTCCGGCGGCTCGGGCGTTTCGCCGGTCGCCAGCAGGGCCTTGACCACGTCGTCGGCGTCGGCGGGCTTGGACAGGTAGTCGACGGCGCCGGCCTTGACCGCCGCGACCGCCGTGGCGATGGCGCCGTATCCCGTCAGCATGACGATGCGGGCGTCCTGGCGCTTGTCGCGCACCGCCTCGACGATCTTCAGGCCGTTGCCGTCCTCCAGCCGCATGTCCAGCACGGCGAAGGCCGGGGCCTTGTCGCGCAGCAGCTGGGCGGCCTCGGCGACGGATTCGGCGGTGGTCACCTCGAAGCCGCGAGCCTCCAGCGCGCGCCCCATCCGGGTGCGCAGGGCCTGGTCGTCGTCCAGCAGCAGCAGGGACTTGTCGGGCAGGGCGGCGATGCGGGTCTCTAGGTCTGACATTGATTTCTCCTGCCGTTTCAAGTCGGGACCGGAAGCGCGCGGGTCAAGGCCGAGGTTCCCCCTGCGACGCTTCGACCCATTGTCCTCACGACGCGACCTCCAGCGCCGGACGCGCCCAGCGCACCGCCACGCGCGCGCCCCGCGCCGCTCCCTTGGCGTCTGGCTGGGGCAGGCCCTGGCCCACGCTGACCGAGCCGCCTGTGCGTTCCAGCAGGGTGCGGGCGATGAAGAAGCCCAGGCCCATGCCGCCCTGGCTGGGGGCGATGGGCGCCTCGGCCGCGCCGGCCGCCGGGGCGCGGCGAGACGAGGGGCGGGCGGCGGCGGCGATCTGGGCGGCCAGGGCCTGGCGCGCCTTGCCCTGGGGGCGGCTGGTCACATAGGGCTCGCCCAGCCGGGGCAGGATGTCGCCGGCGAAGCCCGGCCCGTCGTCCAGTATGTCGATCTCGATCCAGCCGGCGTCCACCAGGGCCTGGACCCGCACCGTCGTCGCGGCGAAGTCGGCGGCGTTCTCGACCAGGGTGGACAGGCCGTGGATCACCTCGGGCAGGCGGCGCACGCGCGGCGCGGGCTGGCCGGCCGGCGTCTTGACCAGCACCTCGAACGCCAGGTCGAAGCCCCGGTGCGGCTCGACCACCTCTTCCAGCAGGGCCTTCAGCGCGACGTCGGCGTAGAGGGCGTCGTCGCCCTCGGGCTGTTGCGACAGCTGGGTCAATATGCCCCGGCACCGCTCGGCCTGCTGCAGGATCAGGGCGGCGTCCTCGGCGGCGTCGCTGTCGGGGGGCGAGGCGCGCTGAAGCTCCTTGGCCACCACCTGGATGGTCGCCAGCGGCGTGCCCAGTTCGTGCGCCGCCGCCGCCGCGAGGCCCCCCAGCGCCGCCAGCCGCTGTTCGCGTTGCAGCACGTCCTGGGTGGTCGCCAGGGCCAACTCCAGCTTCTCGGCGTCCGCCGCCACCCGCCAGGCATAGCCGGCGGTGAACACCACCCCCGTCACCAGGGCCATGGCCATGCCCAGCCGATAGAGCAGGGGCAGGTGGAAGACCTCGTGCGGCCGCCACGGCAGGGGCTCGGACCAGAAGAACAGGATTCCCACCGCGATCAGGGCCAGGCCGCCCAGCAGCAGGGCCTGACGCGCGGGCAGGGCGGCGGCGGCGATGGTCACCGGCGCGACCAGCAGCAGGCAGAAGGGGTTCTCCAGCCCCCCGGTCAGGGCCAGCAGCACGCCCAGCTGGAAGATGTCGAACCCCAGGTGGATCGCGGTCTGGCGCCCGTCCGGCAGGCTGGCCTCCAGCCGGCGCACCCGCGCCATGGCCCCCACGTTCACCGCCGCGCTGACGGCGATGACGATCAGGCACGGCCACAGCGGCAGGGGAAAGTGCAGTCCCTGCGAGGCGGTCAGGATCGCCGCGCTCTGTCCCACGATGGTCAGCCAGCGCAGCACGATCAGGGTGCGCAGGGAAAAGCCCCGGCCCCGGCGCGGCGCGTCGCGCCATTCGTCCATTGGATCGGGCAGCGGATCGGATGCGGCGTGCGGCGCGATGCGGGCTTCTGTCGAGGTCACGCCCCTTCTATAGACCGCTCCAGTCCATTTCGTGAGAGGCCGCCATGCCGCGTCGTTCCATCCTGCTGTTCGCCGGCGCCTGCATCGCCATCGCCGCCGCCCTGGCCATCGTCACCGTGGTGGTGATCGGCGGGCGCGACCGGGCGGCGTCGGGCGGCGAGATCGCCTCTACCGGCCAGCCGCTGGTCGGCGGCGACTTCCAGCTGGTCGACCAGGACGGCCGCCCCGTCGACCAGACCTTGCTGAACGGCAAGTGGAGCCTGGTCTTCTTCGGCTTCACCTACTGCCCCGAGTACTGTCCCACCACCCTGGCCGAACTGGCGGCGGTGCAGCAGCGGCTGGGCGACAAGGCCAAGGACCTGCAGATCGTCTTTATCAGCGTCGATCCCCAGCGCGACACGCCCCAGGCGCTGAAGGACTATCTGTCCTCGGACGGCTTTCCCAAGGGGTGCATCGGCCTGACCGGCACGCCCGAACAGGTCGCCCAGGCGGCCAGGGCCTATCGCGCCTTCTATGAAAAGGTCGGGGAGGGCGAGACCTATACGATGAACCACAGCCTGACGGTCTATCTGATGGGGCCGGACGGAAAGTTCCGCACCGCCGTCGCCTATGGCCTGGGGCCGGACAAGTCTGCCCGGATCGTCGAGGACGCCATGGCGCGGGGGTGAGGCGCGCCCTGCGCGCCGCGATTACCTTTTGCAGGATGGCGCATTATATGTTGCCCTGCACAAACGGCGGTGGGCCGTAACGGATCATCATGCTCTACGCATTGCACGAACTCGCCTACCAGTCGGCCCTGCCGTTCCGGGTCGGCGCCCAGATGGCTCGCCAGTTCTGGACCTCTCCCTTCAATCCGGCGGCCGACACCGCCATCGGCCGCACGGCCTACGCTTCGGCCGAACTGTTCGAGAGCGTGACCCGGCGCTACGGCAAGCCGGCCTGGAGGCTGGAAACCATCGACGTCGGCGGCAAGCCGGTCCGCACCACCGAACAGGTGATCTGGCAGAGCCCCTGGTGCCGTTTGGTCCGGTTCGCCCGCAACATCGGCGACCTGAAGCGCGCCGGCAAACCGGCATCCGGCCCCGCCGTCCTGATCGTGGCGCCGCTGTCGGGCCACTACGCCACCCTGCTGCGCGGCACGGTCGAGGCCTTTCTTCAGGACCACGACGTCTATGTCACCGACTGGGTCAACGCCCGCCAGGTCCCGATGCTGGAAGGGCGGTTCGACTTCTTCGACTATATCGACCACATCCGCATGATGCTGGCCGAGGTGGGCGGGCGTCCGCACGTGGTCGGCGTGTGCCAGCCCGGCCCGCCGGTCCTCGCCGCCGCCGCCGTGATGGCCGAGGACGCGGACGACAACCGACCCGCCTCCATGACCTTCATGGGCTCGCCCATCGACGCGCGCCTGTCGCCGACCGTGACCAACCAGCTGGCCGAGGAAAAGCCCTTCACCTGGTTCCGGTCGAACATGATCCACACCGTGCCCCTGCCGTATCCGGGGTTCGGGCGGCGGGTCTATCCGGGCTTCGTCCAGCTCTACAGCTTCATGTCGATGAACGAGGAACGCCACCTCGACGCCCACTGGCGCTATTTCAACAGCCTGATCCACGGCGACGGCGACGGGGTCGAGAAGCACGAGGAATTCTACGACGAATATCTGTCGGTGCTGGACCTGACCGAGGAATTCTACCTCCAGACCATCGACATCGTCTTCCAGCAGCACCTGCTGCCGCGCGGCCTCTTGGAACATCGCGGGCGCAAGGTGGACCTGACCAAGATCACCGACATCGGCCTGATGACCGTCGAGGGCGAGAAGGACGACATCTCCGGCGTCGGTCAGACCCAGGCGGCGCACGGCCTGTGCTCCAGCATCCCCGACGACCGGCGCGTGCTCTATGTCCAGCCGGGCGTGGGCCACTACGGCGTCTTCAACGGCCGCCGGTTCCGCGACGAGATCTATCCGCGCGTCCGCGACTTCATCGCCCAGAACGAGGCCCTGAGTGGCGTATCGCAACGGTCAGCGGCTGCCGCTTGACGAAGGGGGCGGGTCGGGCCCCACGCTGAGGCTGTCGGTCAATCCCCGCGCCCGGCGCCTGTCGGTGCGGATCGACGCGCGCGCGGGCGAGGCGGTGGTCGTCGCCCCGACCGAGCGCGGCCTGACCCAGGCCGTCGCCTTCGCCCGCACCAAGGGGGTGTGGATTTCCGAACGGCTGGCGGTGCGCCCCGTCAGCCGGCCGCTGGAGCCTGGCCAGGTCATCTCCCTGCGCGGCCGCCCCGTGCGGCTGGAGGCGACGTCCGGCGCCGGCGCGGCGCGGCTGGTCGAGGAGGGGACGGTCATCCGCTCGGGCGGCGAGGGCGAGGCCTTCGCCCGCCGCGTCGAGAACCTGCTGAAGCGCGAGGCGCGCGAGACGCTGCTGGACCGCACCGACCACCACCTGCGCGCCCTGGGCCAGAGGCCCGTGAAGGTGTCGATCGCGGATGCGCGGTCCCGCTGGGGCTCGTGCAGCCCTCACAACCGCACCATCCGCTATTCCTGGCGCGTGATCATGGCCCCGCCGCCGGTCATCGACTACCTCGCCGCCCACGAGGTCGCCCACCTGGTCCATGCCGACCACAGCCCGGCCTACTGGTCCGTGGTCGCGCGGCTGGTCGGGGATCACCGGCCGTATCGCAAATGGCTGCGCGACTACGGCGGGGCGCTGCACGCGGTGGGGCGGTAGGGAGATTCCGGCGTGCGGCAGGCTTCCCCTGCGCCAGGACAGGTACAGCGAGACTCATCGAAGGAAGGCTGTGAGATGGAAACGGCAGGCGTTCTGGTGGCCGGAGAAAGCGCAGCCGCTATGGGCTACATGAGGGCTCGCCGGGGCGTGTCGCCGCGCCAGACCCTGGCCATACTGCTGATCTGCATCTTGGTCGTCGGCTTGCCCGTCGGCGTCTGGGCAGGGGGATCGTGGATCGCGGCCACGATGTCGATCGAATTCGGCATCGTCGGCCTGATGGTGGGTCTGGTGATCGTGCGGCTGTTGTCCGGGCCGTCATTGCGCAAGGCCCTCGCCGCCAGGGGGCAGGCCCATGAACTGCCCCTCACGCTGCGTTTGACGCCCCAGGCCCTGGTCTATGAGCTGCCGGACCTGATCACGACCGCCCGCTGGCCCTGTGTGACGGACCTTTATCGAACCCGCAAACATTGGGTTTTTCTGGCTCAGAACAGCGTCTTGGTTCTGCCGCGGCGGTTCTTCGCGACGGCTGAAGCCGAACGCGCCTTCATCGTCGAGGCCGCGTCGCGGATGACCGACGCCGCCCGTGCGAGAAGTCCCGATGCGACAAGGATGACCGGCGCCTAAACGCGCGATCCCTCACGGCTCGGCCCACCGCCTACGGGTTTGCGAAGCGATTCAGAAGAACAGGGCGTCCGGCTTCTTCTCGGGCGGGGCGCGGTTTTCCGGCTGGGTCTTCGGCGGATAGCCGGGCTGGGGCGAGGTCGGGCGGACGACCGGCTGGCTTGGCGACGGCTGCTGATAGGGCTGGGCCGGTTCCTCGACATAGGGTTCGCCGATGTTCGGATCGACGGGCTCGACCGGCTGGCCGTTCTCGCCCAGGCCGGACATCAGGTCGCCGACCGGGTCGGGCGGAGCCCAGCCCTCGGGCATGGGCGGGCCGTTGGGGATGCGGGGCGCGTCCAGCCGGGCCAGGGCCTGCTCCATGAAGCCCCGCCAGATGGCGGCCGGCGACGAGCCGCCGGTGACGCCGCGCATGGCGGTGTTGTCGTCCTTGCCCACCCAGACGGCGGCGACGAAGCCGCCGGTGTAGCCCACGAACCAGGCGTCCTTGTAGTCCGAGGTCGTGCCCGACTTGCCCGCCAGGTCGCGGCCGGGAATGGCGGCGCTGCGCCCGGTGCCCGAGGTCATCACCCCGCGCAGAAGCTCGTTCATGTAATAGAGCGGCGGATTGTTGATCGCCTGTCCGTTCTGGCCGCCGGCGCGCTGATAGATGACGCGGCCCTGGGGGGTGCGGATGCGGCTGATGCCATAGGCCTCGACCCGGCGCCCGCCGTTGGCGAAGGCGTCATAGGCCGCAGCCATCTCCAGCGGCGAGACCTCGACGGCGCCCAGCGCCATGGCCGGCTCCAGCCCGATGCGGCTTTCGATGCCCAGGCGTCGCGCGGCGCGGGCCACGCTGTCGCGGCCGATCTGGTCCGCGACGGAGGCGGCGACCGTATTGGTCGACTGGGCCACCGCCTGGGCGATGGTCATGTTGCCGCTGAAGGTCCCGGAATAGTTCCGGGGCGACCAGTTGCCGATGGTGATCGGCTGGTCGACGACCGGCGTCTGGGGGGTATAGCCGGCCTCCATCGCCGCCAGATAGACGAAGGGCTTCCACGACGACCCCGCCTGGCGCCGCGCGTCCACGGCGCGGTTGAATTGGCTGTCGGCATAGGAGGCGCCGCCGATCATGGCCCGCACCCGGCCGTCGCCGTCCAGCGCCACCAGGGCCGCCTGCTGCACGCCCTTGGAGCCGTCGCGGTCCAGGATGCGCCGCACCGAACGCTCGGCCGCCGTCTGCAGGGTCAGGTCCAGGGTGGTCTCGACCACCATGTCCTCGGTCGGTTCGCCGACCAGGCCGCGGATCGACTTGTCCAGCCAGTCGATGAAATACTGCGCGTGCTGGGTCGCAAGCGTGCGCGAGACGATGATCGGTTGGGTCACGGCCTGTTCGCGCTGGGCGGCGGTGATGACGCCGGCCTCTTCCATCTCGTTCAGGACGACGGTGGCGCGGGCGGCGGCGCGCTCGCTCTCGGACACCGGCGAATAGCGCGACGGCGCCTTCAGCAGGCCCGCCAGCAGGGCGGCCTCCCCGACCGTCAGGTCCTTGGCCGACTTGTCGAAATACCGCTGCGACGCCGCCTCTATGCCATAGGCGCCGGCGCCGAAATAGACCCGGTTCAGATAGAGGGCCAGGATCTCCTTCTTGGAGAATTTCATCTCCAGCCAGACCGCCAGCATCAGTTCCTGCACCTTGCGGCGGACATTCTGGTCGGGCGTCAGGAACAGGTTCTTGGCCAGTTGCTGCGTCAGGGTGGAGCCGCCCTGGACGACGCGGCCGGCGCGCATGTTGGTGACCATCGCCCGGCTCATGCCGATGGGGTCGAAGCCGGGGTGGTTGTAGAAGCGCCGGTCCTCGATGGCGATGAAGGCCGCCGGCACATAGTCGGGCAGGGCGTCCAGATCGGCGGGCGGCGCCATCTGCGTGCCCCGCGTGGCGATCAGGGCGCCGTTCCGGTCCAGATAGGTGATCGAGGGCTGGCGATCGACGTTGTAGAGGCTGGAGGTGTCGGGCAGGCCGCGCGCGAACACGGCGAAGAAGACGACCAGGAAGATCACCCCCCAGACCGCCAGAACCGCGCTCCAATACAGCAGCCGCCGCCAGGCCGACCGGCGTGGCTTTTCCTGCGCCTGCTGACCGCCCCCGAAACCTGGACCCGCCATGACTATCCTTCAGATGCCGCGCTCGGCGGTCTAGCGATACGGTTCTTCACGCCGTTCGGACCTTAGCCGATTTCACGCGATCGTGAGCGGCTATTCGGCCGAAAGAAAGGCGTCCAGGGCGCCGAAAAACGCCTGGGGCTGGTCGAACATGACGAAGTGGGCGCTGTCGTCGATCCGCTTCAGCTGGACGTTCGCCAGGTCGGCGAAGGCGGCGCGATAGATTCCGTCGGTGATCTCGGGCGTCATGCGCGGATCGTTGAACTTGACGTACAGCACCTCGGTCGGGGCGGTGATCCTCGGCAGTTCGGGACGCAGGTCCGTGGCGACCAGTTCGCGGAAGGCGGCGGCGGACACCTTCTGGTCGCTGTTGCGCATGTCCTGCAACGCCTGTTCGCGGCGGGATTCGGTGTTGATCATGCCGGTGATGCTGGCCGTGGCCTGGGCGATATAGGCCTCGCGCGGGCTGTTCGCCTGGGCGGCCCAGATCTGGTCGGCGACCGGCGCGACGCTCTCGGCCGTGGCGCCCGGTGCGCCGAACATCGCCCCCATGAAGGGGATCATGTCCACCACCATCAGCCTGCCGACCAGGTCGGGATGGCGCGCGGCCAGCATCAGGCCGATGGTCCCGCCCATCGAATGGCCGACCACGACCGGCTGGTTCAGCCCCTGTTCGCGGATGTAGCGGGCGATTTCCTCGGCGACGGGGGCGGCGACCGGGGTCGGCGCGTCGCCGCCCTGGGCGTTGCCCTCGGCCGGCGCGCCGGCGAAGCCCTGGATATGGATGCGGTGCACGCGATAGCGGCCGTCCAGATGATCGACCGTGTCCTGCCAGATCTCGGGCGAGGAGCTGAGGCCGGGGATCAGGATGACGTCCTGCGCCTGGCCCTGCGGCGGGCCGTCGACCCGCACGTGCAGCCGGTCCGAGGCGAAGTCGGCGTGATGGTGGCCATGGCTGGCGGCCGCGTCCTGCGCGCGCGCCTCGCCCAGGCCGGCCAGATTGGCGAACAGGCCCAGGGCGGCGATCAGGCCGGTGACGAGTTGCGCGTTCATTGACGGTTTCATCCCTTTGTTTGCGCCATCGGTAGCGCGCCGACGCTCACTGGCCAAGACTTCCCGAAAAGCCTTGGCTAAACTGGGGCCATGACGCCGCCCGACGCCGCATCCCCCGCACCCGCCCCGCCCCGACCGGAGGCGAAGGCCCCGCCGACCGCCTTCGGCCCAGCCAAGTTCGGGAGGGGGTTCGTCACCGACGCCTGGTATTTCATCGCCTTGGGCCGCGACGTCGCCCCCGCCAGCCTGAAGCGGTACGAGATCATGGGCGAGCCGGTGCTGATCGGCCGCACGCGCGCGGGCCAGGTCTATGCGATGCGCGACATCTGCCCCCACCGCGCCGCGCCGCTGTCGGCGGGCCGGCTGGTGGACAAGCCCGGCGAGGGCGAGACGGTCGAATGCCCCTATCACGGCTGGCGCTTCCGCCCCGACGGCGTCTGCGCGGCCATCCCGTCGCTGGTCGAGGACCAGGCGTTCGAGGCGGACCGCATCCGTGTGCGGTCCTATCCGGTGCGCGAAAGCCAGGGGATGGTCTTCGTCTGGATGGCGTCAGACGTTCGCAATCCGATGACGCCGGACAACGAGCCGCCCGTCTTCCCCGGCGTCGTGGGCGGCGAGGCCAAGCTGGTCGAGGCGATGGATTTCGACAGCCACATCGACCACGCGGTCGTCGGCCTGATGGACCCGGCCCACGGTCCCTACGTCCACCAGCAATGGTGGTGGCGCTCCGAACATTCGATGCACGAGAAGGCCAAGGCGTTCGAGCCGCGCGAGTTCGGCTTCGCCATGGTCCGTCACGCCCCGTCGTCGAACAGCCGCCTCTACAAGATCCTGGGCGGGGCGCCTGCTACGGAGATTAGTTTCCGCCTGCCCGGCTATCGCTGGGAGCATATCCAGGTCGGGGAAAAACAGGTGCTGGCCCTGACCTGCCTGACGCCGATCACCGAGACGAAGACGCGCATCACCCAGATCTTCTGGTCCGACCACTGGGTCTTCGACCTGGCCAAGCCCTTCCTGCGCATGGGGGTGGTCGCCTTCCTGAAACAGGACGGCGGCATGGTGAACCTCCAGAACGAGGGCCTGCGCTACGACCCGGCTCTGATCTGGATCGACGACGCCGACAAACAGGCGAAATGGTATCAGCAGCTGAAGCGCGAATGGTCGAAAAGCCGCGCCGAGGACCGGGCCTTCGCCAATCCGGTCAAACCCGCGACGCTGAGGTGGAAGAGCTGAGCCCAGGATCCCCCGCAAGCGGGGGAAGGTCCGTGATCAGGCCGCGCAGGCCTCGAAGCCCTTGCGCAGTTCGGCCTGGTCCAGGTCGCGGCCGATGAAGACGGCGCGGCTCCAGCGGCGTTCGGCGGCGCCCCATTCGCGCTGCAGGTCGCCTTCCAGGATCATGTGGACGGCCTGGAAGACCAGGCGGCGGTCCTCGCCCTTGACGTCGATGATGCCCTTGGCGCGCAGGATGTTCTGGCCCTGCTCGCCCAGCAGCCGGTCCAGCCAGGCGGTGAATTTGGCGCCGTCCAGCGGCCGGTCCAGCGACAGTGAAATGCCCTTGATGTCGTCCTGGTGCGCGTGACCGCGCGCGCCATGCGTGTGGTGGTGATGGTCGTGCCCGTGATCATGATCATGATCATGATCGTGGTGATCGTGGCCGCAGTGTTCGTCGTGCACATGGCCGTCGGCGCCGTGCGGCGGGTTCACGAAGTCCGGCTTCACCTCCAGAATCCGGTCCAGGTCGAAGGCGTGCAGGCCCAGCACCTGGTCCAGCGGCACATTGGACCGCTCGGCCCGCACGATGGGCGCCAGCGGGTTCAGGGCGCGAAGACGCGCCTCGACCGCGTCCAGTTCGTCCGCCGTCGCCAGATCGACCTTGTTCAGGATGATGCGGTCGGCGAAGGCGACCTGTTCGCGAGCCTCTTTCGAATCGTCCAGCCGCGCCATGACGTGCTTGGCGTCGACCAGGGCGGTGACGCTGTCCAGCTGGGTCTTGGCCTTGACGTCGTCATCGACGAAGAAGGTCTGGGCCACCGGGCCAGGGTCGGCCAGGCCCGTCGTCTCCACGATGATGGCGTCAAAGGCGGGCTTTCCGGGGCGCTGGCGCTTCATCAGACCGGCGACCACGCGGATCAGGTCGCCGCGCACCGTGCAGCAGACGCAGCCGTTGTTCATCTCGAACACGTCCTCGTCGGCGCCGACCACCAGGTCGTTGTCGATGCCGATCTCGCCGAACTCGTTAACGATGACGGCGTAGCGCTTGCCGTGGTCCTCGGTCAGGATGCGGTTCAGCAGGGTGGTCTTGCCCGCGCCGAGATAGCCGGTCAGCACGGTGACGGGGATCTTGCCCCCAGAGCCTTGGCCAGGGCTTGGGGAGGTCGCGGCGGAGGAGGCGGGGGCGGCGAGGGTGTCGGTCATAGGCCGCTAGATGGCGGCTGCATCGCCCGTTGAAAAGGGGCGCCCGTTCAGGCCTGTTCGACCCAGGCCCTGATCAGGCTGTGGGCGATGGCGAAGGGCGGCGGGGCCTGGATGGTCGGATGGTCGCCGTCGATCACCGCCCGCGCCTCGGCCCGCGTCAGCCAGGCGACGGATTCCAGCTCGGTCTGGTCGGGTTTCGCCTGGTCGTCCGACACCTCGGCGATCAGGCCGATCATCAGTTGCGACGGGAACGGCCACGGCTGGCTGGAGTGATAGGTGGCGCCAATCACCGTAAGGCCGGCCTCTTCCTTCACCTCGCGGGCGCAGGCCTCCTCGATCGATTCGCCGGGTTCCAGAAAGCCCGCCAGCGCCGACATCCGCCCCGTCGGCCAGGACGCCTGGCGGCCCAGGAGGCAGATCGGCTCGGGTCCGCCTCTATAGACCGGCAGCATGATGGTGACCGGATCGACGCGCGGGAAATGTTCGGTCCCGCAGGCCGGGCAGATGCGTTTCCAGCCCCCCGAGGCCGTCTGGCTCAGCGTGCCGCAGTTGGCGCAAAAGCCGTGCTTGCGCCGCCAGTCGAACAGGCTCTTGGCCCCGCCCGCCATGGCTGCGTCCGCGCCGGGCAGCATGGCCGCCGCGCTGCGCATGTCATGAAAGACGCCCAGCCCCCCGACCGGCCCATCGGTCGGATCGACCGAGCCCTCGAACTCGATGGCGAAGACCGGCGCTTCCTTCCACAGGCCCAGGAAGACGTCGCGGTCGGCCACCATGTCGCGCGCGTGTTTCAGCGACAGCCAGGCCAGGCGCATCCCGTCCGGCGTCTCCTCCAGCAGGGGACGGCCTTCCCACAGGACCATGGCCTGGGCCTCGGGATTGGCCTCCTGCCCGGCCAGCCATTCGGGATCGTTGCGCAGGTCGCCGGCCCGATCGAGCGGATTGCCGGCGAAGGTGTTCTGATGGGCCATGCGTCCTTGTAACGCTTGATTCCGGTCGCCGCACCCGTCATATCCCCTCTCGGAGATCGTGCGGGCGAAGGCTTCGCCAATCTGGTCAGGGCCGGAAGGCAGCAGCCACAACGAATTCACCTTCGGGTCGTGCGGTCTCTACTTTCCATTTTTGTTGCGCTATCGCGCGGCGGCTCGCTGCTTGAGCGCGCGCCTCGCCCGCTTGAGGGATGGGCGGGCCCTCGATCGCGCGGCGGTCCCGAGCGGGGAAGGCTTTGGCTACACCCGCAACCCGTTCTCGCTCGCCAGTTCCGCCAGCTTGACCATCGGGCGCGGGCCCCAGTGGGCGATGACCTCGGACGCCGCCAGCGAGCCCAGTTTGCCGGCCTCTTCCAGCGACAGGCCGCGCGCCAGGCCCAGCAGGAAGCCGGCGGCGTACTGGTCGCCGGCGCCGGTGGTGTCGACCACCTTGGCGACCGGACAGGCGGCGACCGCGACGCGTTCGTCGCCCCGGATCACGACCGAACCCTCGGCCCCGCGCGTGACGGCGGCGATCTCGACGATGGCGGCCAGCCGGGCGGCGGCGGCGTCGAAGTCTTCCGTCTCGAACAGGGCGCCCAGTTCGGCCTCGTTGGCCAGGACGATGTCGGCGGACTGGGTGGTGAAATCCAGCAGTTCGGCGCGCCAGCGGGCGACGACGAAGGTGTCGGACAGGGTGATGGCGACCTTGCGGCCCGCCTTGTGCGCGGCGGCGGCGGCGCGTTCGAAGGCGGCGCGGGCGGGCGCGGGATCGAACAGATAGCCTTCCAGATAGACGATCTGGCTGTCGGCGATCAGGGCCTCGTCGATGTCGTCGGTGTAGAGCTGGTTCGCCGCGCCCAGGAAGGTCGCCATGGTGCGCGCCCCGTCCGACAGGACGTTGATCAGGCAGCGGCCGGTGCCCAGGCCCTGGTCGGCGCCGCCCTTCAGCGCCGGGGTGTCGAAATGCACGCCCGCCGCGCGGATGTCGTGGGTGAAGACCTGGCCCAGCGTATCGTCGGCCACCTTGCCGATATAGGCCGCGCGCCCGCCGAACGATCCGACGCCCGCGACCGTATTGCCCGCCGACCCGCCCGAGGCCTCGACCCCCGGCGCCATGGCGTCGTACAGGGCCGCGCTGCGTTCGGCGTCCACCAGCTGCATCGAATTGGGCGCCAGGTCCTGCGCTTCCAGGAAGGCGGCGTCGCAGGGGCTGAGGACATCGACGATGGCGTTGCCGACGGCGCAGACTTCGTATCGGGCGGTGTTCTGGGTCATGGGCGGCCCTTAGCCGAGCCCTGCGGCCGCGTCATCCGAAATCCCATAAGGAAGCCCTTATATGGTTTGCGCCGCTCGGATATGGAGGGCCGCATGACACAGATCGCCGTCCTGATCCCCGATCCGCAAGACCGTTCCTACATCGGCCGCTGGCCCGATGTGCTGGAGCGGCTGAAGGCGACGCTGGAGACGACGGGCGCGGCCGTTTCCGCCACGCCCTGGACCGACCATGTCGAGGACGCCTCGGGCCTGGGCCGCCATGACCTGATCCTGCCGGTCATCGCCTGGGGCTATCATCGCGACCACGCCCGGTGGCTGAAGGCTTGCGCGGCGTGGACCGAGGCGGGCCTGCCGCTCGCCAATCCGGCCGAGGTGCTGCGCTGGAACTCGGACAAGACCTATCTGGCGCGGCTGGCTGAAAAGGGCGTGCCGATCCCGCCGACGCGGTGGTCCGACCAGATCACGCAGGATCAGGTGGACGCCGCCTTCGACCAGACCGGCGCGCCGGCGCTGATCGTCAAGCCGACGGTGTCGGCGGGGGCCTTTCGCACCCTGCGCCTCACGCCCGGCCAGGCCATGACCGAGGCGCCCCCGGGGGCGGCGATGATCCAGCCCTATCTGAAATCGATCGAGACGGAGGGCGAGACCTCGCTGCTGTTCTTCGGCGGCCGTTTCAGCCACGCGGTCAACAAGCGTCCCGTGCCGGGCGACTTCCGCATCCAGATGCAGTTCGGCGGCCTCTATGCGACCGTGACGCCGGACGCGGAGGCCCTGGCGCTGGGCGAACGGGTGCTGGCGGCCATCGACGAACCCCTGCTCTACGCCCGCATCGACCTGGCCCGCGACGACGACGGCGGCTGGGTGCTGATGGAGGCCGAACTGATCGAGCCGGACTTCTACCTGGACCACGACCCGGCGAACGGCGCCGGCTTCGCCCGCGCGGTCGCCGAACGGCTGGCGATGAAAAAGCCGTCCTGATCCGCGAACGCTCGGCTTGATCTCGGTCAAGGCCGCCCCACTTCAAGCGTGACAATAGGGCGGGCATCCAGGGCGAGTGAACATCATGACTGCTTCCTACAGCCGCATCGCCGTTTTCGCGGACGCCACGCCGGAGGGGCGGCGGTTGTTCGCCCAGGCGGCGCGCCTGGCCCGGCATGTCGGCGCCGATCTCACGGGCGTCTATGCCGGCGAGCGCAGCCCTCTCACGCCCGACGAGACCTTTGTGCGCGGGGTGAAGGCGATCTCCGAGGTCGTCAGACGCCATGACGCCGACGACCGGGCCAGGGCCGCCGAGGCGATCGGGCCTCTGATGGAGGCGTCCGTCGCCCTGGATCAGCCGGCCGACTTCCAGATCGTGTGGCCGCATGGCGACGACGTCCTGCGCTTTCTGGACTGCGATCTGATGGTCGCCGCCTATCCCACGCCCGCCCATCTGCCCGCGAACTGGACGGCTGAACGCCTGCTCAGCCTGAACGGCGGCCCGTTGCTGCTCCTGCCGTCGGCCTGGCCTGGCGAGGAGCATGGCCGCCATGTCGTCATCGCCTGGAACGGCAGTCGTCAGGCCCGCCGCGCGGTGACTGAGGCCCTGCCGCTGTTGACGCGGGCGTCGCGCGTCACGGTCCTGGTGGTCGATGGCGAACAGTACGCCGTAGCAACGGGCCAGGCCCCGGGGCCGGATATGGCGGACTATCTGGCGCGGTTCGACATTCGCGCGGACCTGCATTCGGTCTCTTCGGACGGGCAGGCCATCGCCGATACGATCACGCGCGAGGCGCGAGGGCTGGGGGCCGATCTCGTCGTCATCGGCTGCTACAGCCGCTCGCGGACGGTGGAGACGATTTTCGGCGGCGTCACCCGCACCCTGTTGCGCGACACGGCCATGCCGCTGTTCCTGTCTTTCTGAGGGCGGTCAGCGCGCCTCGCCCAGGGCCAGAAGACCCGCCCGCGACGGGCACAGGTCGGCGATGACGCAGGCCAGGCAGTTGGGCTTGCGCGCCGTGCAGGTGTAGCGGCCGTGCAGGATCAGCCAGTGATGCGCCTTGGGCAGCCATTGCTCGGGCACGACCTTGAACAGCTGGGCCTCGACCTTCTCCGGTGTCGCGGCGTTGGCCAGGCCCAGCCGGTGCGAGACGCGGAACACATGGGTGTCCACCGCGATGGCCGCCTCGATCCCCAGTTCGTTCAGCACCACCGACGCCGTCTTTCGCCCGACGCCGGGCAGGGCCTGCAGGTCGGCGCGATTCAGCGGGACCTCGCCCCCATGCCGTTCCAGCACGATGCGGCTCAGGGCGATGACGTTCTTCGCCTTGCCGCGATAAAGGCCGATGGAGGCGATGTAGGGGATCAGGCCTTCCTCCCCCAGCGCCAGCATCTTCTGCGGCGTGTCGGCGACCTTGAACAGTCTGTCCGTCGCCTTGTTCACCGACACGTCCGTCGCCTGGGCCGAAAGGGCGACGGCGACGACCAGGGTGAAGGGGTTGGAGAAATGCAGTTCGGTCTTCGGGTCGGGCATGACGCCGGACAGCCGTTCGAAGACAGCCTCCACTCGATCCTCGTCCGGCGGCCAGCGCAGCACCGGAATGGCCGCGCCGGTCATGACGGCGGGGCGTTTCAGGGGCCTGGCGGCGGGCTTTCGGGCCTTGGTCGGCTTCATGCCTCGCTGTCGCCGTCGTCGCGATGCGGGTCAAGGCCCAGCGACGCCAGGGCCGCCTCGGCCGCCCGCTCGCCCTCCATCCAGGCGCCGTGGGCCGTGCCGTAGTAGTGCGGCGCCGTCGCCTCGCCGGCCAGGAATATCCGGTCCTCGACCGCGACGCGCAGCCTGGCCCGGTCGCCCGCGTGGCCCGGCAGGGCGTGGGAATAGGCGCCGCGCGACCACGGATCGACGCCCCATCCGCTGACGGCGACCGCCTCCAGCCGCCGCCGCATGTCCGACCCCAGGGCCGCGACCAGTTCGGACACGGCGAAGTCGTAGAGCGCGGCCGGCCCCTGCGCCTCCAGCCCCCAGGCCAGGTCGGCGCCGAAATAGGCCTCGATCATCGGCCGCCCGAACGGCCGCAGGTGATAGCCGCCGGTCTGGGCCGTGTCGGCGCGGGTCCACAACTGGCTGTCGGGCGGAAAGTCGCCGGCGCCGCGCACCGTCATATGCACCTTGGACGCCAGGCCCAGCGGCGCGCCGGCCGCCGCCTCCAGCAGGGCGGGGACCGGCGGGTCGATGCGGATCGCCTCCGTCGCGATCAGGCTGTTGGGCGCGGTCACGATCGCGATCCGCGCGGTCAGGACCCCGCGATTGGTCTGAAGCCGCAGCGCCAGCCCGGAGCGGTCGATGCGGGCGACGGCGCAGTCCAGCACGGTCGCGCCCGACACCGCCTCGCCCAGGCGCGCGACCAGCCGGCCATAGCCTTCGCGCACCCGCCAGTTCACGCCCGTGTCGCCATAGGCGTCGTAGTCGAGGCTGGACACCTCGGCGAACCTGGCTCCGTTCAGCGCGCCGGAAATGGCGTCCATGCGCGGGTTCCAGCGGCAGTCCGGATCGAAGAAGTCCGAGGCGGGCCGGTCCTGGCCCTGGGCCGCCGCCTCGGCGATCCGCTGGTCGAAGGCCTCGAACGCCTGGGCGAACTCGGCCTGGTTGTCGGGCGTCATTTCGTGATTGAACGCCTGGGACCGCCACGGCGGCGGCGTCCGGTCCAGCGTCAGCCCTTCGGCCTCGACCCGATCGGCCAGCACATTGTCGTCGGCCGAGTGCAGCCAGCCGCAGCCCATGTCCAGGCCCTCGCCCTGGATCCGCTGGGTGAAGGCCCGGCCGCCGATGCGGTCGCGCGCCTCCAGAACCAGCAGCGAAAGACCCGGCCGCATCAGCCGGCGCGCGGCGGCGATCCCGGCGGCGCCGGCCCCGATCACCACGACATCGACCTGGTCGGGCAGGGGCGGGGAGGCTTTGGGGAGGTCGGTCATGCGGCGCGAAAGATACACCCAAACCGAGGCCTGCGGATATTCTTGCGGTGCGGCATTGATTTCTGGACGGCGACGTCCATTTTAGCGCCGCTTCAAAACGCCGCACCCTCCCCGGACGCTCCCTCATGTCGCCTGAATTCAAGAAACGCCTGCCTCTGTTCATCGGAGGCTTCGTCGCCGTGCTGCTCATTATCGGCGGCGTCGTCTGGTGGGTGAACGGCCAGCGGTGGGAAAGCACCGACAACGCCTTCGTCCAGGCCGACACCACCCTGGTCAGCCCCCAGCTGTCGGGCCGGGTGACCGAGGTGCTGGTCGGCGACAACCAGCGGGTCGAGGTCGGCCAGGTCCTGGTGAAGCTGGACGATTCCGACCAGAGGGCCGAACTGGCCCGCGCAGAGGCTAATCTTCAGGCCGCCCTCGCCGCCGTCGGCAACGTCGACGCCCAGAGCGCGCAGGAACAGGCCGCCATCGCCGCCCGCGCCGCCGCCGTCGCCCAGGCCCACGCCCAGGCGGGCCTAGCCCGCGCCGAAGTCGACCGCTACGGCAAGCTGGCCGACCAGGGCTGGGTCTCGCAGCAGCGCATCCAGACCGAGCGCGCCGGCGCCGCCAGCGCCGACGCCACCGTGCAGCAGGCCCAGGCCGCCCTGGTCGCCGAACAGCGCACCGCCGGCGTTCTCGGTTCGACCCGCGAACAGAGCGTCGCCGCCGTCGAACAGGCCCGCGCCGTCGTCGAAACCGCCCGGATCGCCCTGGAGCGCACCGTCATCCGCGCGCCGGTCGCCGGCGTCGTCGGCGCCCGCAGCGTCCGCGCCGGCCAGTACGTCAACGCGGGCACGCAACTGCTGTCCATCGTGCCGGTGACGAACACCTATATCGTCGCCAACTTCAAGGAGACCCAGCTGGACCGGATGCGCCTGGGCCAGACGGTCGAGATTTCCGCCGACGCCTTCCCCGGCCGCAAGGTCCAGGGCCGCATCGACAGCTTCGCGCCCGCCACAGGGTCCGAATTCGCCCTGATCCCGGTCGAGAACGCCACCGGCAACTTCACCAAGATCACCCAGCGCGTGCCGGTGCGGATCGTGCTGGCCGGGGACGACCGCGGCCTGATGCTGCGTCCCGGCCTGTCGGTGGACGTCAAGGTGGACCTGAAGAGCCAGGGCGGACAGAGCTTCGCCGACGCCACCGTCGCCGCGCCCGTCGCAGCGCCCGCCAACGGGACGCCGCGCCCGTGACCACCGCAACCCCGGCCGACGGCGCCGGGGCCCCCGCCGCGCCCCCGGCGTCCCAGGGCCCCGTCGCCGGCCATCCCGAAATCAACTGGACCATGCTGCTGCTCGGTTTCGCCGGCATGGTGGTGGGCCAGTTCATGGCCATCCTGGACATCCAGATCGTCGCCGCCTCCCTGCCGCAGATTCAGGCCGGGGTCGGCGCCTCGGCCGACGAGATCAGCTGGATCCAGACCGCCTATCTGATCCCCGAAGTCGTGATGATCCCCCTGTCCGGCTTCCTGTCGCGCCTGTGGGGGACGCAGCGGCTGTTCCTGGCGTCGTGCGCGGGCTTCGTGCTGATGAGCGTGGCCACGGGGCTGTCGAACTCCATCGACACCATGATCCTGTTCCGGGCCATCCAGGGATTCGTCGGCGGGGCCATGATCCCGACCGTCTTCGCCGTCGCCTTCACCGCCTTCCCGCCGTCGCAGCGGGTGACCGCCAGCGTGGTCATGGGGTTGATCGTGACCCTGGCGCCGACCGTGGGGCCGACGCTGGGCGGACACCTGACCGAATGGCTCAGCTGGCGCTGGCTGTTCTTCATCAACGTCGGGCCGGGGCTGCTGGTCCTGTTCCTGGTCGGGCGCTACGGCAATTTCGACAAGGGCGACCCGACCCTGGCCAAGGGGTTCGACTGGTGGGGCCTGGGCTTCATGGCCGCCTTCCTGATGAGCATGCAGTTCGTGCTGGAGGAGGGGGCCAAGAACGACTGGTTCGACGACACCCACATCCTGCTGCTGGCGGTGGTCGCCGCCGTCTGCGGGCCGATCTTCGTCTGGCGGTCGCTGACCTATCGACAGCCGATCGTGGAGCTGCGCGCCTTCGGCAACCGCAACTTCCTGGTCGGCTTCATCATGACCTTCATCGTCGGTTTCGCCCTGTTCGGCGGCACCTTCCTGTTGCCGTTGTTCCTGGGCCGGGTGCTGCAATATTCCTCGGCCGAGGTCGGCACCACCATGGTGGTCTCGGGCCTGGCCATGTTCGCCACCGGCCCCTTCGCCGGGCGGCTGGTGCGCAAGCTGGATGCGCGGGTGCTGATGTTCGGCGGCTTCATGATGTGCGCCTACGGCATGTGGGAGGCGCGCGTCGTCACCGAGAACTGGGGCTTCTGGAACTTCGCCTCGGTCCAGGCCTTCCGCGGCGTGGGCGTCATGCTGGCGATGATCGCCTCGCAGCAGGTGACCATGGCCACCCTGCCGCCGCACATGGTCAAGAACGCCTCGGGCCTGGTGAACCTGGCGCGCAACGTCGGCGGCGCCTTCGGCCTGGCGATCCTGAACACCAGCCTGACGACCAACACCGCGGTCCATATGGCCGAACTGACCAGCGCGCTCGGCCAGGGCGATCAGGCCATGCGCCAGATGATGGCCGGCATGGCCCAGCGGTTCTCGGGCTCGATCGACCCCGCCGCCTCGGCCCTGAAGGCGATCTACGGCATCCTGCAGCGGCAGGCGACGACCATGGCCTTCGGCGACGCCTTCGCCCTCTTGGGCATTCTGTGCGCCTGCGCCGCCTTCGTCACCCTGCTGGCCCAGCCGGTCAAGGCCCAGGCCGGCGCGCCGCCGTCGGACGCCCACTGATGGCGCGCCGCCAGGGCCAGGTGGACGAACGCAAGAGCGAGGCGATCCTCGACGCCGCCGCCGCCCTGTTCGCCGACAAGGGGATGGCGGTGTCGATGGAGGAACTGGCCCGCGCCGCCGGGGTGTCGAAACAGACCCTCTACAACCGCTTCGCCTCCAAGGTGGAGATCGCCCGGGCCATGGCGAACCAGCGGTCCGACGCCATCGTGGCGCCGCTGAGGGGCGCCGGCGAACCGGTCCAGGTGCTTGAGGCGCTGGCGACCAGCCTGCTGGACCGCATCTGCACCCCGGACAAGGCGAACGCCCTGCGCGGCGTGGCCCTGCTGTCGGCCGAGGCGCCCGAGATCGCCCAGGCGGTCTATGAGGCCGGCCCCCTGCGCAGCCTGAAACTGCTGTCGGCCTGGCTGGCGGAACAGACCCGCGCCGGGCGGCTGGACGTCGCCGATCCCGACGACGCCGCCGAGATGTTTTCGGGCATGGTGCTGGGCCACGGCCATCTGCGCGCCATGCTGAACATGCCGCAGATCGACGGCGAAGGCCGCGTGCGCCGCGCGCGCGAAGCCGCCCGGGCCTTCGTCGCCGCCTATGCGCCCAAGGTTTCTGTCGCATCCGACCCGACTTCGGGCGCATAAGTCCCGGACCGTCCGCAAGAGAGCGCCCATGCTGATCCATCTGTCGTCCTGGCTCGAGATCGAGGGGCGCATCGCCTCTGGAACCCCCCTGTCCAGGACGGTGGTGGTCCCCATCGGCTCGAACGAGCAGCACGGCCCGACCGGCCTTCTGGGCACCGACTGGCTGTGCCCCGAGATCATCGCCCACGCGGCGGAAGGCGCCGATGAGGCCCTGACGGTCGCGCCGACCTTCAATATCGGCATGGCCCAGCACCACCTGGCCTTCGCCGGCACCATTTCGCTGCGCCCCTCCACCTTCATGGCGGCGATCACCGACTGGGTCTCCTCGCTCAGCCGGCACGGGTTCGAGCGAATCTATTTCCTGAACGGGCACGGCGGCAATGTCGCCACCATCGAGGCGACCTTCTCCGAAATCTATGCGGAGTGGAGCTTCGTCGAGGAACAGCCGCCGTTCGTGCTGAAGCTGCGCAACTGGTGGGACCTGCCGGGCGTGATGGGCCTGTGCAACCAGCTGTTCCCGACCGGCCATGGGATGCACGCCACGCCGTCCGAGATCGCCGTGACCCAGGCCGCCTATCCCGAGCGGATCAAGACTGCGGACTATTCGCCGCGCATCGCGCCGAACGGTCCGATCCGCGATGCATTGGACTACCGCGCCCGCTTCCCCGACGGCCGCATCGGGTCCGATCCCGCCCAGGCCAGCCCGGAAAAGGGTCGCAAGATCATCGACACGGCCATTCCCGGCCTGCTGAAAGACGTCGCGGCCTTCGCCGCAGAGGAACGCCCCTGACCCGCAAGATACCTTCGCCGGCCGACGCCGCCATCACCGGCGCCGAACTGCTGGCCGCTTCCGCCGAGGTCATCGCCGCGCGCACCGCCCGCATGGCCCATGACCTGACCAACCCCAAGGGGCAGGACCTGAAGGAACTGTCGCTGATGAGTTCGGAAAAGACCGCCGCCCTGGCGGCCTCGGCCAGCGCCGTGGCCGCCAACGCCGGCGCCATCGGCGAACGCCTGGGCCGCGCCGCCATGGACGAGGGCGCCATCGCCCTGCGCGCCGCCGCCCAGCTGGCCGAGGCCCGCTCTCCGGCCGAGGCCGCGACGGCCCAGTTCCGCTACGCCCTGGGCTGGTGGGGCCGGGCGGCGTCCCAGGCCGCGACGCTGAACACCGAACTGATGCGCGCCCAGGCCGAGGCCATCGCCCCGATCCACAAGACCGCCACCGCCAACGCCAAACGGCTGCGCGGCAAGCGTTAGGCGGCTTCGACGGCCTTCGGTCGGACCTTCTTGACCTTGGCCGGACGGTCGGCCTTGCGGGCGGCCTTTTCCGCCTTCTTGGCTTCCTTCTCCGCCAGCTTCAGCGCCTTCTTGGCCGCCTTGGCCTCGGCCCTGGCGGCGTCGGGGGCGGCGTCGGCGGCGGCGGCCAGTTCGGCCAGCTGGGCCAGGAAGACTTCGCGCCGGCTCTTGGGCAGCAGGGCCATGATCCGCCGGTCCGCGGCCTCGACCAGGGGGCGGGCGGCCTCCAGCTGGGCGGCGCCTTCCGGGGACAGGCGCACCGCCTTGGCCCGCGCGTCCAGGGTCGAGCGTTCGCGCTGCAGCAGGCCCTTGGCTGTCATGCGGGTGACCAGGTCGGCCAGGGTCGAGCGGTCGATGCCGGTCATCCGCACCAGTTCGGTCTGGGTCAGGCCGGCCTTCAGCGAGGCGGCCTCCAGCACGGCGAACTGGCGCTGGGTCAGGCCGCCCGGCCCGGTCTCCTCGGCGTAGATGTCGAGCGTCAGCTGCAGGGCGCGGTGCATCAGGTGGCTGGGCGAAGCGCCAAGCGGACCGACCTTCTTCACCGTCTTTCCGGCCTTCACCATGGAACCGCTCCCCGTTGGTTTCGTCCGAACACGTATCAGCTGTGCTTTACGGTTTGACAGAAAAAGCGCGTCGGTTCCGTGACAGTTCCGCTTGCAGACGATCTAGAGCCCCGGATCGGGCGAGATCGGCCCCGGCTCCTCGTCCTTGATCATGTTGCGCATGATCAGCGGCACCTGCGACAGGCCGAAGACCGAGGCGGCGATCCACAGGACGCCGCGGAATCCGGTCCAGACGTCGTTGGGATTGGGCGTGTCGCGGCCCAGGAAATGCCAGATGGCGGTTACGGCCTCCGGGCTGCGGAACACCTCGTTCAGCACGGCGACCGCCAGGAAATACAGGCCATAACGGAAGGTCAGGGTCCGCCACGCGGCGTCGTTGACCTTGATCGCCGAGCCCAGCAGCGCCTTGAACGGATATTTCTTCAGCGGGATCGAGCCCAGCAGCACCGCCGCCAAGAGGCCGTTCTGCACCGTCAGCTTCAGCTTCACGAACAGGTCGTCGTGGGTGAAGACGGTCAGCAGGCCGAACACCAGGGCGAACAGACCCGTGATCAGCGGCAGGGGGGCGAACCGCCGCTCGACCGCGAACCCCACCGCCAGGGCTATGGCCGAGGCCCCCACCAGAACCCAGGTGGCGAAGATCATGTCGCGGGTGGTGAAATAGCTGATCATGAAGGCGGCCAGGGCGCCGAAGTCGACGACCTGCCGGATCCACTGGCGGCTCTTCCTGGGTTCGGTCGCGTCGGTCATGTCAGTCTTCCAGTCCCACCAGCGAGCGGGAGAAGGCCCGCGCGTCGAACGGTTGCAGGTCCTCGACGCCTTCGCCCACCCCGATCAGCATCAGCGGGGCGTCCGACGCCTGGGCCACCGGCACCAGCACCCCGCCGCGCGCCGTGCCGTCCAGCTTGGTCATGACGATGCCGGTGACGAAGGCGGTGCGGCCGAAGATCTGCTCCTGGGCCAGCGCATTGCGTCCCACCGTGGCGTCCAGCACCAAGAGGGTGTCGTGCGGCGCGTCCGGGTCGATCTTCTTCAGCACCCGCACGATCTTCAGCAGTTCGTCCATCAGGGCGGACTTGTTCTGCAACCGCCCGGCGGTGTCGATCAGCACCACGTCGAACCCCTCGGCCTTCGCCTTGGTGTAGGCGTCGAAGGCCAGGCCCGCCGCGTCGGCGCCGTCGCGGCGGCTCTCGAAATGGGCGCCGGCGCGTTCGGACCAGACCTTCAACTGCTCGCGGGCGGCGGCGCGGAAGGTGTCGCCGGCGACGATCATCACCTTGGCGCCCTTGCCCGTCAGGTCGGCGGCGATCTTGCCCAGCGTCGTGGTCTTGCCCGAGCCGTTCACCCCCACGAACAGCACCACATAGGGTTTGGGCCCGTTCAGCGGATCGAAGGTCGCCTGGCGCGGTGAAAGCTCGGCGGCGACCGCCTCGGCCAGCGCCGCCTTCACCTCATGCTCCTGGGCGTCCTTGCCGAACTTCAGCGCGCGGAACCGCTCGACGATGCGGGCTGAGGCGGCGGGACCCAGGTCGCTTTCCAGCAGGTGCTCCTCCAGCTGCTCCAGCGAGGCCTCGGACAGGGGCTCCTTGACGAAGGTCGCGACGACCTGGTCGGTCATCTGCTTGGACGAGCGGGACAGCCCCTCGGAGAGGCGCTGGAACCAGCCTTTTTTCGGCGTGTCGGTCATGGGATGGCTTTAGCGGGGGCGAGGCCGCGCGTCATCCGCATTCACGGGGCGGTGGACATTCCGTCGTCGGGCGAACAAGCTTGAAAAGTTCGCGGACCCCAAGACGGGTCATGGTTCTGGAGGCTTCATGCCGGATGTCTTTCCCCAGGGCGTTGTCCATGAAGCCGGGTCGGACCTCGAAGCCGCCGTGCGCGCCGATCCGCAGGTCTTCGATCTGTGGAAGGGCCTGACGCCGCTGGGTCGCAACGAGTTCATCTGCTGGGTGGACGACGCCAAACAGCCCAAGACCCGCCAGCGTCGGATCGAAAGAACGGCGGAAGAACTGCTGGAAGGCAAGAAGCGCCCCTGCTGCTGGGTCGGCTGCATCCACCGCACCGACAAGGTGCCCAGCCCCTGGCAACAGGCCGTGCTGATCGACGGGAAGGGCAAGGGCGGGGCGTAGGCGGAGGGATGGCTCTGGCGCGCATCGCGAAGCCGAGGTCGCGCGACACATGAAATCTCCGCTCATCCCGGCGAAAGCCGGGACCCAGTTCTTTGGGACAGGCAATATCGCCTATATGTAGGGAGCGGTCGTCCAGGTCGGTGCGGCGTTACTCACTGGGTCCCGGCTTTCGCCGGGATGAGCGGAAGTTTTATGACTGACACCCACCCCTTCCATTCGCCCAAGACGCACGGCTTCGTGCGCGTGGCGGCGGCGACGCCGGTCAGCCATGTCGCCGACCCCACGGCCAACGCCGCCGAACACGTCGCCCTGATCCGGCAGGCGGGCGAGCAGGGCGTGGATCTGGTCGTCTTTCCCGAACTGTCTCTGTCGGCCTACGCCATCGACGACCTGCACATGCAGGCGGCCCTGCTGGAAGAGGTCGAACGCCAGGTCGCCGTCGTGGCCCAGGCGACGGCCGACGCAGACCTGGTCGCCGTGGTCGGGGCCCCGATCCGGAACGGCGACGCCCTCTACAACTGCGCCGTGGTCATCGGCGCGGGCGAGGTGCTGGGCGTGGTTCCCAAGACCTATCTGCCCAATTATCGCGAATATTACGAGAAACGCTGGTTCGCGCCCGCGACCGCCCGCAGCGAGGACGTGATCCAGCTGAACGGCGAGACGGTCGATTTCGCGCCGGGCCTGGTGTTCGAGGCCGTGAACCGGCCGGGCTTCGTCTTCGCCGTCGAGATCTGCGAGGACTATTGGGCGCCGCTGCCGCCCTCGACGCGCGCGGCCCTGGCGGGCGCCCGCATCCTGCTCAACCTGTCGGCCTCCAACATCGTCATCGGCAAGGCCGACGAGCGGGCCATGCTCAGCGCCAGCCATTCGGCCCGCACCCTGTCGGCCTATGTCTTCACCGCCTCGGGCTGGGGCGAGAGCACCACCGACCTGGCCTGGGACGGCCAGGCCACCATCCACGAACTGGGCGCCAAACTGGCCGAAGGCGAGCGGTTCGCGCTGGAGAACCACCTGACCATCGCCGACGTGGACGTGGACCGGATCGGCCTGGATCGCTTGCGCAACGGCACCTTCGCCGAATGCGCGCGGCTGGAGGGCGAGGCGGCGACGGTCGTGCCCTTCATGGCGCGCGATATTCCTCCCCCATCGGGGGAGGGGGACCGCCCGAAGGGGGGTGGAGGGGGCCGGCCCCGGACACTGGCCTCGCCTTCGGCCCCCCCCCCCCCCACCCGGTCCCCACCCCCCCACGGGGGGGGGGTGGTCCGGCCGCTGCGACCCTTCCCCCTCC